>Ga0315308_1002080_pt1 | contig 11364 bp, 10 predicted proteins | sample TDP3_MG_FD_203078 | JGI IMG/M metagenome (GOLD analysis project Ga0315308, IMG submission 203078) | Freshwater sediment microbial communities from Lake Towuti, South Sulawesi, Indonesia - TDP3 | ecosystem: Environmental > Aquatic > Freshwater > Lake > Sediment | place: Indonesia: South Sulawesi...
CTTCTCTTTTTCAGAAATGTCTAGCAAATGTAAGGTTCGTATTCAAACTTTATATGTTTTGTGGTTAGCTTATGACTAGCTTCTAGGTCAAGCCTTTTATATCGAGTCCACGCTTCTGTATTGGTAGCCTGCAGGTGCAATCACCGTTTGGGTCCTAAAGTCTCAACTCAGTTAGCCAAGTACATCGTCGTCAGAACCATTATCTACCTAGCAACGATCTTCAGCGGCGTAACGATCACATTCTTATTGGTGAAAGCAATGCCCGTAGATGCCATCGAAAACATACTCTTTGGCATCACACAGGTTGGTCAGGTCTATGACCCAGAGACTCTGATATTGCTACGAAAAACCCTGTATGAAATGTTTGGAGTGGGAGAAAACCCCCTGGAGAGCTACTTCCTGTTTCTTCGGCGCGTGTTCACCTTCGACTTCGGCCCTTCAATCATATCCTATCCAACACCCGCCAAAGAACTGGTTTTCAGACGGCTGCATTGGACCGTGGGGCTTCTCTCAGTGTCAACTATTGTATCTTGGCTTCTTGGAAACGTCTTAGGGGTTCTCGCCGGCTATATGAGCCACAAGAGATTTGCCAAGATTCTGGAGGCAGTAGCCATTACTCTGTACCCGATGCCTTACTACATAATGGCGCTCATCCTTCTGATAGCCTTCGCATTCCTGATTCCCATCTTCCCCTTAGGAGGGGGCACTAGCGTGATAGCCCAGGGCCTGACCCTCGAAGCAATCCTCGACATGATCTGGCATTCATTGCTCCCTGCTCTATCGCTGATAATCATAGGGGCCTTAGGGTGGTCATTCCTGAGTTCCAGAACACTAACAATGCAGACCTTGGCGGAAGACTACATAGGTTACGCGGAAGTCAGGGGACTGCCCGGCAATCACATCTTGAGAAGGTATATTCTCAGAAATATTCTTGTCCCACAAATGACAATGTTGGGGCTGGGCTTAGGAGGCATATTTAGCGGAGCCCTTCTGACCGAGGTGGTATTCACCTATCCTGGAGTTGGCAGTATTGCCTACAGAGCCATCTATTCGGGGGATCTAAATACACTGATGGCCGTGGTCTTTACTTCGATGATAGCGGTCGCTAGCGCAACCTACCTCCTAGACATCCTATACCCCTTGATAGATCCCCGAGTAAGATACAGGTGAAAAGGGTGCTTAGGGCAAGACTCTTAGGTGCTGTTGCAGGATTCTATAGCACTACCCGAAGCATCTACATGAGCAAAGCTAAGTTCAGAGTAGGTCTTACCTTGCTCATAGCACTCCTGTTACTCGGCTTCGTTATCTCGGTCTTTACACCAACCGACACCCGCACTTGGTTTGCTGTGCCAAAAGATCTTCCCCCCTCTTTCGAGCACCCGTTGGGAACCTCCACCATGGGGCGTGACGTTTTCTGGGAGCTATGTGCATCGATAAAGAACTCGATTACACTAGCACTGATGACGGCCTTGATAGCCTCCCACATAGGGTTACTGCTGGGACTAGTAGCTGGCATAAGAGGCGGCATTGTTGACCGCATGCTGATGTTCATCACAGACACTTTCATAATAATACCGGGCTTGCCACTGCTAATGGTTGTTGTCACGGTGCTCAAGCAATGGATAACCATCCCGCTACTAGGCGCTCTAATATCTATAGTCTCGTGGCCATGGCCAGCAAGACAGGTCAGAGCGATGGTTCTGAGCCTACGCGAGCGAGCTTTCGTCTACACGGCCATGCTTTCAGGTATGGGAACTCTAAAAGTACTGCTCCGAGAGATCATGCCATTCCTTCTTGGCTGGCATCTGATCAATTTCACGAACACAATACTTTTCGCGATAGGCATGGAGACAGGGCTCGCGATATTGGGTCTTTCAGTTTTGGGCGAGAACACATTAGGAGTTATGATCTACTGGGCGCTGAACCAGTTCTATGCATTGTTCAGGGGTATACTATGGTGGATAGCGTCACCTATAGCTACTCTGACGCTCATATTCGTATCCTTCTACCTTACCTCTGTAGGCCTAAGTGAGCACTTCCACCCTAGATTGAAGTGATCCACATGAAGCCTGTCCTCAGCGCTAGGAATCTCAAAGGCGGCTATATGTTGGAGTCTCCTCAGGAATTCGTTGACGCCGTCAGCGATGTTTCTGTCGATCTGTACAGAGACGAGGTTTTTGGGATAGCTGGGGAGTCTGGTTGCGGAAAAACCACTCTAGTAAGAGTTCTTTATGGTCACATCAAGCCGCCTCTTGTGCTGAAGCAGGGGTCTGTGGAACTCTGTACTGAAGATGAGAGACCTATCGCGATTACCTCGCTTAGTCTGCGGAAAAGGCAGAGAATGGTCTGGTGGAAACGGATTTCCTATATCCCGCAAGCCTCAATGAATGTGCTAAACCCAACCATGAGAATAAGGGACCATTTCGCAGAGATGCTAAAAGTATACTCGGGCATGAGTAAGGAGAGGGCTTACCCTAGGGCTTACGAATACGCGGAAACTATGGGTCTGCCTTCAGATGCTCTCAAAGCGTTTCCGCATCAGCTAAGCGGCGGCATGAGGCAGAGAACCGTCATAGCCATGGCTGTACTTCTTGAGCCAGACTTGGTGTTGGCTGATGAACCGTCATCGGCTCTTGACGTGATCACCCAGAGAACCGCCCTCACCTTCCTGAAGGATGTACAGACCAAGCTAGGAAACACGCTCGTGCTTGTTACCCATGATATGAACATACACTCAGTGCTCACAGACAAGGTAGCCATAATGTATGCAGGGAAGATCATAGAGATAGGAAAGACTTCCGACGTCTTCCAGAAACCGCTGCATCCATATACTAGGGCGCTGATCGAGTCCTTACCTAGGCTTGGAGATAAGTCTCAGCGAACCGGACTTGGTGGGCAACCGCCAGACTTGAGAAGACCTCCCGAAGGCTGCAGGTTCCATCCAAGGTGTAGCCACGCGTGGGCCGCATGCAGCAGTGATGAACCAAGTCTGCTGGAGAAAGAAGATGAGAGGCGTGTTGCCTGTTGGCTCCATGCATGAGGTGAGCATGGGAGTGGACAAGATGTTTCTGCTCGACGTTGTGAATGTCACCAAGGTGTTCGGGTACGGGTTTCTGGGTAGAGCTAGATTCCGTGCGGTCGACAATGTTTCTCTTCACCAGGAAGACGAACCGAAAATCCTGACAATAGCTGGTGAAAGTGGCTGCGGAAAAACTACGCTTGCCAGAACGATATTGGGGTTCATGGAACCGAACGAAGGTGAAGTCAAGTACAAGGGAAGGAACATCCATAGGCTCAGGTCAAAGGAGAAGCTTTGGTTTCGGAAGGAAGTTCAGGCCATCTTCCAGGATCCCTTTGAAACCTTCAACCCCATGAGGAAGGTAGACGCGTATCTATACGAGGCCGCGAAGAATCTACTTGGGCTTAAGAGTGTTGACGAAGCGACCAAATGTGTAGAAGAAAGCCTAGAGTTCATGGGGCTTTCACTCAAGGAAGTTGAGGGGAAGCATCCGAGCGAATTCTCGGGCGGACAGCTGCAGAGGATGTCAATAGCCAGAGCGTTGTTGGTGAGGCCTAGGCTCATCGTGGCGGACGAGCCTGTGTCGATGATAGACGCCTCAATGAGAATGAACATAATAAACACTTTTAAGGACATGAAAAGGAAACTCGAAGTCTCCTTCATCTACATAACTCACGACTTGGCAACTGCCTACTATGTTAGCGACGAGATTGGCATCATGTATCGAGGCTCACTAGTGGAGGAGGGTCCTGCTCAGGAGGTGCTGATGGAACGGCACCATCCATATACGAAGGCATTGGTAAGCTCGTTGCCTGAACCTGGAAAAAGGGAGGAATGGCTGAAAAAAACCAAAGCTTCGGGGCTTGAGATAAAGGAGTTCCTTTCGCCAGGCTGCAAATACGCGAACTTATGCCTCAAAGCTTTCGAGAAATGCACGAAACAAAAGCCTCCTATGTTTCCAGTCAGAAAAGCGAATGTTGCCTGCTGGCTATACGAGAGCCAGTGATCGTGATCACTAGGAACAGGAAGCCCCTCGACCATGGCTTTGGGGTAGACGCTAAGTTGGCAGTTGGGTCATTGCTGAAGACTAAACCTGATGGGCGGAAGACTGAGTCGTTACTTATGCTTCTCATCTTGCTTGTCCTAGTAAGCAGTCCAGAGGTTCTTCGAGCAGAAAGGTTCGGCGAGGTTTATATCTACTGTTTTCCAGAGTTTGGCAGTTCAAGGCCACTACTCGACTTTTTCAGCAACAGGTCGGACTGGAGGGCAACAGTCTGGGACTTGAAGAACTCATCTAACTCGGATAGGTTCCAGAAGATTGTGAGAACGCTCGTGTTGCAGGGCGTGCAGGTTGTGCCACCGGAGATCTGTATCCCATGCGACTTGGCGCACATGACTTGGGAGGAGATCTACCTGTCTTACGCTTCTCCTCTTGTGGGATTTGTTCGTGGCGGAAAGGTGGTTGCTATAGCAATTGCTGTCATTGATCACAAGTCTTTGGAGAGGCAGTGCTCGACAGATGGAGAGGTCAGAACAGAGGTCTTCACGGTCTATGAAGATGAGACAGTAGTTGTGACCGACAATGACGTCAGGGTTCAGTTGGGGAACCTTCTTATCTCCGAACAGTATGGACCCGCATATTCTGGTGTGCAGATTATTCAGCTACTTCCCTTGATTCTTACGGCTGCCCTGGTTGACGCTGTAAACCCTTGCGAATTCTATGTGCTGGTGGCTTTTCTCTCTCTAGTGTTTTTCCGCACAGGAAGAAAGGCCGCTCTCAAGGCGGGGGTTGCCTATTCGGTTGCGGTGTTCGTAGTTTACTATCTGATGGGTGTCGGTCTCATTCGGTTGATCACTCTGGTCCAAGAGGTTAGGCTTTTCGTCGTTATCCTTGGCCTATCCGTTGGATCTAGAACAGTCTTGAGCGTCCTTTTTAGCATCTTCGGTTTTTCAGTAGGACTCAGGGATACAGTTGCGGCGTTTCTGAATAGGAGGCTCAAAAGAGTGCCGGTTTTTCTTTCTTCCCGACTTCACGACTGGTTGAGAAAGATCTCTGAGAATCCCACGACCGCCTTTGCTTTCGGGTTTGCAACGAGTGTTCTCCTGCTTCCATGCACCTCAGGCCCTTATCTTATAGCCGTAAGCCTGATAGCTGATTTGGAGATGGTTGTCGAAGGCTTGATGCTCCTTGCAGTCTACAACGCAGTGATCGTTGCTCCTTTTCTAGTAATAACCCTAGGCATCTACATGCTGAGGCTGAAGACCAGCGAGCTGAAAAGCTGGTCTTCTCAAAGACAGAGGCTGCTGAATCTCGGTGTTGGGTTGTTGATGATCTTCTTGAGTCTATATCTATTGCTCGCAACGGTCCGAACCTAAGCATTAATATCTTCGGGAATTCATACGTACGAACCATCTGCTTTCGCTCATTTGTGTCGTTTGACGGAAGACGGAGAGGAGCAGGCCACGATCAAGAGGAGGCTGGGCAGGACTGAGCTGGAAGTCTCAGTCATCGGTTTTGGCGGATTAAAGCTGCCTCAGATCGGCAGACGCACTGCAAGCAAGGTTCTGAACAGAGCTCTCGATCTAGGCATAGACTTCGTCGACACCGCGAGAGGGTATGGGGACAGTGAACAGAAGATCGGTTGGGCCATCGGCGAAAGAAGAGACGAGTTCTATTTATCTACTAGGAGCTCAGCGCTCGCAGCCGAACAGATGAAGAAGGAGATAAGAGAAAGCCTACGCTGCCTCCGAACAGACCACATAGATCTCTACTCGTGCCATAACCTACGGTACTCAGACGCTTACGACACGGTCATGGCCCCAAACGGAGCCATAGAAGCTCTTACGGAAGCAAAGGAAGAAGGAACAGTCCGGCACATAGGCTTTAGCTGCCACCGCTTCCACGAGACGATGGAACGGGGGATAAAGTCAGGAATCTTCGAAGCCTTGATTGTCTCCTACAACATACTGAATGACGAGCTAGTCGACGAGAGAATCGTTCCCCTAGCCAAGAAACACGACGTAGGGGTCATAGCGATGAAGCCTCTTGCTGGAGGGGCCTTAGCTGCGCCACCACCAAGGCTGAAAGCAGGTGGCAAGGCGCAGATAACAGTAGAGAAGGCGCTCCGGTTCGTGTTGGCGAACGATAATGTGACCCTTGCCATCCCTGGGATGGCAAGGGTCTCTGAGGTTGAGGAGAATGTGCGGGTTGGCGAGAGCTTTGCATTCATGAGTGAAGAGGAAAAAAAGGACCTCGTAGCTGCCGCCGAAGCGTTAGGGAAGGACTTCTGCCGAGGCTGCGGGTACTGTCAACCGTGTCCTCAGGAGATTCGTATACCAACAATCCTCCGCCACCTAGCCTACTACAAGAACTATGGGTTCAACGACTGGGCGAAGGCAAGATACAGCATGGTGGAAGTAAAGGCGGACGCATGCGTAGAATGCGGACAGTGTAAGGAAAAGTGCCCCTATGGCCTCGATGTGCCCGAAATGCTCAGAGAAGCCCATAAACTCCTTGCTTAGTATACACAAGAACGCAAAGGCTGACTGCTTATTATGCAGACAAGTTCGGCTAGTATCCCGTCTCCTTGTCGACCACGTTGATTAGTGGTTTGCCGACTAGGTATCTCTTCAGGTTGTCACAGAAGATTTTCACTGCTCTCTCTTCATATTGAGGAGTAGATCCTGCGATATGGGGTGTTATGACTGCATTCTCAAGTGTCCAGAACTCCGAGTCTTTCGGAAGCGGTTCCTGTTCGAACACGTCTAATCCCGCGCCTGCAATCCAGCCTTCCTTAAGTGCCTTCAACAGCGCGTTGCTGTCTACTACTGCTCCTCTTGCAACGTTTACAATGTACGCAGTTGGTTTCATGAGCCTTAGTTCTTTCTCGCCGACAAGGTGATAAGTTTCCTTGGTCAATGGCACGGTTATCGCCAGGTAGTCGGACTCATGTAGCACGTTCTCAAGTTCTTCTGGGCGGAAGATCTCATCAACGTAGGTAGGCCGGCGAATCTGAACCTTCTCAACCGCTAACACCCTCATGCCGAAGGCTTTGGCTTTCCAGGCTGTTTCCATGCCGATGTTCCCCAGTCCCAGAATTCCTATGGTTTTGCCTGCAAGCTCTTCTGGAACTAGTCTCTCCCATTTTGCTTCAGACTGGAGCTTCACGAGTTTGTGCAACTTTTTTGCCAGAGCGAGCATCAGGGCGAAAACTATTTCTGAGACTTGAATTCTGTGAATGCCACTTGAATGCGTCAATATGACTTGCGAGTTGACTAGTTCGGGGAAAAGGTAACTATCGACGCCAGCGCTGTAGGCATGAACCCACCGGAGCTTCTTTGCAGCTAGGAACATTTCTCTGCTGAATCCGCCGAATACTATTTCAGCATCCTCAGCAGCTTTGAGGGCGTCATTTTCGTCGGTGGGTACCTCGACCTCGATCCTATCAGAGATAGCGCCAATCAGCTGTGTGTATTCCTGAGATGGTTTCCGATATGTGACTAAGACCTTGATCTTCTCCTGCATGCGAGATGCACCTCCTAGGCTGACTGGGCGAGACTATGGGGAGATTCTAGTAGCTTCTTGACCTTCTGGAGGAATTTGGCTGCGAGAACTCCGTCGACCACACGGTGATCTGCTGACAAGGTTGCTGTCATCATCTTCCGTACTGTGATCTGCCTGTTGAGGACTGCTGGCTTGTCAGCGATCTTGCCCACAGCTAGGATGGCGGTTTCGGGCATATTTATGATAGCAGTGAACGATTCTATGTCCAATGTGCCCATGTTCGATACCGTGAATGTGCCGCCAGTAAACTCTTCTTCCCTCAGCTTCTTCTCCCTTGCTTTGGCTATCAGGCGATCAGCTTCGGACGCGATCTTCAGAAGGCTCATCTCGTTGGCTCTTCTGAGAACTGGGACAATCAGGCCGTCGTCCAAGCTTACGGCGATGCCGATGTTAACGTATTTCCATAGCCTGATACTCTCACCTTCGAACGTTGAGTTGAGCTGAGGAAACTCCTCCAACGCCATAGCAACAGCCTTGACGAGCAAGTGTGTGAATGATAACCGAACGCCCGTTTTTGCTTCAAAAGCCGAGATCAAGTTCTCCCTTATCTTAGCAGCTTCGGTCATGTCAACCTCCGTGCCGACATAGAAGTGCGGCACATGGGTCTTGCTCAGGGCCATCTTCTGCGCAATCGCCTTGCGCATGCTTGACATTGGCATGACATGGAATTCTGAGACAGGAACCTCTGCCGGTGCCTCTTGAACCGTTGGGGCTTCAGGCTTGCCTTCAAGATAGGCGAGGACATCATCCTTTGTGATTCTGCCTCCGGGACCTGTACCAGGCACTTTTGTGAGGTCAACTCTTTTCTCTTCAGCTATCTTCTTCGCCAACGGAGAGGCCTTGAGCCTTGCAGCCTCTTCTACTACTTCTGGTTCTTCCTTAACTTTGGGAGCCTCTGCTTTCATGCCCGCTACCAAGGAGGTTTCAGCCACGATCGTCCTCACCTCCGGCAAAGGTTCGTCTTCCTTCGCGATGTAGCCTATGACCGTGAGGATGGGAGATTCTTCTCCTTCTTGAGCTAGGATTCTTCTGAGAATGCCTGACCCTCGCGCTTCGACCTCAATGGTGGTCTTGTCGGTCTCGATCTCGAGAAGCGGCTCTCCCCGTTCGACCCGTTCGCCTTCCTTCTTGAGCCACTTGATGACCTTGCCCTTCTCCATCGTTTGACCCATCTTGGGCATTATGACCTCGGTGACCATCCTCTTCATCTCTTGGCGATACTTCTCTATCAATTAAGTTTATTATCTTTTGCCCGTTCTGTGACGGGGTCGCGGCTATCGACTTGGCAAGGTGGATTCTCCATGGTTCTCGACCTTTGAGTTGCCGAAAGCTTTTTCTCAACCCCAGCCTTGGAACAAGTGTGGCGTTCGCATGAAGATGAAGGCCGCTGTTCTGAGCGGGGAAGAACGTTTTGAAGTACGAGAAGTTGATAGACCTCTATGTGGCTTTGGCGAGGTTCTTGTCCGGGTGAAAGCGTGTGCTGTCTGTGGCACTGATCTTCGCATTTTCCGTGGGCAGAAGAGGATTGATGTGCCGATTACAGGTCACGAGATTTCGGGTGTGGTCGAGGAGGTTCGTGGGGGAGTTTCGGACGTATCTGTGGGCGACAAGGTGGTGGTTGAGACAGTGGTCGGATGCGGTGAATGCGACGCCTGCAGAAGGGGAGAAGAAAACCGGTGTATGAGAAAGTACAAGGCTGTGGGGTATCAGTTCAATGGCGGGTTTGCTCAGTTCCTGCTGGTTCCCAGAAGCGCTGTGAAGCAAGGATGCGTCATCAAGGTACCGGACCACCTTTCCTTTGACGAAGCAACTATCGTGGAACCTTTCTCTTGCGTCATCAATGGGTGGGATTCGTTCAAACAGAGGGAGGCAGGATTCACAACGGTCGTGATCGGAGCCGGCATCATTGGCATGCTTCACGCTGAGTATGCCAAACAGAAAGGCGCCAAGGTCATCCTTGTGAATCGAACAGCTCCAAGACTAGACTTAGCTCGGAAGATTGGGTTGCCGGCTGATGAATTCGTCGACCAAAGCAAGTGTAATGTGGTTGATCGGGTTAAGGAGCTGACCCACGGACTAGGCGCCGACGTCATCATTTGCGCGGCCTCATCAAAGGATGTGCAGAAAGAGGCTCTGGAATTGGCAGCGGTTGGCGCAGACATAAGCTACTTCGCTGGGATCGGCGCCGACGAGCCGTACGCCGCGATCAACACAAACCTGATCCACTACAACGAGCTTCACGTCCACGGGGCAAACGCATCAAACCGAAAACAGTACCTTGAAGCCATAGACCTTATCGCTTCGGGAAAATTGAACGTGAAGAAGTTCATAACGCACAGATTCCCGCTGGAAAGGATCAGTGAGGCTGTGCCCGCGCTCGAAGACAGAAGCCAAAACGTGGTAAAAGTCATTATTGACCCCTGGATGTAGCTTAACACTCGCACCGCTACCTTTCGCGCTATGATCAGGATTGGTCTTGACAGAACGCTTGGGTACCGGCTTACTGGTAGACTTCTTTGATGGTCTCCGTCGATTACAGTTGCAGTGACCTGATGATCCGTGGAGATCCAAAAGCTTGCCGACTTTAGCAGGGAGATCGGCAAAAAAGCGTTTGACACGGAGAGGGAAAAAGAAAAAGGTGGCACATTTCCTCAAGAGGAATCTTTGAGCTGAAGTTGGTGGCAAGTCTGATACAATGCGGATCTTCGTGTTTGGGCTGAGAATGCGCTAGGGGAAATAGACTAGGACTCTTCCAGGCTTCATTCTGGCTTCTCCTTCTTCCGTGTCCGCGTATCTGAAGGCCTCTTCGAGGTCTTCTGCCGTCCTTATTGTGAACTTCTTTTCCGATATTGTGCGTCTAACTCTTTCAGCGAACTCGCCGTTCCTCAGCAGTTCTAAGACCTTTGTGTAGTGGTCACTCTTGCTTCGGGTCGAACCTTTAATGGTCAAACCTTTGTTGACGATCTTGGCCATTTCTACGGAGACTCTGCCTGAGGAGAGCCCCAGCAACACGCATCTGCCACCTGGTCTCAGAAGGTCTATCGCTTGGTCAATCGTGACCATTTGGGCTTTGCCACCAGCAGCCTCGAACACAACATCAAATCTCTCCCTAAGACGAGCCATTGCTCCCTTCTCTTTGAGAGAGTTCACGGTCGTTGCGAAGTCATTGGCTAAGGCGAGTTTCTGGTCGACCACACCGACAAAGTAAAGGTTCTCACGTGAGACTTCCGCAACATACGAGGCTACCAAGGCGAGAAGATAGCCTACTGGTCCGTCGCCTATGATTGCGGCGAGGCAATCCTTCTGTGCTTGAGATTCTTCGAGCGCGTTCAGAGCAATCGAGATCGGCTCGGTCAGAGCTGCAAGCTCTAATGGCACTTCTTGTGGCACAATGAGAGTTGCCTCTTCAGGATATAGGAATAATGTTCGTGCCAAGCCGTCTGCGGTGGCAGCCATGTACTTTGAGGCTTCGCAAAGGTTCTCTTCTGAGCTCTTGCAGGCCACGCATTTCTTGCATGGGATCATGGGGTTCACGACGACATGTGTGCCCGGGCTCAGTCTGGTTCTTTCTCCTGACTCCACAATCCGCGCTACACCTTCATGCAAAAGACACATTGGTAACCGTTTCTCGAGCTTCCACCTCTCCTTCTCTCCTTTGAAGTACAGCATCTCGCTTCCGCAGATTCCAGCGACTACTGGCTTCAGAAGAAGAAAACCTCTAGGCACTGAGTCGATGACCCCTTCTCTCGCTTCGAACTTGAATGGTTCCACGAGACAGAAC
>Ga0315308_1002081_pt1 | contig 11361 bp, 9 predicted proteins | sample TDP3_MG_FD_203078 | JGI IMG/M metagenome (GOLD analysis project Ga0315308, IMG submission 203078) | Freshwater sediment microbial communities from Lake Towuti, South Sulawesi, Indonesia - TDP3 | ecosystem: Environmental > Aquatic > Freshwater > Lake > Sediment | place: Indonesia: South Sulawesi...
CCAGAGTGTTCTTTACCACTTTGAACTCGCAACCTATTTTCCGCATCCTCTCCCTCAGGTCACTCATTTCTTCCACATTCAATCCCTTATAATCAGTCAAGATGAAATTGTTATTCCTCTTCAGCCTGTCCATAAGTTCACTCACAAATAGTTCCTTGTCTTTCCGAGCCATTAGTTCCCCCAAACTCCGAGAAATTAACAAAAAATTCGCCTTTTCAGGCGATAAAAAAACTTCCCAGACAGAGAAGTTTGTTTTTGCACTTATCTGATCTCGGTAGGCGATATTTAACCCGCAAGGGCGGAGACCTACTGTCTACGATTTATTATGGTTTATGTCTCCCTAACTAATTAATTTTATATACATTTATATAATTTGTCAAGGGTTTTTTTCACTTTTTTTTCGATTCCCCTTATCCAACGCTACCTCTACTCCCCAAATCCGCATCTCTCGGTTCTCCAAAATCGAAGGACGGCGAGGGTGTGGTCCCTTCGGCTCTTCCCTTCCTCCCAGAGCCTCAGAGCCAACTCGCTCCCTGCCCCTGTCCTTCGGACACGGGGCGCTCACCGTCTCGCGCCCGTCGCTACCCGGAGCTCCTTATTCGTCGCTCCAGCGACCCCCCCTGTGAATCAAACGGAGAGGGTGAGATTCTCCTCGTCGCTCTCCCCCTCCTCCCTCGCTCCTGCGGCTGCCCGCTCTCTTCCGCACCTCCGGTGCTTTTCCTCCCATGAAGTCGGCGTTCGCGGTCTTCGAATCTCCCCTGTGAATCAAACGGAGAGGGTGAGATTCGAACTCACGCTAGGCCATTCGACCTACTACAGGTTTAGCAAACCCGCCCCTTCAGCCACTTGGGTACCTCTCCGTTAAGGAACGACGTCTGAAACTAAAATCCCCAAATATACGACTTTGGCTATTTACTTATACCACATTTGACTTTTTTTGTCAATAATGATAATAAAAAACCACCGCTCAGGTTCTGCGGTGGTCAATTTAAGATTATCATCTTAGCCGATATCAAATAGAACCATGCTGGTGTATAGGCTACAATTACTGGGTGGCGAGGCTTCCCCAAGATTTTACCTGATTCCTGCCGTGCTGCTTTACCCAGTATAGAGCTTTGTCCGCTCTTTCAACCATCTCCTCGGCGCTCGCGCCTTTCTCATAAATGGAAATTCCGATACTCAAAGTCAGTCGGAATTTACCATTAATTACCTTAAAGCGATAACTTTCCAGACCCTTCCTGATCCTCTCTGCTGTTCTAGAAGCTAATTTTTCATCGACTCCAGGCAAAATTATGGCGAACTCCTCTCCTCCATAACGAGCAACTGTATCGATATCGCGAAGGTCGTTTTTGAGGATCTCAGCCACTTTCATTAGAGCCTTATCGCCTGTGGGATGCCCATAGCTATCGTTAAACTGCTTAAAATGATCCAGGTCTAGCATTAAAAGAGCTAAAGATGAATTTTGCCGCGCAGCTCGAGAAATTTCCTTCTCAAGACATTGATAAAAAAACCAGTGTACGTAAAGCCCGGTCAAACCATCTATAATCACCTGGCGGTCGTAAGCAATGTTAGCAACAATTATTGCAGCTTGACTCGCAAGCGTTTCTATTAATCCCCGGTATTCCTGTAGATAATTTTTTTTGTACCTTTTAGAATTTACCATAACCATCCCTACATTCCGATTCTTAAAAACCAGCGGAATCAATAATAAGGAACGGGAACTGACAGGTCTGTCCTTGAACAATAATAAATTCTCATATATAGAATCTTCCAAAATCTCAGCCGCGGTGCTGGGACTTGTAATTCTTGATATCTCGGCGAAAACAGGGCCATCCTTACTAAACCTCAGGTCTCTGGCTATATCGGGGCTAAGCTCTACTCCAGCCCCCAAAATTAAGTCACCTGTTTTATCTTCAATTGTGAATAGAGCCCCTGCCTTTCCTTCGGCTGCCTGTATGAAAGCCCTAAGAATGTTATCAAAGATTTCTTCCTTACGCATGCTATTGGTGCCAATCTTGCTCAGATTCTCCATTAGCTTCAGGTTCTTATCGGACAGTTCCCGTTTTTTCAAGACTTTTGCCCTATGTGCAAAGAATGCCGCGCCAAGTACACTAGCAAATAGAACAAACAGCGCAATCGCTATGCGCATAGCGGGAATCTTCTTTTCAGAAGGTACTGCAGGCAATTCTTTCTCAGAAATCACTCCAGGCAATTCCTTTTCAGGAATCACTGCGGGTAGCTTTTCTGGTTCTCTTACTTTCGCTTTAGCAATTTCTTTTTTGATTATTTCAATATCCTCAGCCATCCTGGATATCTCCGGGCTCACTGGTTTTTCTTCTTCTCGTTCCTCTTCCTCAGTTATAATCTTTCTCTTTGCCTCCTCGCTGCGGCTGGCTTCTCTTTTAATCTCTTGTATACACTCTATTGCCTCGCGATTTCTTGGATTCAAGTCTAGAACCTGTACAAGCTTGCTGATAGCAGCTTCGTAATTCTGGTCATGATAATCCTTAATAGCCTGATTGAAAAGTTCCCGCTCTTCTCTTCTCTTAAGTTCATTTCCTGTCATATCTACGTACTTCAGGATTAATTTATTTTTTGGATTTAACTCCAACGCCTCCAGAAAATTTTTCAGCGCGAGCTCATACTCTTTTGCCCTATAATACCTGAGACCCTCTTCAAAATAGTATTCCTCTCCTCCTGGCTGCAAAATCTCCAGATGGGCAGGCTGAATGCACATTGAGAGGAAAAGCAATGTAAGTAAAAAGACAGCACCAGTTAATTTCATTACTATTCCTTTCTTCGGTATTCTCTTTTATAGCCCAATATGATCTTACTGGCTAGAACTATTCTCCACTGTATCTTTCGCCTTTCGGCGAATCTGAAAGGTTTTTTCGCTGATCTCTCTGGGCATCAATTGTGGGGAGATTCGCTATCTGTTTTGGCGGGATAAGTCCTTTTTTGGCTCTTCGCTTCTTCGATTACTTTGACCAATCTATCTATGTCCAACAAAGGCTTATAGAAACAGGTATAGGCTCCTTTCTTTAATAAATCTCCTACAAGCCTGAGGTAAGAATAGTTAATCATCATTACCACTTCCATACCCGGTTTAATCTTTTTGACTGTCTCCAGGACTTCCATACTATCCGCCCCTGCCATTTCCACATCCAGAAGCGCCACAGCAAAATTCTTTTCCCGAACCATCTCAATAGCTTCATCTACATTCTCAGCCACTAATGCCCGGTGCCCCTTATCCGCCAACATGTTCCTTAAAACTTCCCACTCTTGTGCCTTATGGTCAACAATCAAGATTGAAGGCGGCTCAAGTATGAACTCCACAGTTTCTACAAGCTTTTTCACATTGAACGGTCTATCTACCACAGCTTCTATTTTTGACTCTCCAATCCCAATCGTCTCTTTTTCTTCACCTACAGAATTCATCATTATCACTGCCAGCGATGGGCAGAGCGTCTTCAGCGCTTTAAAATCATATATACCGCTTACTCCAGGCAATTTAGGGGGCGCAAGCAAGATATCGAAGTTTCTATTCTTCAGAAGCCAAATTGCTTTCTCTCCATCTTCTACCATAGTCACATTGTAACCCTTCCTCTCAAAGATTTCCTTGAGAGGTTCCATAAGGTCGACTCTTCCATCCACGATAAGGATATTTGCGTTCTTCACTCTCTCGTTCCTCCATAAGAAGACGATTTGCTTCTTTCATCATGCTTATTGCCTCTTTATCCTCAGGGTCTAATAATAGAATTTCACTGAATTTTCCAATTGCCTGGATATACTGTTTCTGTTCCAGGTACGCCTTGCCCTCCTCGTGAAGGGTGGCGATAAGGGAAGCAATCTCCGCTTTCTCTTTTTTTTCAATCATAACTTTCTCTTTTTCTGGCTTTACTTCCAGTCTTCCAAAATATAAACTGGCACTAAACTGATGGGTGTCTCCCAGAATCCTATGAGGTGTGTAACCATAATCTAACCGCAAATTTTTTACCTTAAAGCCCAAACCAAATCTTATCCTATCCTTTATGTCGGGGTCAAATTTGCTTCCAATTCTTAGCGCAGCATAGTCTGTAATCCAGCATTCAGCCCCTAAGCCGAAATAGGCACCCTCATTCTTTAATTTGTTAAAGTCCAAAGCTAAAGTTAGTGGATTGCGCGGGAATAGTTTATAAGCCATGCCAAACTTGAAATTAAGAGGCAAACTCGCCGATTCTGTAATGAATTTTATTCTTGTCCCAATATTCTGGATATTGAGGCCCAAATCCAAATTGTCTATTCCAGTTTTGTAAAGGGCAGCCAGGTCGAAGGCAAAAGCATTGCCCACCTGGTCATCCAGTTTCTCCTTGATAAACTTGAAATTCAATCCTGCTGAGAGTCCCTTGACCAATTTTCTACTATAGGAAAAGGCTAAAGCGAGATCATACACACTAAATTCACCAGTGGGGTTACCTATGGCGTCCGTACTCTGGACGTCTCCTCCCCCTAAATAATAGACACCGAGAGCAAGATTCGAGTCGTTAAGTGGATGACTGTAACCGAAGAAATGGTATCCAATATCTTCAAACCATTTATTATAGGTAAAACCCGCCTCCGGCTGAATTAATTGGACAAGGCCGGCTGGATTCCAGTAAATTGCAGTAATATCATCGGCAACCGCCACATAAGCTTCGCCCAGGGCGAGCGGCCGGGCTCCTACCCCGATCTTAAGGAAGTCTAGTCCGGTAGAAGAAGCAACTGATGAACAGGGTCGCGGAATCAAAGCTAATATTAGAATGAGACTTAATATTATGATTTTATTCATTGCCGTTTTGTGGTTTTTCATCTGATAATTACTACTTTCCCGGTTTGACGCTTTTTATCGCTCTCCACACTATAGAGATAAAACCCACTGGATACCTCATTTCCTTCACTATCTTCTACCTTCCACCTTGCCATTCCACCTTCCTCTTTAAGGGTGGCAATTATCCTACCTTCAATATGGAATATTTTCACCGATGCACCTGAAGGAAGGTTACTAAATGTGACCTCGGTATGACCCTCACTCGGTTTAAAGGGATTGGGATAAACTTTGATAAAAGGAGCAGCCGGCTGAGGAGGAGACGGCTCAGGACAAATTCCTCCTACCTCATAGGATACTACTAGTCTGGGACGGTAAGTTTCCCACTCTAAATCGCTTGAAAGAAACCAAATTGCGTCAGTATCACAATTTTGCTCCTTCAGCAAAAATCCAAAGTTAACATATTTACCATCCAACCAATCCTTTACCGTCCGCGTCACATCCCAGGAGACCCACCCGTAGTTCCTGCCAATAAGAGACTTTGCACTTTCTATTTCCCAATCGAAGTCACCTCCGGGAGTCCTCCAATTGCGCTTCTCTATGCTCTGGTTCCAGGTTACCTCTTTGTCCTTCCAGAAACCCGTAATCTTATGTAAATAAATCACTCTCTTCTCATCGAAATAATATTCCGCTGCCAAACAGAGCTGCAATTCTGCTGAGGAAATAATGGCATCAGGGGGTATGGACGTTAGATCGAACCGAATTAGAACACGCTTAGTGTCACGCTTCCCGACGGCCATATCTTCCTTGATTCCAAAGTTCTTGACCTCCTCGCCATAGCCCTTGGAAATATAGCTGTCCCGCCCCTTATCCGGTCCTGGCTGAATGGTGTGCTGCTTCGCATACGAGCGGGTAAGATTACAAAATATAGCCCCAAGATAGAACACTAAGAAGAGTAAAAACTTTATCCCGTTCCTCATAGACTCGACCGTTCCCTCCCAAAAAAAAACCGATTTCCCTACCCGGCGCTACCGAATAGTAAAATCGGCCACTGCGAAACTCTTCGGCAGCTCGGCTGGCATTCAAGCCCCGTGGTTTTGTGTCCCCTGATTTCTCAGGGTTTACCTTTTCGGAGTTTCAGATATGTTTGAAGGACTTTTCGAGGCGGGAAGCCCTAATCCCGCGCCTTGTACCTACCTCCATTAAAAGGATAATCAGAAAAAGTTCTGTCGTTTAGATATTCTTCAATGCCGGCACAGGTCAAACATATATAGTATCCATCCATTCTTTTCACAAAATCTTTCGAAAATTTACCCGTGCATCTCTTGCAGTAGAAAAGTCTTCTTTTCTTGGTCTTCTTCATTTTGGCTCAGCCGGCCGGCATTCCGGCTCACGGTAGGGAAAGATTAGTTGCGGGACAAAAACTTCCGACAACCCCTGCTTTAATTCTACTGGCAATTCCTTCTTCTTACAATGGGTCGAACGATTAATTTCGTGAAGTTTTTTGTCAAAGAAAAGACCCAGGCCTATGGGGTCTTTTGGGTAATAGTGTCGAGGATTATCTAAAGAAATAGCACAAAATCTCCTAATGCTTGCTAATGTAATCTCTCTTCACGCCTTCCACTACTGCCTGTGCGCGGTTCTTCACCCCCATCTTTCTATAGATATGATTAAGGTGGTTTTTGACCGTCTTTTCGCTCACGAAGAGCCTCTTTGCGATCTCTTTATTAGTTTTCCCGGAAGCCACCAACTTGAGCACTCTTACCTCCCTCTTTGTTAGATTAGCCCGTTTTGTACCAATCAAAAAATCTGGCTTCCTTAGGCCCTTCAGTAGCTTATGCTCTATGAGCGGCGGAATTGAGACCCCTTCCCTGACTACAGAATGGATAGTCTCTATCAATTCACCAGAGGGACGAGTCTTTATTACATAGCCAGAAGCACCTGACTGGAATGACTCCATAATATGTGCTGTGTCCTCATACATGGATAGCATAATAACGTGAACCTTTCGGAATCTCCTTTTGATTTGCCTCGTAATTCTTATCCCATTTGGCCCGGGCAAGCTAATATCCATCAGAATCACATCTGGCTTCAATCTATTTGTTAGCTGGAGAGTCTCGGCGCCGTCATTGGCTTCTCCCACTATCTTAATATCTTCCTCAAGTTCCAATATTTTTCGCAAACCTTCCCGGAAAAGTGAATGATCGTCTGATATGAGAACTCTAACTATTCCCTTCCATTCAATTTTCTCCATCTCATTACCTAAGCGGAACCTTTACCCTTATCCTGGTCCCTCGCCCCTTTACGCTTTCAATAGTGAAGGTCCCTCCCAAAAGTTTAGCTTGCTGCTGCATTCCTGTTAGTCCAAAATTTTTGGTATATCCACGCACAGCCAGGACTCTCTCTAAATCGAATCCTTTCCCATCATCTTCTATACGAAGGTGCAGGTTCCCGTCGTTATCGGTTCTTAATCCCATATTCACCTGCTTTGCCAGGGCGTGCTTCTTTACATTGTTCATCGCCTCTCGAATAATTCGATAAATCCCTACTTGTATCTTTACGGGTAGACTTTCATCCAGCTTAAGATTCAAGTTACACGCAATCCTTGTCTTCCTGCAAAACTCTTCCAAATACTGTTTCAGGACAGTAACAAAGCCCGTTCTGTGGAACTTCGGGAGGAGGCGCAACTCAAATATGACTTTCCGGGTCGCGTTAATACTTTTTGCCAGCGTCTTTCTCAATTTAGATAGCTCCCTCTTTACCTTTTCTGGATTGTCATCCACAAGTCTCTCACAAAGGTCGATCTTCAAAAGTGAAGTGGCTAAGGTCTGGGCTAAGCCATCGTGAATCTCCTGGGCCAATCTATTCCTTTCCTCTGTTACTGCTACTCCTCTATATAGTTCAACCAGCTGCCCTGTCCTTTTCTCTACCTCTTTTTCCAGTTCTATGGCGCGTTCCTCTAGTCTATCCTGCAATCTTTTTCTTTCCGTAATATCAGAGATAATGGCGAAGCTCCCATTAAATTTCCTCTCTCTGTCCAAAAGAGGAACAGCGTCAATCGAGATGAATATCTGCTTTCCTCCCTTTGTTTTCGTGGATACAGTAGAAGTGGAAGATATACCATGAACCCTCTTTTTCAACTCACTCGTTAATCTCTTTTTATTCTCACCTTCGAAAAAAGAGAAAACATTCTTACCCAAAAGCTCATCCTTCTCGCATTTCATAATTTCACACATTTTTCTATTAGTAAAAGTTATTATCATATTTTTATCGAGAAGGCAGATGCCTTGATCCATATTTTCAATCAGAATTCCATATTTCTGCTCCAGTTCTTGCAGCCGATGAACCGCGTGCATCCCTTTTTTCCTCCCGCAGAATCTTAGACATCTTGAGGAGATAGGTCCGGCGAGAATGGTTGGTAAGTTGAAAATTGTACTTGACTAATATGAACTAAATGGTTTTAGAGAATTTTAATAGGCAAGGTCGATTCTTGCAATAGGCCTAGGGGATAATTCAATGATATCTTTTATCAAGCAAAAGGCCCATCATATGATGGGCCTTTCGGGTAACTGTATTGACGATTATCCTTAGAAACAAGACAGAATCTGTTAATGCCTGCTAATGTAATCTCTCTTCAATCCCTCAAGCACAGCTTGTGCGCGGTTTTTTACCCCCATCTTTCTATAGATATGATTAAGGTGGTTTTTGACCGTCTTTTCGCTCACGAAGAGCCTCTTTGCGATCTCTTTATTAGTTTTCCCGGAAGCCACCAACTTGAGCACTCTTACCTCCCTCTTTGTTAGGATAGCCCGTCTTGTCCCAATCAAAAAGTCTGGCTTCCTTATCCCCTTTAGTAGCTTATGCTCTATGAGCGGTGGAATTGAGACCCCTTCCCTGACTACAGAATGGATGGTCTCTATCAATTCACCAGAGGGACGAGTCTTTATTACATAGCCAGAAGCACCTGCCTGGAATGACTCCATAATATGTGCTGTGTCCTCATACATGGATAGCATAATAACGTGAACCTTTCGGAATCTCCTTTTGATTTGCCTGGTAATTCTTATCCCATTTGGCCCGGGCAAGCTAATATCCATCAGAATCACATCTGGCTTCAATTTATTTGTCAGCTGGAGAGTCTCGGCGCCATCGTTGGCTTCTCCCAGTATTTTGATATCTTCCTCAAGTTCCAATATTTTCCGCAATCCTTCCCGGAAAAGCACGTGGTCGTCTGCTACGAGAATTCTAATTGCTTTCTTCAAATTAACTCTATCCATTTTCACTCCTCAACGGGGACATTCACCTTTATCCTGGTCCCTCGCCTCTTTACGCTTTCTATAATGAAGGTTCCCCCCAAAAGTTTAGCTTCCTCCTCCATTCCCATTAGCCCAAACCCCCTGCGATATTTATTCTGAGTCAAAACTCTCTTTAAGTCAAATCCTTTGCCATCATCTTCTATACGAAGGTGGAGGTTCCCTTCCTTATCAGTTCTTAATCCCATATTAACATGCTTTGCCAGGGAGTGTTTCCTTACATTGTTCATAGCCTCTCGGATAATTCGATAAATCCCTACCTGTATCTTTACGGGTAGACTCTCATCCAGCTTAAGATTTAAGCTACAGGCAATCCCTGTCTTCTTGCAAAACTCTTCCAAATACTGCTTCAGGACAGTAACAAAGCCCGTTCTGTGAAACTTCGGGAGCCGCAACTCAAATATAACTTGCCGGGTCGCGTTAATACTTTTTGCCAGCGTCTTTCTCAATTTAGATAGCTCCCTCTTTACCTTTTCTGGATTGTCATCCACAAGTCTCTCACAAAGCTCAATCTTCAGAAGTGAGGTGGCTAAGGTCTGGGCTAAGCCATCGTGAATCTCCTGAGCCAATCTATTCCTCTCCTCTGTTACCGCTACTCCTCTATACAGTTCAACCAGGTGCCCTGTCCTTTTCTCTACTTCTTTTTCCAGTTCTACGGCACGTTCCTCCAGTTTATCCTGTAATTTCTTTCTTTCCGTAATATCAGAGATAATGGCGAAGCTCCCATTAAATTTCCTCTCTCTGTCAAAAAGAGGAACCCCGCTAATCGAGAGGAACAAATCTTTCCCTCCCTTTGTTTTAGCCGGTAGAGCATAAGTTGATGATTTACCCCTAAGTCTATTCTTTAATTCTACTCTTGATAGCTTTCTATTCATACCTTCAAGAAATGTATGAGCTTTCTTACCTGAAAGCTCATCCCTGGTATAGCCCGACATCTCAAGTAACCTATCGTTAACAAAATCTATCTCCATATTTCTATTGAGAAGACACACCCCTTGCCCCATATTTTCAACTAAGATTCTACATTTGCGCTCCAATTCTCTTACTTCATCCCCCCTCTTCACCTTTTCCTCCTTATCTTAATCATATGTTTCCAGCCTTTAGGAAATTCGAAAATCGAAAGCTGAAGTCAATCCAGAAATGTAGGGAGATTGCTCCATGGACTCCCATTCGCCTCACCAATTCTTCGCTCCTATAGAACCAAACCTATAGAGGTAGATTGTTTTCTTATCAGTTCTCTCATTTTCCGGCAAAAATCGCTGCCGGAGCGTCTTCATTGCCTTACCGCTTTTTTGAGGCACTTTAGAAGGCCCCTTTCAACTTCTTCCTCGCTTCTGCACTCGCCAATTTCCGGCTTAATACATGTCAGGGTTTTAGTCAATACTTCCATGATCTTGCAGCGCGACATCTTCTTACGGCCTTCCTTTTCTATCCTTTTTGCCAAATTCCTCAAAAAGTCAATTTGCTCTCCCTTTAACAAAACTGAAGTCTGTTTGCCCCTGCCCGGCCTCATAACATAATTACCCCCTTCGTAATGTTGAAATCAGTGCTTGAAGCAGAGAAAAAAAGAAGGTTTACGGGTTATTCATATTCTTTGACCGCCTGCAATATCCTTTCTTCCAGGTCCTTCTCTGTTCTTACGCCTTCGACTCTGATATTCAATCTCATACAGACGTTAATCAATGCCCTTATTACGTAAGACCGAGGCAATTTATAGCCTTTTTTCTCCTTCATCCTTCTGCTTAGCTCATAAAACCAATGGATAGCCTCATCAGAAATGGTAATAGTAACCTTATGTAAACCTTTTTTTACCTCCGATCTAAAACGCTTGTAATCCTTTCCTCCCATTTTTCGAGTCCTAAATGGAGAGGCTTGATTTATCAAGCCCGCCTAAACGGGTCGCATGAATGCGACCCCTACAATCTCTCCTGTGAATCATGCGGAAGGGGTGAGATTCGAACTCACGTTCCGATTACTCGGAAACTGGTTTTCAAGACCAGCGCCATTAACCGCTCGGCCACCCTTCCACTTACGTCTGCTTCTCTTCCGGAGCTTTGAATCCTTCTCTTTCCCATCTATTCTTCAATTTGCGCCACGCAGTAAGCTTCCAGTCGACATGTCTTATGTCACGGAGGGCGAGGATCTCTCTTTCCGCCTTCCTCAATTGATTGGAAACTGCAAATTCACTATTTCCGTCTACGTTACTACCTGTAAAGAATAGCTCTCCCTTAATGCACACTGTGTTCTTTACCGTATTCACTAACA
>Ga0315308_1002086_pt1 | contig 11357 bp, 11 predicted proteins | sample TDP3_MG_FD_203078 | JGI IMG/M metagenome (GOLD analysis project Ga0315308, IMG submission 203078) | Freshwater sediment microbial communities from Lake Towuti, South Sulawesi, Indonesia - TDP3 | ecosystem: Environmental > Aquatic > Freshwater > Lake > Sediment | place: Indonesia: South Sulawesi...
TTCGGTTCTTCTCTATGTCTTGTTGGGAAGGATTGCTGATAAATTAAGGCATAGAAAACTAGGCGATTTATGATGAGACCTTAGGCGTGAAGAGGGTTAGTATGAGTCTGGAAAAATTTTTTTGTGGAGGAAGTTATGCTTTTCTGTTTGTGTTTTAGGGGCTATTTGTTGTTCTGGTTGGTGTTTCTTGGGCTGTTTGGTGGCGTTTTAGCGTGACGTTCAATGTTGCTATGCGTGACGTTTAATGTTGCCAATCGTGACGTTTACGCATGTTGAAGGGCGGCTCTGCGGGGAGGGAAATTTCAAAAGAAGAAGGGACTAATCGCTTAGCGCCTTCTTCTATCTTTACGCTGGCCCCCCTCTAGTTTTCTGCATCCAATTGTCAATATGATCCAAATAGACCGGTGTCCCTGCAGGGTGAGGGTTGCGGCTTGACAGTTGTAGTTGAACATGCAAGCGCAGACTGTTTGTGTGGGTGTTGGTGCCCAACTGCTCTTAGTGTCATCAACAAGTGCTAGTGTATAGTGCTTTGTCACAGCAACTTCCTGAATGTTGATTGCGATGGGAGGAGGCGGGTTTCTGTTTTCATGTGTTATTAATTTCCGCTTAGAACAAGTCATAATACCGAGGTGGCTGTGTTCAGAAGCAGGTAGTCTGCGCCGCGCGTCACGCTAATTTCATCATCTCTCTTGGATGTCTCAGCATTTTTAGAGGATTTTGTACGGATCCTGCTAGGCACCCGCAATTTGAACAGTCCACGTTATGTACAAAGCATCTTCTTTTGTTCCATGAAGCATTAAAATGCAGCGCTTCATCGCCCCAATGGCATGAATCTCGATGGTCTGGGTGCTCGTACCATTTTATCATCGCTGTGGTTAAGAGAAAATCTTTTGGGTACATTGATTTCACCCGTTTTAGTTCCTTTATTATGGGCTCTCTTCTCTTCTCTTCTCACGAACATAGGAACGCTAACATCGGTTCTAGACGCACATATATTACATACAACTCCAGTGAAGCCGTTGTCTTTCGCGATTTTCACGACGTCCTCTAGCTCTTTGTAGTTGTCTTTCATCATTGTCATATTGATGACAACTCGTTTGTCTCCTGAATAGTTTCTCATTGCTCTTGAAAAGACACCCTCCCCTCTGATCAAATCATTTGTTTTTTGGGAGCCATCGATTGAAACAAATAGCCGGTGATTAAATTCGTCTGGTATCTTTGTCGTTCCGTTTGTAATGACATAGACAAAAGGAAAAATCTGGTCAACAAGCATTAGAACATCATTCCTAAGAGCAGGTTCGCCGCCGACCACGAGAATATGTCTAATTCCTGACTTGTAGAGTTCTCTGAACCTTTTTTCCCAAACGTTTATGGATAGCTCTTGTGTTCTCAAATGGCGTTTGCCGTGAAAATGATAGCAGTGCTTGCATCTTAGATTGCAGTTGTCCGTTACATCGACTTCTGCAAAATACTTCACCCCAAAAGCGATTCTTTTGAGTTCAAGCCAAAAAGTGTAAAGCAATGCGTACACGTGTTTTTTCATGATGTAGTCATCATGAGGAAAGCACTAATTAAGTGCTTCATAGCGCAATCCACGTTATGGACATAGGAAGATAGAAAACACTCTACCCTATACTCAACTAGCCAATTTTGAACCAGAAGACCACACCAGTGCAGTAGCCAAATCAATGGATGAAGCTAGCAAACTAGTAGAATCAGGATTTGAATACGTAACAACCTTGGACAACCCAATGCTGTTCAGAAAAAGAAAGTAAACTGCATGCAAACACTTCTTTCCCTTCTTTTTTCTGTTGCTAGAGAAAACGATTAGAAAACAGACTCAAGACTTGGAAAGAAATGTATCTTAATTCTACTGGGCAACTCTCCCGTTATATTCCAGTTCTTTCCATTCAAAGACTTCGTTCTTAACCATGAACACGAAGATATTTTTCTTTTTACACTGTGAACCTTTTGTTTCCTACGTATCTGATTTCTTGTTTTTCTCCATGGTCTCGTCTGATGGCATTCATCCAGAATTCTTGAGACCTTAATGCTTCCTCATGTATCCTAGTTAGTTCGGTTGAGGTTAGAGACCCAGATTTTGATTTCTTTATGAAGGGAAGAAAAATAGCAGCACGACTGTAGATGAGTGTTTTCTTTGTTTTTCGGTCGAGCTCCCACATATATTTTCCATCCGCATTCCCCTTGTTGATAAAAATGCTGTCGGGAAGTCGTATCCCAACTATAAGTGGTTGCCCCGAGTCATCGATAAGTTCAAGTGTTCCATGCCCTGGAGTCCTTCCAGAATCAGGAGGAGTTCGTCGTTGAAATTCAATAGGTTGCTTACTCTGTTTTGGGTTTTGCTTCGTTTTCCTTGGCTTTTTACTAGCTCCATAGAGCGGACCCAGAAGCAATTCAACCTCCTCAAGAAATTCTCTATCTGTCTCAATCTCTCTTGATTTGGATAAGTTTGTCCTTTCCCACTCTATCAACTTGGGCAAAAGATGTTTTGTGTAAAAGCTTTGTCTACCGATTTTAAGTTCTTTCGAACCAGAAAGCTCTGTTGTCTCAGGCAGAAAGTCTATCTCAAGATAGCCAATACCTTTAGTGGAGCTGGTTATACTTGTTATAAACTTCCCATGCGAGAATATGTTGTAACCGCTGCTAAGAGCTCCGTCTTTAGGAATAAGGTAAAAACCTCTGACCTCTGGCAGTTGCTTCAGAGGTGGTTTGCGACAATACTTCTCTATCTCCTCTCGTTCGAATTGTATGTCGATGGGCTTTCTCTCACAATCCCCTGGAAGTGCAACTTGTAACAGTTCAGTTCGACTTCCAAAGTCTTCTCCTAATCCAATTATGATTTTCTCTTCAATCAATCCTAGAAGAAAATGTCTTCCTAAATAGTCCTTGACATCATCAATTACAAATCGTTGTCTGTTAGGAACCACTATTAATGTTCCATCTTCTTTTTTTTGATAGTTTAGTCCCCAGGCTGGACTGTATCTGACTTTTAGTGTATCTTTGTCTTCCCATATTTTGTAGGCACACTCAGACGGACCTTTTTTAGAAATCAGATGGAAAAATCCTGCAACATTTAATGCGGTGTCCTTCCCTCCATGACCATAGCGCCCAAAGACTCTGGCTTTTTCTGAAACCCCAAAAACAATGTAGTTGTCTACAATGTCATTTGGCGTCATCCCGATGAAGTCCTCTATGACCAACTCTCTGTCACTGCAATAGATGTTGCAGACAACAGGAGAAACGTCCCGAATTAAACACTCGTCAATAATGTTCTCGATATTCTGACCAACAACATCCAATGGGTCTTTGAAAATATCCTTAGTGACTTGTCTGATTTTCCAATTCAATATAGCTTCTTGAGGTTTGCCATAAGTCACGTTTTTATACAATCCCAGTCACATTCAATAAACAATAGAACATTTCTCCTTAAATTATTAATGCAACTTAAGTGAATTCAAAGATTAGGTGAATTGGCATGGCTTTCTATGAAAATGTGTTATTGCAGGATACCAACAAAGGGGGGTACAGACTGTCAATTATTGCAAGATTTGAGGAACCCTTCCCAGTTCAGTACGTAATCAGAGTGTCTACACCAGAAGGAATCGAGGTTGACTATATGAGCACTCTTGAAGGTTTCAAGAACATTGGCGAGTTACTTACTGCCCTTCATTATTTTGCAAAAACCAAGCTGTACCCACATGACCCTATAAGACTCAGAGAAGTCTTGACCGCAGAGAATATTAAGAATTTCGCAGAAGTTTTGAAATCTGCAAAGTTTAGTGTATGATAACAAGAACCTGACCTAATAGAAAAAAAGAGGAACGAAGGTGTATTTGGGCTATTTGAGGTGTAAGGCATGTCTTTAGGAGAACTAGAAAAGAGGCGTTTTCCTTGGGAGAATAGAGAAGCCGAAAGGTCTCTTGCAAACCGACACTTTTGGGAATACGTCAATGAACGTCAAGCAGCTCGAGAACCTTGGGAGTTTGATGAGCAAAAACCTGAAAAATCAATCCAAAGCCTCGGTGAACTTCGTAGAATTGCTTTGCTGACGATCACTAAATTAGATTTCCTAAGCCCACCAGTCTTGTGGTATGGAAATTCAAGAAGGGCACTGCGTTGGGGGCATTACCTGATTGAAGGCAACTTTAGCGAGTGGAAGAAAGTTAAAAGGAAATCAGCTTCGATATGGGTTGCCATATTCTATCCTAGTGCCAAGCGAAACTATGACTTCATGCTGTGTGTAAATAGATATACACCGGTAGCCATAACTCGGATTTTAGATACTGAAGTTCTGAGCAATTCAACTAAGTTGGAATCAATCTGCAAGTCGGTGGGTCTACAGTTTGAGTTTTCTACAGCGAGACCAATCTTGCTCCCACAAGATCCAAGAAACTGCACACCTGATGAAGTTAGGAGTTTTGTCGAAAAGCTTGAGCTATTCAAAAAAGGAGTTGCTTGTTCAATAAGAGAACTTGGCGAGTTCTTTCGTTTTGTTTGACAGCCTTTGTTGCTTTTTGACATGTGTCATTATAGGAAGAACTTGTATTCTGTTATTTGCTTTTGTTCAGATTGCATTTGACAAGTGCTTCATTGAACAACCTTCTCCAGAGCCTAAGGTTAAGGTTATGACTCCTATGTATGAACCACTAGAAACCTCAAAATGTAAGAAGTGCGGTAAGATTATAGCAGAACCAAAAAGTTAGATATGAACATGAGCAAAATTGGTGAAAGGCTATGGATAATAACGATGTTTTTTTAGAAAAATGGAGTAAGGAGAAAGAGGTTGATTATCAACTAGCCAGCAAACTCAAAGCAAAAATATTTCCTTTGCTTGAAGAAGCTCATCGAAAATTAGGATATCGCTTTAACAAAGCTTTTATCGAGCAAATAAAACGAACAAAGCTTCGAATTGACAATTCCGAAAGAATATTATGCTTATTGCCAAAACTGAAACCTCGATTCTTTTCTCCTAAGGAACGTAGGGTAATCACTCTTCATCTTGAATATCTGACTCTAGTAGAAGGTCTCTTTGCTTCCCAGATTAACTTCTTAATCTTCGTCCTAATAGCCAATGGACATACACTTCACTTCACTCGAAAGGGAGACAATGTGAAGACTTTAGCCGATATTGAGAGAATGCCTCTTCGTCGCAGGTTGGGATTTCTACGAAAACACATGTTTGGAAAGTTGATAGCAAACAAGGTTGATGTCAGACTTAGAAATAGTATAGCCCATTTGTTTTACGAAATAGATGAAAAGGGAACTATTAAGGTCGAGAATAAGACGATAACACAGACAGAATATGATAAGCTGTATGATGACTTGCGGAATGTTTCTTATGCTCTTCATCTCATAACTCTGCTTTACTATAAGAGATTTGCGTGAAATTGTGAGACTTGCTTTTTTGATTATAGAAGAGATTTCTCCTTAAATTATTAATGCAAGATGATGATAGAAAAAGAGGCAAAGGTGACTGGTTGTGGACTTTAGTGAGATCCTGACTAACCCTTTGTTCATTCCCCTTCTGGTTGCCATTATTACGATCATAAGTAATGCTGTTTTCGTTTTCTGGCTACGGAAATGGCAATACAAGGCTGAATACATAATCAATAATGTCCAGAAAACATACATTCCAATGGTCAGCGAAATCAATGACAGAGTGGGACGTCTGAACGAATTCCTTGAACACCCTTCCCGACTGAAATGGACTTTTGAGACCGTGGAAGCTACTAGGAAGTCAGGATTGTTTGAGTTCATAAGAAGCCATGACATGCAGCTTTATCAAAAACTCACTCTGTTCCAAGACAAGATCTGCCCGAAACTTGAGGAGCTAGATGTGCTACAAGGAAAGACCAAGCAGACCATTAGAGATGACTGGGCTCAGCACATCAGAAATGTGATATCGGACCAGAAGGCAAAGGAGTATGCGGCTATGTTTGTAAACGAAGTCTTGACAGATCACATGTTCATTGAACTCCTCAATGGCAGAACCGAGGGATTCCCAAGGACATGGAATGAAAAGCTATACTCCTTATCCTATTCATACAACCTTTTTGTTCCCTACGTCAAAGTAGCTCCGGACAAAATACTGATATCTCGCAGTAGCAGGACTCGTACTTTCGATGTCTCTGAAGATGAAATTCCGAAGCTTATTCAATTATCTCAGCCAAAGCTCAAAGAGTTGCATGACTTCTATAATCAGGTCAGAGTCTTAATCGACAAAGAGGTAGTTCGCGGGTTAGTCCCTATGATTCATAAATACGTCACTAACCCCTTATCCTGATTGCTCACAGTGTGAAAATGTGGAAAAGTGTTGATTCTAAGAGGATAGAACATTTCTCCATAAATCGTTTATGCAACATCAAAATAGATAGTGTATCGCTATCTAAGCGTAGAAGATGTGGGAGAATATGGCTAAAGGGAGTAGTAAGGGAATATCTAACGTGATATTCGTAGCCGGACTACTAGGTTCGATTCTGGCATCCAGCGTTATCTCAACTCTTGTCGTTACCCAAGTGGGGCTACGGGGTCCTCAAGGTCCTAAAGGCGACAAGGGAGACCAAGGACCAGCAGGTCCTCAAGGAATTCAAGGATTGCAGGGTCCCAAAGGAGATATGGGTCCTCAGGGTCCTCAAGGGCTACAGGGTCCTAAGGGAGAACCTGGGCAGACCATTATTTTTGCCCAGTGGAGTCTTACGTGGTATACGATAACTGGTGACTATCAATGGGGAGCCTCAGTCGGAACATCAACATGGGGATCTGTTTTCGACCATGATTACGGGACAGGAGCTTTGTTTTCCGGGTATGACGATTATATTGGCTTCAAAGCGACTATGACAGTCAAAATGCAGAGAGACGGACCAGTTCACTTCGTAACAGGAAGTGATGATGGTTCAAGACTCTATGTTGATGGAACACTGTGGATAGACAATTGGGGCACTCACGCATATTTAGAAAAAGGCGTTACAAAGGACCTTTCAAAAGGATCGCACACGTTGACCCTTTGGTACTACGAAATAAATAGCGTTGCCAGAATATCATTCAATTGTGACCCAGACATTCTAATGTGGTATTGAGAGTACCCAACATCTGCTTTCTTTTTGTTTCTCAGTTAGGTCATATTAGATTTCAACGGACAGCCTATCAGGATGAATTATCCTGAACTCCCAAAGAAAGAAGGGGCAAGTTTGCCCTGACTGAAGCCAACTAAATAACTCTATCGCCTTTCTTGCCAAGTCTCCTCTCAGTATCTGGAAAATCGCATGTGAAACTTCAGAAACGCAAATGTATCTTAACAATCATTGATGGATTGCCAACAAGTGGATAAAGAAAAACTAACTATCTTGTTGTCCGGAGTGCAAAGTAGTTCCCACTGCACGGGCTATAGTTAGCTACCACGAAAGGAATAGGACAGCAGTTCAAAAAGAGTCACTCTTCCATCATGACCACAATAAGGACAAACCAATCTGAATAGCGGAGAATTATTGCAGCTAGGACAATCAAACACTTGTACAGTAGCTGCAAAGAACACAAAGCCAAGCAATATAACGATCAACACAACAGCTTGTACTGCACCCGAAGAGGAAGGTCTTTCTCTCGTAGCTACTCTTTCTCTCTGAACCTCGGAAGCTACTTGAGAGGCTCCACAGTGAGGGCAGAATCTCGAGTCTTCTCTGACCTCTCTGCCACAATTTCTGCAATATGGCAAGTGAATCCCCTATACACTCTATTAAATGCTATGTTTCTCCTTAAATTATTAATGCAAGTGGAAATGATATAATAGACTAGTGATAAGATTGGTTAATAGAAGGTCAAACCACAAAACGATAATAGTTGCCATCAGTGCAGTAGTGTTGATTCTAATAGTTTTCGTAGTTGGCTATTGGTTGGGTCATTTCTCTTCACCTGCTCCAACCCAGAGTAATTCAACCCAATTAACAATTGCCTCATTTGAGAAGGAAGTCGAGAGCGGACTTTCTTCATATCTAAATCTAGTTATAAGTAATTATTGGGTTGAAGGAAACAAAGTCCGATGCACTGGGACAGTAAACTGGCTTGGAGGAGATTACGCAGTAAGTGGAGCAGCAATCTGCATGTATATTACAGAGAAACAGACCAATTCCGTAAATGTTAAAGTCGTCGTGTACAGTGGTATGTTACTACTGCCAAGGCCAGGGACAATAGATTCTGAGAGCGTGCAAATCCCTACATTGGGAAATGGAGTATTTTCGTTTGATTTTTCTCTTTCATGTATATACAGATAGATAAGCAGAGAACGTAAGATCTACACTTCTTTCCTTTTCTCTATGTCTTCATTGAATACGAATACCTAGCATAAACAAGACTTAATTTCAGTTTCCTCTCTTCTCTTTTCAATTCTTTTGGAGAACTACTGTTGTTTTAGGAATATTCCCAGGGAATAATTTTTGATGTGTCTTCCAGCAAAAGGGACACGTTACATTTTAGTCCTTTCTACCTCAAAGACACAACGAAGACTTTGCTGTTTAGCCATCCTCTTTCTTTCACTCTTTTCTCAAAACTCTCGGTCAACTCTCTTGTTCTTTCATAGCCTATGACAACGATAACTTTCTCAAGACCCTTGAGATACTTCTCTACTTGTCCGTATAGCCTATCGAATTCACCAGCACTAGGTTGAAACTTTATTTCGATTCCAACGTTACCTATTTGAGCGTCTATCTTAGCGTTCTGATAAGCTTGCTGCGTTTGAATGTCGGGATAGAATGCAGAAAGGTAATGAACGAGCATACTGTCAAGGTCTTTCTCTGATTTTGGCATTTTGTGAATTGTAAATTTCTTGATTTTACCGAGTATTTCACCACATTCAGCAGTTTCTCTTTCCACCTCTCTTCTCGGTTGCTTCTCTTCGACTTCTTTCTCTGTTGCTTCACCTGCACTTAGTAGCTTAATGCTATTGCGAACGTCATCATCTCTAATCATTGCCTTCCTCAAATCTTTGAACAGCTTTTCGTCACAATTTCCAGAGCACAAGAATAGACCCTTATCGCTACTCTCAAAATCGTTGTCTTGATAGAATTTCAGGTAGTCTTTGAAAAACTCACGATAGTTATTAGTCGTAGCATCTCCATCAACGTAGTAGATGTAAACGTCTGAATCCGTACCGAAAAAACCGCCTTTCTTTTTTAGAAACGTCCTCGAACCGTATTTCAGCGTTCGTTTTTGTTGAACCTTGAATTCTTTCTTTTCATACTTCAAGATTTCCTTTTCAAGAAAATCCATTTGAAGACCATTTGTAACTAATATGATTTCGTTTAAAAGTCTTGCGAACTATGCTATTTGTGACCTTTTTCCTCTCTGGTGTGCATCTCTAGGGTTAAACTTTCCCTTAGAACTGTCTTCAAGGATGGTAGCTAGCTAGGTCATTGGAATAGAGTTCCAGTCAACAAGATCTTCCTTCAACAACAAAGCCCAATAGACCCTGAGAAGGTTAAAGTCATGATTCTTATGTATGAACCTTCAGAAACCTCAAGGTGTGAGAAGTGTGGAAAGTACTATTGGCTGTAAGAGGACTGATCGCTATGCGTCCTTCCTGTCTCTTGAGATCTTGATGGTAAGGCAACACCCGCACCGAAAACTAGTATCCCGAGAAATCCTAGCACAAATGAAAGATTTCTATATGGGTACTCTTTTCCGTAGGGAATTCTCATCCCGAGAATCTCCGTGTAGAGAGTGACTTCATAGACATAACAGAAGACAGCTAACAAATTCAATAGCACATTCTCCTTAAATTATTAATGCAAGTTGTAATGAATAACGTATGGTTGAAGATAAGGACGGCATAAATTGAGGTCAGAGAGATCGACAAGAAAAGCAGAAAGGAAAACGGGTATTTCATGCGGAACGTGTGCATTTTTCGGTAAGCCGATCCTTTGTCGAAGAAGAGAAAAATATGCTGGAGCAATACCCTGTGCAATTTACGAAAGAAAAACCTCGCTTCAAGATGAAGCGGCATCCCCTATGTTTCCGCTTCTTCCAGATACAGGAGTAAGAGAGTCGAAGGAAGAGCTCGAAGAAGAGACTCTTGGTCCGAGCCTAGCTTGGTATCTTGTTCCATTCTTTTTTGGTATACTCGGGGGTATTGTGGCTTATGTAGCGGTCAAAGACAGAGATGAGGATACGGCTTTCGGGCTTCTTTTCTTCGGGATAATTTGGACAGCATTAGTAGTCATCCTGTATTACGTTGCACTCTCCTACTACCTAAGCCTTCTTTTCTAGAGGATATCTCTGCTGTCGATGACAAGCTCGTCGTTCTCGCTTTGGCTATTCTCAGGATTTATTCGTGCTGGAGATAGAATCCTTCGACACGTTTTTTAAAAGAATCGTGGATAGACTCAGAAAAGATATTTAATGAAAACACTTCAAGGACCGGTTACGAGAAGTCCATCAACGTTAATGAATGAGAATTCCATAGCTGCCTGCCACTGATGTGTCAAAAGATACGAATCTTACCATTCTTGCGATTAAACAATTCTTAAATACCTCGTATACGTATAGAGTCAACACGGAGTGGGGTCCCCCTTTGAATGCTGCGCCGCAGCTGGTTGGCGCCTTAGTAATCTTTTAGAGGCCCTGCCTTCCTCTCTGATTCCGCCGATGGATGCGGAGTGGCATTCAAAGGGTTCTAATAATATAGCACAGCAGGTTTTAGACTTCATATCCCCACGCTTGCAATACTCTCATTCTTTCATCATCATGAACGCCTTTGTGCTCAACTCGATTTCTCAAGCATTCCAAGCATTCATTTACTGATTTTTGGCACCTGCGACCGCAACGAATAATCATGCACAACCTGAAATGTCTGCTAGGCAAAGTCTCGAACCCTCAAACCGTTTCTTTGTAGCACATCGAAAAAATAAGTCTATGCGCCTTAGCAGACTGAATCAAAGACTACGACATGAATTTCGTCTGCAGTTCAACTACCTCTGTGCTGTCCCTTGCCTTTGCGTAGGCATCCAGCATTTTCCTGTTCAGCCTTATGAATTCTGGTCCCCACTTGAACTTCGAAAGAAGCCTCTCAGCTTCCTCAACGAAACCAGCGATGTAAAGCGCTGCAGCCAAGGCTTCAGCCGTGCTCAGCTTTGTAGGCGTCCCATAATTCACAGGGTTTGCAGCAATCAAGTACGGTAGAGCTCGGGAAACCCCACGTGTGTCGAGTTCAAAAACGTGACTGGCATGTATCCAGCTGCAGTCAATAGCTGCTAATCCTTCTTTCATGATGATTGAACGATCGGCAGGCGAGAAAGCCTTGGAAGAAAACGGGTTCAAAACAACTGCGCCATGAGGCAACGCCCTAACGT
>Ga0315308_1002087_pt1 | contig 11355 bp, 12 predicted proteins | sample TDP3_MG_FD_203078 | JGI IMG/M metagenome (GOLD analysis project Ga0315308, IMG submission 203078) | Freshwater sediment microbial communities from Lake Towuti, South Sulawesi, Indonesia - TDP3 | ecosystem: Environmental > Aquatic > Freshwater > Lake > Sediment | place: Indonesia: South Sulawesi...
ATGAAGACCGGAAAGCGTATTGATGGCTCAACCTCGCTTAGCCGTCTGATATATGCCAAGCCGGCTTTGAAGGCGCCAAAGATCAGTTTCGCCGTGAAGTCCTTGAGCTTCAAATGATGCTGTCTTGATATCACTACTAGAGCGCTTCGTTCAGCGTGACCCAACAAGTTTGGAATGACAACAGCGTCGCCGACGAAAATTCTTCCTTCTTTGTAGAAGTCTTGCGTAAACATTGGAGTCTTCTCCTTTACCCTTTCGGGGCAAAAGGGGCAGTTGATTCTAGTCTTTTTGGCCAGGGAATTGAGTAATTTCTCGTCCGAAACCAGGAATTTGTCAATATAGCCTAGCATTCCTCTTATGACTGTTGTGTTGCGACCGGTCAACGGGTCTTCTCTATACTCAAATGTTATGGCATCCTCTTCGAAACCCTTCAACGGGTTCAGAATCCTGGCGTGTTTAACCGCTCTCTCAAAGGATATCATGCAATAAACCCAACCTAATTCGACCGATCGATACTTTGGTACTATGCATCATTTCAGCCCTGTGTTTGGATATTTGTGCCTTATTTCGGTGTCCGCCATCTTGGCGATCATGGCGTTGGAGATCAGAACACATTTGGCTCCTATGACATCAGCGAGTTCCGCTGGTTTTTGATCTTGGGTCACAAGCAGCAAATTGTTGTTTTTCGCATACTCAACGATCTCCTTGTCTTTTGCCGCTTTCAACCCTGCGTCTTGAACGGTCAACGCATCCCAGCCCAGAATCTGAAAGTATTCTTGCAGTCCCGCATACATTTCATCAAGTAGAAGCTTCAACAGGATCACCCTGTTCCATCTCGAGCCATCCACGTATTTATAGACTTGTTTATGGGATCGATCGATTCCGAGTGAGTTCCTCCCGCCTTCAATGCAAAGGGTTAAGAGCGATGCCTACGGCTTGTTGGTTGGCGAACAAATCTGAGGGCCAGAGTAGCAGTGAAGCCGGTCATAATCAGCCTTGCGGGAGGGCTGGTATTGACCCTGCTCTCCCTCACAAGGGTTGAATACTTTCCATGGCCTGACTTCGTTCACTGGAAATACGGTTTCCCGCTTCTGTGGCTGACGCATCAAACCGTAAGCATCGCCGGTCCTGTGGACAAGTGGTTCTTGGACCTCGGCGCGCTCCTGGCAGACGTACTGTTCTGGATGATAATCACGTTCCCCCTCTATGCAGTCTACAGAGTCAGGTCAGCTCTCAAGGGAAAGTAGAATGGTGTCGTTTCCGCCTGTTGGTTTTGATCGATCGATCGATTGAGGAGATGGCGATGCCACGCCGGCTAGTGCATGACTTAGCGGGGACCGTGGCAGGTTTGGCGGCCTGGTTTACAATACTCTACTTCCGAGGAGATGTAAGTCGAACCGTCGAAGCCATACGCGCAGGCGGCATCTCCCTCACCGATATTCTCGAGATTACTGTGTTCATCGGCTTGGCCGTGATCGGAAGTCGACTGCCTGACAAAATTGAGCCGCCCGTCAGCCGGCAACACCGAGGCGTCTTCCACAATTTCACTCTTTTCGTCATCCTGACGCTTCTGATCCTTTATTGGGCATACAGTGACCCATCTTCGCTGTCCAGGTTCGTGCTGTCCTTTATCTACGGGTATGACAGCCATCTCTTTCTGGATGCACTCGCCTAGTCGACAGGCCGGTTTTTATATAGCTTGATCGACCGAGCGGGGGCAGCGGACGCATATGCATGATGGCAAAGTCGTTGAGGTTGGGAATCTTGTCAAACGTTTCGATCGATGGATCGCCACCACGCCGGGATGCGTGCGAGGGGAAACTCATGAGCGCAGATAAAGTCAAGTACGCTGTTGTTCGACCCGTACCCGATTCATATGATCGTTGCATAAGAACAAATGTCGAAGAAATAGATGTTGCTCTCGCGAAGACGCAACATGCGGAATACTGCGCGGCTCTACGTAGGCTGGGGCTGGAGCTCATCTGGATAAAGGGCGACAACGCCCTCCCTGATAGCTGCTTTGTGGAGGATACAGCCCTCGTCTTCGGGGAAAAAGCCGTAGTCTGCAACATGAGCATAGGATCGCGCGCAAAGGAAGTAGTTGAAGTCGCGAAGGTGCTGGAACACCTGAAAGAGACGCACTATATTAGACCGCCTGCTATCATTGATGGAGGAGATGTCCTCAAGATTGAACACAGGGTTTTGGTGGGGCTATCAACCCGAACCAATCTATACGTCGTAGAGCAGCTTGGAGAGATTCTGAAAGACAGCAACCTGGAGGTAGCTCCAGTGAAGGTTGAGAACAGGGTTCACCTAAAATCTGCGTGCACCTACCTTGGGCGTGACTACGTCTTGCTGTCGAACGAACAATTCCAAGCAGACATTCTGCGAAACTTCAGAAAAATCGTGGTTCCAAGGGGAGAGGAATACGCCGCAAACTGCCTTGCCATAGATGAGACAATCTTGATGGCAAAGGGACATCCGAGGACGAAGAAACTCATAGAAGAAGAAGGGTTTCTCGTCAGAGAACTGGATATGTCAGAGTTTCGCAAGGGAGATGGCGCTCTAACCTGCCTCTCAATAATATGGTGACCACCGCCAGCCAGAGCCGACCACTAACCATCCACTCTTGCGTGAGATCGATGATCGACATAGAGCACCAAGTGCGCAAATCCTATGGAAGAGCGCACAGAGATCATGATCGTATCTTAAACCTTGGCAGAAGGCATAGTCCCAAACACTTCGGCTGATTTCCAAGACATGTTTTTATCTCCTGTTGAGACGCTAAAGAGCGGGGGTTCCGTGTGTCGTACGACGTCCTGATAAGGAACTGCGTACCGAGGGGTCAGCAACGAACCGTCGACATAGGTGTCAGAGACCAAAGAATAGTAAACATGGGGCCAGGACTGAAAGGAGAAGGAAAGGTGGAGATAGACGCCGAAGGAAGGTTGGCCACAGAGTCGTTTGTGATCGCTCATCTACATTTGGACAAGGTGTTGACTGGCGGTTGGATCACAGACGAATCCATGAAGGCCTACCATCAGGAATTCATGGACACCGAGAAAGCCATCTCGCTCGGAGCCAAAGTCAAGGAACGCTACAGCTTGGGGGAGATCGTCTCCAGGGTCCGTGGAGTGCTGGAACAGGCAGTCTACTACGGGACCACTCATATCCGCGCATTCGCCGACGTTGACACAAAGGCAGAGCTAAAGGGTGTGTCCGCACTTCTGCAGCTAAGGAAGGAATTCGAAGGACTGATCGACTTGCAGGTGGTTGCTTTCCCACAGGAAGGCATCCTGACCGACCCAGGAACCGATGAATACCTCCGAAAGGCAATGGACATGGGTGCTGATGTGGTCGGAGGTATTCCGTGGCTAGAGCTCTCTGATGACGATGCCGAGAAACACATAGACATTGTCTTTGACATCGCGATGCAATATGATAGGGATGTGGCGATGCTAGTAGACGACACGGCTGATCCAGCCTCAAGGACTCTAGAGATGCTCTGTCTCAAGACGATGAAGGAGAACTACGGAGGCCGAGTCGCGGCGAACCACGCACGCGCGATGGCAGTCTACAACGAATCCAGGGTAAGCAGGGTTGTCTCCTTGGTGGCAAAGGCCAATGTCGGCATCGTGACAAGCCCTCAGACTGGTCCCCTACATGTCAGAGTCAAGGATCTCCTCAGAGCAGGCGTGCCCGTCGCGTTGGGGCAGGACGACTGCTACGACGCCTACTACAGCTTCGGAAGGTGCAACATGATCGAGGTCGCCTTTCTTGCATCGCATCTCCTCTGGATGATGGCCACCTCTGATATTGACACCCTTGTTGACATGGCGTCCGTCAACCCAGCCCAGATAATGAGGATTCCGGGTCATCGCCTTTCGAAAGGTGGCAACGCCAACTTGGTCGTGCTTGACGCTCCCAACCTGCACGAAGCTATGAGGAATCAGGCAGAAGCAAGATACGTAATCAGCCATGGAAGATTGGCGGCGGAAACGCAGGTGCAGAGGGTGCCCCGATGGAAAATAACCGAGAAGTCGACCTAGCCTCAGAAGCCTTGCCCACGCGCAACGCGACTCAAGGAGTCGATCGATCGAAAGAACACTTCATGGAAAGAACTCTTCTGAAAAGAGTTACACAACCGGTTGACATCTCTCGAGCAGTGGTCTTCTCGGCATCGGATGAAGCTTCTTACATGAACGGCGAAACAATTCATGTTGACGGTGGCAGTCGATTACTCGAATGGTTTTCAACATCGATCGATGGACAACCGGTTAGCCACGGTGTCAACGGGTTTCCATTCTCCTATCTTCGCCAAATCTATTTAAGCTAAATTTCGTAGGTCGGAGCCTGGAACCATCTCGGCGGTCGGAGGCGCATGGGGCATGAAGGTAGATGTGGTGGTATTGGGAGGGGGCATTACTGGGACGGCGGTAGCTCGCCACCTAGCCAGATTCAGGGTAAGCGTGGCTCTGATCGACAAAGAGGTCGACTTCGGTTTCGGAGGTGCCACCAAAGCCAACACCGCAATTATCCACGCAGGCTACGATGATCTCCCCGGAACCATAAAGGCTGAGCTATGTGTCAAGGGGAACGCTCTTTGGGAGAAAATGGCTTACGAGTTGGAGATTCCTTTCGAAAGGCTGGGTTCTCTTGTAGTGGCTTTCAACGAGGAGCAGATACGAAACCTGCGAGAGCTGAAAAGAAGAGGCAGTCAAAACGGGGTTCCAGAAGCAAGGTTGATCGAGGAAGCGCGAGAACTCAAAGTTATGGAACCAAGGTTGAACCGCAAGGCATGTGCCGCTCTCCACGCGCCTACGGCTGGAATTACAAGCCCATATGAAGCTGCCATGGCTCTAGCCGAGAATGCCCAGATCAACGGCGTCCAGATACTGCTGGCGACGAGAGCCGTGGGCGTGAGAGTGAAAGGAGGAGAACTCCAAGCCGTCGAGACTGAAAGAGGAGCGGTTGAATGCTCCTTCCTGGTCAACTGCTCAGGGCTGTGGGCTGACGAAGTATCGAGGCTTCTGGGGATCGCGGATTTCAACATCATACCCAGGAAAGGCGAATATTTCGTTCTAGACAGAAAGCTGAAGGGTTTTTTGAGACACGTGCTTTTCCCTGTGCCCACACCCGTGAGCAAGGGCATCGTTGCAACTCCCTCGCTAGAAGGCAACATCATCATCGGGCCGAATTCACATGAAGTCAAGGACAAGGAAGACACTAGGACCACAAGCGAGGGCTTGGACGAGGTCTGGAGAGGCGCCTTGAAGCTGGTCCCATCCCTTTCCACCAAGAAAGAAATGATCATCAATAGCTATGCTGGGCTGCGCGCCGACCCAGACACCGGCGACTTCATAATAAGATCCTATTCAGAAGTCCACGGCTTCATCAACGCAGCCGGGATCAAGTCGCCGGGCCTCACTTGCGCTCCGGCAATAGCCGAAAAGGTTGCCTCCATCCTGAAGGCGGAAGGCCTGGAGTTGATGGAGAAGGAGAACTTCAAGCCACAGCGGAACTCCATTCCCGACCCGTTCAGTGGGCAGACCCTCCGGAAGGCGAGCGAACTAATCTCTCAGGATGGGACCTACGGCCGCGTGGTTTGCCGATGCGAACAGGTCACGGAGGGAGAGATCGCCGAAGCTATACGAAGAGGTGCGACAACGGTCGATGGTGTGAAATTTCGAACCAGAGCGGGGATGGGCAGATGTCAAGGCGGATTCTGCACTCCAAGAGTGATCCACATCCTTTCGAAGCAGTTAGGTATGCCCCAGGACCAAGTCACGAAGTGCGGGAATGAGTCAAGGATCCTGGCCTGCAAGGTGAAGGAGCCCTTGTTGCGGTGATGTCATGTTCAGAGAGAAGTTCGATGTAGCTGTGATAGGCGCGGGCGCCGCGGGCCTCGCGGCGGCGATAGGGGCGAGGGAAGAAGGGGGAAGCAGGGTGCTAATACTTGAACGGGACAGGGAGCTGGGAGGAATCCTTCCGCAGTGCATACACACGGGTTTCGGCCTTCGATACTTCCGAGAGAATCTAACAGGGCCAGAGTATGTTCACCGCTTCATTCAACGCGTCGAGGATCTGCGCATCGAGTGTCTACTCGACACGATGGTCATCAAAGTGAATCCTGACAAGAGTGTCCTTGCGACCAATAGCTCGTTCGGTCCATTGACGATTCGTGCGAAGGCCATAGTCCTAGCCATGGGCTGCAGAGAGAGAACCCGCGGGGCAATAGTCGTCCCCGGCACAAGGCCGGCGGGTATCTTCACCGCAGGAACGGCTCAGAGGCTACTGGATATTGAAGGCTTCCTCCCCGGGCGCGAGATTGTGGTGCTAGGATCGGGCGACGTGGGTATGATCGTGGCCAGAAGGTTCGCCACCGAAGGCGCCCATGTGAAGGCCGTAGTGGAAAAGACGCCCTACCTCGGCGGCCTCGAACGGAATGAGGTTCAATGTCTCCGAGATTTCAACATACCCTTGCTGCTGGAGCATACCGTGGTGGAGATCCATGGGAAGAGGAGAGTGGAAGCCGTCACCTTGGCCAAGGTGGACAATGAGGGGAGTGTGGTGCCCGGAAGTGAGAAAAGACTCCTGTGTGATACCTTGGTGTTGTCTGTGGGCTTGATCCCGGAGAACGAGCTCTCAGAGGCTGCAGGGATTGAGATCGACCCAAGGACCAATGGCCCCAAGGTGGATGAGAATATGCAGACATCGGTTGAGGGGATATTCGCCTGCGGTAACGTGGTTCACGTGAATGACTTGGTGGATAGCGTGACCGAAGCGGGAGAAATAGCGGGAAGATGTGGAGCCCAATACGCCCTCGGACGCCTCCGCCCTATCGTGGATGGAGTTGAAGTTCTTCCCGGACCAGGCGTGAGATACGTGATTCCACACAAGATAAGCGGTAGAAAACCGGTGAAGCTGCAGCTGCGCGCTACAGAGCCTCTTCTCGACGCCAGGGTACGTGTTGGAAGAGACCTGGAAGCACGCCGGAGAGTAGTTAAGCCTCCTCAAGTGGTGGAGGTGATGCTTACTGGACGCATGCTTGAGAAGCTAGAGAAGGGGAGCAGGATCACCGTGACCGTGGAGGGAAGGAGCTCTTGAGCTCGGCCGAACTACGGGAGATCGTTTGTATCGAATGTCCAACGGGGTGCAGAGCAAAGGTAACAATGGAACGGGGCACTGTAATTGGGATCGAGAACGCGGAGTGCAATCGAGGGGAGGACTACGTGCGGCAAGAGGCCACGGCGCCCATGAGAGATTTCTTCACAACCGTTAGGCTAGAGGGAGCGTCATTGCCGGTGCTTCCAGTTCGCACTTCCAGCCCCATACCGAGAGGGCGGATAATGGACTGTTCCAGAGAGTTGGCCAAAGTGACGGTAACCGCTCCCGTGGGGCTGGGCGAAGTCATATCGAAGAACATCTTGGGGCTTGGGGTGGACGTAGTCGCCACACGCTCCATGCCTCAGGCTCACAGGGGCTGAGGGCGAACCGATGCCAAGAACAACTGGTTATGTGGGATCCATAGATCAAGGTACGACAGGAACAAGGTTTGCTCTCTACGATCACGCGGGGAACCTAGCCGCATACGGTTACGAGGAGCATCATCAAATCTACCCAAAGCCGGGATGGGTGGAACATGACCCCATCGAGATCTGGCAAAGGACCTACAAAGTGATCAGGGACACACTCGCTAGGAGAAAGATATCGCCCAAGCAGGTCAAGGCCATCGGAGTTGCGAACCAGAGGGAAACCGCGGTGATGTGGAAGAGAAAGACAGGTCAACCTATCTGCAACGCCATCGTTTGGCAATGTCGAAGAACGGCTCCCTTGGTGGACGACCTCAAGGCAAGGGGCCTGAGCAAGGTCATCAAGGAGAAAACGGGCCTTGTTCCAGATGCTTATTTTTCTGGAACCAAGATACAATGGATGCTGGACAACGTGCCCGGTGCCCGAGAACTGGCTCAGCGAGGAGAGCTTCTATTCGGTAACATCGACACTTGGATCATATGGAACCTCACGGGATCCCATGTCACAGATTACGGCAACGCTTCACGAACCATGCTGTTCAACATAAACGAACTACGCTGGGATGATGAACTTCTGGAGATGATTGGAAGTATACCCGAAGCGGTCCTGCCCGAGGTGAGGCCTTCCAGTGACAGAGATTTCTATGGCCACGTTGACAGGGAGATACTGGGCTCCCAGATACCTGTTTGCGGCGATCTAGGTGACCAGCAGGCCGCGCTCTTCGGGCAAGCGGGCTTCCAACCCGGTGAAGTGAAGAACACATACGGCACGGGCAACTTCATTCTAATGAACACTGGCAACCGAGTTCAGGTGAGCAGGCACGGGTTGCTTTCAACGATAGCCTACAGAATAGACAACCAGCCCGTGGCCTACGCCTTGGAGGGAAGCATCTTCGTCACCGGTGCTGCGGTTCAGTGGCTCAGGGACCGCTTGAAGATCATCCGGAGCGCCGACGAAACTGAGAAGATGGCGCTCTCGGTGGAGGATACCGGCGGCGTGTATTTCGTGCCCTCGTTTGTCGGCCTGGGGGCTCCCCACTGGAACATGTATGCAAGAGGCATGATTGTGGGTTTGACGATGGGAACAACCACGGCTCATCTTGCGAGGGCCACGCTTGAAACTGAGTGTTATCAGACCCGTGATGTCATAGATGCTATGAGAGCTGATTCCGGTCTGGGGATAGAGCGTATCAAGGTTGATGGAGGCGGCTCGAGAAACGACTTCATGATGCAGTTTCAAGCGGACGTACTGGGTATCCCGGTGATCAGGCCTCGTATCACAGAGACAACTTCTCTGGGCGCTGCCTACGCCGCAGGTTTGGCTACGGGATTCTGGGAGGATCAGCGGGAGTTGGAGAGGAAGCATAGGGTTGAGAGGGTCTTCGAACCCAAGATATCCCCTAGGAGGCGCGAAGCACTTTACGAGGGCTGGCGTACAGCTGTGGAGTGTGCCCTCATGTGGGGAAATAGATCACTCGATCGATCGGACACGACAGTTGTTGGTTAAAACAGCACGGCGTGTTAGGCTGCGAAGTCCTGGTTCACAACGCCCTCACCAATAGTTATCTTGTCCGTTAAAGATCTTTAAGCACATAGCTCTTCTGCAAATCGTGTCGGGAAGACCTGCCATGTGTCCTGATGTAATCGCTCTGGGGGAGATTCTGGTGGATATGATTCCGATCAGAGCCGGTCACTACAGTGAGGTTCCGGCATTCGAGAAATGCTTTGGAGGCGCTCCATTCAATTTCGCTGTAGGAATAGCACGCCTTGGCGGTAGCGTGGGAGCTCTATGCGCTGTTGGAAACGATCAATTTGGAGAATTCCTCCTAGATACTCTAAGAGCGAACGGCGTGGATGTGAGTCATGTCAAGACGAAAGAAGCTAGGACTACGCTGGCATTCGTCATACGTGAAAAGACGGGAGAAAGAAATTTCTTTTTCTACAGAAATCCGTGGACAGAGACAGCGGATACCCTTGTATCACCGGGCGATATCGACCCTGAATACGTATCCAGAGCAAAGATTATGCACTTTTCCGGAGTGGCACTTTCCCACAACCCCGAACGAAGCGCGGTCTTCGAGGCGATGAAAATATGCAAGGAGGCCGGAGTTCAGATATCTTTTGATCCCAATATCCGACTAGACCTTTGGGGTAGCGAGGCTGCTCTTAGAAAAATCTATGACAAGGCCATGCGGGAAGCCGACCTAATACTCTTGGCTAAAGATGAAGGGGAATTTCTCTTTAATGAAGCGGATCCAGAGAGAGTAGCGGACGTTGTTTTCAAGAAGTATGATCCAAGCTGCGTTGCAATCAAGCTAGGCTCTCTAGGGTGTTTCGTTAGGATGGATGACATGCGGAGAGTTGAGAAGAGGGCTTTTGGAGTTCAAGTTGTGGATACAACCGGCGCCGGCGATGGATGGGCGGCGGGCTTTGAACAGGCTTTGTTGGAAAAGAGAGACTTGGAGGAGTGCGCCACAATAGCGAATGCCGTGGGTGCGCTCGTTGTAACGAAGATAGGAGCAATAACCGCGCTCCCCACGCGCGAAGAAGTTGGTACGTTCTTAAGGGAAAGAGGAGTCACTCTAAGATCATGGTAGACGTAGAATGTTCATTCGATAGGTCTTCGAGGGCGTTTTCGCATAGTTGGAACCGTGTGGCACAGTATGGACAAGACAGGCGTAATCCTGACTCTTTGTACGCGGTTAAAGATGAGATTCGATACATCAAGCTGATGCACAGTGTTCTCTAGAATGCTGGAAGCAACTTACGATTATTTGCCTCAACAAGGGATTGGTCAAGAAGATTTTGAGACGAATCACAGTTAACCTTATGTATCCCATCCTTTGGCCTAGACATGTCTACAGGAAGTGGTTTGATGCGGATTTTCCTGGCCGCACCTTTGTTCAGCGAATCTGAACGTGAATTCAACGAAAAGGTCGCAAGAGAGCTGCGGAAGGCCGGCTTGAAGGTTTGGATGGCCCAGGAAGCGCCTTTCATAAAAGACGGCACCGACGAGGAAAAGAGGTCCATCTATGAAGAAGACACAACCGCGTTGAAGAAGAGCGACGCGGTGGTAGCGGCGCTGGACGGGATAGAAGTGGAAGCGGGAGTAGCCTTTGAGGTAGGATACGCAGCGGCCTTGGGCAAACCCATCATTGGACTAAAAACGGACTATAGGACCTTTTCTAGGATAGAGAACATCAACCTAATGCTGGAGCTTTCAATGAGGGGGATCTACAGGTCTACGAAAGAAGTGATTGAGGCTCTTAGGTCAGTTTAGCCAAGGAATTGATCGATCGTTGATCTCTTACATCTGTACTTCGACGGCTGGTCGGGACAGAACCTCCTCTTCCCCACTCGTTAATGTACATAGACTGCTTCAAACCCCTCCTTCGTTTGCGCTTTCTTTCTCTTGGGAAGCCAATCGGGAGAATGGCTTCCAAGCTGTATCTGTCCGGTATTCTGAGCATTCTCCTCAGCACGGATGCTTCTGATGGGGTATAAGTCAGTGTGCCGAGGCCCACTTCCTCAGCAGCAAGGAGGATAAAGCCTATCGAAATCCAGGTTGACTGAATGTGGTAGGGGGCTCTAGTATCTGAGCACACCGCTATCAGGTAGGGAGCCTGAGTCAAGAATGGTTTGGCTGGTGTGATGTTCTGCTTCTGCATCCAGCGTTTCATCCATTGAGGGGCTCTCTTGTGGTATTCTCTTTCTCCTTCCTCGCACGCTGCTCGAACCGCTTTTTTCAGCTCGGGCTTGTCGATGACTATGAATTTCCACGGCTGCTTGTTGGCTCCTGAGGGAGCTTGCGCTGCAGCCTCCA
>Ga0315308_1002090_pt1 | contig 11351 bp, 9 predicted proteins | sample TDP3_MG_FD_203078 | JGI IMG/M metagenome (GOLD analysis project Ga0315308, IMG submission 203078) | Freshwater sediment microbial communities from Lake Towuti, South Sulawesi, Indonesia - TDP3 | ecosystem: Environmental > Aquatic > Freshwater > Lake > Sediment | place: Indonesia: South Sulawesi...
GCTCGGGTTCAAGATCCGCTACGGTGAAGCAGATGAAGCGACTTCTTGATAGGATGAGGTTGGAGGATGTCTAGGTTAGTTTATGATACTCGCTTCTTTATCGAGCACTTCTACTCCTCCGACGATCGGGTTCTAGTGAGGACAAAAGGTGAGTTGGAGACCGAGAAGGAGAAGTATGTGTCGACCATAGTGCTCCACGAGGTTTACGCTATCTCCCTGGAGAAAGAGGGTAGGAGTGTGGCAAAACTAAGAACTGAGGTGATAAGGGCTCATTTTGGAACGGTGGATGTTGATATGAAGATAGCTGTTCAGGCTGCGGAGATCAGATATAGGTACAAGATACCGATGGCCGATAGCATGATCGCGGCGACGAGCGAACTGCTGAAGGCTGGCTGTGTTACGGATGACAGACACCTCACCCAAATAAAAGAGATCAAGACTCGCTGGATAAAGTGACCTTGGACACGATCGATCGAGGAGCGTTGACGCTGTCCTAACCGTCTAGCCGGGCTCCTATCGTTTGTGGAGGGACATGAACCTTCTTATGGATCTGTCATAGGTCTTTTCAATTTCCGGCGGGAAGTAGCAGGCTGGAAGCTCACCATGTGTCCTGTGGCTCCTCACGCACTCACAGCACCTACCTTTCAAATCGCAGGTGTATGTACAAGGGCAGTCCTCCAAGTTGGTTTGCAGATTCGGACATTCGCTCACCTGGCTCACCGGCTTGGTAGCATGTCTCAAGAGTAGTTCAGTTTTTGGTCCTTGTGCTTTGTTTTATGTCATGGATCGGTCTCTTGCTCGATCGATCGATCAGTGTGGTCACGATCATGTGGTTGGTGGCTTCGATCTCCTTGCTCCGCTCTTCGCCTTGTTCTCCCCCCAGGCAAGACAGCGACGCTCGTTCGATACACATGCGTGCGGGTCTGGATTCGGCCCATCGAAAGGACGGCTGCAACAGGGTGTTAGACTTGTGCCTGCAATCTGTTGCAACTACTCGTGCTGCGTACCGATTGCTCTGTAGCACTGATCCCTCAAGAGTACAACTCTTATCGCGGTCGAGAAATTCGAATGGGCGGACATGGCGCTAAGAAGACTTGGCGTCTGCATGCTGAGGTCTAGATCTTTTAGGAATTTGTCTAGGTCTGCCCAGGATCTGTCCAGCTTCTCTCTCGTGCTGATAGCTAGGATGACGACGTTTTTCGGGTTTAGGTATGCGTTCGCCAGTTGCAGGCGACCCAGGCGGTAGTTTTCTTCGCCATCGACCAGCTTCATGCCAAACAAATCAGCAAGCTGTTGGCATGTTGTATTGCCTGCACTCTGGATTGGAAGATTAAAGAAGTCGCGTACCTTGGATTGATCTTCTATATCTATCTCAAAGCTGGGAGATCGAAGCCTGTGTCCCATCGTCAGATGCCAAAAAATACAGGAGGCTGTGGCCGTTAGGAGTCGGTCGGCTTCGCTCAGACCCAAGTCATCGTACTTTGCGTGCTGTCCTGCGGTAATCAAACCGAGGGCCATGCTCACGTTCGGGGGCATACCTTTTCGCAAGTCTCGGTCCGGCTGCTTAGCACTCTCTGACATGCGCGCGGTCGATCGAGGATTTGTGCAATACTGTCTAATTAAGGTTCACCTCGTGCTCAGAGCGATCGATCGAGATCCAATAATGCTCTGGGGCTGAGCTTGAACACCATGATCACTGTTATGTCGCTGGGGGCTTCGATATTCGCACCCCTCTCCGTCTTATTCTCGCTGATCGATCATGATACCATGAAACAAAAAGAAGAGGATGCTGGCACTCATTCCAGCTTTAGGTCTATTTTTTGCCTTCGCCTATTACTCTGATGGTTTCTGTTCCTTCGAATGTCGGCCCGTCGACTAGCTGACCTGCCACCGTAAGCTCTGCATGTCCGACAGTAAGCAGACGAATCAATTCTTGTCTGTCAAACTTCACCATTAGGTCTGGAATGCCGTCATTATCGTGGTCTCCGATCTCGGAGGGACCAACGGTATGTAGAGGCTGGGTGAGCGAAGCGTCGTTGATCCTAGTCAGAGCCACGGACTTCACAAGGATGTCTTCAACGCTATAGTCTTCTGGGAGTTCAATGTAGCACGTGATGAACTTGACTTTGCTCTTTAGACTCAAGGTGTCTGGGTCGATGTCTAGTGTCGCTTTCAACGGGAGTGGGCATAGATGGCATTTCATTTCAATCCATTTGTGGAGATATATCCTGTTGCCCCACGTGTGTTCACTGTCTGCCTCCCACCTCCAGGTGCCGACTTCATCCTCCATGGTCACGCCATTTCCAATGACATCAGCTTTTGGCTCTCCGAACGAACTCCCGGCTGCGACTTGCGGCACATAGTGAACTTCTCCGTCTCCCTCTCCCAAATAAACCTCGTATGTAACTTCAAATGTATACGTTGTACCGACGGTGTCCCCCGATAGCCACCAACGTACTCTTCCGTTTTCGAATTCATCGAGGTCCCCAACTTCTGCGGACATAAAAATGATCGTTGTCGTGGCGCATGGATTAACCCAGACTTGAATCCATTCCCGCAGCTTTGCACCGACCGCCGGCTCTGTCGGTGTGACTTCGACGGTGAGCGTTTGTTGGCCTCCTGGGAAGTCAAGGACAGCGGGTGTCACACTGCGGCGGATTGTGAAGCCAAGCGTATAAGAAGCTGACACCAGCGTCGGATCAAAATACACCTCGCCCGCTATCACGTCGTCGCATTCCGGAAAGTCAGGAAACACCCACTCATACCTATTATCGGTGTGGCCAACAAAATATTGTTCACTGACCCTTGAAACTGGCAGAGTTGTGGTGAACGTCAGTTTCGGAGCCAGTACTACATCGCCGCTGGACATCCAGTCATCGGAATTTTGCAGCTCTCCTATCGCGTCTACGTCTCCAGTCAAAGTGTGATCGCATGATACTGTGTTGCCTCCAGTCGAGCTATGGTATATGGTGTGTGTTGTCGCCCACACGTAATCCACGCTGGATTCAGCTGAAGCTAAGGCTACCGGATGCTGAACAAGTGAAAACGCCAGCAGAACGATCAAGATCGCTACTCCCTTCCATTCATTCGTGTTCCCTTGAAACACCTTCATTTTTCCTCATCTCCCTTTCATTTCCTGATGGCGCCCAAGATGGGCACCAGGTTTGATGCCTCTGCTGCGTATATAATACTAACCAGAGGGAACCACGGTTTTTCTGTAGGATACCCGTCAGTTCTTCTATGGATTGTACTCTGGGCCCTAGTAGCAATCGCTGGCGAATCCTTGGAAGGCACCAGGCATGGCTTCCCTGTAGACCGAAAAGGAAGTATGGAGGGCCTGGCTTGAATACGATGATTACGACAGTGTCTTTGGTGGCTTCGATCTCCTGCTCCGCTGTTCGCCGTGTGTTCTTTCCGTTCTCAGCCCCGGGCCAAGTCTCTTTCGAAATCGGCGTCGGAAGACTCTGCGATTTCTATAGATTGTTCGTCAGTCTTCTAGAAAGAGTTCACTATCCTTCCGGCGAAGCACCCTGCCAATCGTTGGGGCTAGGTTCCGTACACGCATTGGATTGCTCAATAGTTCTGAACGGTCAGGCGTTCGTCGGTTCGTGAAAGGATTGGTGGACGCGGGTGTGACATATCTTGTCGCATTTTCGACGAAAATTATTATATACGCAAACTTGCAAGATGGTGTGCAGGAGGGATGAAGATGAGGAAACGCGCGTATGTGTTGGCTGTGTCGGTCTTGGTCGCCGTGATGCTGTCGCTTTGTGTTATGGCAGTGATGGTAGGTGTAAGTCAGCAGGCTGGGGTGGATACGCTCATAGTCGCTGACGCCAACGAGCCAGCGACATTCGATCCCGCCTTAGCCTATGACTATGCCTCTTGGGCGCAGCTCTCCAACATCTACGAAACCCTGGTTGCGTTCCGGGGCTCGGATGCACAGAACGTTTACCCTTGCTTGGCCACCTCATGGAAGATCTCATCGGACGCTAAGAATTACACGTTTAGTCTGCGGCGTGGTGTTGTGTTTTCTAACGGGGACCGCTTCACCGCTTCGTGTGTAAAATACTCTTTTGAGAGGGTCATCGCAAAAGCTGAACCAGATGGGCCAGGATGGATTCTGGCTGACTTCATAGATAAAGTCGTGGTGCTAGACCTATACACGGTTAGAATAGATCTGAAAAGCCCGTATTCAGGGTTTCTGGCGAACCTCGCCTCTGTACCCGCTTCTATCGTTGATCCAGCCGTTGTTCAAAGTTACGGAGACGAGTGGATGGCTAGCCACACAGTTGGCACAGGTCCTTACACGCTCAAGGAATGGGTGCGGGGAAAACAGGTGGAGCTTAGGTCAAATGAGCGTTGGTGGGGATGGGCATCGGTGACATCAAGAACGCATCTGAGAACCGTGGTAACCAAGATTGTTCCCGACATTGATGAGAGGGTAGCAATGATTGTGAATGGGGCAGTCGACATCGCAAGGATCGATCAACATAGCTTTGAGGTTCGATCACGCTTCCCGGTCTTGGGCTACCTACAGGGTATTGAGGTGGAAAGCCAAGCAGCCTTTGGAAGCCATTTTTTCGTAATGAGCAACAAGTTTCCTCCGTTCGATGACAAGACGGTGAGGCAGGCGGTTTCTCATGCTTTCAACTACGACGAGTATGTGACAGAGGTTCTGAAGGGCCTTCACGTTAGGTCGCAAGGCATGATACCCAATGGTATGTTCGCACATGTGAACGACTTGCCCATACGTTCCTATGATCCAGATAAAGCGAAAACACTTCTCTTGGGTTCCAACCATCCTGGTGGCTGTTTAATTACGATAGCCTACCCGACGAACCGACCGTATACAGAAAGAGCGAGAAAGACGTTGGAGCTTATGAGGGAAAACTTGATCTCGATAGGCTGGGCAGAACCTATAGAGGTTGTGGGGCTGACAACGCAGGAAATGAATAGAAGGATTAGGGATGGTGAGGTTCAAATGATCATCTGGGGCTGGCTCATGGACTACCCTGACCCTGACAACTTCGTCTACTGCTTGGCGCACTCGAATGGATTCTTTGCGGGATGTGCAGGCTACAGTAATGCAACGGTTGACGGCTGGGTAGTTCAGGCAAGGAGCACGCCAGACCCGGAGACTCGCAAATCGCTTTGTCGCCAGATAGAGCTTCAGGTTTTCGAGGATGCCCCCTACGTCTTCTTACACCAGCAGGTCAACTATTTCGCGAGAAGAGAATGGGTCAAGGGAATCGTACTTAACCCGGCGCTCTGCAACGCTCTACAGTTCAGCCAAATCCGTAAAGAATACACATGAATTGGGAGAAACTCTCTCCTTCAAATCCCATTTTTTGGATTCGGCTAGGTCGTAAGAGCTTCACGGATCGATCGATTAGCTTGATCGCAGGTGGGAGGAAGTCTCAGACGAGCTGTAGTGAAGGGGCCGCGTAATTTGAAGGCGTTGATCGATCGGCCGGCCCGAGCCTCAATACGTTGATTACGGTGATGTCTTTGGTTGCTTCTTTGTTCGCTGCTCTGATCGTGCACTACAACCTGTTAGGCTTGCTAGGCCTGTAGATCGTTACGCCTCTTTTTGTTGTAGAGCGATCGCCTTCGGGGTTAAGCTCGAATGGTATGGCTGCTGTTGTGTCGTTCGTGGCCTCGATCTCCTCCTTTGCCGTTCGCCTTGTTCTCATTGCCCGGTTAGGATTCATTCATCGCATCATCTCCCTGCCCACACCTCATTTGGGCGTCGCCTTTGCGTGGCGTGGTTTGTCCTGGTTGTCCCGTCCTGAACCCTGACGACAACTCAGGAAGAATTGAACACCATGCTTATGATCAATCTATCGATCGATAGAATGGTCAGAGCTGAAGAGCTCCCCGTCCCATCTCCACTATGGATGAGGGGAACCTCCCTGATGAGCCGATGTGATTCCGGTGAAACCCGGGAATGGGTCGGAGGCGAAAAAGCGATAATTTATGCATATGAATAGTCACAAGTATTATATACAAAGAGGCATCATTAATTGTGGGTAAAGAGATGATGGAGACACGAGGCGTAGAGCAAAATGAGGCTGCAGATGAACAGAAGGAGGAGGTGAGACACAAGGAGACCCCCAGCGATCGTCGTTGGGCAATAATCCTGGCCATTTACTCAGGCATTGTGTTAGTGATCGTCATCTATCATATGATCAATTTTTGGCCTCTCTTTGCACAGCTTACTACTAACATGACGATAACAACTACTAACAATACAATAACAACTACTACGCCTATTAACCAAACTGTAACAGAGAGGATTAGGATCCTACCCTATTTGGATCTATGGTTCCCTATGACAAAGTTTACAGCGGATAATGTACTTATGATTGGAATGATGATCGCTGGGATGATGGGCGCCTGCGTCTTCTCTCTGTGGGCCATCTCTCACCATACAGGAAACCAAAAGGACTTTGATGCGTCTTGGAAGTATTGGTATATTCTAAGGCCCCCTCTGGGAGCCGGGCTTGCTTTCATACTCTACATCCTGCTTCGCGCAGGCATATTGTCGTTCGGAGCGAATCTAAGCAACCTAAACGCCTCAGGACTCGTGGGAATATCGGGGCTGTGTGGGATGTTCGTCGAGCATGCCATGCATAAGCTTTTGGAACTGGCCGATACTCTCTTTAAACCACCACCACCGCCTAGCGAAGCCGCAGTTCCCCCATCATTCTCGGCGGTCAACGAGAAAATTACACAAGCGGTGGAATCCTACGAGAAGGAGCAATACAAATCTTCTTTTGATAAACTCAGCGAATTGGAGCAATTACTCCCCAAACTGAAAGAGGAGGTGCGCAAGAAGCAGCAGGAGCAGGAGGAAGCAGCAAGGAAGCTAAAGACTTAGACCTAGGTCTTTTTCAGAGGCGCTTTAGATCGATCGATCAATCGTCATGATTACAGTGATGTCGGTGGTGGCTTCGATCTCCTGCTCGGCTGTTCGCATTGTTCTCCCTCTTAGGCTAGAACTGCATGATCGATCCATGATCGATCGATCGAGGCCCGTAACCTGCTCCTCCTCATCTGAAACGTTGAAATATTTGAGATTTAGGTAACTTGAGCCTCACTAAATTCTGGACGGTCATCGAGGATTAGGACTTATCATGAAATGAAATTTAACCAATCCTCAATTGACGCGAAATCAATCAGGTGATGAGGCCAACTTACATAAGTTCAAGAAAACCCGTTCAGAAGATTCCCAACCTAGCTTCGAGTTCTTTGTACTTGGATTTGGCGTCGTATGCCTGCTTTATGTCCCTCCAGTCGATCAGCCTGAACTTGTCTCTAACCTCATGGAACGAACCGTTGATTATGTTGTGCGCTTCTTCGATCTGATTCCCGGTTGTCACGAGCACGAGCGGCTGGGAATTCCACACATCATAAGCGTGTTTGAGCTTCGTCAGGGTTTCCTCAAGGTTTCCCGAGAGATGGACCTCGAACACTATGTACGGATACCCTTTTGGGATCTTCTTCCACGCCACGTCGATTTTGTAGCCGTCGAGCTTGACCTCTTTCTCGCAAACCCTCTTCTGGATTATGCCCATCTGGTACAGTATCTCCTTCAAACTTTCATGCTCAGGCTTCTCCATGACTATCCTCCTGTTGCGGACCTCGAACTCACTCAGCATGGCTGAGAACTTGTCGAAGGGATAGGTGACGCCCTTGCCCTTCTCCCCGAACACCATTGAGGACCAGCGGTCTGCCCTCTGCCTGAAGACGGGTATGGTCAAGGCCAGCTCCTCCTTCTTTATTGGTCTGACATTCTTCAGATCAGTCTCAGACTCCAATCGTAGGTATATGTGGAGGGGGTAGCCGGTTTGATTTTGTATCCAGTACTTGACTGGCTCTCTGCTTTCCGCTTTTCGTGTAAGCGTTGCTCTGAGGAATATCCCCTTCGTCCCGTCGTAGTCACCGTAGAAGAGCATGGGTACGCCCACGTCCATAGCGCTCCAGCGCGCCCGGTTCAGTCCCCTTCTGTCGTCCGGAAAGCCCCAAAGGCCCTCTTTGAAGAGCGACTCAAGGTGGGGATGCCTGAAGTTAAGAACGTTCACGACCGCACCCTTTCTTGCGGCGTCGCTCATTGTCGGTATGGTACCCTTGCGCACTAATAAGGATTTAGAGATGCGCAAACCTACAGAATTTTCCTCACTTGGCAAAATGGACAATGTATCGAAAGACTCGAAGAAGGATAATGTGAGCATACTTCAACTGTCTTTCCTATGGGTAGAAAGTAATGTATTCGTTCGGAAAAATAATGACAAAAATGCCGCAATCCTTCTCTGATAAGAAGCCTGGGCCAAGAAGATTTAGCTGACCTCGATCGATCGCTTCATGTCTGTACCCCCATTCGCAGACCACCTCTGTGGAGAGCTATACACCAAGAACCTGCCCAACCTGTGGGTCACGTCAGACGGCTTCCTAGGCTACATCAAACCGGAGGTGAGGCTGACAAGAAGTAGTGCCGCTGAACCCAAAAAGAAGAATGGGGAAGCAGCCCCAAAAGCCAAGGAAAATTGGGAGGGCCTATTCTAGCTCTTTTCTGTTCGTATTCTTCAATTATGAAATGATCGACGATCGATCGATTCAAGTGTTGCGAAGCCGTGTAGCTGGTAGGATGTTTTTGAGCCTTTTGGCTCCGGGCCACAGGTATAGAATATCGATCGATCGCTAGAAACACATCGTTGCCCTAGTCCAAGTGGCGTGCCCTGAATTTGGGCAGTGGTCAAATATGAAATTGCCCCCCCAAGGCTCTTCTGAGCCGTAATCTTTGGCAACAGCTACCCAATTGAAAGAGTTGAAATATCCTATTGGTATTTTCCAATCAACATGCGTACTGGAAACTGAAAATTGATCAGGTGTCAGTACCGTCAGTGGGAACTCACCTGTGAAGCTGCCGACCCACGCGAACCAGCCTTGGTCGGGGAGATAGTGTATTTCAATACCGACATCCACTCCTAGGTCGTTTAAGTCTGGTCCAACAATCCCTGTAGAAGGGTTTTTGTCTGTGTCAAGAAAGAAAGCGAACCAAACGTGGCTGGATGATGGCGTGGCAGGAATCTTGCCTACCACCTTAATAGTAAGTTCCAAGTATCGTCGCATTATTCCGCTCTGATGTATTTCGGCTCGAGTTATGTCTATGTATGTTGGTCCTATAGGGCTACTTCCACCTGAGGAATATAACCAGTCGTTTTTTGGATCGCTCATTACACTAACGCCTGGAACGGATATCGCATATTGTCTTCGATCTAGCCACATCGCTTCTTCAGTCGAATAGACAACTCTCGTTGGAGCTACGAAAAGAGCAATTATCATTGGAATAAATAGGAGCTTCATGGTTTTAGATGTGGCATGGGTATGTTTATAAGGTTTATGCCATCTGTCAAGGTTCTGTTAACTTAAGCACCTCCTGAGCAAGTCTTGGAACGTGTCTATCTCTCTGCGCTCGAGATCCCCCGCAGGCGTCACCTGAGCCCCTCATGGGTGTCACATTGGCACCAAAACGCCGATCAATCGATCAACCTCGGTTTGGCCAAAGCTACAACGAAGATCCTAGGAAGAACTCCAACTCATCGATCGATCTAGGAAGAAGACCAGAACAAGGATAGGGATGATTGCACTACTCGATCGATCGTGGATCTTCTGGAAGAAAGCCGGGTTTCTTCTAGTAAATTGCTTTGCCTATTGTCGTAATTTGGTCGCTGGATCGATCGGGCCGAGCCTCAAGACCATGATCACAGTGATGTCGTTGGTGGCTTCGATCTCTGGCTCCGATGTTCGCCCTGTTCTTCCTGGTCCCCTGACCGCGATCAGTCGTCAGCCCCAGATTGTCGAGAACGCCATATTTCAGGGCCCCCGTGCTTTCCCGATCGCCCCGCGGACACTTGTATTGAACTTGGCGTGCTGGAAGATCGCAATTGTTCGGGAAAGACTGACCGGCATGCCTGCGGCAAGACTTATAGCTCTTCAGACGGGATGCTGAACTCGATGTGGACATCGATCGGGGTGGGTCAAAATGGGATTGTCCGTGCCGAACTTGGATGAGATGAGGGAAAAGAAGGATGTTGATGGTCTGATAAGAGCCCTGAAACATCAAGACAGCCGCGTTCGAAAGGAAGCAGCGACCGCTCTCGGCAAGATACGCGATGGAAGAGCCGTAGAAGCTCTAATTGAAAGTTTGAAGGATGAGGTTTGGGATGTTAGAAGCGTGTCAGCATGGGCTCTTGGACATATAAAGGACGCGAGGGCGGTCGAGCCGTTGATTGAGGCTCTGAAGGATAATGATAACAATGTTCGAAACGTAGCGACATGCGCTCTTCAATGGATAGGAGATGCAAGGGCAGCGGAGGCGCTGATCCAAGCACTGAGCGACCCAGATAGGAATGTCCGATGTGTGGCGGCAAATGCCCTTGGAGAGATGCGGGTTGCTAGGGCGGTGGAACCGCTGATCCAAGGGCTGAAGGATAGGGATGGACATTTCCGACGTTCAGCGGCGTATGCTCTCGGACTTATCCGTGATGCGAGAGCCGTGGAGCCGCTGATCCAAGCACTCAATGATACAGACAGCGAGTTTCGATATGATGTGGTGACGGCTCTCGGTAAGATAGGAGATGCTAGGGCGGCGGAATCGCTTGTTCAGGCTCTGAGGGATAGACAAGGTAGTGTTGGGAAGAGGGCGGCGGAGGCACTTGGAATGATGAGAGACGCCAAGGCTATAGAACTCCTCGTCCAATCTCTGGAGGATAAAGACACCTATGTACGGCTGGCGGCAGCGGAGGCCCTGTGTGAAATAGGAGACGCGAGAGGTATAGAACACCTCGCCCAAGCTCTCAGCGACAGAGACATTAATCTTCGACTCGAAGTGTCAGAGGCCCTCGGGAAGGTGAACGACGCGAGGGCGGTGGAGCCACTAATTCAAGCCCTGGGGGATGTAAACGAATGGGTTCGATATAGTGCGGCAAAAGCTCTTGGAAGGATAGGCGACGCGAGGGCTATGGGGCCACTCACGCGAGCGCTCGACGACGAAATTACGTTTGTTCGTGAAGCTGCGAAAGAATCTTTGGACAAGATCAAGGCGGAAGGAGTAAATAACGCACGCCCACCAGCCGCTTCACGCTGACATCTAACTAGAGGTGAGGGAAGGCACACACACCGAGAGGTGGCAGGTCACATGCCTGTTTGCAGATATTGTGGGAGGGAGATCTTCAGCATTTCAACCGGCATGATGGTTATGAGCCACGGGTATGCTCCGCAGAGGCCTCTAGAACTGAGAACTTTCCATGAGGAATGTTGGTATCAGGTTCTGGACCTAATAGGGA
>Ga0315308_1002091_pt1 | contig 11351 bp, 12 predicted proteins | sample TDP3_MG_FD_203078 | JGI IMG/M metagenome (GOLD analysis project Ga0315308, IMG submission 203078) | Freshwater sediment microbial communities from Lake Towuti, South Sulawesi, Indonesia - TDP3 | ecosystem: Environmental > Aquatic > Freshwater > Lake > Sediment | place: Indonesia: South Sulawesi...
AACTTAAGCAAGAAACCGAGAGTACGAATTATTGTGAGCTTTATTTGAACCAAAAGATAACTCCTGGAGGCTACACTTGGATTTTCCCTAAGAGCGGAGCCAAGGTCAACACTGGGCTGGGAATTCGCATGTGTGGCAAGTTTCCAAACCCAAAGGAGCAGTTCTACAAGCATGTTTTAACCAAGCCTCTCTTTGAAGGATCCCTACTTTTAACTGGGGGCGCATGGTATGACCCTACACGCAGACCTTTAGACAATATGGTCGGCAATGGAATCATAATTATCGGCGACGCCGCATGCCTAGTGAACCCAGTTCATGGCGGCGGCATGGGACCGGCAATGCGGAGCGGTTATCTCGCCGGAAAAGCAATAGTTAAAGCCCTAGAAGAAGGCCGAGCAGATCAAAAATCGATGTGGTCTTACAATGGATGGTACATGGAAGCTTACGGGAAAAAACAGGCGGCACATAATGCTTTTCGTATGCTACTTCTATCATGCAGCAACGAAGACCTGAACTATGCAATGAAGTGTAAACTCATCACAGAGGAGGATGTCTTGAAGGCCGGCTTAGGCCAAGAATTCCATCTGAAAATAACCGAAACTGCCAAACGCGTCTTCAAAGGATTAAAGAAAGTGCATTTCTTGAACAGGCTTAGGCACACCGTCAACATGATGAAGGAAATTAAAGCTCATTATGAAAACTATCCAGAAACTCCTGAAAACTTTGAAAAATGGCGATTAGAAACAGAAGCCTTATTCAACATAGCAAAAACAAGAATTCTTGAATAGCCCACAACTGCAAGGTGTGAATTGCAGATAAACACGGTGGAAGCGGAACTGTTATGCACGTTGCAGTTTTAGCCTCTGGGGGTAAGGATTCCACCTTAGCACTATATCATGTTTTGAAGGAAGGCTACGAGGTTAAATATCTCGTGTGTATGCTTCCTCAGAGAGAAGACAGTTGGATGTTTCACTACCCGAACATCCGCTTAATTGACTTATTCGCAGAGGCTGTAGAGATCCCCCTTGCAAAAGCTGAAACTTCAGGCATCAAAGAGGAGGAAGTTGAAGACCTCAAACGGCTAATTGAAACACTCGATATTGAAGGAATAGTCTCCGGAGCCATAGCCTCAAACTACCAGAAAACAAGAATAGAAAGAATTTGCAGACAGCTAAAACTTAATTGCATAACACCAATCTGGAACAAAAACCCCATTGAAATATTAAAAGAAATATTGGACCTCAAATTTAAGGTCATTATAACCGGAGCATACGCCCATGGCTTCAACACAGAATGGCTAGGAAGAAAAATCGATGAAGCCAGCATTAAAGCCTTAATGGAGCTAAACAGACGCTACGGTGTTTCGCCAGTAGGCGAGGGAGGAGAATACGAAACGCTTGTGTTAGACACACGCTTCTTCAAAAAGAAAATAAAAATCATAGAAGCAAAAAAAGTTTGGAAAGGCCAAAACGGCTACCTTCTAATTAAAAGAGCAAAGCTTGAAGACAAGTGATTAGGCACATTCTAACATGAACAAACGTCAAAACAATAGAGAAGAAATCTATACCTTAAAGTCGATTTCCAACGCGCGCGGATTATGGCTGGTGCGGTCGCCGGGATTTGAACCCGGGTCGTCAGCGTGGCAGGCTGATGTCCTAGTCCAGGCTAGACTACGACCGCACGTAAATTGACTAATAGAGTCTGAGTCTGTCTTATTTACTTTCAGATTTTTACTTACAGTTTTGTTTTTACTTACAGACTTTTCATCAGTCATTAGTGTGAGATACATCTCAGCAATCTTATAGTCATCCATCTTTGTCTCATCATGATCGCGCGCGCTAGATGGATTTTTGAAGAAACATGGAATTAAACTGCTTGGATCATGGAATGTCTATAATGAACATCTGAGCCTGATGGTGTTCGAAGCCCCAAGTTTAGATGCCTTTCAAAAATGTGCCATGGAGCCAGCGTCTGTAGCATTGAGTGCATATGAAACATATGAAGTGAAATTGGCATCCAGCATGGAAGAAGCAATGAAAATGCTAAAATGAGCCAAATAACCTTACACCTAGACAAAAACTCAAACTCCTCTTTTTTTCTCTTGATTGTTATAATGTTAAAGTCCCTATCCCTGTGTATGAAGCCTTAGAAACCTCAAAATGTAAGAAGTTTGGTAAGATTATAGAACCGAAAGAACCTATGCAGGGAGCATATTATCATTTTTCTTCGATTTGGGTATTCCTATCCATCTTGGAGTCCTATCCATGTATTCTCGATAGGCTTTACCGTAATGTCCGATGCACTGGGCTTCTTCCATCTTTATGAAATATACTGCTCCAACTCCAATTATGATGGGAAAAAGCAAGAAAACCCATGAAGCCGAAGCTACACTTACACCCAAAAGAAGTAAAACTTCCGTTACATACATAGGATGTCTTGAAAAACGATAGAGTCCTCGGGTAACTAGTTTACCCGTTGGGGTGTTAACCCAATTCACCACAGTTATAATGTATCCGACTAATCCTATTAGAGTGATTGGAAGTCCTACGCAGAACCATATCGTACCTAATTCTAGCGGTAGGAAAACAGAGTACATCACGGCCGCAAAATAAATAAACTTGGAAAAAAGGCAAAATGACAGCTTAATCTTGGACAGACGCATACTTGTTGCTGGTGCACGTTTTTCTATAAACAGGCGAAAAGAGAAAAGCATAAGCAATAGAGAGGGAACCATAAAAATCCAGGCGTTCCATACGCCTAATTCAAATTCTGGTATAAGCGACACGGTTTCCCTCTTACAGTTACCGATATCAACTATCTAACACTTTTGTGAATCATTCAACAGCAAAGCAAAGTTTTTTCAACAGGTCTTAAGAACTGAAGTACAATACATGAATTCGCATTTTCATTTCTAAGGGGGTGAAATCAATGAGGTTGAGAAAGTGTTCGATGAAACTTGAAGAAATAATTGCTGCTGGTGAAGCCCATTGTGATGCGGGTTTCGTTATTGGGATACTAGGTCTTGTATTCGCTGCAGTTGGTGTCATTAGCGATGCTATTAACACCGTTGTAGTTATAGAGTCAATATCTTGGTTGTTGTTGTCAATAGTTACTTGCTTAGTCGCCCTATGTGCGTGGATGTCTTGGATGTTGGCTGCATTGTTAAAGGGTTTTGAGGCTAGAAGCGAAGAGTAAGTAATTCAATCCTTCAAGACCCTGCCTAAGTCTCATGCTTTCTGTTTAGACTTCCATGCGTACCAGACAATCAATGCTGCAGCCACAACTTGGACAATTGCAATCAGTATGATATAAGCGGAATAAGCGGATTGTTTTGCCAGATATTCAACAGGAGCAATGAGTCCGAAAACAGCAAAGACCATACCCAAGATGATGTTAGTCCAGCGATTTGTCGAATCCTTTAGAGTCAGTGGTAAGAAAGCTATCACCAATGGAACCAACAAGAAAACTGCTAATACAAGCAACATTTCGGGTCCTAATGTCTCGCCTCCTATTGTTCCTTTCTCCAGAAATTCCTTTAGTACACCTGGCTCAAAAGCGCTTATAATCGCTGATACCAAATTAGCCCCTCCGTAAATGAGCCACAGCACTGCAATCTTTATCTTCCAATCCTCCAGAATTTCACCTCCCTAAAATAATAGTTAAACATCTGCTATTCCAAAGCATATAAAACTTCACACCTACCTCAATACTCTTAAACAGGTGATCAAAGTTCGAGAAATCATTTCTCTGATTCTAACGTGATCAATCCATTGGAGATACATGATTTTAGACATATCGTGATAGAATTAGAAACAGATTATATCTGAAGTCTTAGCCTTGTCATCATAATAGAAACAGAGCTATTAAACATCTTAGATAGTAGTTTATCTATTAAAGAAGGCTGTCTTCCTGTTGTGCAAAATAGAAAAGAAGAGGATAGTCGAAGAGTTCACTATTCTTTTTTACTTTCAGCTTCTATACCAAACAAATGCTTTGCAACCACCATGTGCATATGACCAATTATGGCATTCAGACCAGCAACTATAGCCAGCAGAAACCAAGACATTGACTCCAAGCCAAGCCTTATGTTTACGACATCACCAATGACGCCTAACACAGCGAATATGAAGCAAGCATACTGAGAAATGCCAGCAAACCGAGTACAATCACGAATCTCAGTCTTTACTTCTTGACGGTCCTTGAAAGGTTTATTATTCCACGTCGTGCTCAATTCTTCTTTTACGATAGACATCTTCAACATCACCCCATTTTCTTTTTTTACAACAAACATAATTTCAAGTTGTACTAAAGACTTAGCTAGCTAGCTGTATTAGCGCGCGCGCTAATGGCGTATGCTGAATGTTCATGTGCGCTTTGGCACATAGTCATGTTAAATTCTTTTTCCTAAGCTAAAGAGGTAAATGAACGGTGATTTGATGGGCATACTTTGAGCTACTTAAGAGAGAGGATGCAGAGCTATCGAAGATTCAAGTTCAAGCTCTTCTCATTTCCTCTTCTCTTTGCAGATGCGCTGATTAAATGTGGACATAAGATCAATTCTTTGCGGGTTTGCGAAAATCAGGGCTGCAAAAAAAGAGCCAAACAATTGCAATGGCAACCAGAACAGCTAGCACTATTGAAGAGTTTTCAGACCAAACTACAATGGCAGGTCTTTCCAGTTGATGTTCGGATTCTAAAGCGTATGGTTTTCCGGTCACCGGGTTTAGAAGCACCTCAACAGGCGCAAAGTTATCAGTGAGCACTGGAACGTTTTCCACCCGTGTTCCTCCGTTCCAAAGGTGCAAAACGTAACCAGCCATCTCACTTGAATTTACTCTGTCGCTTTTCTGAGTCTGCTCTATTAAATCTTCTCTCGATAGCATTTGATAGTCTTTGGATGTGACCAAGATGACGTTCTGTACCCAGCCAGTTCCATAGTCACTGGTAGGAAACACGTATAGTCTTGGAAAGATCTGGGAGACAGTTTTGTACTCTGCCCAGAAGATGTCAGATGTGTCGCCTACCAAGGAGGCAATCAGATTAGAAACAACAACTCCTCGCTCGCTGAGCCGTGACCATATAATTTCGAAAAACTCGCGCGTCAACAAATGAAAGGGCACGTAAGTTTTAGAGTATGCGTCAAGTACGATGAGATCATACTTTTTGTTGGTGCGTAAGAGATAGGTTCTTCCGTCTTCGTTATAGATAGTAAGTCTGGAGTCGTTTTTCACATTGAAGAAGTGCTTTGCAACTTGTATGACCTCAGGATCGATTTCTACCACATCCACCCGTACGTCTGGATAGTCTTGAAGGAACTTTTTAGGTCCTGAAAAACCTCCACCCCCAACAAAAAGTACTTCTCTGACGTCATCGTTGAAAACGAAGCCTAGGGCAAAGTATCGTGTATAAGTGAAGACGAGATCGCTAGAGCCGTCCAAGTACATTGCACTGTGAGGCATGCCGTTCAGGTAGAGGGTTCTTATCCCGTTGGAGTCAACCACGTCAAGATGACTGTAAGAAGTCTCCTTCTCATACAACACATTGCCAGAATGCGTGTACGCTCTTAGAAGAAGAGCGCTGAAAGGCGAAAGGACCAGTAAGACCGTTAGAACAAATAGGACCCGTGGCTCCCATCTGAGACCTATCAGAGAAGCAGAAAGCAAGACTATTCCAAGGCCACTGATTATACTGCGCACATCAATTGAAGGGATAAGAACGAAGACTGTCGCAAAAGTTCCTACAATGCTGCCCACAGTAGATAATGCGTACAGGTTTCCTGCTGTTTTCCCTAGACTCGTAAGGCTACTGGTGGCCAGCTTTATAGCATACGGCGAAACCATTCCTAGAAGAAACGATGGTAAGCCCAAGAGTAGTGTGGTAACCAGAAGAGGACCATACTTTTCACCCAATCCTAGTCTTAGAGTCAAGTCTACGACTATGGACGAAAGGTATGGAATGAAGAGCGTAAACAATCCGGCTGAAAAGGTTATCGATGAGAAAGTTCTGAAGCTCAAGATTCTGTCGGCAAGTATTCCTCCATAACCATATCCTAGACTCAAGGCTGTTAAGACAACGCCTATTAGACTACCCCAAACGAAGATCGAGTTTCCGAAATCGGAAGCCAGAATGCGGCTGCCAACAAGTTCCAAAGCCATCACCGCAGCTCCAGCTACGAAGACTTGAACCCTCAGGCTCCAGAGGACTTTCCTCCCGTTGGATGAGATCAGCACTTCACACCCCAATGTGCTATCGTTAAACGTGCTAAGGCCAGCCCAGCTTACTCAATCCGTCTCTTATAAAGAAGTGGCCCTATTGCTTTATCGGAAAAAGGAAATAAACTACAATAAATCTATATCTGCTGACGTTTCCTTAGTTCCTCAATGAACCTTTGTTCAGTTGATGGAAAGGATGAACGCATTAGCTTAGGTTTTCGGATTATCTAGACTCCAGCTCTAAAGCAGGAATGTATGTCGGACTTGGCTTGGGTTTTGCGTTGCCTATTCCACATCTTTCTGATTTTATTTTGCTCAGTTTTACGTGCATGTTGATCCATTTTTGAAAATACAACTAAGGTGCTTGTCGAAAAGAAAAAGATACATACTATTGTATTTTAAGAGTGCGTATCTCTCAGATGGAAAAAGGAATGTTACTTCGCTTCCTCAGTTATCATCATTGTTAATGTTGACCTGACTTTGTCCAGCCTTCTAATGCGCTGAGTTACAAGCTCTTTCAGCTTGTCTATTGATTCTGCCCTAATTTTCGCTATTATGTCGTAGACTCCGTAGGAAAAGTAGGTTTCGTCCACTCCCTCAATTTTCTTTAAACCCTTGAGCACGGCGTCTTCTGAACCTGGTTCGGTAGTTATCAACACAAATGCTTTTGACATTCAAATCTCACCGTTGAATCTATCCTAGTTATTAAAATATTTTGTGAGCGTGAAATAGAAAAAAGATGAGGAAGTAGTGCTTTTATTGGAATTAGATTTTTCTCTTGTTTAAGACAGATCTGAAAGTTTTTCCACAACACTCAAATAGTCCAATTGTAAGTTCTGTTCTTTTGCCACTCTTATCTGGTCTGCCAACCATCTTCCAAGTTTTCTTAGGAGTAACAACTTCTTTTTTACATGCTGGACACTTAGCCATGAAACTCCCCTTTATACCATTACATTATGATGAGAATAAAACACTTTCCATCTAGAAAGCCTTCGACAACAGAATTAGTTGATTAATTAAGTGTGATTTGTTTTCTATGGAGCAGCACTTCATCGCGAATTCTATTCTTGTGGTATCCGAAAACGCTAAGCAAAGTTTCGGTACTGGAAATAAGCATATCCAAGTATTTTTCAATATCATAACAGGTTTTTGGCTTAAGCAGCTCTTTAGCCAAAACTCTATTCTTTGCAATTCTACATTTTGAGTCAACAACCAAATATTGAACAGTTTGACCCGCAGAAACTTCAAAACCTGCTTTTTCCAACTGCTTTGCAGCGATGGCCTGAAAAACATCATGCCTATAGCTCGAAGGAAGCTTGGATAATCTTTTTGCAATCAACAAGTCTTGGACGTCCATCTGATTTGAAATCAGCCTTGCAGCGTATTCTCTTAAGATGCCTAGGGTGCAGGGAATCTTTGACAAGAAATCTTCAAAATTCGCAGATTTAGCAAGTGTATTAACCATTTCTATTTGGGCTTCACGAATAAAATTGGGCGTATCCCCACGCCTCGCTTCTATGCCTCTCATCTTAATCTTTCCACTTTCAAACACACCATAATACCTGTTCAAAACCGGAACACCTTGCAAAACTTTTGAAGGAAGAAAAACAATCCAGCGATACTTGCCTTCAACATTTAAAGGAACACTAATGTTACCTGAAACTTCCCTGCAAAACTCTGCAATCTCTTTCGGAGAAAAACTGCTTTTCTTCAGCCACAAAGAATCTACAATGCCGTGAATTACTTCAAACCCGTGCTCCTCAGCCATTTTGGCAGTCTTCAACAGCGCATCTCGGGCAAAAGCACAAACCGCAATATGAGCATCAACCTTGCCAAAACGCGCATTTCTATAGCCTAAATAGCCAAAACAAGTGACCAAAATCCACTTGAGAGCAGCTTGCCGCATGTCATAAGCGTGTCTTTGCCTTTCATCCTCCGCTTCCTTCATCAAATTCTTGTACTTGAACCGTTTCTTCAAAAGCAAAACCAAAGTTTTCGGTACAATACCTAACTTTTTTTCACAAATATTGTATCCCAACTCTGGAACCGTGAGCTCAGAATTTGGACAACACTTGCAAAGGACTGTTTCAGCTGAAATATTACGTGTTAACATTAGCACTGGAAACATGGAAGCAAAATCCACTTCAACAACATCCGTGTGAAAACCAATCTTTGGCTCAAAAACAAATCCACCGCGGTCAGCGACAAGCAACTCCCACGCAGACTTGAAAGATTCAGGCTCATGCCTTTTCCATGGAATAAGAATGCCAGTTTTCCATGCAATATAAAGCTGCAAAGAAGACATTATGCTCCCGATGGAGGCCCTTGCAGCCCTATGTAGCAGAACTCTACACGTTCTCGAAACTTCGCTTAAACCATCCAATCCACAAGCAGTATAGATGAACGTGTTATCAACATCGATGTGGATCCTGCCATAAAGTCTACGTGTAGGATCTTTATGGTAAACTCTTCCATAGGAAAAGAATGTTCTACCTCGGCCATTTTCAGCCTTCAAGGGAACATTTTCCCTGCTTAAAATGAAGCGATCTAAATTACCATTAACAAAGGCCCGATGAGCCAAGTAAGGAAGAAGAAACGAGTCTCCACCATGAGTGAAGATAAGGTCTGGATCAACCTCCTTAACAATCTTCACGAGCCTCAAAATCTTGTCAGCTTCTATTCCATCACTAATAACAATTGTCTTATCGTCAAATTCCAAAGTTATGTTTTCTATCTTATCTGAAAATCGCAGAGGCCCACTTTCTCTCTTGATGTTTACGTTAAGCCAAAGCGAACGAAAAGGGGGGACTGTATACTCACAACTTTCAACAGAGTCAAGGACCTCATAGCTAAGTCTGTTACCAGAATCAACAACCAAAACATGAGCTAACGGAAAAACATCTTTTTCATACAGATAAGCTTGAGAAACCGGAATATCAACATTGCAAAGGCGAAACTTCTTACATCTACCCAGCTCAAGAATTTTTCTGGCAAAAAACGAAGCTCGACTGTAATCGCCAATATCAACCTCCAAAACACTCTTCCTAGAAGACTCCATGAAATCCGCATACTTCTCAACAAACCGCAAATCGAAAGTGAATCCATCGTCCTCAATCTTTTCAGCCAAATCTTTTAGGTCTGATAAGTTTCCAGAAACGTAAATTCTATGAACAAACTTGTCAACTAGTCTAACCCGCTCTCCATTTTCTGCGATAATCCACACTATCATTTCGTTTGGGTAAGAAGGATAAACATCCAAAAGCCAACCCTTAACAGCATTAAGCTTTACGAAATTGTTTTTCCAGTCGCTCAAGGTTCTCCCTAATCTCAATAAGCTCCATTTGCTGACTAAGCAGAATAGACATGAACATGGCCTCTGCCAAAATCGACCTTGTAGCCATGCCAGCAGCTGAAGCGTAGACCCTGCAAACATTCATCATTTCATCAAACGCTTCGAGGTCCTTGCCTCTTAAGGCTTTTCGAAACCCTCCCCAGCGGGCAATCTCTGTTTCCAAAGCCTGCCTGTAAGATGGAACCGTCCTTCCCAAGTTTTACACCTCCAAATCTGTTAAAGGAGCACATTCTGTTGGCAGGTCTACGCTGAACGGTCTGACACGAGGATGATCCGCTAAAACAAAACTCAAAATCTGTCCTTCCCTCTTGAGCCTCGCCAAAACATTCGATCTTCCAAACAGGATAGCCTCAAAGAACAAGCCCTGCTTAGACTTTCTCCCCGGAAAATAAGTTGCAACCACAATAGCTTGCCTTCTTGTTGCAACCTCCCAAAGTTTTGCACAGACCCTCATAAACAAATCCTTAGCCGTAGCCTTCGGAATATCCCTGTCAAAAAACAGCGAAGTAATATCCGAGACAACCAAAAGCTTGGCCCTCTTGCCGCTTAAAAAGTTTTCAAGCTCTTCTAGGACCAATGCCGAAAACTGATAGGCAGTGAATGCCCTTGAAACATAGATCTGTTCCAAAGCCGCCCTCGAATCCAAACCGTAACTCCGCGCAAGCTCAGCCACCAGATAAGGATTAAACGAGTTACCTCCGTCAACGAAGACGGCAGAGGAACCTAAACCACCCTCATCAGGCGGCAGTCCGCAACGAACACACAAGGCAAAAGACATGCAACGAGCTGCAGGGCCATACAATACAGCAAAATCGCCCGGTGTAAGCCCTGGAAAAGCACTATCCACTACTGAGACACCGAGGAAAAGTTGACTGGCCTTTTTAACTGACAAAACTGTCATGTTCACTCCCCTCGCTGGGTAAAATATGAAAAACAAAGTAAATCCAAAAAAGCATTTGCGAGAAAAGCACCACCTAGCACTGGGAGAGAGATAAGTTAAAATGAAGACAACCCCAGTTTACGAAAGAAGGAGTTTTAAAAGAATTAATTTAAAGGCATATGTTTGCGTGCGCTAATTACCGTCTCTGTCTTGGTTTTGGAGTCTTCGTTTCGCAACTTCGCACAACAGAAAGAGTTAAGAGAGAATTCGCGCACTAGCGCGCGCAACGGTCAACAGGCTCACAGCCGTTGCGAGCACAAATCTGGCGAATAAGCCTATGAGTGCACGTTTCCTATGCTTTGAACTTGGCCCAAAATGAAAAGCCCTATTTTTCATGATTGAATTAATCTGTAAGCCTGCTAAAGATTTAATATTCTCTACACTGGAAGAGAAGAGAACTATTATGTGCCAAAAGAAGGTTTAGCAATTGGGATTCGTTAACCCTTTAATGGCAATCATAATCTCTTTCTGTTTCTTAGGTCTAATGCTTTACAAAAGGGTGAACCTTGGAATAACTTTAACCGCAACAGCCATAATTCTAGCCTTGCTTGCTCTTCAATGGGAAACAATTCCAACGGTGATCTACAACACGACGAGCGATTTGATCACAATTTCAATTGTGCTCTCAACGTTTGAAATAATGTTACTAAGCCAACTTTACAACGAAACAGGATTCATCAAACGTTTAAGCGAAAGTCTGGGCAAAATAATCAAAAATCCAAAAATAGTGGCAAGCGTTCTCCCTGCCGTTATTGGGTTTCTTCAAGTTGGAGGTGGTGCACTAATGTCAGCGCCTCTTGTAGATTCTGAAACTGGAAAAATCAAACTTAAAACCGAAAAGAGAGCC
>Ga0315308_1002093_pt1 | contig 11350 bp, 8 predicted proteins | sample TDP3_MG_FD_203078 | JGI IMG/M metagenome (GOLD analysis project Ga0315308, IMG submission 203078) | Freshwater sediment microbial communities from Lake Towuti, South Sulawesi, Indonesia - TDP3 | ecosystem: Environmental > Aquatic > Freshwater > Lake > Sediment | place: Indonesia: South Sulawesi...
CGACGGTTGGATCGAGCCCATAATCCCTGATCTGATTGAGCTGGGGGTGGACGTACTGAATCCGATTCAGCCCGAGTGCATGGACCCCGTCAAGCTGAAGGGGCTCTATGGGGAGAGGCTATGTTTCGAGGGCACGATCGGCGTGCAGAGCACCCTCCCATTCGGAAGTCCCGAGGAAGTGGCCGAGGAGGTGAAGGAGAGGATTTCAGGCCTCGGGCCCACCGGCCTGATATTGGGCCCAACTCACGCCATGCAGCCGGACGTGTCCGTCGATAACATGCTCTCACTTTACAGGACGGCACTGAAGTACGGGTGGAATCCCAATAGGCTGTGAGGGTTTAGACTCATAATATTTGATTGGGTTTTTATTTTATCGATATCGAATGAATGGGGATGGAAACAACTATTTCCGAATAAGTTTAACCGGATACCCAGTTGGGGTGATTGCCTTTGCGTAAGTGCGTTTGTTGTTGATTCATTGCGGAATCGAGTACGTGCTGCTCCAAGGTTTGTGAAGATAGAAAGGTAGATATCTGGAGTGGGGCATGAATGGCGTCGTTAAATGACAGGCGATAAATTAGCGCTTAACGGCGGACCACGTGCTGTAACCATCAGTAGCGAGGAACAGTGGAAACGCCCAGTCGAGGAGGAGAAGAGACTGGTAGATGATTTGATAGAGAGGGGCTTGTTATCAGGCTCGGGCGAGGGATTGCCCTTGGAGTTTGAGGGGGAATTCCGCGAATACATAGGCGCGAGTTACTGTCTAACCGTCGATCACGGTTCATCAGCCCTTGCAAGCGCTTTCTATGCCGCAGGCGTTGGACCCGGCGATGAGGTGATCACCCCAACGATCGGCTACATCGGTTCCTACTGTGGGGCACTGCACATGGGTGCACGTCCGGTCTTCTGCGATGTAGATCCGGAGACGCTGCTCATAGACCCCAGGGATGCGGAGAGGAGGATAACTAGGCACACGAGGGCGATCGATGCCATACACCTTTGGGGCCAAGTGTGTGACATGGATGCCCTGATGGCCATAGGTCACCGCCATGGGATCACAATCGTCGAGGATGCAGCGCACTGTACTGGTGCGGAATGGAACGGGAAGAAGATCGGCAATGCCGGCGATATAACGTGCTTCAGCTTGCAGGGATCGGATCCACATGGGAAACCCGTTTCGGGCGGAGAGGGGGGCATCGTGACGACCAACAACAGAGAGCTCTATGAACGCCAACTCATCTATTGCCACTTGCACCGCGTGGGGGTCACGAAGGAGCTCACGAATCCAGAGTACAGGGGGCTCGACTCCGAGGTGCTTGGGCTCAAATGGAGGGCGCACCCCCTCGCCATGGCCATAGCTAAAGTTGTCGTTGTCGTCGCTGGAGTACCGCAATGGGAGGAAGTTCAGGAATCGGGAGAGGATATTCAAGGCCCTGAAGGACCTTCCAGGACTTGAACCCATACGTGATTACGAGAAGGCCAAGCCCGCGGGCTTCTACGATGGCCTGAAGATAAAGTACCATCCGGAGCAGATGGGCGATCTCCCCATCGGCAAGTTCGTGGAGGCCATGAATGCCGAGGGGGCACCCCTGAGCGCAACGCATCTTAAATTGGAACACCTGAGGAACATCTTCACGCGAGGATTCGATCTCTGGGGGCATGACCGGGGACCACTTGGAAGCGATTTCCGAGTTTATAGGAAGGACGACTTCTCCGTGGCGGAAGCCCTTTCGGATAAGGTACTCACAATGCCCGCCTATATCGAGACGAAGGAGGGGTTTCTCGACCAATATATCGATGCCTTCAGGAAAGTTACTTCGAATTACAAGTCGCTGTTGGATAGCGAGAACTTGGGCTGAGAACGCCCTCCAACGGGGGCATGTGCGCGATATCATGAAGGGGATTGAATTGGACAAGATCTACCGAGATGTGCCCCTCGAGGAGATCCCCTGGAATATCGAGACCCCGCCAGAGGCCCTAGTTAGGTTGGTTGAGAGCGGCGAGGTCAGGCCCTCCAAGGCAATAGATTTAGGCTGCGGTACCGGCAATCATGCCATATATCTGGCCAGCATCGGATTTGAGGTCACGGGCATTGACATTTCCGAATCGGCAATAAAGATCGCCAAGGAAAACGCGAAGAAGAGGGGGGTCAGGTGCAACTTCCTCGTTGCCGATGTTTTGGGCGATCTGGCTGAAGTTCGTGAGACTTTCAACTTCGCCTATGACTGGGAGTTGCTCCATCACATATTTCCGGAGGAGAGGGAGAAATATATCAAAAATGTTCATAGAATACTTAATCCGAGGGGAAAATACCTCTCCGTTTGCTTCAGCGAGAGAGATCCGCAGTTTGGCGGCTCGGGGAGATATAGACAGACCCGGCTAGGTACGGTCCTGTATTTTTCCTCCGAAGATGAATTGAGAGAACTTCTCAATCCATACTTCTACATAAAGGAGCTCAAGACGATGGAGATCAAAGGCAAAGGTGGATCTCATCTGGCAAACTATGCCATGGCGGAGAGAAAAGAATGAAGGGGTGACAGGATCTGTGACCGGCTCATCGTCTGGCAAGATCTCCTTCACTTCACGATAACGTGAGTGGGTCGCAAGATGGGCTAAGGATTCAGTTGCACGACCTTTTCAGTCTCGAAGGGCTCGAGCCCCTCATTCGTTCCCCTGAACTGGCTCATGTACAGTTGGTAATAGAATCCCTTAGAGACCAACAGGGACCGGTGCGTGCCGTGCTCCACTATCTCGCCGTCCCTGATGACCAACACCTGATCCGCATTCCTGATCGTGCTGAGGCGGTGGGCGATCACGAAGCTGGTCCTCCCCTTCATGAGCCTGAGGAGCGCCTCCTGTATCCTGATCTCGGTGCGGGTGTCGACGCTGCTGGTCGCCTCATCGAGTATGAGTATCTTCGGATCCGCTATCACGGCCCGGGCGATGGCGAGCAGCTGGCGCTGCCCCTGGCTCAGGTTGCTGCCGCGCTCCGTCAGCATCGTGTTGTAGCCCTGGGGGAGCCGCACGATGAACTGGTCAGCATTGGCCAGCTTCGCGGCGGCAATGCAGTCGGCATCGGTCGCCTCGAGCTTGCCGTAGCGGATGTTCTCCATCACAGTGTCGGCGAATAGGAAGTTATCCTGCAGCACCGTGCCGAGCTGCCTACGAAGGCTCGAACGGGTGACGTCCCTGATGTCGACGCCGTCGATCTCGATGGATCCGCCCTGGATGTCGTAGAACCTGCTGAGGACGTTGATCATGGTCGTCTTCCCCGCCCCCGTCGGCCCGACCAGGGCGATTATCTGGCCTGGCTCGGCGTGGAAGCTCACGTCCCTGAGGACCACTGCCTTGGGGTTGTAGCTGAACGTGACGTGTTTGAAGGCGACGTCCCCCCTTATCTCCCTCAGGGGCTTGGCGTCGGGCTTGTCGCTGATCTCCGGCTTCTCATCGACGATCTCGAAGACCCTCTCGGCGCCGGCGAGCGCGCTCTGGACTGTATTGTATAGGCTGGCCAGTTGGCGCAGTGGCTGGACGAAGTTGCGGGCATAGAAGATGAAGGTCGTGATGAGGCCGACCGTCACCGCGCCGCGGACGGCGAGCCAAGCTCCCAGGCCCGTGACCACGGCGATGCCGAGGTTGCTCATCACGTTCACCAGCGGCTCGATCACGAAGGAGTAGCTGAACGCCCTGATGCCAGTATCGCGGACCGCGACGTTGTCCGCCATGAACCCGCCCAGAACGGCGTCCTGCCTGCCGAAGGCCGTGACCACGCGCTGCCCGCTCAGCGTCTCCTCGATCCTGCTGTTCAGGCGCCCCAGATTGGACTGCAGGCTCCTGAACCCGCTCAACGTGCGCCTGCCGATCAGGGCCGTGATGAGGACCATCAACGGCAGGACGGTGAGGCTCGCGAGGGCCAGCCAGACGTCGAGGAGGAACATGACCGCCATGATGCCGGCCAGGCTGAGGAAGCTGGAGACCAGCTGGGTGAAGCTCTGGCTGATCGCCTGGTTGATGGCATCCACATCGTTGGTCAGCCGGCTCATCAGCTCACCTTGGGTGTGGCGGTCGAAGTAGCTGAGGCTCAGGGTCTGGAGGTTCCCGAAGAGGTCCCTCCTGAGCTGCCTGAGCGCGTACTGGCTCACCCGGGCCATGAGGATGCCCTGGACGCCCTGGGCGATCCAGCCCGCGAGGTATATGCCCAGCAGCAGGAGCGCGAGGCCGTAGAGGCCCGGGAGGTCGCCGGTCCCGATGTAGCGATCTATGGCTACGCCCACGAGGTAGGGCCCCAACAGCGACAGTATGCTGCCCGCCACCACCAACAGGCCAACGGCGACCAGTCTCACCCTGTATGCGAGCAAGTAGCCGATGAGCCGCATCAGCGTGCCCCGCGGGTCCTTCGCCCTCTCGACTCGGGCCCCAAAGTGTCCTGGCGGTCCTCGCGGCCCCGGCGGTGGGCCCCTTGAATCCCCTCCGCCCTGCGGCGGTAGCGGCTGCCCGCTCATCGCCTGGGACCTCCGTCGCCGAGTTGGGAGTCATAGATCTCCCTGTAGATCGGGCTCCCCTTCAAAAGCTCCGCGTGGGTGCCCTCGGCGGCCACCATCCCCTTGTCCAGGACTACGATCTTGTTGTTATCCCGACGATCGACCTGAGCGATTCCAATGTCACGTCCCTGACGTCCACGCCGTCGATGGTGACCCTCCCCCTCTGCACGTCGTAGAACCGTGGGATCAGGTTGACGAGGGAGGACTTGCCCGAGCCCGTCGCGCCCAGGATGGCGATCGTCTGGCCTGGCTCCGCGGTGAGGTTGATGTCCTTCAGCGCGGGCTCGGAACAATCCCCCGAGTAGCTGAAGCAGACCCCCTCGAAACGAATCCTGCCCTTCACCTCGCCAATGGGGCGCGCGCCGGGGCTGTTCTGCACTTGGGGATCGGAGTCGATGACGTCGTAGATGCGCTGGGCCGACGCGGTCGCGGCGGAGACCTGTCCGGCGATCATGGCGAGGAACAGAAGCGGGAAGATGCAGAGGAGGAGGTAGTTGGTGAAGGCGATGATCTCGCCTACGGTGAACCTCCCGGCCATCGCCTGAAGGCCGCCGAACCAGACGACGCTAAGGATGCTGAGATTGACGATGAGGAGCATGGTCGGGAAGAGGACGCTGAATAACGTCACGACCTTGATGAACTGGGCCGTGAGGTCTTCGTTGGCCTTGCCGAACCTTTCGGCCTCCCTATCCATCCTTACGAAGGCCTTCACCAGGCGCACGCCCGCCAAGTTCTCCTGGAGAACCGTGTTGAGCTTGTCCAGCCTCCTCTGGACCCCCAGGAAGAGGGGCTGGGCCTTCCAGACGAAGGCAATCGCCAGGATGAGCGTCAGGGGCAATAATAGTAGGGCCACCCTGGCTAGCTCCGGGTTGGTGGTCACCAGGAGGAATATGCTGCCGCTTATCAATAGCGGAGCCCTGATGAACATTCGGAGCCCCATGGTGATCATCATCTGTATGATGTTGACATCGCTGGTCAGCCGGACGACGAGCTGTCCGGTTTGGAACCGATCGAGGTTGCCGAAGCTGAATTTCTCGATTTTACCGAATAATTGCAGACGCAGGTCGGCGGCGATGCTCTGGGAAACGCGAACTGCGAAGAACGTGTTGCCTATCGTGGCAACCGCCTCGAGAACTGCCAACAGGATGATGAGGGCCGTGGTGGTCGCTATGAAGGCCGCATCCTTCGTGGCGATCCCCTGGTCGATGATCCTCTGAAGCAGGCCAGGCGTGGCCAGCTCAACCGCGACCGAGGCGGCGAGCAACAGGATGGTCAGGACCGTGTCCTTCCTATATGTCCTCAGGAATTGATGTACCCGGACGAGGGGGTTTGTTGACAACGGGTTAAGCCCCCGACCAGTTCCCCATCGCGCCTCTCTCGGCGAATGGGACTACGCTCAAGGAGCCGATGCGGAGTAGGGCGGAGAGGGACCTCCCCTGTTGGAGGTGATCGGGATGTACAGCTTTTGGCCCATTTGGACTGGAACGACCGGGTAGGATGACAGGGGCCGATCTGAACATTCAGGTTCAACTTACCGTGCAATATATGCGCACTGATAGCGCCTTGCATTCAACCGGCATTAAAATGGTATTATATTAATGTAGCATTTGTAATAGTGACAAGGAAGACCACCCAGTTCTTTGGTGGAGGCGAAATAATTGTAATTTTATACGAAGGCCTTTCACCCAACGCTCTTACTGTGGAAAAACCCGGCAGCCTCCTTGAAGAGGATCCGCTTATCGAAGTCCATAGTGGCCGCGTGGTCCGAGTTCTCCAGCCAAAGCACCCGCTTCTCCCGTGAGGCCACATGCTGGAAGATGTAGTCCGCGTTTCCAGGATGAACTAGCCGGTCCTTCCTGGCCTGTATGACGAGGATGGGCTGCCGAACCTCGCCCAGCCTTTCCCTGGCCTCGCGCATGAGGGACAATAGCTCAGCGACGCAGGGGATCGCAACTCGGTCGTACCGCCTGCCATGCTCTTTGGCGACGGGATTGTCGAGCGCGCTTTTGTCCAAGATGCCCTCGAGTTCTCCTCCCACAGGATAGTATTTGACGAAGGGCTTGATGACCGGAAGCAGGAAGCGCACCCTCCAGTCCTGAAGATAGACGGGAGCGCATATCGGGGCGAGGGCCCTGATCTCCGGGTGCGTGGCGCCGAGGTAGAGGGTCAGCGTGCCTCCCATGGATAACCCTGAGACGTAGATGTTTTCTGGGGACTCCCCCTGGAGCACCTTAAGGCCGGATTCCGCGCCCCTGATCCAGTCGGCCCTCCCGGTCTTGATCATATCCTCCTTTCTAGTGCCGTGGCCGGGAAGCAGAGGGGCATGAACCCTGAAACCTTCATTCGCGAGGTATTCTCCGAACTCCCTCACCTCGTGCGGAAGGCCCGTGAAGCCGTGGATCAATAGCACGGCGTTCTTGCCCTCTCCGAGGAGGAGGGGCTTGGCTGCCTCGGCGTACTCGGACATGGGTATCCGTTTTAGTCCTGGTGTTGGGAAGACTTAAACATTAAGCTCCCCGACTGGACGGTCCTACGATCAATTGGGGGATTCCTTTCTCTGTAGTTTAGTATAGGCTGATATGGCCAGTAAACCCGCGCAGAATGTTATACCTAGGATCCCCATCAATGTACAAAAGGCATACAATTCCAATGATAATGAAGGATCGTAAAGCGGGTTTATTGTCAGCGGATAGAGGGGCTGTATGTCGCTGTATAATGGGGAATCAAGCAGGACGTGGAGCAATGTGCCTATGGTTCCCGCAACTATAAAAGATCTGAGATTAAGCGTCATGTCCTTCCCCAATGGTAGCTTTTTGTAAAGAGGACTAAAAAATCTCTCAAGGAGGAACATGACGTAACCCAAAGTTAGACCGACGGGGAAGGCCAATATGAATGTATGCAAATATCCATGTAAGGGATAGTCTAAACCCAGTAGGAGTACAAAGAAGGGCTCAACATCAACGATTACATTGGCAACCATGAACATTGGCAAATGCATGTATTTCCTAAGGGGAATGCCAAAACCTAGAGCTGGACCGAGATGGAATGGCGTAAAAGGCACGGTTGATCCAACAACTGGTGTGAATGGTAGGTAATAAATAACCATGCTGGCAGATGGAAAGCCCAGTAGTTGTGATTCTCTCGGATCCCATATCGCTAAGTGCCTCTCCCCATATAAAGTAGGCAAATGTATATATTATAGTTTGTAGGAAAATAGGACATAATGAGGGGGGATGAGAAGAACTGGATCCTATCAAGAAATGCGCGATTTGTGGTCGAGAGATACGCGATCCTACAGCATACATTGAAAATCCAGACAAACCGGATACTTACATCTGTGAGTTACATTTTTCAATTCGATTGTCAGAAGCCATTCTTTCTATTCCTATAACTCGTGAGGAAGTAATCAATCAACTCTAATGCAAATCGTTTTTCCCCCAATGTGATATCGCCTGCATTTTTTGTTTTCAATAGATCCTTACTTCATATGGATCTAGGGAATTGTATACTTACTCCCCTGGCCATCCGCAGAGCCTCCTGGTGAAGTTTAAAAAGTACTTGAAATTTGTCAATGAGATGTCAGGGGGGACGCCATGGTCGACGCCGGGAAAATAACCCCCGATCTCGATCAGATCTGGGACCTTCGATAGCACCTCGCGCTCAATGGCCTCCTTATCCTTTGTGAGTTCACGCTTATCTATCCCACCCATGAGGATCAAGCGCGGAAATTTCCTCCGAAGTTTCGTCGGTTCCATGCCCGCCGCTATCTCACATGGGCTAACGCCATTCATCCCGGCCTCGAGCCAGATGGGTATCAAGGGTTCGGGATTGCCATCGCTGTCGACGACGATTATATCCACGCCATGTCCTTTGAGGAAGTCGCATATCTCCCTGTATGGCCCGAACATGAAGTCCCTGACCGCTCGTGGCGATATCATCGGTCCCTTCCTGTACGCCATGTCCTCATTCAGCATCGCCCAATCGGCATCGACCTCACTCAGGGCCTTCTCCAGCACCGCCGTCTGGAATTGGGCGCAGAGCTCCATGATATCGTGTATTAACCCCGGATCCCTACGCATCGCGAGGAGCATGTTCTTCAAGCCCATCATGTCCCTCGTCCACCAGAATGGGCCACGCATCGATACGCATAACGGATAATCCCTCAGCTCTAGTTCCTTCACCAACTTGCCCCAATCTTTCGGATATCTCTCGGGGATGAGCGGCTCATATCTCCGCTTGATTTCCAAGAAGCTGCTCCTGTCTTTGACCGGGAACTCGAGGAATTGCCTCGTGGCGAAGCCGGACCAGCCCCCCTCCCAGTCATCCTTGAAACCCCTCTGCTTGATCCCCAAACTATCGATCCAAACCCAATACCTATCGTCTTTCTCAAGTATCTCGTAATCGAATGGCGGTAATGGCCCTATGTTTACGCCGTCTGAGCTGAACTGATTCCACGAGTAATCAAAACCCTCAGAGGGATAGGACGTAATGCCACCACCTGGTTCGAACTTAAAGTAAGTGGAGGGATCTGTATCCCTTGGCAAACCCTCGGCGTACCATCTCTCAAGCGTTGCTTTCCTTGGCCCGCCACTCACGGGTACCATATCGGGCTTCTCAAATCTCGAGATGGCGAGGAACCTCTCCCTTGCATTCATTTATGCCTGTGGCGATATCGGAATTTATTTAAATCGTTAGTCTATCGAGTCAGCCTATCCTTGTCTTCATATGCGTAAACCAGAAGGCGGATGGCACTCGCCACCTTATTCGCCTTCTCCGGGTCCCTAGTTAGTCGCAGGGAGGCATCGATCTCCTGGCGCGCTTGGCTTTTTGACGCCTCGAACATGTCCTTCAAGAATCTTGGCGTCTCAATGTAGCCACCTCGATAGAGAAAGGTTCCGTCAAGCTCCAGATAGAGGGCGTGCCCACACCTGATCAGCGAGAGCGCTAGGCCCATGTCCCCGGTCAACTCCACCAGCCAGGGGAAGAGACAGTGTTCGATCGCCAGCATGGCGAGCACCGAAATGGACCACCTTGGCTCACGGGGCATACGATCGTAGCCTGCGAGTTTGGCGCAGAGGGCATCTAGGTTATTGCGCAGGTCGGCCGAGAATCCATCCAGTGACGCCTTTGAGACGTAAACGGAGATGCGGTCTGCACTGCGCTCGTATCTGGCAGTGAGCGTATAGGCCATGCCGATCAGAGCTGGCAGCTTGCGGACGACATCAAGCCTCTTCTCCAGCTCGCCATCCTGCAACGTTGGCACCGAATCGCCCATTATCTGATAGACTTGGACCCATTCGATTGGTGGCGCGGTCCCTTGGCTTGGCCTGAAGGCAAGCTCAACCCATTCGCCATCCTTCAGCACATCTGTCGCGTTGTCGAGTTTGATGAACGGTATACCCAGTTCCCTGCAGACTATTGCCAGGTGGTTGTTGATGCCCCCGACCTCCGATACGACGGCGATGGCATTATTCAGGTAAACTAGGTCATTCGGGGCAGCTTCCTTCGTGACCAACACGTATTTCTCGCCCTTTGGCAGACTCGCCGGGTTTTGCCTCTCGGGATTGAATGCGCGCCCGGTAATGACTGGTTGCCTAAGGGGGGAAAAGTAACTTGAGAATTCAATACGCCTGGTAAAATGGTCCATCGTCGTCAAAGGGCGTCGTATAATAGACTCCGACCGATCGCTATTCCCCCTTCTTCTCCTTGTCCGTGCGAATTATTGTTTTCTGGCCCTCTTTCTTGACGTCCTTCCCCGTCGAACCGCTGGGCCTACCCTCATCCCCTTGGGGTTCCTTTACCCGCTCCCTCTCGCTGATGGCCTGTTCGGCCGCTCCCAGTAGCTTGTCGTATGATGCGACGAGTTCCTGATGCCGCAGGTGGATATCGCTGTGCTGGCGCTCCGCCTCGTTCAGTTTTTCTGTCGTCGCTTTGATCCTTGACTGCAGATCTCGTATCGTCTGCCTCTGTACCTCCCATTCTGATTTCAGGCTCTCGAGGTTCCTGATCCTCTTTTCCATCTCCTCATTCCTCTTGCTCAGCTCCGCATGGGTATCGAGCAAGGCCCTGTTCTCCTGCTCAAGGCTCGAGTACTTGCGGTGTTCCTCTTCATATGTGCTCTTCTTCATCTCAAGTTCCAACAGGAGGTTCTTCCTATCGACCAGGACCGCCTTATGTTTCTCATTGAGTTCCACATAATCCCCCTCGTAGACCTTGACGACGTTCGTCAGCCTTGATATCTCCTTCGTGTTATCCTCGATCTCCTTCTTGTGGATCTCCATCGCCTTCATGGCCTCATCGTACTTAGGTACCAGCTCTTTGTACTTCGGAGCTATCTCATCGTAGGCCTTGCAGGTCATCTCAAGCTCAGCTAAGAGGCTCTTCCTCTCCGCCAGCACCGCCCTGTGCTTTTCATCGAGTTCCCCATACTTCGCCTCGGAGGCCTTGATGATATTCCTCAGCCTGGGGATCTCCTCCTGATGCCTCTTGTTATCCGCCCTGATCCCCTCCCTCTCCTTCACGGCCTCCTCGTACTTCGGGGCCATCTCATTGTAGGCCTTCATGGTCGCGTCGTGCTTAGGCACAAGCTCGTTGTACTTCAGGGTCACCTCGTCGTGGACCGCCTTGACTTTTTTGAGCTCATCCCTAATCCCTTCCCTCTCCTTTACAACCGCGTCGTACTTCAGGGCCACATCATTGTAGGCCTTAACCGCCTTATCGTACTTAAGGGCCAGCTCTTCGCGGGCTTTATTGGCTCTCTCAAACTCGGCCCTCATGCCATCCCTCTCCTTCACGGCCCCGTCGTACTT
>Ga0315308_1002094_pt1 | contig 11345 bp, 14 predicted proteins | sample TDP3_MG_FD_203078 | JGI IMG/M metagenome (GOLD analysis project Ga0315308, IMG submission 203078) | Freshwater sediment microbial communities from Lake Towuti, South Sulawesi, Indonesia - TDP3 | ecosystem: Environmental > Aquatic > Freshwater > Lake > Sediment | place: Indonesia: South Sulawesi...
TGATGGGACGCTCACCATTAACAGCAGTCATGAAGGCAAACTACTTCAAACAGCTAGCTGAAGAAGGCAAACTGCCAAAAACTTTTGCAGACAGATACGGTGCTACCCCTGAAAAGTTCTTTATCGCCACCCCAGAACTGAAAGCACAGTACGGCGAACGCTTCAAGGAGATACCATGGGAGGCCATAGCACTCTACACGTACCTAACAGACCGCATAGGCGTGGGACTAAAACAACTTTTAGCTGGCAACAGAAAATGGAAGCTGAAGCTCATCAACAGAAACGACTTGATGAGTTTGTCTGAAACAGCCGCCAAAGTCACAGGCATACCAATGCCAGACGAAGCAGAAAAAGACGCAATCGAAAAAATTCTAGACTAGCATCATCTTCTTCTTTTTTCTAAAATTCTGAATTAAACTCAAATTTTAACAAACTATCAAGCAGACAGAGTATCGCAGGAGGAATCCATTCTATGGAGGAAGAACAAACTGCGTTAACCGTCGCATTAGAACAGTTAAGAATAGCTTCTGAAAAACTAAACCACAGTGGCAGTGCAAGGCTATGGTAATGTGGGCTGGCACGCCGCCAAAATAGAAGGCGTAAATGGGCCAACGACACCAGAAGCAGACAAAGTGTTTTATGAAAAAGGAGTAACCCTCATCCCAGACATCTTAGCTAACTCAGGAGGGGTAACAGCAAGTTATTTTGAGTGGGTTCAAAACTTAACACGAGAGCATTGGACATTAGATGAGGTAAACCGTAAATTGGAAAATAAAATGGAAGGCCTTTAACGATATTTACAGAATAGCGAAACAAGAAGAAAGCGACATTCGAACCGCCGCCCTATGCTTGGTGTTGGAAGAGTGGTTGAAGCAATAAAGACGCTGGGGTTATGGCCATAGCAAAGTCAGAAACCACCTTCCAGCTTTAATTTCATCTAAACAGCAAAAGTTCCGTTAGGGTTTCGAATTTTCTTAAACTCTTAATCTAAGTTTTTAAACTGCTGTTTTTATATCTGCTCTGTGTTAGTAGCTTTAGAGCCGAGAAAGGGGGTAAGGATGCCAAAAACAGTTCCAATGAAAGTTGGAAATTTGGATTTCAATTTTGAACATTCACTTGTAAAGATTATTGCGAACAGAAATTGCCCGGAAATTAAGCTTGCAGGGTTAAATGTAGGTCCTTTTGAAGAAGGAAACGAATATGAAGTTCAATTTTGGATAGCCCAAGAGCTGGAAAAGATCGAAATAGCCCGTTTTCGCGAAGAAGAGCGCTTAGACGCTACCAAACTTTACAAAATCCAATGGACAGAGCGCGTCCAAACAGCTGGACAGATATCCAAACTGCCAGAAAATTTCTACCCAAAACTTAGGAGATACCTGACGGAGCTAAAAGCAGAAGCTGTCAAAGCCCCAGAAAAAATGCGGGAATACGAAAAAATTAGACATGCAATACGAGACATAGTGAATGCGAGATTAAAGAAAATCGTTTCACTTGCCTCGACTCCAGCCCTAACCGAACAAATACTAAAGAATTTCACAGGCGAGGAAAGGTTTCTTTATGAACAGTTGTATGTGCTTATCCATGAATGGGGAACAAAGATATTGGAATATGAGGTGGCAGAAAAATGACGGAAGAGTTGGAAGTCATAGACCCGCAAGAACGCTTTCAAGAGTTTTTCAAAACTGATAGATATCGCCAAAGAATTTCGCAAATGGCGGTGGCAGGTAAAACATCATTAATGGTTGATTTTGAAGAACTTTTGGCTTTTGATCAGAGGCTTGCTGAGGAACTTTTGGAAAAACCAGACGAGTATTTGAAACACGCTAACAACGCGGCTTATGCGCAACTTCAGATAGAAGACCCAGAGTATGCCGAAAAAATAGCTGACAAAACAGAAACTGTAACCGTCAGAATCGTGCGGCTATGGGAGGCTACACAGCTACGGAAACTCGGCTCAGACCATATCGGAAGACTTGTAATGGTCGAAGGTATAGTTGTGCGTTCAACACCAGTTCGCCCCATGGTCATGCAAGCGGCATTCAAATGCAAAAGATGCGGAGAAATAACACCCGTAAATCAAACAGGGCAATTTCTCAAAGCGCCTTTTGCGTGCAGTAATCCCTCTTGCGGAGCAAAAGGCACCTTCGATTTCGTCCAAGAAGAATCCACATTCATAGATTCTCAAGAACTTCGCGTCCAAGAAAGACCGGAAGATCTCCCCCCAGGGCAGCTCCCACGAACATTGCACGTTAAGCTTGTGGGAAGCGAAATAGTTGATGTCGCTAGACCAGGCGACCACGCCTCAATCGCTGGAATAGTTCGGGCAGTATCGCCCACGCTTCCAAGAGTTGGGAAACTTCGCACGTTTATTTTGCATTTGGATACTAACTCAAATGAAGTTTTGGGCAAAGAACCAGAAATAGTGCTTCCTTCACCGGAGGAAGAGGGGAAAATCCTTGAGCTTGCAAAAGACCCATGGATACACCGGAAGATCATGAACTCGATTGCACCATCAATTTATGGATACGACCACGTAAAAGAGGCAATAATGTACCTTCTTTTCGGAGGCGTGCCCAAAATCCTCCCAGACATAACAATAAGGGGAGAATTAAACACTCTTTTGATAGGAGACCCTGGAACAGCAAAATCTCAGCTCCTGCAGTATGTGGCGAGGGTCGCGCCGCGCGGATTATACACTTCCGGACGTGGTACAACTGCTGCTGGTTTAACTGCTGCTGTTATCCGTGAAAGGGGCGGTGGGATGAGCCTTGAAGCTGGAGCCTTAGTATTAGCTGATAAAGGAATAGCGTGCATTGATGAGATAGATAAAATGCGTCCGGAAGATAGGGTTGCCATCCATGAGGCTATGGAGCAGCATACAGTCTCTGTTGCAAAAGGCGGCATTGTCGCAACACTCAATGCAAGAACAGCCATACTTGCAGCCGCCAACCCCGCCTTGGGAAGATATGAACCGCATCGTACGGTTGCTGAAAACATATCATTACCTGTTACAATACTTTCAAGGTTCGACTTAATCTTCGTTTTAAGGGATGTGCCGAATAAAGAAGCGGATAGCAAAATGTCAGAGCACATCCTTGAAATCCACAGAAAGGGTCTAAGTCCTGTGGAGCCGCCAATACCATTGGAGCTGTTGCGAAAATACATAGGCTATGCTAAGGGAATTAAACCCGTTTTAACTCACGAAGCGCTACAACGTCTCAAAGATTTCTATTTGGCGATGCGTTCTGCAAGCGAAGCAGAAGGCTCACCAGTTGCAATAACCGCACGTCAACTCGAATCTCTTGTACGCATAGCCGAGGCAAGAACCCGCGCAGCCCTAAGAAAAGAGGTGTCAGCCGAGGATGCAGAAGCAGCAATCGCCATAATGAAGCGATCTCTTGAAGAGGTTGGAATAGACCTGTCCTCTTATAAATATGACATAGACATCATAATGACTGGAAAACCAAAAAGCATAAGAGACAAACTACAAACCGTGCTCTCAACACTAATAGAAATGGAAAAAGAAACTGGAATAGCCGAAAAAACAGCACTTTTAAACGAGCTGGAAACGAAACATAAGATTTCAACAGGCGAAGCAGAACGCCTCATCGGGCAATTACTACGTGAAGGAACCATTTACGAACCCAGAGAAGGTTACCTAAAGAAGACGTAGAGCTTCGCTGAAATCGTTGGTAGAAAAAAGCTGCTGTTATTGCGCTGCTTCGATGTTAGTTTCCTTATAATACTGAGCGTTTGAGGTAAAGACCGTTATGCCAACTGGTAAGCCAACGTCATTCTGTGATATGCTGTCAGGATTCATTATGTAAATGACGATAGTCCAGCCGGATTTCAGCGTCAAATCATTATCGGATCTGGTGAAGGTCCGCATATCGCCTTGCACTCTTATATCAAAATTTGTCCCATTAATTTTAGTTGGAGTCACCTGTAACTCATTCGAAACCGTTACATTGTTGGTTCTCCAGTAGTAAACGTTTGTCCATTGACACTCTTGTCCCCGTACTGAAATTTTGTCAAGGACAACATCCTTCCCGCCTGTATTTAATATGACTATTGCTGCTTGGGCCCACGAGCCCGTGGTGTTATACCAGATATGTGGCTTAGTTAAGAACAGCGATTCTTCTTGCACCCTTGTTGTTATCACGTTTATCGCATAAAAGGTTACAACCGTTGCAAGCAGTACTGAAACAACTAAGATTATTAGCGTGGTCACTACGACGCTTAAACCTTTCTTATTCTTTAACAGATACATGCACTCATCTCCGAACTCGAATTCTACTAAGCATAAATGGAAAGGAAAAGTAAGATGCTTTGTACGTCACAAAAACTAACGCAATCTAGCGATTATTATTCACATAGTTGATTAAAAGTTAGAACTTTACAAAGATATTCAGAATTAGGTTTTAACAAGATAATTTTGCATTTCAGAAAAATGTTAAAAAAGATCAATTATTAATACTTAGACGTTAAATAGTGAATGATTAATGAAAGCAGTAATGGCTGTTGTTGGCACACGCCCAGAAATCATAAAAATGGCACCGATTATCAGAGCTTTACGGAAAAACAAAATCCCATTAATTTTTGTCCATTGCGGTCAACACTACGATTATAACATGTCCCAACAGTTTATTGAGGAACTTGAACTCCCAATGCCCGACTATGGATACAAGGTCAAAGCGTACTCACAAGGAGCGCAAACCGCACGCATAATAATTCGTATGGAACAACTGTTAAAGAAGACTTTACCTGCCCTTATTTTAGTAGAAGGAGATACAAACGGAGTATTAGCAACAGCCTTGGCAGCAGTCAAACTTGGAATACCTGTCGGACATGTTGAAGCTGGATTAAGAAGCTTTGACCTGCGCATGCCAGAAGAACACAACAGACGCCTAACAGATCACATATCCACTTATTTGTTTGCACCCACGGAAATAGCTGAGAACAACTTAGAAAGGGAGAATGTCTCGGGGAAAATTTACGTAACTGGAAACACTGTCATAGATGCTGTAATTCAGCACCTACCAATAGCGGAGAAGAAATCAAAAATATTGAAGAGTGTTCGCTTTGAAAAATTTGCCTTAGCAACAGCCCATAGAGCAGAAAATGTAGATGACTTCGCAGTTCTCAAAAGTTTCATGGAAGCCTTTGCGGAAGCCCCCATACCGGTCATTTACCCAATGCATCCACGCACAAAAAAGAGGTTGCAGCAAAACAAAATTTATGCTAAAATCAGAAACTCAGTAAACGTGCAGATTTTGCCGCCACTTGGCTATTTAGACTTCTTAGTTTTGATGAAAAAATGTGAAATGATAGTGACAGATTCCGGCGGCATACAAGAAGAGGCAACAGCACCATGCATGCGAAAACCTATCATGGTTATTCGTCTTTCCACCGAGAGACCAGAAGCTGTCAAGGCTGGTTTTGCTGAAGTTGTTGGCGTAGAAAAACACAAGATACTAGAGGCTATGGAAAGAACTTTAGAACATCCAAAAGAATTACCAGAGAAATCTCCTTATGGAGATGGAAACGCTGCCGAAAAAATTGCTAGAGTAATTAAAGAAGAATTGGCTTTTTAGCATTCTTACGAAATATAGGTGACTTTCTTATCCTCTTCTTTCCGTGTTTCTTCAGCTTGTAAAACTCTTTTTTCCTCAATTTTCTGTAAACGCGTAACCATTTTTTCCGCCTTAGAAATTTCTTCGTCTAAACCAGATAAATCCACATTAACGCCGAGCAACGCTTGCAACATTTCTAAAACACTTTTAGCAGCTTTTGGATCTGGCAGATACCCGCGAGTTTCACCTAAAAGACAAAGAGCATCAATTTTCTTGAAACGAGCCATTCCCAAAATTAAGCCAGCAGTGCCAACAATAGGGCTTCCCATGGGACTCACCATGGCTTTAGCTTGTAAAGCCTTGTTTAAGAGTTCTAGGTTTGTGGCTGCAGCAATAACTTTAGGCTTATCCTTTGCTTCCATTCGATAACCACCCACGGTGACGATCATCTTTACATTGTGCTGTTTAGCGAAATCCAGTATACTTCCAGAAATTTCATATTGCCCCTCAATTGTTTGTGCCTGACTATCACCTGTAAAAAACATAAGGTCATTTTCTCCGTTTTTGTTCTTCCAGAAATAAAATGTTCCACGTAGAAGTCTAACACTTCCTTTCTTGCTAACAAGCACAAAATATGGGAAATGGGGGGAATAAAGGTAGGCGAACCTTTCAGCCTTCAACTGCTTAATTAGATAGCGGGTGGCAATTTTGCCAACAAGTCCTAAACCCGGAAGACCCTCAATTAAAATAGGATTGTTTAACTCAACTTTTACAAGTTCTTTAATGAACGTTTCTTTCATTAAGTTGAACTCTCCTTCTTTAAAGCCACCCTATACTTGAGGTATTTATCATCAGGCGAGAATTTGGGTGGATGTGGCACTCGAACTTTTCCACCGCAATATGGACACACTTCCTTCTTTAATGTGTATTTTCCACATTTTTCACATTTCTTCAAAAGCCAAACCATTACTTCTCCCTCCTAAAGGAACCTTGTCCACCAGCTTTAACAACGTTTGAAACAACGTTTTCCGCAACTCTATGCAAAACGGCTTCCGCAGGCTTATAATTTTCTGCCATAACCTCAACGCAGTATTTTGGTGCAGCAACAACGTAAAAGCGAAGTCTTGCCTCTCGAGATTTTTCAGCTTTTTTAGCATTCAAAAAGGCTTCTTTGATAATTTTCACTCCATTTGGCTTCATACAACGAAGCTCAACTATGCCTTTCACCTTAACCATTGGCAAACGCATTCTTTCTTTTGCAATCTTGGCAATGACAGTTGCAAGTTCCTCAGGTACACCTATTTTTGTTAAGGCTTCTATGCCCTCTTTCGCAACCTTTTCGAAGCCCTCATACAACCCGTATTCCTTTTCCATAGGCGCTCCGGCTTTTTCATAAACCTCTTCTTGCGGTATGCCAGCTTTTTCAGCGACGCTCCGAAGTAAAGTTTCAGCTTTCCTCTCCCTCTTCCAGAACATAATTTTCTCGATTTTCTCTCTTTTAGTAACTCTTCTAAGGGACAAATCTATGTGTCCTTTTTCCATGTCCACCCGCAAAACTTTCAAAACAATTTTTTGTCCTTCACGAACAAAATCACGGATGTTACGAATCCAAGAAGAAGATATTTCAGAAATATGCAGCAACCCTCTTTTATCATATTCATCTAGTTTTACATAAGCACCATAATCTGTAACGGTTTCTACTGTGGCTATAACTAAATCGCCGACTTCCGGCCATTCCAGCTTTCTAAACACCATATTCATCCCTATTCAAAAACTGCAACTATTTCACCCTTAATTATCGCTTTTCCACCCGAGGGTTCTGCAAGTTCGGTTCCGCAAACGTTACAATTAACTCTGTTTACAGCGTGGCTGTAAACTATTTGCTCGTTGCCACATTTTAGGCATTTCACTCGAAGGAAACTGCTTCTCGGTTTTGGAATGAGTTTCTCCCACTCGGTCATAATGCCAACCTCAATTTCATGCAATGACTAGCTTCCTTAATCGTATACCATCTTTATGTCTTGTGTAACCACAGACCTTGCACTTCAGCTTTAAAGTTTGCTTTTTAGTTGTTTTTGAAAATTCTCTTTGAAGAGAATATTTCTGTCCACCATAGCCTTTCTTTTCTCGTTCATGGTGGCGCTCGCCTTTGGCTAAGGCTCTCCGTTTTCCAGCTTTGTAAAGGGTAACTATATGAGGTTGATGTCCCTTACATTTAGGACAATATGTTCTAATTTCCTTCGGAACATTCACTTTGCTCACGACCAGCTTTGCATAAAGAAAACACACATGTTCTTATACTTTTTCGCTATACCGATTCGTTATAATAATTTTAGCGATTCTCGAATTTTGTTGGATTTAAATAACCTACGAAGGCTTCCTTGTTAACTTTACTATGACCAGCAGTAGAGCAATTGTAACCATTCCTGTTATGAATCCAAATGTAAAAACCATAAATCCCAATGCCGTGAAGTCCGGTTTTACGGGTATAAGGGCGATCGCCAACATTCCAGTTAAAAAACCAACTATAAAAACTACAAATCCCAATATCAGAAAACCGCCTATAAAGCCTTCCTTTACATCCATTTCCTATACCCTTCGATTTATTATCCATGTTAGCACTGTTTTCTCTATTAAAGAATTCCCAAGGTTCTTTTACTTTTAGCTAATTTTCTTCAATTTGTATGCAACGTTATAGATGAGAACACCAAACGCTATAAGGGCACATAAATAACCGACATTGAGGCATAAGCCTAAGCCAAATTCTGTTAGCTATAAACATCACTTTTAAATAACAGTTAGATAGTGACATTGAACTTTGAAAAATAGCGGCGAACCACGGATGACAGATACTAAACAGAGAGTTAAAAGAACCATTGCAACCTTTAAAAAACTCTTACCTATTCTCTCATTTATAATACCATTTCTTATCTTGTATTATTTTTATCCAGCTTCCTTCGAATCAACATGGAAGGGGAGAACCTATTACCTTTTCTTTCTGTGGCTCATTTTGCTAGAGACAATCCTAAGTTGGAGAGAACTTAAAACGGAAAAATGGAAATTAAAGTCCAAGAAAACTTTTCCCATTATTATAGCAGCGCTACTTCCTACAATCTATGTCATTACCTCTCAATACTCAGCATGGAATGCAATGATTATTGATTTTGCTGGAAAATGTAACATAGGACAATACTGGGCAAACTTCATGCCGCTTACTATAGAATATTTGGTTTTCACAGTATTCTTTGCCTTAATACTTCTGCTGGAATATGGAATTAGCGATCTACAGGAATATGCAATTTCTATACTCTTTTTAGGGCTAATCGGGATGATATACATGACAGACAATTTGTATCCAGAAGGGAATTTCACGCCACTCCAGATCATTGTTCCAACCACAGCCACACTTGCATCAAACGTTTCAAACTTTATCGGACAAAAAACGATTTTGTACGGCATAACTCGTGGTATGCCTCTTTTGGTCCCTGTTGACCCCCAAGGAAGGTATCTAACCGTCCCTTTTGCGATTGCTTGGCCATGTGCTGGCGTGGACAGCCTACTTGTTTATTCTGTTACGATTCTGTTGTTTTTTAAGAAGAGCGCCATTCCACTGTGGCAGAGGATAGTGTACTTCATGATTGGTGCAATTGTCACATACTTCATTAATATTCTGAGGATAGTGACCATCATTACAATCGCAGTAAATGGAGGCGACTGGCTGAGGTTTCATAACTATTACGGCCAATTATACTCCATCACTTGGATAATATCCTATCCACTAATAGTAATTGGAAGCCAAGCCTTATCGAGAAAAATCAGAAACTGGAAAACCGGTACAAAGGTTACGCTAAATTTTGACAGGACGAAGCTTTCTAAGTGAGCTCTTCTCGTTATGGCTAATTAACTTCAACTTTCTCGGCTAAACCTTGCTTAACCAGAATTTTAGCATTCTCAACAGGTAAAGACGCGACATCTTCAACCTTGAAGGGCCCATAGGTTTTCATGTCTGCGCCAATTATTGCTGGAACATCCTTCAAGAAACGTAATACAGCTCTTTTATGCATTTGTTCAAAAGTAACCTTTTGTACATGCCACTGCAGAATGCTTTTAGCAAAATTCCGATATGTCTCAGCAAAAGATGAAGTTCCCGTGTAAATTTTCTCTTCCTCAACTGTCAAGACATCTGATGGAACTTTTTCACCTCTAACCACTTTTCTAACTAATTTTTTATAGCGTATTCGAATCAACTCGCGAACCATGCGTTTAACATTCTGCATCTCCTTCTTGAGAAGACTTGCCTTCACAGTTCTTTTGTCAAGCATTCGACTCTCTTCCTCAATCCTCCTCAAATAATCAGCAATCCTGGAATAAAAATCGGGAGAAAGTCTTTCCAGTTCAACGCTTTCAAGCTCTCGTTTCCAAGTCTCGTATAACTCGTTATACATTTTAATCTACAACCTCTGCCATATCCTTACAAATGAGTAGCACAGCCGCGGCAGTGGTTAACTCAACCTTTTGTTTTTTATAAGGACCAAACATTTCGTCACCAAGCCTAAATTTAGGCGCATCGGAAACAAAGACAGTTACAGTCCCCTTTTTAAAGGCTATCGCGCTCTTAAACGGGTCAAAATCTTCAATGTCCGAAATTGAAAATTCAACCTTTTTCAAACCTGTCTTACCATGCAAGGTGCCTGCCAGCCTAATCAAGCGATGAATATCCGTCGTAACAACAGTGTCTACTTTGGCAGACTGAGACTCTGCGCAAAACTCAGCTATTTTCCGCCAAGTCTCAAAATCTACGCCTTTGACGACACTCCGAGATTCTACATCGCCCCAGCTCTTCAAGATCATGTCCTTATTCTTCATTATAGCTCTTATAGCATTATTTTTTAACCCTATGCTCTTGTAATCCTCTTGCTTAGCATTGAGAATAAAATTGTATATGCCCTTGGCAAGTCGTCCACGCCACCCAGAAGCACTCAAGCTTAGACTTCTTAAAACAGGCGACATACTCCAACTCTTCTCACCTATGCCGTGAAAAACCGCATCAAAACCTAAACCACAGACATAATCGACAATCTCTTTCCGAGCAACAGCATCAAGACTTTTAACGGTTTCGCCTTCGATATGAACATGATAACCACGATGCCCAGAATAAAACACGCGCACCTCTTTTTCAGAAAAACCAAAATCCCTCACTAACATGTCCAAAAGTTTCATGGTTTCAGCTTTAGCAGAAGCCAAACAAACTTCACAGGGCCACGTACGTTCATCAAACTTTTCACTGCCGCAGATGGGACACTTTTCAGGAGTAACCCCTTTTCCAGCAAAGCCGCAATCACCACAAGCCCATTCATCATGAACCTTATCACAAGAAGTAGGGATGTGGTCAGCATCAATATCAAAAATTAAGTCAGCACCTAACCAGCCTTTCTTTTCCATCTCAGCCTCTGGATTTTCATAGTAAGCACAGGAGAAGTAAGCATCTCGCGGAGCAGAATCCCGCAAAAAAGATGCCAATTCCTCTTTATTTTTGAAGCTTTTATGGCGAAGCATCCAACCTTCAAATGAGGCGAAACCAAACTCACGCTTTTCAATCATTGGAGGGCCTTCACTTAAAGAAGAATTACTAGCATAATACTCACGAAACATTTTCTGTATAAAAGCAATAGACTTCAAGGTCGCTCAAACTTAAATCTAATTAAAACATAAAAAACATTTCGTTCCCACAACCAGACAAAGCCAAATCTAACAGTAAACCCATCACTAAAC
>Ga0315308_1002095_pt1 | contig 11345 bp, 13 predicted proteins | sample TDP3_MG_FD_203078 | JGI IMG/M metagenome (GOLD analysis project Ga0315308, IMG submission 203078) | Freshwater sediment microbial communities from Lake Towuti, South Sulawesi, Indonesia - TDP3 | ecosystem: Environmental > Aquatic > Freshwater > Lake > Sediment | place: Indonesia: South Sulawesi...
ATTTTTTCAATTTAGCCCTCACGTCTACATGAACGTCTGGAATTCTATTCTTTTCCAAATGAAGCCCATAGTATGGTGTTTTGCCAACGAAAGCTGCTGCCAAGGCTGATGGACCTCCCTCTCTGTTTGTCTTTGCTCCGATAACCGAGTTGGCGAAAGTAACAGCGGAGGACTCAGACCAAGCGATGTGTTCTCCGTATCTTGGCAGGTTACCTATCAGATAGGGCGTGCATGTGCAGGAGATGATTATGCCCATTTTCCTGAAAGCATCTATGACTAATTTCTGTTTCTCTGCGAATTCTTCTGAGATTCCAAGCTTTCTCCAATCTTCCAAATCCATTCCCGCGGGGTTCAGAGTTGTAAGTACTCGGACTTTTCCATCTCTTGCTAATTCGTTTAGAAATTCTAGGCCGGCATCTCCGAGGTTGTGATACGACACACCTGCCACTTGAACAGAACCTACGCTGATGAGCTTTTCAGCACCATAAATTTCTCCCAAGGCAACGAGTATCTCAATAGATTTTTTTACCGCGTGGCCCCCTTCTCCATCCAACATTCTTTCTTCTTCTTTTGTGAGGTGCATACGATCACAAGAATTTGTGTAGATCAACTTTTCTGTATTCTTCTTTTTTAAAGCCTTTACCTGTTTCTTTGAATGGGATTGTTGCGTCTAACCCCATCTTGCATGTTGTCGCTTTTTTTCCTTCAGTTAAATCTCCAGATGGATCAAGAGAAGATCCTGACTGGTTTGGTAGGATAAGGGCGTCTTTATCTGCTTGAAATCTCGTTGCGATAGCCCACTCAACTTCATGTGGATCATAGATGTTTATGTCGTCATCCACAACAACACAATGTTTCAATGACTTGTGTCCTTCAAAAGCTGCTCTGATTGCTTTCTTCCCATCATCTGGATTCTGTTTCTTTATCTGCACCACCGCGTGGAGCCAGCTGCAACCGCCAGGAGTTATGTAAACATCCTTGCATTCGCAGACTTTGTTCACTTCATTAAAGATTGTTGGTTCTTTGGGCATTCCCATCAAGAATTTGTGTTCATTTCTTCCTGCAAGTATGGTTTGGTAGATTGGTTTTTCTCTGTGAGTTATGCATTTGATCTGTATTACTGGTTGCTGTCTCACCTTATCAACAATTCCTGTGAGATCCAGGAATGGTCCTTCTGGTGCTCTTTCCTTTGTTATCCTCCCTTCTAACACGATCTCACAGTCTCTTGGGACCTCAACATCAATAGTCTTACACTTCACCAGTTCTGTTTTTTCTAATGCGTTAGCCATTCCTAATTCGTCAACACCCATTGGCAGAGATGTGGCGGCTGCGAGAAGAACAGCTGTTGAGTTGCCTATGCACAATGCTATGTCGAGTTCGCCACCCGATTTTTTAAGGGCGGTGTCGGTTCCTCTCTCTTCAACGATTCTGGCTACAAACTTGTCCTTATCTAGCAGCATCAACCTGTGGAAACACGTGTTTCTACCCAACTCAGGGTCTTTTACTACAGCGATAGCGGATGCGATGTATTTTCCACCATCCTTCTCTGTGTACCTCATTATTGGAAGCTTTGTCAAATCAACATCTTTCTCAACTATTTCTTGGCATTCTCCCTTCTCCACAACATCTGGAGACAAAGGATTTTCTATAGCACTCGATAGCTTATGCAACAACTGTTCTTTCTTTATGTTCAAAGCTCGGGCAATCAATTCCTTGGAAGAAACAAGACCAGCCACAACAGGGATGCTGGATTCTCTCACTTTTTCAAAAAACACGGGTTTCTCGCTAAGAGCATCTATAATTCCAGCCATTTCATACTCAGTTGACACTTCTTTTCTTATTCTCGTCAATACTTCATCTCTCTCAAGTTGCTCCAAGAAACTTCTAAAACCCAATTGTTCTTCCTCCTCATTTCAAGTGTGTTCGTTTTTTCCTTTATATTTTTGAATCCCGATCTTTGTTCTCAAAACTTGAAACCCTTCCTTTTCCATGGCTGCTGCAACCGCTTCCTGCAAGTCTTTTCCGGGGGTTAACGCCACCATGCAGCCTCCGCCGCCACCGCCAGTCAGTTTTGCTCCAAATGCTCCTTTCTCTCTAGCTGAGTTCACCAGATAATCTAATTCTTTACAGGAAACTTCGATTTCTTGAAGCAACCGATGATTTTCGTTCATTAACTTCCCAACTTTTCTTAAGTCAAACTCTTCTAAGGTCTTTCTTGCCGTGAATGCTAAATCTTCTGCTTGTTTGAACAACATATTGTATTTTTCTGGATTTTCCTTCTTTCTTGCTGCGACCCCAGCAACCATTTCCTTGGTATCGGCCACAATTCCCGTATTGCCCATGATGATTTCAACCGGTTCTCTTAGACTCAATTTCTCGATCGTGCTTGGACCTCCGCTTAGATTCCTCTGAAACCAGATCAACCCTCCATAGGTTGCCGCGGTGTTGTCGATGCCAGAGGGGGTCCCAGCATAAGCTTTCTCAGCTTCATAAGCTATTTCATTGATCTTTTCATCCGACAAATCCATTTTGAATTCTTCCGCTATAGCTCTTGCAATTGCGACGCTGCTTGCTGCAGAAGCACCTATTCCACTGAAACCAGGAAGGTTTCCACCCACCCATATCTCTAGACTAGCCTTTTCCGGATCAATTCCCATTGTTCTAAGCATTCTTTCTATTGACTCTTTTTGTTCTGCCCTCTTCTTTTGAGTGTAATCTCCTTCGCCTTTTCTTTCATCCCTTACGGTTATTCCTTCTCCGGTTTTTTTCACTTCTGCGTCAACGGTTGAATCAATTGCAGAAACGATTCCAGGCACGCCGTGAACAACGAAGTGTTCGCCGAACAAAATGACTTTTCCGAAGCCAGAACCTTTTCCCATGGAAACTACTCCTGAAAGAACAACTGTTGTCCAAGACTAAATAAAGTATTTCTTAAATGGGCAAGGCGCATTGGCTACAGATTGCGTCCTTTAACTAACCTCTCATGAATGCAATGGAGGCGTAGCCAACAACCGCCGAATAGTCCCCTACTATGTCTCCGCTGGTCTTGTAGCAGAGCAACTCGGCTTTCTTGGCGCCGAGGGCTTTCGCTGCTGTGATTGCTGCTATGGTTGGTCCGTAACCGCACATGGATATGTTGTAGGCTTCTACTGTGGAGTAAAGCTGCTCCTCACCGAGTTTCAAAACAGCGTCAATTGCAGCTTTGTCTTTCTTTTCAGCCATCTTCTGAGGTTCATAATGTGTCATGTCAGTCGACGCTATCACAACCGCGTTTTTGCCTTGCAACGCCTTCGCAACTGTTAAGCCAACTTCTCGGCTGGACTGTAAATCTTGCATGAGGAAGCAGATGGGAACAAACTTGAATGCGGAGCCGTAGAGAAATTGGAGAAAGGGCAACTGCACTTCAATAGAATGTTCAAAAGAGTGAGCTGAGTCATCTAAGTCAATAATGTTAGAAGCGTGCAAAATCGAGTCACTTGTTGCGGCATCGATTTCCACGTCTCCGAGAGGTGTACGCCAAACTCCCTCCTTCATCACCGCAAGTGCGCTTCCGCTTCCCGTATGATTGGGACCAAACAACACAACAACATCGGGTTTGCCATCTGCAGCTAGGCGATGATAGCCGCTGGCTGCTATCGGTCCAGAATACATGTAGCCAGCATGAGGACTAACCAATCCAACTATTTTCTGTAGTTTTTTATCCTCTACTTTTGGCAGGGCGCCCGGTCCCAACTCATGCATGAAGCACTCTTCTATCTGCGCTCTCAACGACTGCTGAGAACCCGCATAAAACGTTCCAGCCTGAGTTGGGCGCCTAATCTTCAAGTGTTCGTCCTCTTTGGCAGTTTTATTCTTCCTTTGCTAGTTTGACCTCGAAATCGTCGATGGAAAGCGTTGGACTTCCGTCAGGTGGAAGCTCCCCTCTCTCGCGCAGTATCTGTCTGGCTAGGAGCCAGTAGACGACCGCTAAGGCACGTCTGCCCTTATTGTTGGTTGGTATGACAAAATCCACGCCTGCAAAATCGTTGTCGGTGCTACATAAGGCTATGACTGGAACGCCTATGGCGCCAGCCTCTTTAACTGCTTGGACATCAGCCTTTGGGTCAGAAACGATCACAACGTTTGGCTCAATACGACCCGAATAAAGCGGGTTAGAGAGCATGCCAGGAATGAAACGCCCGATTATGGGCGTAGCCTTCGTAACATCGCAGAACCTTCTGACGGGTTCTCGTCCGTAGAGTCTCGCTGCAACCGCAACAACTTTGGACGGTTCGAACCTAGCTAGAAACTTAGCAGCGATTCTTATGCGTTCATCGGTTTTCTTCACGTCTAAGACGAAGAGTCCGTCAGGTCGAACCCGATAGATAAAGGGGTCCATGTCTTTGGTTTTCATTCTTGTTCCAATGTGTATGCCTGCCGAGAGCAGGGTGTCCTGCGGTAACAGAAGCTCTCCTTCTATGCGAACTTCAGTCTCTGTTGCCGTTGACGAAGCGCCAATTTCACTCGGGGGCATATCCGTTGTTTCTATTGGCTTTTCTTCTTCCTTTTTCTCTTCTTCTGACATTTGGATTTCTTCTCCTTATAATGAAAGATTCGCCATTTTAGCCCTTTCTCCCACCGTTTCTTCTATACGTATGAGTTCATTGATAATTGCCACGCGTGCGCCTTCAACTACGCCGGCTTTGATTATTGGGCATCTGAAGGCTACGGCTAAATGGGCTATGTGCGCCTCTGTGGTCTCGCCAGACCTGTGCGACATAACTGTTACGTATTCTGCCTTCTGCGCCAAGAGGGTTGCCTCCCAAGCGTCAGTTAGTGTTCCTACTTGATTCCCCTTGATTATGGTGGCGTTTGCAGCGCCCGTTTCAATTCCCTTTGTCAGCCGCTTCTTGTTTGTAACGAAGAGGTCGTCTCCACAGACTAGGCAATTCTTGACTTTTCTTGTGAGTTGGGCGAAACTTGCGAAGTCTTCCTCATGGAATGGGTCTTCTACATAACCTAAATTGTATTTTTTGATGAGATCCAGCACAAACTCTAGTTGTTCCCCTGAGTTTCGGTTGACGTTGTCCCGAGTGTACGAGTAACATTTTTCTTTATGCTTCCAAAGGGTGGAAGAAGCCATGTCTAAGCCCACTTTGCATTGAACTCCTGTTTCTTCAGAAACCTCTTCGCAAGCCTCGACAACGGTTTCTAAAGCGTCTTCATTTCCTAGGTTAGGCGCCCACGCTCCTTCGTCTCCCCTGCCCCCAGTAAACGTGGAGTCTTTTTTGACGAGGGATGCACCGACTCTCTGATGTATAAGGATGTTGGCTTTTGCAGCGTCTGAAAATGATTTTACTCTTATGGGTAGAACCAAGAACTCTTGTATGTCTGGCGCTTTTGCGCGAGCGTGTTTTCCTCCCCCTAAAACGTTTCCCAATGGATGGGGGAGTTCGCTGGCTAAGCGTCCGGCTAAGTGTTGGAAAAGTGGAACTCCGAGAGAGCAAGCTGCAGCCTCGGCTATGGCTAAGGAAACAGCGTAAGAGGTGTTTCCTCCGATGTTGCGGAAATCTTCGGTTCCGTCTATCTGGTGGAGTAAGAGGTCTATTTCTCCCTGCCTCTGGGCGTCCACTCCAACTAGTTTAGGTGCAATTACTCTCTCGACTTTTGTTATGGCTTTATCCACTCCACCCTCAGGATAAGGAATCACTTCACCCTTACCTCGGCTGGCTCCAGCTGGCGCTGAGGCTCTTCCAAATCCATTTTTGGTAATCACGTCGACTTCGACTGTTTCTTCTCCTCGGATGTTGAAGACTTTACGAGCGACTACCTTTTTAATAAGAGTGGACACGCGTTTTCGTCCTCACTTACTCAGCTGCTCGAGCAAGTTTTCGTTTGCTCGCTTCCTCGTAAAACTTTAGAATCGCGTCGATGATTTCAACGTGTGAAAGCAGCATGCGGCGGCAACAGTAACGCTTGACGCCTAAGGTGTCTAACACTTTACCCGAGTCTTCGCCCTCTTTAACCCGCCTTGCGAAGTCCTCCCACTTGTCGCCAATCAGGCTGCCGCAGCTGAAACAGCGCACAGGAATGATGATGACTGATTCACCTCCACGGCTGTTAGCCATAGCCTTTGTCAATCAATTAAACTTTATTGTTTCGGTTTGTTTGCAGAGAAGGAAAAATTTCAGAACCCAGAGAATTGATGGGCTGGTTGAAGGTGAAAATAGGGCAAAATCTGTGCTAGAAGCTGCTAATGTCCTAGATAGAGGGAGAAACACTCTTTGTTTTGACCGTGCCAACTCTTGTAAACGGAAAAGAACAGGTAGGCTACTTGATCTTCGAACGAGTCTAAGACTGAAGCACACTATGATATTCGTAGGAGTTGGTGGTTTCTTATTGCTTGCAGGGCTACTGACTTGGTGGATACCTTTTATTGGTCTTTTTGGGATTGTTGGGGCGCTTTTGGGTTTCGTGAATGGCAAGCCAGCGGCCATTCCAAACAGCAGTCGTGCGCATCATAAAGGTTAATATCTGTTTAACCCATTGGATTACGTATAGGGAAAGGGGAGGTGAAAGGATGAGAAAGGAAAACGTGATTGCGGCATTTGCTGTCTTGATCTGTCTACTTCTTACGAGCATTCAAAGCAGTCTTGCTGATAACACAGTGTATGCCCAAACGTTCACGGGTTTGTACTTAGAGGGCGCACCTGCCGACAATTTCCCCCCACAATTCTACTTAGCTTTCATCGACATGATGGAAGCTCACGTGACGCTCAGCTCAGGAATATATGAATTCGAGATAACGGTGGCATCCACGCCGCTGGACTGGATGACACCAGATTGGCATCCAAAGTTGGCGCCAGGTACGCGTGACACGCCCTTCCAGGGTGTCGGCTATGGGCTATGGCTCTGGGATGCTTCCGGGACCTTCCTGGGAGTACTGAGGGACGCCTGGATAAACGGAGCATTGTATCCAGAAGCCCAGATCATTGACGTGAAGACACCATACCAAGCATTCGAAATGGCAGGCGTTGGCGCTCGAGTCGAATACCCACCATCGTTGAACTTCGTATTCGATCAGATAAGTAACTGTATGAGGATGACAATCACGCAGAGTGATTTCTTAAGCCTGTTTCCAACGGCAACGCAATGGAAAGCCACTACGCGAGTAAGAGTAGGGTTCGGTATTCAGGAGCTTAGCAACCTTGCTGATCTTCCATCATAATCAATCCACATTCCCGTCCACTTCCTCTTTTTTCTGTTCTTCATCAGCGTGGACAAGAGTGTCTCCAAAATCAACGAGGACTTCTTTGAAACCCACTAATTCCACCTCATACAAATTCGCATGTAATTGCCAAACCCAATAGATTTCCAGGTTCATAATTCTTGCTCAGCGCTTAAGCGCATTTGTCTACTTCTTTCAACTCTTAGTTTTTTGTAACTAGTCGTTCATTGAGATTTCACCAAATATGTGAATCATGAGTCTGCAGGAAGACGCGAAACCGAAACTCATCAAAAACAGAAACTTCTTGTTAAATCTCTTCAAAAACAGGTTTTCACGTAGTGTACTTTTGGCGCGGGGTGCGGGATTTGAACCCGCGCGGCCCTGTTAGGACCACAGGCTTAGCAGGCTTGGACACGCTCACGCGCTGTTCTGCCCCCTACCAGGCTAGGGCAACCCCGCATTATGATAGCCTAGATTTGTTTTGTTGCATGGTTATTTGTGTGTTTCGTGCACATTGCCATAAAAAAACTTTATAATGCTGCTTCACCATTGCAGTATCCATCAGTTGAGCCTAGAGCATTATGACCCAAGAACCAAACACCCAAGACAAACCGACGACAACCACAGCCGCGTCTAAGCTGTTGATTGATCGCCCTACAGATTTCAGATTTCACGCGGCTTACCTTATTTATTCTGGTGCATGGGACAAGAATACGTCGCAAGAGGTTAGGACGAAACTGAACCAGATAATGGAAGCACTCTCAAGAAACGAGATTGATTATGACAACTTCTATCGAGAAATGAACCAATACAGAGCAGAGTTCAACCCCGAACACTTCACAGGCGGGGCCAGCATGAAAACTTACATAGAGACTCAGCGAAAGAAGGATTGGAGAAAGAGAGAAGAGAGAGACCGCCGAAACGCGAGACACGGAAGATAATTCATAGACATAGAGGCATTCAAACAATCTGTCATAGACAAAAAAAGCCATTACTCTTTTATCAAGACTAAGCCAACTTATCTATACGACTAAAAACAAGCGGGCCGGTCGTCTAGCTTGGTTTGGACGTCGCCCTTACACGGCGAAGGTCGCAGGTCCAAGTCCTGCCCGGCCCACTAAACCTACAAGAGCAGTTTCAGGGCTTCTTTTCCTTTCATTCCAATTTTTATGCCTTGGGCTTGAGCCTTCGATGTTACGGCTCTAACCTCTGCGTTGAGCACGTCATCGAAGTTTTTTACTCCGCTGACCATGGCTGCTGCCACGTTCAGTTTTTCAGCAGCTTCTATGTTTAAAAAACCGCAGCAAACGAAGCCTAGGCGAGCTATTATCATGACGAGTGGCGCTGGAGATTCTGGCAACTCCATCAGCAAGCCTAACGCTGTTTTGTCATCGATCTTTAATTGGGCTACATTAATCATACAATTGTCATCTCCCACAACGTTAAGAGGGCAAAGTTAACTTTACGTGGACATCGCCCCAGTATTTTCCGTCTCTTCTCCACACTATGCATGGTCTTCCTTTAAACGTCTCTATCTGATAGCCTTTGGGAATAGCGGAAAAAATCGCCGTGTTTTTTGGGAACACTATCCTCTCAACGTGTTTGGTGTTCCAAGCGAAGTTGCTGTAGTATCCATCTTTCTTCATGACGTTGACCGTGGATTCCCCCTTAACAGTCACTTCAAATTTTTTCTTTTCTCCTTCCCTGACCCTTTCAAAGAAAGCCGAATAGAAATACTCGCCTTTCCTATTCTCTGCGAGAATCCCAACAACTTTGCTTCCTTTAACCGACAACATAGAAGGTCTAAAGAGAGTGCTGAAGATTTCGACCTTTCTGATTCTCGAATCTACTTCGGTTGCGTCTTCTCCGATAACAACCTCTTCAACAACATGAAGTTCTTCTGGACCTTTGGCGCCAACCATTTCGGTCCATTCTACGAAAGGCCAACAGGTCTTTGTCATCCTTCATCCCCAAGCATGTCTCTTCCTTCAAAACTCAAATAAACATTGCGACAATAAACCTCTACAAGGTGCAATCATAAGTTTGCTTACCAAACTGAAAGAGCGAATTCAGTTGCTACTGGTTGGCGAAGCCGAACTTTTTCACAGGATTGGTTTGACGCCTAATCAAGTAAGCCTGTTAGGAGTGGTGTCGGCTCTGTTCTCAGCGTACTTATACTGGAGTTCAAAGTTTGATGTTGCATTGTTGACTGTGGCTACTTTGTTCTTGCTAATTTCGGGTTTCTTTGACGCGTTAGACGGCGTTCTAGCAAGGCTTTATGGAGAAGTCACCCTTTTCGGTGGTTTTCTCGATTCACTTCTTGACCGTTACGCCGACGCCTTTGTTTTCTTAGGCATTATAGCGGGGTGGTTGATAACCGACCCTGTCTGGATGTCTTGGGGATTCGCCGCACTTGTGGGCTCGTTACTTGTCAGTTATAGCCGCGCGAGAGCAGAAGCGGCTGGCGTCAAAATGGAGACCGTGGGCATCGCTGAGCGTGCAGAACGCATAATTATTTTAGCGGTTGCCAGTTTCCTCAGTCTATTGTGGGCCGATGCATTGCGTTGGAGTGTGCTTTTGCTGGCTATTCTAACAAACCTGACAGTGCTGCAGAGAGTAATCCACTTCAGGAAGGCGTCTAAAAAGAAAGAGGCTACAACGACACCTATTGTTTAGTATCTGGGGCGTCTCCAAGCTCTTCTTCGCTCGTCTCGAGCCCGCACCTTCACGACGCCACGGTGAACCGCACACGAAACACAATAGTATTTTGTTTCCACATGCCCCGGAATGTATGCGCCTCTCTGCCGAAGCTCTCGAGCAAGCGTGGGGTCAACTAGCGTGACTGGTCGTGAAATCTTCTTTGCTTTGTCGGCTGGAACTAGGGCGCCGCAGGCGCTGCATTGAACTAGGTCGCTTCTTCCTTTGCCTCCTTTGGCTCTTCCTCGGCTTTTTCTCTTCACTGGCAACTGTATGTCATCCTCATGCTTCTAAGATGATAGAGCGAGTTAATAATTATTCTTATATGTCTTTCCTTCACGCATTTTGTTACTGACAGGCGTCGAGGAAAACATTTGTTTGACATAGTCACGGTTGGGCACTTCGCAATCGATTACATCCATACGCCTAAAATTGTTTCTCAGAAGCCAATGTTAGGTGGACCACCAACCTACGTTTCTCTAGCTGCTGCCAAACTCGACGCACGGGTTTCGGTGATTTCGAAGGTAGGCGAAGACTTCTCAAAAAGCTATGTCAGGCGGCTCAAAAACAACAAAATAGACTTGTCAGGACTTAAACGGGTCAAAGGCGCCACTACCACTCAGTTCGCAATTAAGTACGAAAAGGGTTGGAAACGAAAACTGCAGTTGAAGGCTCGTGCACCGCCAATTTCAGCTGACGATTTGCCCAATTTCTTGCAAGCCAAAAGCGTTCACGTCGCACCCATAGCCAACGAACTCTCGAAAGAGTTGGTCACCAAACTACTCAAAGCAACCCACATTCTGTCTTTAGACCCCCAAGGGTTTGTTCGAGGTTTCGACAGAAAAGGAAATATGCGCTTAAATCGCTGGAAGGGGCAATCAGTTCTAGAGCAAATTGACGTGTACAAGTCGTCACGAGACGAAATAGAGGCAGTGACTGGAACCACCAAATTGCAACTCGCAATGAGGAAAATCGGTAATCTTGGAGTAAAGATAGTCATCGTCACGAGAGGCATGCATGGGTCCACAGTGTTCTTCGATAACACGTTTTGTAATATCCCAGTCTGCACATCAAAAATTGTTTTAGATCCAACTGGTGCAGGAGACGCCTTCATTGGAGCCTTTCTAGCTGAATTCGTTCGTCAGAAGGACCCGCTTTGGTGCGCCTGCGTGGGATCTGCCTCTGCCTCCTTTGTTGTCGAAGGTGTTGGACCTAAAAGGTTTGGAGAGAGGGAAGAGACTTATGAGAGGGCTAGGAAAATATATGAGAAACAGTTGAAAACTAACCAAAAACCAAGCTAAGTGGTGGTCATTCGTGGGGCGTGTAGCAAAAGGCGTAAAATGCAGTGTGACAGGGTGCGGCAAAGAAGCGGTTCGCTCACTCCCAGTCGATAAGGTGAAAACCGCTGGGCTAAATGTGGGCGATGTAAGACGAGCCTACC
>Ga0315308_1002096_pt1 | contig 11340 bp, 11 predicted proteins | sample TDP3_MG_FD_203078 | JGI IMG/M metagenome (GOLD analysis project Ga0315308, IMG submission 203078) | Freshwater sediment microbial communities from Lake Towuti, South Sulawesi, Indonesia - TDP3 | ecosystem: Environmental > Aquatic > Freshwater > Lake > Sediment | place: Indonesia: South Sulawesi...
AGAAGGTTAGAGCCGCCTTGAGGGAGACCAAGGCTCGGGTGGTTGCGATAAGCCCTATTGTTGGTGGTCGCCCTATCAAGGGACCTGCTGACAAACTAATGCAAGGCTTGGGGTTAGAGGTTTCAGCTTACTCCGTGGCTAAGCTTTATCAGGACTTTCTCGATGTGTTCATCTTTGACCAAAGGGACCATGCTGAGAAAAAGCGAATCGAAAGCTTGGAATTAAGAATCATCGAAACCAACACAATAATGCAAACTTTTGAGGACAAAATTCAATTGGCCAAGGTAGTTTTAGAATGCAGGTAGCAGCTTTTTGATTGCTTTAACGAATGCGTGCGTTCTTTCCAACATTCCAGTGGCATCAATTTGTGAAGATGATAAAATTGACGGTATCTTATCAGGAAACGTTAATACAAACAGTATTAGCAAAAATGCACTCATCAAATAGACTGTTTTCTTGGATTTGACCAAATCACTCTTGGCGATTACGACGTCGACAGAAATCTGGATACCAGACACAACTTTGAGAATTTTCCAAAGGAGTTCGGATAAACCACGAATTAGTTGAGTCGTTCCGACCCACTTCATAAACAGTTTAGCATTTGTCTCAATCTTTTTAAACATCCTTTTCAAGCTTACACCGCCTGAGTTCAGTTTAATTCTTTTCGGCTTCACTGTATCAGAGCAAAAGTTACTTTGGCAATTCTGTACTATAACTGTTATGAAAACTAGATACGGATTGAGAAATTTCAAGAGTTAGATTCAGAGTTAGAAAGTGAAAAGCTTTGTAGACATGCTGGGCGGCCTCCTTTTAACTTGGTGTGGTTAACAATCAAAAACTTAATTACATCTTAGACAAGACAAACTTAAACTGTGGTTAAAAGGTGAAAGCGTTTATGGGTTGTTGGAGATGGTTTAACAGCGTCCTCAAGGAAGCTGGAGTCAACATGACACCGCAAAACAGGGCAAAGATTGACAGAATGATTCACGAATACACTGGAGTTAGAGCCGAGTATGAGCACTGCTCTTCAGACTGGACGAAAATAGGCAAGAAGATAAAGACAGATGAGAAAGAGAAGAAAAAGCTAATGCAAGCTGTGAAAGCTGCGTTAGCCTAATCTTCTCCTTCTTTTTTAATTGTTGAGGATTTGCTTCATGAAAAAAGCGTTGCTCTTGACCGAAAATGGTTTCGAAGACCGAGAGCTTATGTATCCTTACTATCGTTTTCAAGAAGCTGGATATCAAGTGGTTGTTGTTGGTCCTAAAGCTAAGGAGACCTACAATGGGGAGCATGGTATGAGCATTAAATCCGACTTAGCGCCCGAAGACGTTAACATTGACGACTATGACGCTGTCATTGTTCCGGGCGGTCGTGCTCCAGACCGCATGAGGCTCAACAAAGGTTTAGTTCAATTGATTAAGGATGCTTCGCGCAAGAGAAAGGTCATTGCAGCCATCTGTCACGGCGCCCAACTACTCATAGAAGCCGATGTTGTAAATGGAAGGAGAATGACCTGCTACATGTCTGTTGCTACAGATCTGAAAAACGCTGGAGGAATCTACGAAGATAAATCGGTTGTCGTGGAGGGCAACTTTGTTACGTCTCGTTTTCCAGCTGACCTCCCAGATTTTTGCCGTGAAACCTTAAAAATTCTTGAGAAAAAAAGCAGTTGAAAAATCTCTGAGTAGAACTTTAAAAAGCCCTTTAATGACTCCACCGTCAACTTGAATAACGGCGCCTGTGATGTAGCTCGCCCTTTCCGACGCTAGAAAAACCACTAAGTCGGCTATTTCTTGAGGTTGAGCCAAGCGTTTCAGGGGGATTTGACTCCCCCATCCCTTGATTATGTCTTCATGAGTTTTGCCTGTTGTCTTCGCTTGTGCTTTTGCCAGTTCCTCAACTCGTCTTGTCAGCGTCCATCCGGGACAGACAGCGTTCACAAGGATGCCGTCTTCTACAAGTTCGTTGGAGAGAGTTTTTGTCAAGCCTAAGATTCCAGCTCTGAGTGCATTTGAAAGAACTAGACGTTCTGCAGGTTGTTTGGCCACGAATGAAGTCATATTAATGATTCTTCCACACTTTCGCTTCTGCATGTGCGGTATGACTTCCGAGCATGCGGTCACGACACTCATCAGCAACAAATTAACCGCGTTTCGCCAATGGTCTTCTGATGTTTCTGAGAAGGTTGCCAACGGAGGACCACCTGTGTTGTTGACGAGAATGTCGATTCTGCCAAAAACCTCAGAAGTGTTGGCGACGAGTCCTCTTACGTCGTCTTTTTTGGTTAAATCCATCTGCATTGCATAAACTTCCCCGCCTGTGGCGGACTCAATCTCCCTTGCTGTTTCGTTGAGTTGCTTCTCATTCCTAGCGCAGATGGAAACTCTTGCCCCCTCTTGGGACAACCCTAGGGCAATGGCTTTCCCTATACCTTGACTCGAACCTGTGACGATCGCAACTCGCCCTCTCAATCCCAAGTCCACACCGCTCACCTTAGCCTTTAGTCTTTGACAGTTTTTGGGGTTGTCAACGCTAATATTCCTTCTCATAGAGAAGACTATAAAAATAAATAAACGTCAAGGTGCTGCAAAGTAATTTGACTGGAGAAGGGATGCAAATTCAATCGAATAATTCTTGTAATGGGCACGCCGTGTGTAGGCAAAACTTTGGTATCCAGCCGACTTGCAACTGAGTTAAATGCGTTACACATCGACTTGGGCGAGCTTGTGACGCGAGAAAAACTGTCAAGCGGCGTAGACAAGGACAGAGGGACTCTAATAGCCGACAGAGCTAAACTCTCAAGACGAGTGCAAGAGATGATTAGACGACAAGGACGGAATCGAGACATAATAATTGATGGACACTACGCCACAGACATAGTTCCTTCAAAGAACGTGACAAGAGTATTCGTTTTGAGACGTGACCCCGAAGAACTTAAACGATTGATGGAAACACGTGGGTTCAAAGGGCGCAAACTCTGGGAAAACCTCGCCGCCGAAGTCTTAGACACTTGCCTTTACGATGCGGTGAAGGCTGTGGGTTTAAACAAAGTTTGCGAGGTCGATGTCACCAGCAGGAGAATTGAAGAAATTATTAGCGATATAGTCTCCATTCTAGACGAAAAGAAACCGTGCACAGTTGGAATAGTAGACTGGCTTGGAAAACTTGAACGCGAAAACCGCTTAGGTGAGTTTCTGAAAGAATTTTAGCGCGCGTTTTAACCCAATCGTTGCATTATTTCGCGTTTGGTAATTAGTGTGACGCCTCGTCGGTTTGCATAAGCTTTAGCGTGTCCACTGAACTTGCTGGATATCATTATGGGTCCGGGCATGCCCACGTCTTCGGCTGCTTTGTCCATGTTGATAACCATGTTAACGCCGACGGTGCGTTTCCACTCTCTAATCCATACGAGGCGTTGCTCGTTGCCTTTTCTGATGATCAGGTCGAACTTGTGGAGGAGCCCTGACGCTTTGCCCTCCCAGACTGTGTCTCGTTCGATTTTGTAGCCTTTTTGTCTGAAGTATGTGACCACAGAATCTGTTAGGGAGGTGGCGTTCATTTAATCAGCGTCCTTGTATAGCAGTGTAAGGCGTAACTAGGAAAAAGCTTTCGCCCAGATATTGCATGTTTTTGGGTGAGAAACAAATTTTGTACGTGTGTGTGCGCTAGGGGCTAGACCCCCCTCTAATATGATTCAAATAGAAAGTGACACTGGGTGATAGGCGGGAGAGAGACAGAGAGACGGGTAGAAGAGGGGTCTATACCGTCTATTAGGATCCAAATAGGCTTCTAACAGGTGTTGAGAGAAGTTGAGACGGAAGGTTTGTTGGGTTTCGTCGCAGTTGTGTTTTGATTTGTATGGTTATGGGTTAGTGCGCGCGCATACATGGAAATTCGCATGATGTTCCGTTTGAATCGGACACTGTAACATAAGTCATAAGAACGTCAACGTGGAGTATTCTATTAGGAGGCTGATGTGGAGGGGTCTTCTTGGCGTCTCTTGAGCGTGGCCGTGTTCCGAGTCCCCGTCCTATTGCTGCAAGAGAGGTTCCGCTTGTCAACAGACTTGAAGAAATGAAACTTCTGAAAGAAGCTGTCGACAGGGCGATTCAAGGTGAGGGTGGTCTTGTATTTCTCTATGGAGAGGCTGGAATCGGCAAGACGAGGTTGGCTAGAGAGCTTAGAGCCTATGCACACTTGAAAGGAATGCAGGTTCTTTATGGCAGATGCCCAGCTCTATTCAGAATGGACGGTGTTCCTCCCTATATTCTTTGGAGCGAAGTCATCAGAAACTATTTAGAGAATAGTAGCCCAGAACAACTTTACAGGGTTATTGGCTTCTACCCGGCTGAAGTTGCCAAGCTAGTTCCAGAGATTAGCCAAAAGCTTAGGGCAATTCCCCAGTCCTTTCCCATAAGTCCTGAACACGAGCAGAACAGGCTCTTCGAAGCGGTCTCGCAGTTTATCATCAACATTTCCAGAGAGGCTCCATTGCTAGTGGTTCTTGACGATTTGCAATGGACTGATCCATCTTCACTTCTGCTCTTGCACTACTTGGCTCGTTCTGTATATAGAACGCCTTTGCTTCTTTTGGGGGCTTACCGTAGCACTGACATTGATGCTAAGCATCCATTGTCTCCCGTTTTGACAGAATTGAACAGGGAGCGCTTGCCTCAGTCAATTCAACTGAGGCGAATGTCTTTCAGCGATGTTTCAGAGATGATCAAGAACATCTTGGAGCAGGATGATGTTCCAGCAGAGTTCTGCAAATTGGTCTATGATAAGACAAAAGGCAACCCGTTCTTTGCTGAGGAAGTGGTTAAATCTCTGAAGGAAGAGGAAGTTATCTATCGAGAAGAGGACAAGTGGAAGTTCAAAGAGATTTCGAAGATCGAGTTTCCAGAAAGCGTTAAGAATGTTGTGAAGGCGAGACTTAGTCGGCTGGATGATGAATGCCAGAACGTTTTGACCTTGGCTTCCTTTGTTGGAAACGATTTCACTTTGGAAGCAATGGGCGCACTCACTGGCATTGAAGAAAATAAACTGCTTGAATTGATGGACAAAATGCTCAAAACCGGATTGATCAAGGAAAGAGAGATCCGTGGAGAAGGGGTCTGCTCTTTTGCTGATATATTGGTCAGAGACGTTGTGTATGAGGAAGTCAGTCTCTTGAAGCGAAAGAAGCTTCACGGTGTTGTGGGATGCGCCCTAGAGAAAGCCTATGCTAAAAAGATTGATGAACATTTTGGAGAACTGGCCTATCATTTTCTGGAAAGCGGTGACAAAGATAAAGCACTTGATTACTTCTTGAAGGCAGCGGAAAGAGCACAAAAGGTATACGCCCATAATGAGGCTTTTTCCGATTTTCAACATGCTCTTGAGCTTCTTGAGGAAAAGGAGGGTAATCTGGAAGAGAAGGTTCGTATAATTGAGAGGCTTGGCGACCTTAAAGGGTGGATAGGCGAAATTGATGTTGGATTGGAATATTGGAATAAAGCGTTGACGTTATGGAACCAGATTGGAGATAAGAAAAACATCGCAAGGCTTCATGTCAAAATGGCAAGTTGGATGTGGCTAGTCGCTGGTGACAAGGACAAGGCTTCTGAGCATCATCACGTGGCTTTAGAAATACTTGAGAAGGAACCTGAAAGCGTGGAATTAGCAAGTTTATATGAAGATATTTCTCACATGCTTTGGCGAACTGGCAATAAGGCTGAAGCTTTGCCTTGGGCACAGAAAGCCTTTGAACTGGCAGAAAGATTAAATGCGCCCCAAGTTCTCGCAGCATGCTACAACGATCTGGGAACAATAAGTAAAGAATTGGAAAAAGCAACAGAATACTATGAACAGGGATTGAAAATAGCTCTCGAAAACAACTTTGTCGGACATGCTATGACTTTGTACAACAACCTTTCCAATGCCTATTGGAACGCGGGAGAATTTCAAAAGGCGTTCGAAACTGCTCAAAAAGGATCGGATTTGGCAAAAAAAGTGGGGTCCTTATACTACTTAGCTTGGCTTGACTCGGCACTGGCTGGTTGTTATGCGTTCATGGGAGAGACGCAGAAAGCCATGTCCATGTTCGAGGACATTTTAGCATTGAGTAAGAGAACAGACTACACCACTTACGTCTCCTACGCAACAGGCTATCTTGGGATAGGTTACCAATTATTGGGAGAATGGGACAAGAGCCTTAAACATCTAACAGAAGCCCTCGACATAGCAAAAAAGATTGGAGAATGGCAAGTTTCTGCATATGCCACTTATTGGCTTGGAGAACTATTCATGGAAATAGAAGACTACGAGGAAGCTGAGAAATACCTCAACGAAAGCAACAGCATCTATGAAAAAGCAGGATCTACAACCTCGCAGTTTTTCTACACTCTTCCGGCGCTTTCAAAATTATACCTGAAAAAAGGTGAAATTGAAAAAGCAAAAGAACAAATTGAAAAAATCTACGAACACGCAACAAGAACAAAAAACAGATTAGTTATCCCTTGCGCTGATATGTTGAAAGCAATGCTTTTCAGACAACAGAAAGACTGGGAACAATCAGCACAACACTTCGAAAAAAGTCTCCAAGGATACAAATCCCTAAACGCTCAAAAATGGTATTTACACCAATTCGCTGAACTCCTATATGAATACGGCTTAATGTACCTAAACAGAAACGAAGAAGGTGACAAAGAAAAAGCGCACTTGCTCCTGAAGCAAGCACTAGAAATATACCAAAGAATGGACGCAAAAAAGAAAATAGAAAAAATACAGTCAAAAATGATTTATATAGAAACTGGAGCGCCACTGGTCGAGCCTAAACCTCTGACAATTGAGGTTTCAGAGATTGTTCCTCCAAATCGTATTACTACAGGACATGCAGATCTTGACAATTTGTTGATGGGTGGGATACCTCAGAATTATGCAGTCATATTGACGTCGCCCTCTTGCGACGTAAGGGACCTGTTGATCAAAAGATTTCTTAAAACAGGGGCAGAAAAGGGTGAAATCACATTTTATGTGACCATCGACCCGGGTGAAGTAAAATCTTTCGCTGAGGATTTCCCAAGCTTCCACCTCTTCGTATGCAACCCTCAAGCAGACACAATCGTAAAAAGCCTGCCTAACGTGTTTAAGCTGAGGGGAGTCGAAAACCTTACTGACATTAACATTGCTTTAAGTTCAGCTTTTCGCGAACTTGACAAAATGCCAAGTGCACCAAGAAGAGCTTGCATCGAAATCGTCTCAGACGTGCTACTGCAACATCACGCTGTTCAAACGAGAAGATGGTTAACTGGACTTATCGCAGAATTGAAATCAAAAGAGTTCACCACCTTGGCAGTGATGAATTCTCAGATGCACACCGCAGAAGAAGTTCAGGCAGTTCTGGATCTTTTCGAAGGCGAACTTAATATTTATGAGAAAACGACCGAAAAAGGTCCAGAAAGGTTCATAAGAATCAAAAAGATGTACGATCGGAAATACTTGAAGAACGAACTACCTTTGCGAGAAGAAAAACTATAAGAATAATAGTAGTCTCGAAAACAAATCATGTGTACACGTTGAATGGCAAAGTGCAATTGACAAATGGTGCAAGGTTCAAGCTTAATTTGCGCGCACTTCAAGTAAAACAGAGAGATAGTCTACACATGTACGCTGTTATAGTCTGTTACAGTTGCGGACGCCTACTGTTGACCAAGACCACTCAAAAGAATAGACATTGTCCACACTGCGGTGCTGGGCTAATTGTTGAAAAAACGAAACACGTCGCGTTGGCAAAGTCAGCACAGGAAGCATCTCTTCTCATACGTGCCATGAAACAGAAGAGAGAAACATCGCCTTAGGCTTCTCAGAGGCTTTGTCAACAATTCCAGGAGCGATTCAGCATCTAGATGCATAATAAGTGTTAAATGTTCACTCTTCTTTTATACGGGATGTGTCTGAAAAAGCAGAGTTATGGAGGTTCATGATTGAAACTGGGAAAGATAGAAAAGGTTGAGCTTTCAGGCTTGATCGTGCTGTTCATAGGCGTCATCCTGCTAGCTTTCACTTTCGTCAGCGCCTACATATTTCTGATAGAAAAGTTAGAGGTTTTATGGACAGGAGACATTTTAGAAGTCTTTGGTGAATCACTCGGGCCTCTAATCGAAGCCGTAATTCGAATACTGTACCTAGGCATCATGGGTTGGGTAGGTTCAATTCTCACAATAAGAGCAGTTCAATTACTCAAGAAAGAAAGAACAGAGGCTGCACCGCCGCAGCAACCCAAACAAGAGTCTAAACCCGAAGCGAAGGAAACAAAAACCGAAACTCCATCTCCACCTACAAAAACTCCAACGCCTTAGCAGATGCATTTTTTCTCCAAGTGACATGTGATGAAGCAAGCGATACGAGCACTCGGCTTGGCAACCTACGTACTTTGGCTTATTGTTATGGTGTTCACAGTCACTGTGGCGTACTCCGCTACACAATTGGGAATAGATTTCAGTAAAGAATCAAGCACGAGCACTTCTGGAGGGACAATGATCTTGTCGGCACCCTTCTCCGTGACGAACAAGGGTTTCTATGACATCTCAGACCTAAATATCACAACCATTCTACAAGAGAGCAACGGAGCTCTTGTGTCAAACTCTTCAACCGTCGTTCCTGTGATTTCAAGCGGCAGCAAAGTTGACGCAACGCATAAAATCTCAATTCGTCTTGATAAAATGACATCTGCCAGTTTGTCTCGTCTGCTCTTTAATGACACAAACTTCGACGCTGACTTGAGTTTGGCGTTGAGTTACGCCCGCGTCATTCCATTAAAGATTTCCACAAGCCTCGAAAACTTCACATGGGGTGCGCCTTTGTACAATCTAACTATCGGGGACATTCCAACTCCTCAGTACTACAACAGTTCACATGTCAAAGCAACTTTGCCCCTCAGCTTCGAAAATCATTCTTTCTTTAACCTAGACGGAACCGTGCGAATAGAAATATTAAATACTCTGGATCAAAAAGTCGGTGGCTCAACGACTAAAATAAGTGCACCATCACAGAAGGGTTACTCAACCCAGCTGCCCGTATATATCTCAGCTGGTTCCAGCAACTTCAAAGAAGCACGCTTATACTTTGACTTCCCTTCAATCTTCAGTTATGGTCCAGTGGTGATGCCTATTGGTTGAGAATACGAGCACAAGATCGCTGTTCAGAAAGATGCTTCCTAGAATCATTAAGGCTGTTATTAAAGGCTCACTTTGGTTTGTCTTCCTATACGTCGTGCCCATGTTCATAATTTCCAGTCTATCAGAACTTGCACCCGAAATCTTCTCACGTTATGGACAACTGCTACCCGTGTTCGTGGCTGTTATTGTGTTCTTCGTGGTTGCTAGTGAACTCACGTCGGGAACAATCTTTCAGCACGCCTTCAACATAGGGAAAGCCCTGATTCTCATGATATTCATTGTGTATGCCTTAGAAGGCGGCATTGTATCAATCAGCATTGAGAATATTCACATACTCGCCGACTTGAGAATCTACCTCGCTATGCTGCTCACTATAGACTTTCTTGGACTGGCGAAAAGCGTGCTCCAAGCAATCAATTTCTTATCTGACAGGACAGAGAAGGATCATCCTGCACCCAAACCAACCTGATTAAGTACTTTGGACCCTGATTTTCCTCCACATAGCACCTTCAGCTGTGTCTTCTAAAACGTAGCCTAATTTTTTTATTTGCTCCCTGATCGAGTCTGCCTTCGCCCAATCCCTTTCCCTTCTCGCTTGCTCTCTTTCTCTGATCAATTCTGCAATTTCCTGAGGCAACGCCTCCTCCCTAAACTCTGAAATTATTTGGAAGAACCCTCCCAGTTCTCGAATGATTTCCTCAGCTTTTTGCAAGTCCTTCTTCGAAAACTTTCCTTCGTCGATTTGCTTGTTGATGAGAGAAATCAATTTGAAGAAATGCGTCAAAGCTAGAGGGGTGTTCATGTCGTTTTTCATAGCATCAAAGAATTGCTTTTTCAATGTGCTAAGCTGTTTAGAGAAGACGGGCTTTGCACTTGCGGGTTTGTCAATTTTTTCTTTAATTCTTTGCAAGGTAGACGCAATCTTCTCGGCTTTGTTTTTCGCGACCTCCAAATCTTTTTCGTTGTAATCTAGGGGTTTTCTGTAGTGAGTAGAAGCTATCCAAAGCCTCAAGGTTTCTGGCGAATACTTTTCAAGCGTGTCAACGATTCTAACCATGTTGCCCATCGACCTTCCCATTCTCTCCTTGTTTATTGTGAGCAGACCCGTGTGAATCCAGTATTTTACATATGGTTTTACTCCGCTGGTGGCTTCTGCCTGGGCGATTTCGGCTTCATGATGGGGAAAAACGAGTTCTATTGCGCCTCCATGGATATCATATTGAGGACCAAAGTATTTCATGGCTATCGCAGTGTCCTCTATATGCCAGCCTGGATATCCCATTGACCAGGGTGAATTCCACTTCATTATGTGCTCCGCTGGAGCTTTTATCCAAAGAGCGAAGTCCGCTGGGTCCTGCTTCTCTTCTATTACTTCAACCCTTGCTCCAGGGATGAGCTCCTCTGGCTTTCTCCTCGATAGTTTTCCATAGTCCTTGAATTTAGAAACATCAAAATAGACGCTGCCATTGACGACGTAAGCGTAGCCGTTTTCCAAAATTTTCTTCACTTGTTCTATGATTTCGTTGATGTGTTCGGTGGCTCTGGGCATTAAGTCTGGTCTTACAAATTTGAGTCTATCAAACATTTCCAGTTCATGTTTTAAAAAGAAGTCTGCAATTTCCAATGGATGCTTTCTTTCCAACCTAGCTTTTCTGATCATTCGATCCTCCCCCGTGTCTAACAAATGACCCACGTCTGTGACGTTTTGTATGTAAGTGACCTTGTAGCCCAAATATCTGAGAAACCTTACTAAAGTGTCATAAAAGGCATAGGTTCTTGCATGTCCTAAATGCATGTAGTCGTGAACGGTTAATCCGCAGACAAACATTTTCACTTCCTTTTTCTTCAAGGGTTTGAAAACTTCTCTTTTCCTTGTTAACGTGTTGAAGAATCTGATAGCCATTTTTAGAGCATCGACTCCTCTTGATTTAAAAGGGGCTTCGTTAAAAAAGGCATTGCTAGAGCGTTAGCAGCGTTCGAGGCAAAGGTAAATCCTCCTAGACATGCCTCGCACCATCCCAACAAACCGCAACAATAGTGAAAACGTAGTCTTATAAGCATTAAGGTGAAGGCATTCTCTACAGAATCAAAAAAAGTGAAGATGAGAGATGTTGTTAGATGTCGTTGAGTCTGTTAGAATATGAATCTTCCTCTTCTGACCAAGGTTTTCTTGTCCAGTTTC
>Ga0315308_1002098_pt1 | contig 11338 bp, 8 predicted proteins | sample TDP3_MG_FD_203078 | JGI IMG/M metagenome (GOLD analysis project Ga0315308, IMG submission 203078) | Freshwater sediment microbial communities from Lake Towuti, South Sulawesi, Indonesia - TDP3 | ecosystem: Environmental > Aquatic > Freshwater > Lake > Sediment | place: Indonesia: South Sulawesi...
TGTATATTTCGTTGCCGTTGGCGGTGCCGCAGTATTGCTCTCCAAAAAGATTAAGAAGGCCGAGATAGTCGCCTACGCGGACTTAGGGCCTGAAGCTATCTATCGCCTGGAAGTGGAAGATTTCCCATTGATTGTGGCTAACGATGTATTTGGCAATGACCTTTTTGCTGAGGGAATAAAGAAGTACCGAAAAGTTACTTAAGAAGGAGAATAGAATGTTGCGAATGTTCTGTAAATCTAAGATTCAGAAGGCGACAGTTACGGAGACGAATCTGGAATATGAAGGAAGTATTTCCATTGATAGAAAAATAATGGATGAGGCGGATATTCTTCCCCATGAAATAGTGCTCATAGTCAACCTGAATACCGGAACGAGATTTGAAACCTATGCCATTCCTGCCACTCAGAATTCAGGAGTAATCGGCCTCCAGGGTGGAGCGGCAAGACTGGGCGAAGTAGGAGATAAACTAATCATTATCTCTTATGCATTCGTTGAAGAGGAAAAAGCAAAAATCTATGAGCCCAAGATAGTCTTATTAGATGAAAAGAATAGACTGAGACTGAAAAAAAAGAAATGAAATTAGGGACAGGTTTTCTATTTCAAGCTGGTATTTGCGAATACGAATCCGGGTTCGGAATAAGAAATTACCTGTTCCAATTTTTGCCAGCATGCGTAAAGAGAAGCTCTACCTCATAGATGGTAATGCCTACATTCATCGGGCCTTCCATGCCCTCCCTCCATTAACCAACTCTACCGGACAGATGGTAAATGCGGTCTATGGTTTTACGCGGATGCTACTGAAGATTCTTCGCGAGCAAAAACCAGACTATGTAGCAGTCTGCTTCGACTTTCCCGCACCTACTTTCCGCCACCAGGAGTTTGCTGAATATAAAGCTACAAGAAAAGAGACCCCCGACGAACTGGTACAGCAAATACCTCTTGCTCAAAGGGTAGTCAAGGCTCTAAACATTCCTCTTTTTGAAAATAAAGGCTATGAAGCTGATGACCTTATTGGCACGTTGAGCGCTAAAGCAGCGAAACAGGGGATTGAAACGGTTATTGTTACCGGGGACAAGGATGCCCTGCAGTTGGTCGACGATTCGGTGAAAGTGCTAAACGAGCCCAAGAACATCCTGTACACTGAAGAGGCAGTCAGGGAGAAGACGGGAGTTTCTCCCGGGGAGATTACTGACCTTATGGGATTAGTTGGTGACGTTTCAGACAATGTCCCTGGGGTCTGGGGAATTGGGCCCAAGACGGGTGTCGAGTTGATAAAGGAGTTTGGCAGTTTAGAGAATTTGTACAGGAATCTCTCTAAGGTGCGGGATAAGTTGAAAGAAAAGCTGGAAAAAGGGAAGGAAAACGCTTTTCTCTCTAAGATGCTAGTAACTCTGCGAAAGGATGTACCTGTAGAAGTTGATATTCGAGATTGTCAGGTGCGTGAGTTCAATCGGGAAGAGTTGCTGCGTCTCCTGAGAGAACTGGAGTTTAAGACTTTGATTGCGGAACTGATTCCTGAAGAAGAGACACAGAAGGTAGAGTATAGAGGCATCTTTGACCAAAATGAATTTGGAGTTTTCCTCGACGAACTCGAGAAGACGCCGCTCGTCTCTCTGGATTTGGAAACGACAGACCCTGACCCGATGCGCGCGGCAATTGTGGGTATATCTTTTGCTTTGAAGCCTTATGTTGCTGTTTATATACCTTTGGCGCATAGTTACCTGGGTGCTCCCAAACAGTTGGAAAAAAGGTATGTTTTGGAGAAGCTAAAACCCATTCTCGAGAACACCAATATTAAGAAGTACGGGCAGAATATAAAATACGACCTGATTGTCCTCAAACGTGAGGGAATAGTCCTACGAGGAATCTATTTCGATTCAATGATCGCTTCTTACGTTTTAAATCCTTCCAAGATGAATCATAATCTGAACGATATTGCCCTCGAATACCTAAACTATAAAATGACCCCCATCGAGGAATTGATCGGCAAAGGCAAAAAGGCAATCACTATGGATAAAGTGGAAGTGGAAAGAGTTATTTCCTATGCCTGTGCCGATGCCGATATTGTTCTAAGAGTAGCTCAAATTATGGAGAGAGAACTCAAGAATAAAGGATTGGATAGGCTCTTCTATGAAGTAGAAATGCCTCTTCTGGAAGTCTTGGCAGCGATGGAGATGAGTGGCGTCACCGTTGACCAGGACTATCTGACCGAGCTTTCCCGGGATTTTGCCCTAAGGTTGAACGCACTGGAAAAGGAAATTTATAAATTTGCCAATCAGGAATTCAACATAAACTCGCCAAAACAACTCGCTTTCATTCTTTTTGAGAAGCTGAAGTTGCCGGTAGTGAGTAGAACAAAGACAGGCCCATCTACTTCCGAAGAGGTGCTCTTACAGTTAGCGGAAAAGCATAGACTGCCTCACCTTATTATAGAGTATAGGGAACTGCAAAAATTGAAATCGACATATCTGGATGCGCTTCCAGGAATGGTCAATCCGGAAACGGGCCGATTGCACACTTCTTTCAACCAAACGGTTACAGCTACTGGTAGGCTCTCTTCATCCGAACCAAACCTGCAGAATATTCCCATTCGTACGGAAGATGGGAGGAAGATAAGGCGGGCTTTCATTCCTGATAGAGGCTATCTTTTCGTTTCTGCTGACTATTCGCAGATTGACCTGAGAGTTCTCGCTCATATTTCAGGAGACGAAAGTCTACGGGACGCTTTCCTGCATAACGAGGATATTCATCGGCGAACAGCGTCGGAGATTTTTGGAGTTTCTCCCGAAGAGGTAACGCCTGAATTGCGGCGCATTGCGAAGACAGTTAATTTCGGGCTTTCCTATGGCATGAGCCCCTTTGGCCTCTCTCAGGACCTGGGGGTTTCACAGGCTGAAGCAAAGAGATATATTGATAGCTATTTCAGGAAATATAAGGGAGTAAAAGAATATATTAAGAGAATAATTGGTCAAGCAAGGAAAGACGGTTTCGTAACTACACTGTTGAATCGAAGGAGGTACCTGCCAGAAATAAATAGCAAAAATGGTAGCGTTCGCGGGTTTGCGGAAAGGATTGCCATAAATACGCCCATCCAGGGAACTTCGGCAGATATCATAAAAGTGGCGATGATTCAAATAACCCGCAGGCTGAAGGCTGAAGGCTTGAAAGCGAAGATGGTCTTGCAGATACACGATGAGTTGCTGTTTGAAGTTCCTGAGGGAGAGGTGGAGCAACTTGGCCGACTGGCAAGGGAAGAGATGGAAAGGGCCGTTTCTTTGGATGTTCCTGTGGTAGTGGATATGAAGAAGGGGAAGAACTGGCGTGATTTAGAGGAGATGAAGGGATAGTTTTCGGAGTCGCTCGGAATAAAGATTCGAAAGATAGTTTACTCATCACTGGGGAATTTTTTGGCGCCAAAAAACTTCGGACTTTGCACGGCGCAAATCAAAACTCCTCGCTTCGCTCGTCAAACAGTGATTTGCTGGAAAGAGAATCGGCCGTCCTCATTTTTTGCCTAAAAATTCCTAAAGTTCTTCGCAAACTATCTTTGAATCTCAAGATTTTGTGAGGTGGGGATAGTTTTCCTGGGAGAATTGGTGGATGCAGAAAGATGTAAAGGGTAAAAAAGAAAAGCTGGCGTTACTTTTGGAAGCGAATAAGGCTCTGACGTCTACGCTTGATTTGGACAAATTGCTTAGGGTAATTATGGGCCAGGCAAAGAGGGTAGTCGGTGCTGAAGCGAGTTCTTTGATGCTTCTGGACGAAGCAAAAAAGGAGCTCTTCTTTGATGTCACCCTGGGCGGTAGAGGGGAAAAACTAAAACAGATAAGACTGAAAGTGGGTCAGGGAATTGCAGGATGGGTGGCGAGAGAAGGTAAGCCTTTGATAGTAACGGATGCCAGGAGAGACCCGAGGTTCTTTGCCCGGGCAGATGAAGTGACAAAATTTAGGACGAAGTCTATCCTCTGTGTACCTTTGAAGATAAAGGATAGAATTATTGGAGTAATGGAAGCGATTAACCAGGCTGGTCGAGGTTACTTTGTAGATGAAGATAGGGAAATATTTGAAGCATTCGCTTCACAAGCCGCTATCGCCATTGACAATGCCGGGCTTTTCCAGAATCTGAGACGGGAAAAAGAAAAAATAGAAGCGGTTTTTGGTGGGATGGGCGACGGAGCTATAGTTACCGATGCGAGACTTAACCTGGTTATGCTAAATAATTCCGCAAGGAAGCTTCTGGACATTGGAGACAGAGATTGCCTGGGAAATAACATTTCTCGGCTGGCCAGCCAGTTTAAGGCCTTTTCCCGCTGGGAACCGAGAGAAGTGGCTACTACTGGTAGCTCCGTAAAGGAGTTCTTGACTAAAGGGGATAGAGTGGCTACCTTCGATATGGTTAGGAGGAGACCCAAGACCCTCATTCTTTCTGCAATCGCTACCAGAATCGTTGATGAGGAGAAAAGGCTGGTCGGCTATGTAGTGATTATTCGTGACATTACTTCCGAGAGGAAGGAGGAGTACCTTAAGACAAGCTTTGTCTCTTCCATAACGCATAAGCTGAAGACTCCTTTGACCTGTATCAGTGGGTATCTCCCTCTCTTAAGAGAAAAAGAAAGGCTCAGTAAACTGGATAAAGTTGGGAAGGATGCGGTGCGAACCATCGACGCTCAGGGTAGACGGCTTTCTCGATTAATAGATGAATTGCTTGCGTTCAGTACGCTGGAAACCGGCTCATTGGGGCTCAAGCCTGGGAGGGAAATGCTAAGCCATATAGTTGAAGCGAGTTTGAAAAGGCTGGCAGGGAGAATCCGGGCCAGCGGAACTAAAGTTGTAGTAGAGAATTCTATATATAAGGTTCCTCCAATTTTTGTCGATCGGGGAAGGGTTCAGGAAGTTGTAGAGAATATCATAGATAATGCGATAAGGTTCAATGACAAGAAGGAAAAGAAAGTAGAAATTTCTGCGCGCTCACTCAGTGAGGAAAAATTCATCAGGGTGGAGATTGAAGATAATGGTCCCGGAATTCCTTGGGAGGAAAGAGAAAAGATATTCCAGAGGTTCTACCAGGTGGAAGAATTCTTCACTGGCCAGGTGGAAGGTGCTGGCTTGGGCCTGGCGGTGGTGAAGCAGATTGTGGAAGGTCATGGAGGCAGGGTGGGAGTAGAAAGCAGAGTGGGGAGGGGAAGCAAATTTTTCTTTACTCTCCCGAAAGCATTGGGCAAGGATTGAAGATGGATAGAGATAGGCTAATAGAAATATTGAGGATTGCCTTAAGTAAAGGCGGAGATTTTGCCGACATATATATAGAGAATAAGTTTAGTAATGAGGTTAGCTGCGAAGATAACAAAATTGAAAAGGTTATTTCTGGTCAGGATAAGGGAGCGGGAATAAGGCTTGTCGCCGGAGAAAGTAGTTTCTACGGTTCAACAAATAATGTTACTGAAAGTGGACTGAAAGACCTGGCAGGAGAGATAGCAAGCAATATCATAAGGTCCGAAAAAAGTAGAAAAGGGATTCCCCCTTGTGTTTCTAATTATAATTTCAAGGCTTCAAGCGAAGGTCGGGCCAAGCTGATTCACACAATTGAAAAGCCACCAGCGGAAATACCTATTGAAGAAAAAATAAGACTTGTTCTCCTGGGTAATCAAACTGCCAGGGAGGTTGACCGAAATAGAATAAGGCAGGTCATTATCAGCTATTCTGACATTACTATGGAGATAACTATTGCCAATTTGTCTCGTTCTGGGAAATCAAATTTTGATAAGGGAAATTTAGTTGAGGAGAAGAGAACTTATACTACCTATATAGTCAACGTTGTAGCCCAGGAAGGAGAAACAATTCAGACAGGTTACGATCCTCTGGGCGGCCTTGTGGGATTCGAATTATTTGATAGATATGATGTTAGAAAAATAGCCGAAAAAGCAGCAAGAAGAACGGTCAAAATGTTGTTTGCCAAGAAAGCTCCCACGGGTGAAATGCCTGTCGTCCTGGCATCTGCTGCAGGAGGGACTATGATTCACGAGGCTATCGGCCATTCTCTTGAAGCAGATTCGGTACAGAAGAAGGTATCTCCGGCCTATGCCGGTATGCTGGGCAAGAGGGTCACTTCTGAAATTGTCAGTGTAGTTGACGATCCCACTATTCCCAACTTTAGGGGTTCTTTCCACTTCGATGACGAGGGCACTCCGGCACAAAAGACAGTCCTGGTGGAAAAGGGGTTTCTGAGGAACTATCTTTATGACCGCCTTACGGCGCGAAAGGACGGGACTAAATCTACGGGAAATGGCCGAAGAGAATCGTACCACCATCAGCCTATTCCCAGGATGAGCAATACTTATATTCTTCCGGGTGAGCAGGACCCGGAGGAAATCATTCGTTCCGTGGATAAAGGGTTCCTGGTGAAGAAAATGGGTGGGGGACAGGTGAATACGGCTAATGGCGATTTTGTCTTTGAAGTAGAAGAAGGTTACGAAATAGCTAATGGCAAAGTGGGAGAAATGTTGAGAGGGGCAACCCTTATTGGCAACGGGCCTGAAGTATTGAATTCAATCCTATGCCTCGGGAATGATTTGGGTTTTAATATTGGCACCTGCGGCAAATATGGGCAGCTGGTTCCCGTTACCGATGGTCAACCTACCATTCGCATAAAGAAACTCACCGTCGGCGGTACCGACATGAAAAGAGCTCTCCGTTGAAGTCATAGCTTATCTCATTGCTGTTGTTAGGGAAGTGGAGTACCCTCCGGTGGGGTGCGATTTTTTTCGGTTTCACCACCAGGGATTCGATAATTTTGACTGAGGGCTCGTTTTATTACTCCAATTTTGCCCTTCCGTAGAGGTAAACTTGGGCTTTTTTCTTGACTTATTGACGCAAATTGTGTATAGTTTTAGAGTAAGTTTTTTTGGGTTTAGGAAGTAAAAAATAGTCCGAGAAAGGTACTTGTAAACATATGTCGGGACCCGTGGATTTATATAAGGATTGTAATGTCCGCGAACGTATTGCCGAATTCTGTGGCGGGGAGGCAAGCAATCCTTCGCAGTTTACTGCTGAGTACCTGGTCGGCTACGGGGATTCCTTAGGCAGTGAGGGTCTATCGCAGGGGGGACTCCTTTCGACTTCCCCGAATGAATTCATCTCGATATTGGATAAGGGACTGGACATCTTCAGGTCAATCTGGGACCGGCAAAGTATTTTGGGTATTCTCAATACAGACTATTTTAACCTGGATTTCCCCGGAGAAGCCTATCTACATCCTGAGGAAACATTTGAGAAGCTGGAGCCGGTCTATAATGCGGTTTTGACAGTTCTTTGTAGACTCAATATAATTCCTTTAGTGGTTATGAGCGGCAGGGGGTACTACTTCATTTCGCGTGTTGCCCTGGGAACAGAAGCAGAGAAGAAACTGGAGGAAATTGGAAGGATAGAGGATACGCTTGCGGGAAAGTATGCGACGGCTTCGGGAAGGCGACACCGTTCAGTCTCTCGTTCCCATGGTCGCGTTTTTGATGGGATGGGTAGGCTAATGGAATACCTCGCCCATCTAATTATGAAGGAGGTAAAGGGTAAGACGAGTGTCCCGGTCAGGTGCGGCCAAATGGCTTGTCTGCCAGGAAAAAAGGGAAGAGAGGCGATTTCATTAGAATTATCTATGTACGGGGACCCTATTTACTTACCTGATATTCGCTGCCCATTTAGCAGTTACCAGAAACATAAAGTTGTGGGAGATAGAGTGGCTGAGATTGCTCCTCAAATAGTCGCCATTCCGCGTCGAGGCCCGGAATCTCTTTGCCAACTATTAAAGATGCGAAAGGATTTCCATCAGGCTAAGGAATACGCTACAACGATCAGTACGGAAATACCGGAGCAGTCGAGAGGGTTTGAAAATTTGATTAGAAGTTATAAGAGGTCGAGGCTTTACCATTTCCATAAGTACTTTGATTCTGACCAGCACGATGCTTATTGGGACTGGGGAAAAACGTACGACCGCTTAGATTTGGATAGCCTTCCTCTCTGTGTTTCTCATGCCTTGAGAGTTCCCAATGATCATCTTTTGCAGCCAATCAACTTGCAGATTTTGACCAAGGTTCTTCTAAGTATGAGCTGGCATCCTAAACATATTGCCGGATTGATAAGGTCAAAATTTGAACGAGATTATAGCTGGGGCACTTTCTGGCTGAACTACGATGCAGCTACCCGAGCAGATTTTTATGTGAGAACTTTCGCCGGGCTTCTGCACGATGGCTCTGTGGAGGAAAACGAACTTAATTGTCTTTCTCATAGGAGAAAAGGGTACTGCTGGAGGCCGGACTGCGGCTTCGATTTGGGAAAATATAGAGTAAGTTTGGCCTAGGTTTAGAAAAATTGAGAGCGTTTAGTTAAGTGTGCCCAAATTTAACAAAACACTTTGATTTTCCTTGACTTATTTGATATTATCCGTTAAAAAACGGATAATGAGGTGTAAAATGAGTAAAAAAGAATTAGATGTCCTTATTGTAAGAGCCTTAATACCAAGCGGCATACAAAACAAAAGCGAAAGCGATATTACTGTTATGGGTGCAAAAAGACATTCTCGTTTGTAACACCAACAAGATGGAAGCGATATCGTCATCCTCTCAAAGTTATTCATGGGACAATAAGAAACTATATCCAGGGTCTAACATCAATACGAAACATTGCTAAAGAACTCAACATAAGCACAGCTACAGTCTATCGATGGCTTTTTCTCACAGGGTTAGGATGTAAAGACACCATACAGGTTGCCAAAGAACTGAAGCCTCGTTGGTCAGGTTATCTTTCTATCGATGGTAAAAGCATTTTTATCTTTGGCATTGAATATATCTTGCTTCTAGCCTGTGATATAAAAACATTGGATATAGTTCACGCAAGACTTGTATCTTACGAAGATTACAAGTATTTCAAGCAATTTTTAGACGAACTTAAATATCAGATTAGATATCCTCTCCAGGCAATAACTATAGATATCCGGCGAGGATTAATTAAAGCGTTGAAAGAGACATTTCCTAAAGTTCCAGTACAGGTATGTGTAATCCACCTGTCCCGACAATTGGACCAAAGATTACCCAAAGGCAAAAAGAGATCGAGATTCAAAATGCAAAATAAGGAACTTAGAGAATCCCTACGAAATATCCTATTCGCCCAAAACCCTCGAGAGGCAGAGACGGAATTTAACATTCTAAAAGCCAAAGAGCAAGGATATCAAACTAAAGCTCAACGCTCAGTAATTAGAATGATAAAGAGGAATTTTCCCTTATTTACCACTCACTTTTCTTGTCCAGGGTTACCTCGGGACAATAATATCATCGAGAACATTATCAAGCAACTGAATCGAAAGCTTAAACTTATTGGGGGCTTCCGTACCTCTGAGAGTGCCTGGGCAATTATCAAACTTTTGATTATGAACTATCGTTTTAAGTCATTTACAGATTGCAAACTAAGTAACCGACATTTTAATGGTAAAAGCCCTTTAGAAATATCGGGAGTTAATATTTCTGATACCGACTGGTTGACATATTCTCAGGCACAGTTAACGTAACGCTCCCGAAAAATTTAGATTTGGGAGACTGTTTATTGGATGGAAATTGGGATTTCCACCGGGCTCTTATATAAAAGAGACCTAATAGAATCCCTGCATTTAATAAAAGAAGCGGGGTTTAATAGTATTGAGGTTTGGGCGGTCACAGGAAAAGAAGGCAAGTACGTTCACTATGATTACCACGACTGGGATTACACGAGGAGGCTGAAAGACAAGATTGAGGAGTTGGGTTTACGAGTAGTTTCCCTACATGCTCCGTTCTCAGAAGAACTCGATATTTCCCTGATAGAGGAAGATAAAAGGCGTTCTGCTGTCTCCGAAATAGAAAAAGTGATAGATGTCCTGGTGTTTCTTAGGGGAGAGGTATTGGTATTCCATCCTAGCACCGCTCCCTCACATTTTGACAATCTGATGCAAAAGATGTATCGGCTATCCCAAGCGAGGAAGAGTATAAGCGAGATCTTAAGTTATTGTCAGGATAAGCCTATAAGATTGGCATTAGAGAACCAGCTGCCCCATATTTTATGCGGGTATTCGGTTGATCTTCTGAAGTTGATCTGGGAAATAAATTCTCAAAAATTAGGAATCTGCCTGGATACTTCCCATGCAAATCTGTCCGAGAACATTTACGATTTGGTTAAAAAGTTTAAAGCATGGATTGTAACCTTGCATGTTTCTGATAATCGTGGAAGTAGTGACGACCATGATATCCCGGGAAGAGGGAATATAAACTGGCAACTCTTTGTGAATACATTGAAACTGGTTGACTACAAAGGGGTATTCATGCTTGAGCTCCTGGAACAGGGTAAACAGTGGGATGTGGGAAAAGTGTTGAGCGAAGTGCTTAAGAGCCTTAAGCGAATACCCGGTCTTAGATGATAGTAGGAGTCTAGATTGAAGTACAAATCTATTCGCGGCACGCGTGATATTTTGCCGCCAGAAGTGAAGAAATGGCAGTATCTGGAAAAGACGGCGCGGGAAATATTTCAAAAGTATGGCTATGAAGAAGTGAGAACCCCTGTCTTCGAAGTAACAGAGCTATTCCAGAGGAGCATTGGAGAAGATACAGATATTGTAACTAAAGAGATGTACACATTTTTGGATAAGAAGGGACGCAATCTCTCCTTAAGGCCTGAGGGGACTGCCGGTGTGATCCGGGCAGTCATTGAGAGCAGTCTCTACCGGCAAAGCCGACTGGTGAGGTTATATTACCTTGGCCCGATGTACCGTTATGAAAGGCCGCAAAAAGGAAGGCAACGCGAATTCTATCAAATTGGCGCTGAACTTATCGGAGGTGATAGTCCCGCCAGCGATATAGAAATCATTACTTTGGTTTGGGAATTTTTTGACGCTCTGGGCTTAAGAAATTTGGACCTTTACCTTAACAGTGTTGGCTGTCCACGATGTCGTATCGGGTACCGGGAAAGCCTTAAGGGATATTTCCAGGATAAGATCAAAATGATGTGCGCCGATTGTCAACGCCGCTATTCCCTCAATCCGATGAGGATTTTAGACTGCAAGGAAGAGGAGGACCGGAGACAGATAAAGAAAGCTCCCAAAATCTCAGATTATCTTTGCCAGGAATGTCGGGAACAATTGGAGAAGGTGAAAGACTATTTAGACTTCTTGGGAATACATTATTCCCTCGACCCCTATATGGTGAGAGGTCTGGACTATTACACGAAAGCCACATTCGAAGTAAAATATGGAGGCCTGGGCGCTCAAGATACTCTTGCTGCTGGCGGAAGATACGACCGATTAGTTCACGATTTGGGAGGCCCTGA
>Ga0315308_1002100_pt1 | contig 11329 bp, 10 predicted proteins | sample TDP3_MG_FD_203078 | JGI IMG/M metagenome (GOLD analysis project Ga0315308, IMG submission 203078) | Freshwater sediment microbial communities from Lake Towuti, South Sulawesi, Indonesia - TDP3 | ecosystem: Environmental > Aquatic > Freshwater > Lake > Sediment | place: Indonesia: South Sulawesi...
GTGAGGCTTCACCGGGTCTACAAGGAGATCAAACCAACCATCGGCGAGATCATGGGATACTAAGCTTCCGTGGTGCTTCGAAGTGGCCGCGCCGATTCATCCCTTCTGATATTCAGCTGAGTCACTCAAGACGACCGTTGATAGATCGCTGTCCTAGCCGATGCGTCTGAACTATCACTGCCTCCTGTCCAATTCCATCATCTCACTGGACACGGCACCAGCCTCCTCCCGCAACACTTCTCTAAACCTCTCCCTCCAAACGATCTGCTCCTCCACCAAGACTTCGCGACCGGCTGACGCGGCGGAAGCACATGCCATCCGCCCCTTCACTCCAATGCAGACCCTATCATCCAATCAGATGGAAGAAAGTGGAAAATGCTCAAATGCGGGTTTCGATGGTGTTTGACCTCGCGAAGCGAGAATCTTGAATTAATCGATCAGTTAGCCGCTTGACTGACAAGTCCATTGAGATAACAATAAGTAGAGGTGGCGCGACGCCACGTTACAATGGTGGAGAAGAGGGTCGTCCTCGTAGCTCACGACGCCAGGAAGGATGACATGGTTGAGTGGGCTGCATTCAACAAAGAGACCTTGAGAGACTTCAAGATCTATGCCACAGAAGGGACCGGCCGGGAGATCGCTCAAAAGGTAGGGCTAGACGTAACCCCTCTTCTTGCTGGATCGCAAGGAGGAGATGCCCAGGTTGGAGCTATGATCGCCGAGGGCAAAGTCGACCTCGTCGTATTTCTCTGGGATCCACTGACATCTCAACCACACGACGTTGACGTGAAGGCTCTGCTCCGTCTGGCTGTCTTGCATGACATTCCCATCGCCTGTAACCGGTCGACCGCCGACTTTCTGATTTCTTCTCCTCTTCTTAGAGACCTTGAGCGCTACAAACAAGACCGAGGGAAAACAATCGATCGATCCATTTCCACCGAAGCCGACTGAGCACGTCGGCAAAGACGCTTGATGTATAACACAGAGGGAAATGAAAAAACTACCCGAGAAAATTGGATCACAAATTTTGTCCACTCTTAGGGGATGATAGTAACAAGATTGGTGGATAGCTCCAAGACCATCGTAGATAGATGTAAGCATAGAAACAACTGGTTTGAACCAATGACCCCTTGGAAAAGATAGGATTTCTCTCCTTGAGACCTTCACCCCTTGAGACGCTGGCGTGCAGGTTGGGGTGGGTTTTACGTCGGTCCTTCCCTCTCATGCCTGACAACGACGCCGATATCCGACAGGTGACGAAAAGGGCTTGAAAGGTTGATGAGTGAGTGGTGAAACACTTGTGAGCTGAGATCAAAATGGGTTGATCGATCAAAGCGTTGTGGCCAGTGATGGGATACCCCGAGTTCAAAATGTCCATTGTTGGCTTCGTTTTCTATCGGTGCCCCAGTCCTCGTCCTTCTTTCTGGGGTTAAGAAACAGTGGATCATCAAATTCAGAACAGTTCCGTGAGAGAAGAACGACAAAGCTGACCTCTAACCGTTCGGCGTGTCTTGATGGGCCCGGTTCGCCTCTCAGTTCGACTCAGGATGAGATGGATCGATTCAAGTGATGAAATACTTTATCCTCATGTCCAACGTGTCCAGGTCGACGATGACGGCTGAAGGATCTGTTGGAACAAGTCCAAGAGATCTTTGATACTCTGTTTGTGCTTGCCAGCACCCGGAATTGACGAGGCCTATCCCTTTGTACCTTTCCATTCCTACAACGTGGACGTGTCCTGTGGTTAGTATGTCTGGCGGCTCATCGATGACTAGAGGGTCGCCAGGTATAGGGAGGATGGCTGTGTTCTTTCCATACTCCGGTGCCAGGTGTCTCGCCTGGATTATTGTTCTTAGCACTGCTCCGATGTTCTGTTTCAGGTTACTGTAGGAAGCTATGGGAAGTGTCTGTATGATGTCATCGAAGCTCTGCCCATGATACACCAGCAGCTCTCTCCCATGGAGCCTGACCTTACTGGGGTTCCCGATAAAAGTGATCTTACGGTGCTCGGTCAGTATCTCCTGGTACTTGCCGGAAAATGGAAGCTGGGGCAGGGCCTTTCTGGTCGGGTCGTGGTTTCCGGGTGAGATGAATATCTCTATGTGGCTCGGTATTTCGGCTAGAAGATCGGCCGCGTAGGAGAGCTGTGCCTCAACCGTGGTTATCTCAAGCTCGTTCTCCTGCCCCGGGTATATGCCTACCCCATCAACCACGTCTCCAGCAATCACCAAGTACTTGACGCGAGCTGCTTCTTCTCCTCCATCTTCTTCCCCTCTGATCCATCGTAGGAATCCTTGAAAGGATTCAGCGGAGAACTTCTTGCTTCCTACGTGTAAGTCTGAGATCAATACCGAGGAGAGCGGCGGTATGTGTGGCATCTTTTTTGGGCTTGTGACCGGTACGTCGGGCTGAAATATATCCTCGACCATGAGGGATTCTCCGACCTTCGTCAACTTGAGGCCGATCACTTGGTCCGGGAGAACTGTTTCTGATTTTCCTATGACTTCCAGCCTGCTTCTAGGAATCGTGACTGTGAAGCGCGTTGCTGGGTCTTCAACATCGAGAATCATAGCCCCCTTGGTCTCTCTTTTGCTGTATACCGAGACTACTACCGCTGTCTCCTCCCTATCTTTGCTCTTTATCGCATCGGCAAGGGGGATGAAGTGTTCACGCCTCTTTTCTAGGATCCTCCTGATCTTCACATACCTGTCATGAAAGTATCTCCTAAACTCCTCTACATCACCTTCAATTCTGTCTCCTTCTCTGCTCACCTCAATTATCTCTATGTCTGGAGTGTACTCAAGTGCGGGCGGCGTCTCCGGTTGGATCGAGGGTTGTGGGGTGGTGGGTGCTTCCTTCTCCTTTGAGACGACAGATGTTTTGCTCGGCTTGATGCTTTCTAGGAAGGCGCCCACGTGTTTTTCGTCTATCATGAATGCCTGGGGGTCGTTCTGTGCGACATAATTGACCAACGCCTCCATGACTCCAACAGGATCCTCACTCTGGAAGATCATCCTCAATGCATCTTGAGAGATTTGGTAGCCGGCATCTAGAGCTATTGAAACTAGTCTTCTGGCCGTAGCTGACATCTATCCTTTCCTTTATCCTCAACATGCGAAGGATAAGGATTCCTTATCATCTTTTCTATCGTCTTCTAGCTAAGCAACTGTTCCGTGGAAGATAGAAGCATCGACCGTCCGACAAAAACATTGCCAGCAAAAGGATCATTCTAAATGAGCCATGGTGCGGGGGGTGGGATTTGAACCCACGAAGGCCTACGCCAGAGGATCTTAAGTTTGGGCCGAGGCGTTGGAGCCTCGTCCTCCCCCTTTGACCTGGCTAGGGAACCCCCGCCCTTCTCCGTCGATTGGCTCCCTGATTCTTATACTATTCCCTGTGGGCTGGTCAGGAAACGGCTCATTAGATAGGGGCTGTGGTGCACCATTTTAAGTCCTTGGCCTCCACGGCGCTTAGGAATGATGTGCACTCTGCCCAAACTACTCGAATCCTTAATAGATCCCGTTCCACTGATACCAAGCAAAGCTATGCTCGCAACTTCTCCCTCAATATACCTGGCTAGATATCCGCTCCTACCAATGACAAGAGATTATGTAGGGAAGAGAGGGTTAACAATCAACGATCTTTCGTCTGAGCAATATGCTCCAGTCTTGCGGAGAGCCATCAACAGGGTGGAGCTTGCTATCAGGTACGGATTCGTGAATGATCGCTCGAGGGAGACTGAGGTGGAGATCCTGTCGTTTCCTCTAGCTGTGTTCCTGGTGGCGTGTATCTCAGACCCACCCATCTCGAAGAGGTATGCTATGGCGGAGTCGGAGCGCTGCTCCGAACTGCTGCTTGATGAGCCCAACCAAGTTGTGGAGAGATTAGCTGAAGATAGCTTCGGCCTGAAGTTGAAGGCGTTGCGACATGTTTTAGGCACACACATATACGATTTCTGTCTGGATTTTTCAGACTACATCAGACTTGCTTCACATTTCAGTAGTCCCAGTTGGAGACTGGTGAACAAGAACCTATGCCTTGGGCAGGTGTATTTGCTCAAAACAGAGGCTGTGGGCATTCTGAAATTGCATGCAGAAGAAAACATTCTCAGAGCTATCAATGAGAGCGGGGACGTTTCTTCGCCCCAGTTCCTGAAGCAGCACCTGGCTGGAATCAGGAGTATAATCGCCGTCAGGGAGAAAGAGGAGGAGAGGGTTACAACTAGATTCTCGTTAGAGGCTCTACCACCCTGTATCAGGTCCATCTACAACAGATTGGTTGAAGGAGAAAGCCTTCCCCATTTCGCTAGGTTTACTTTGACCTCATTTTTCTTAAACGTGGGTCTTACGCGGCGGGAAGTTCTTTCTCTTTTCTCGCGTCTTCCCGATTTTGACGAGCATCTTAGCCAGTATCAAATAGAGCACATCGCAGGGGAGAGAGGGGGAGTCAAGAAATACACCAGCCCGAGTTGCAGGACACTTCAAACGCATGGTCTATGTCTTAGAACGCAGCAATGTTTGAGCATGAGGAGCCCCATAAAGATGTATTACAGGCAAGTCAGGCTGACAGAGCGTGGAGAGGCATGAGTTTCATTGCTGAGGCTGACCTACAGTTCGCTCGGGGTGCTTTTCGATCATACTATGAGCGACCGAGAGAGCGGGTTGAGATACCGAGAAAGATTGAGAGTAGGGAGTTCGGATACTTTGTCTTTGGAGAAAACATCATGGTTCGTCACCTATCACTGAGGGATGCTAACTCTCTAGGAAGCCTGTTCACAGACAGAGTTCCTCGACATGTATATTATTCATCAGCCTTCTTTCACTCGCCCTCAGCTCCAATGGAGAGAAAGGGGTGGATTGGTGCTGAACTGGTGTTCGACATAGACGCAGATCATCTACCGGTCAGATGCAAGGCCGAACACGATTTTTGGCTCTGCAAAAATTGCGGTGAGCATGGACCGAAACCCACACCGAAGGGCTGTCCTAAATGTCAGGGCAGAGTTGAGGAGATAGAGTGGCTCTGCGAGCTCTGCCTGAGGGAAGCAAGAAACGAGTTGCTGAAACTTCTGGATTTTCTCGAACTCAGCCTGGGGATAGGGTCGAAGGATATAACACTTAACTTCTCTGGACATAGAGGATATCATGTTCATGTAGACAATGATCACCTCAACTCCATGGATCAATACGCGCGTAAGGAGATCGTTGACTATGTAACTGGAAACGGCCTTGACGTGTCATACCATGGTTTATACTTGTCTCGGGGTAGTAGCTCCCTGATAGGCCCTGATTATAGCGAACCTTCTTGGCGAGGAAGGATAGCGAGGGGCGTGTATGATCTACTCGGCCAGCTCTCAGACCCATCCTATAAGGGATATTTCAGCGAAAATCTCACGCCCAAGACCTATCGAAGATTCTTGAAGCGTCAAGAAGTCTTGGTGAAGCTGTGGTCAAGCCGTCCAGTATGGGGTGCGGCGAGCGCTATCAAAGCTGATGACTGGATTAAGCTCGCTCAACTTGCTGTACGGAGGCAGGCGGCAAACATCGACAGCGTTGTGACGACCGATGTTCACAGGTTGATTCGCGTGATAAATACGCTTCATGGGAAGACGGGGCTGTTGAGTTTAAAGATGGGCTACGATGAAGTGGAGAACTTTGACCCGTTCCGCGACCCCGTGGTTTTCCCCGATCAACCGCCTGTCAAAATGAAGGTTCTTTACTGTCCAGAGTTCAGGGTTAAGGAGAAAAGTTACGGCCCGTACCATAACCAAGTTGTAGAAGTGCCGTTGTCTACGGCGGTCTTCATGATGTGTAAGGGGGTAGGCACACTAAGTTCAGGGTGATGAATGATGGCAGACGTATACAAAGCAATACTTGATCTCTGGTACAGAGAGAGAGCATCCAACGATCTATGCGAGATCTCACCTGGTCTCAAGGATGAGGTATATAGATATGCCACTGAAGCACGTAGGGATATCAGGATATCTGATAAGAGGTCGATAGAATCCATCGTGCAAAGGCAAGAGGTGTCCATCATACGTCGACTTGTGGAATCTATCTTCGACATACGCCTGCGGAAGATAATGCTTCTAGCCATGCAGGGGAAACAGGTTGACAACCTAATGGATTTTGAGAAGTACACATACTTCAACCTCTCGAGGATTATATCGGAGCACAGAGACAGGATAAAGAACGTAGCTTACGACATGAAGATCCACTCTCCCCCAGTAGAGGAAAGACGCCGTTTCCTTGTTCACCTCAACGAGCTGGTCTCCAAGGTTATGGGAGAAGATGTCAAACCCTATGGGCCTTTTAAGCTAAATGACATCGCCACACTTCCCGCGGGAAACGTGAGGGCATTGGTCCGCAAGCGTCTGGCGAACAGAATTTACGTATCTTGAACAATCTTGTCTAGCATATGAAGAATAGAAAGGGTTCGGCTAACGTGTAGATCTTTAGACCCACGTTCACCGGCTGTGAACACGCACTTCTTTCTTACGCCGCTTCGGTCGATCAATGGATCAAACAATGCTTAAATCCCTCGGTAACCGCTTCCATCTGCACTCAGGAGTCATAGTGAAGCGAGATGAAAGTGCCCAAGGAGATCATGGTCCATTGCAAGAAATGCAATTCTCACACCGCTCATGAGGTTTCCCTCTATAAGAAGGGCAAGGATAGGCTCCTCGCCGCCGGAGCAAGAAGGCATGAACGTGACAAGAAAGGCTATGGTGGACAGAAGTTCCCAGAGCAACGGGACAAGGCAAAGACGACACAAAAAAGAAACTTACGGCTGCGTTGTAAGAAATGTGGAAGAACTTCTATGAGAAGGGGAATCAGGCTGAGGAAACTGGAGATAACGAGGTAAGCTTCGGTGTCTGGCGAGATCGATTGGGCGAAGCTTATACCCAGACCCTCCTCAAAGTTCTTGCTGGTTGCTTGCCCTGAGTGCGACAGTAAGCAAATAGTCTTCCTTCATTCAAAGACAAAGGTAACCTGCAAGATCTGTGGGGCTGTCCTCGCACATTCTTCCTCGGGAAAAGCAAAGATAACGGGAAAGATAGTCGATGAATATGAGTGACCGCGGGCGCTGGGACGACTGGAACTCATCATGCAACCGATCGATGGACTGTATAGCATATGGAGGAAAGGGACAGAACAGGTGAAGTGAGGAGAAAGCAGATGACAAGAAAGATCAGGAGGTGTAGGAGTTGTGGCTCATACAGTCTCTCGCAGGCTTCCTGTCCTGCTTGCGGAGGAAACCTGATCTTCCCTGACCCCCCAAAATTCTCACTTCAAGATAGGCACATAGATCTCCGGGCTGCGCTGAGGAGGAAGATCCGTTGAGCACCGAGGTAAGAATTTCTGAGAAGGATGTAGATCTCTCAGGTGCGCTGATATATGAAGCTGCTCCAACATCTGGTGCAGTAGGGCTAATAGCTATCTCGTTCCTTATCGACACGCTGAAAGCCAAAAAGATTGGAGGGGTCTACTCTCCTTTCCTGCCCCATGTAAGCTTGGTCGATGATCACGGCGTCGCTTCCACGCCTGCGGGGGAACTCTACCTATACGAGAACAAGAGTCAGCAAAACAAGATTCTATTCTTGGTTAGGAACTTCCCGGTTGAAGAGAAAGAGGGAGGCTACATCATGGCCAAGGTTATCTACGACTTCTGCGACGGCCACGGCGTCTCGAAGTATGGATTCTTGGGAGGGGTGAAGATCACGGAGAAAGATGACGTTCATGCTGCATCTAACCAGCCAACTCTGCTTGGTAATCTTCTGAAGCTAGGGGCTACACCCATAAAGGATCTTGAAGAACTGCCACTAGACAGGTTGTCAAGTTTCCTCGTCAAAATGTTCAGTCAGCATGGAAAGGAGGCGTTCATACTTCTTTCAGAGAGTTCCTCGTATCTCCCTGACCCACTTGCAGCAAAACAACTGCTTCGCGTTGTCGCCAAACTAATTGGTATAGAATTAGACTTGTCAAGGATGGATGAAGAGATAGACAAGTACAAGCGTATGCGCGAGGAACTAGAGAGAACGTTCATATCTCGGCTTTTGCCTCCGAAGAAGAGAGAGAAACCCCGCAAAGAGCCGAGCTACATCGGGTAAATCTCGATTTCAGTCAACAATCTCGTAAATATAGACATAGGCGTATGTAGTGTAAGGTTCACTGGAGGAATAGACCAACTGGAAGTGCCCCAGTGTAGGAGGCTCGTAGGCATAAACTTGTTGGTATTCCCCGGTCGATGGGTTCTGCATGGTCGTTAACTTGTACGGTATCAGTTGTCCTATGAGCGTGCCCCTCCAGAAGAGGTCGTTAGGCATTCCAGTTGATGGGTCGAAGTAGTTGGATTCGTTGTAAGGTGTACCAGTAACATCCGAGTACTGATTTGCGATTCTCAGCATCTGCACCCATTTTCCCTCTTCACCGTATCCCCAAAGGTTTGTGCCAGTGTGTGTGACGAATACCAACACGTAACTTGCGTTGTATTTCCTGAGTATACCTACTGCTTTGGTCTCGTTTGACATGAAGGCATCTGCAATCCAAGCTATCTGTGTGGCGTTGAAGGTAGCGTTGTCGATCAATGAAGTTCTGTTGCCTATCTCGGTGATCCAGTATCCGTAGTCCCACCAAGAGGCAATTACGGCGTCTCTTGGTGTGTTGTCTCTAATCCATGCAAGAGCGTTTAACCATGAGGGAGATTTTTGTGAGACAGGGACCGATCCCCCTATGATTGTGGCAGGCGAGTTCGCTTGATCTATAGGTGATATGCCCATGCCGCCCAGGCCTTGTGCCGGCAGAGCAAGGTAGATGATTAGACCCACGATGAGGATGGGTGTCCAAACCCCGTACTCTTGGACAACAGAAGCCTCCTCTCCTCTCCGGAGGCCGCTTTCTTTCATGAGAGACTTTCCCATAGTATACAGGATCTCGGACAGGCCGTAGCTACCTATTATGGCCAGGGCTGGTGCGGCAAGCAGTTCCAGACGCACCATGGAAAGGGCGAAGTAGACAGTAGTCAGGGCGAAGAGAACAGCGAACACATCGGCATTCTTTCCCCTCCTCAAGGCGTAGTAGAGCCCTAAGGGAAGAAGCAGCACTAGCACGTTGTTGTCAACGAAGAACAATCCCCAGGTAGAAGGTTGTTGCTCAGACACCGAGATCAGAAGAGGGTTGGTCTGCCTGACCGCTGGAATAATTACAGAAAGGAATTTCGCCCCCGGATTTGTTATCAGCCCTAGGGCCGCCATACCAAACAAGGTGATCACCCCGACTACAACTATGGTGCCAGGTATGATCAGCTTTTTGAGAGGATCCTCGAACCTTCGTGAGATCTCTATCAGCAGAAGGATTCCAAAAACCACTGTGCTTAACATCGAGGTTGACTCAATCAAGTAGTTAAGAGTCAACTTCGGGACGAAGGAGGCTATCAGCAACCCCGTTCCCATCGTTATCCCGAAGGCGGTTATCAATCGTCGGCTACTCCGGCCCATAACCGCTATGACCATAGTCAAAACAGGTATGAGTGCTGTGGGAAACCTCGCTGCGCCCCATGACCAATTGAGATAGCCCAGAAGGATCCCTGCTAACGCTGAGTATGAGATGGTTCTCTTAGCTGAGGCTCCCTGTTCTAGTGCCTTGAGGTATAAGAGGTAGACTCCCAGCATTATTGGTATGCTTACGGCTTCATCGTCAAACCATCCCATTTCCGTTCTCTGAATGAAGCCGTTGCTTATCGCTAGGAAGAACGCTGATAACAGCCCTGTCGTCTTCCCTCCCACTTCCTTCCCCAAGAAGTATATGATGAGACCCGCTGCTGTGGCCTCGATCGGGGGTAGGATCACAGCTAGGTGTAGAGGGGAGATGAACACGCCTAGAGACGTAAAGGTATTGTAGATGAGTGCGTGTGCGAACGCGACTCCTGGGAAGGCGGTGTGTGTCACATCTCTTCCGTAGGGGTACCAAACCGCGTTGTCGTGGAGGTTAAACCAATCCGCAAAACCCTGCCAGCCGCTGCTTTCAATGTAGGTTGCCTGATAGAACTGATAATAAGGGTCGAACTCCGATAACGCGGCTCCCCAGCGAAGAGGCAGCATCCTTATCATGAAAGTGATGGCTAGACATGAGAACAAGATCGCGGCTTCGACTAATGCGGGTTTGGAAAGACGCTGCAGTCGCCTGGAGACTGATGAAAGCTTCTCTCTGACAGAACTCAAAGCTCGTTTTTCCCCGGGGTTCATTGAGACGGTTCCGGTTCTGTATTTATCCTTATCTCTAAGGGGCTCTCCCTGAGCTCAGATCCGCACTTGGGGCAAGTGCAGCCATTTTGACGGGCTACCTCTTCAGGGAGTTTGAGTTCGTTTCCCTCGTACAGGGTGTGGCCGCACTTATTGCAGGCGATGACTAACAAAGCTCTCCCTCGGCCACAGGAATGAATCTCACGATCAAGATATATATGTTGCTCGGAGCCGCCCTCTCTCCATCCATGAAGCCTGGGAGCTTGATCTCTGGATGTCTGCCACCGCCGTGCGCAGGGCCTTCATAATAGCCGAGAAGCCAACAGCAGCGAGAAGGATAGCTGAAGCATTAGATAGAAGGGGTTCACCCAAGAAGGTGAAGGGAAGAGCCTTCGAGTATTACATATCCGAGGGTGAAGGTGAAGAGATACTGGTCTGCCCTGCCCTCGGACACCTATACACTTTGGTCGATCTTCGCGGTGACAAGAGTCTTTACCCATCCTTCGTCACCAAATGGGTTTCAAGGGACCGCGCTGAGAGAGGCTTGCAGAGAGTTAGGGCTTGGATTCAGGAGATAACGCAGCTCTCCAAGCGAGCAGACCAGTTCATCAACGCATGCGACTATGACGTAGAGGGCAGCCTAATCGGTTCAACCATACTTAAGTACGCTTGTTCAGAAAAGGACAAGACCGCTGCCAGAATGCGTTTTTCTACCTTGACCAAGGCCGACATATTGCTCGCCTACAAGAACATGGCTTCCGGAACGGATGATTCACTGGTAGAGGCGGGGCTTGCTAGACATGAAGTTGACTTCCTATATGGTATAAATTTGTCTAGGCTGCTTACCACATCCCAAAAGAGGCTGAGCGGCAGATATAGTACAATAAGCGCTGGACGAGTGCAGAGTCCAACCCTCGGCTTTGTGATACAACGTGACGAAGAGATCAATTCTTTTGTACCGATCCCTCACTTTGAAATAGATGCAGCGTTCAAAGTGGGAGAAGAGACAGTAGCCGCCTCTTACCAGAAGGGGAAGATCCAAAAACTTTCAGAGGCGAACAGGATAGTTTCAGAGTGTGAAAACAGTCGGGG
>Ga0315308_1002101_pt1 | contig 11323 bp, 11 predicted proteins | sample TDP3_MG_FD_203078 | JGI IMG/M metagenome (GOLD analysis project Ga0315308, IMG submission 203078) | Freshwater sediment microbial communities from Lake Towuti, South Sulawesi, Indonesia - TDP3 | ecosystem: Environmental > Aquatic > Freshwater > Lake > Sediment | place: Indonesia: South Sulawesi...
GTTACACTGGGCGATTCCAGCCTTTTTGAGAGCGAGGTCGAAAGCGTTGAGTTCGGAAACTGGACTTGTCGCTTTTCCGCTTGTTATGAAGAATTCTTTTGGGATCATCTCTGTGTTTTATGCCTCTTCTGTTTGCGTATCGCAATAACATTAACTATTAGATTATTAATCTTGTGGTTAGCGGTCCTTTGAAAGCATGTTAGGCGCACCGAATGTACTTTGATGCGAAAACCTTTTAAATAAGGGCTAACTGTCTAACTGTTACAGAGGCATTGGTGCTCTGTGGCTATACTGAAACGCCTCACAAAAAATAAACTGGTTCTTTATCAAAGATTAGGACATTTTGACGAGCATTTGGCAAGTTTCTATTCTCTAGCTTTCGGCGAACCTTACATCTACAAAGACACGTATCTACTATATTATGACCGTTTCAGCAAAATACTATACTTAACCCTCTTTGAACTTAACGGACACGAAGACAAACTCCAATGCATCGAAACCGCCGCAAAACTATTTGAACCAGAAGAAATAGTAACCGATTCACCAGAAAAGTTACAGCCAGACATAAGAGATTTTCATTGTGCGAACATACATTTTGACAGAGACTACCAAATCTATCTCCCCAAGTTTGACGAAACCTTGAAAGGCAACGCCTACAAAGACTTGAGGTACCGAGTCCACAATGCTATAAAAAGAGGATACTATCTGGAAATTGGAAGGAAAATGACGCCAGCACATTGCCATCTCGTAGCTTGCCACGAAGCGGCAAAGAAATGTGACTTGTGGGATAACCAGTTGTACTTAAGCATAAGAGACTACTTGAAACATTATGCATCGCCCCTTCTATTCAACGTGCTTTCAAACGGAGTACTCATAGGATTCGATGTGGTCGACTTTCTAAATGATACTACAATGACCATACCGTTGGGCTTCTACCTAGACTATCCGTCGCTAGCAGACTTCATTCTGTTTAAAGAAATCGTTTACGCCAAGGAAAGAGGCTACACATGGCTTGATTTGGGATGGGCATGCAACTCTGGAGTAGAATCGTTCAAAAGGAAATGGATGGCTGAGCCGAAATTCGAAATTTGGACGCAAGAATACGTAAAGAACGGAGTGGAAAACAAAACTGGTATTTGATCTACTCCCACGCGACAGCTTTAAAGGCTGGCGAAAATTGTCCGGCTGGTTTACCACAAGTTTTATTTCTCCTTCAATATACTGAAATTTGTATTTTGAGGTGCTATTGTTACGTTTGGGACTTTGGAAGTCCTTGGTCCTGAACATGAATTTTCTCTGGTTGACGGAAATCTGCATCCGTTGCCTATTGTGGATACGGTAATTAAGGAATTAAATGGACGCATCGTGAATTACGTGAGGTTAAAAAGTTTCACTTTTGGAAAAGAGTTGCAGTCGCATGTTGCGGAGTTTAAAGCAAACGTGCCTTTCTATTCGCCGGGGACCTTCGAGGAGAACATGCAAAGGGCGGTTCTAGAAATTGCTGATTTCGTGGAGAGAAAGCACGATGCACAGTTGCTTGGCACAGGGATGCATCCCTTGTTACGGCTGGAAGAGGCGAAAGTTTGGTCACATCGAGACCGCAAGATTTACGAAGCCTTAAGCCACATTTTCAACTTTTATCAGCATGGCTGGCTTAACATTCAAGCCTTTCAACTTAACCTCTCTTATGGCAACGAGAAAGAAGCAATACAACTCCACAATGCCTTAGCGAATCTTTTACCTTATATTCCAGCCATATCAGCCTCTTCGCCAGTCTACGAATCTAAGATCAGCGAATACACTGACAGCCGCCTACACTTCTATGAGATAAACCAGAAAGAAATTCCGTCCATGACTGGCAATATAATTCCAGAATACGTAAACTCATTTAAAGAATATCGGCAAATCATTGTAAGCAAGTATACGGAAGAACTGCAGAAATTAAAGGCTCCGGAATGTCTTCTAAACAAGGAATGGCTGAACTCCCGTGGCGCAGTTTTCCGTTTTGACCGAAAGGCTATAGAAATCCGAATAATGGACGAACAAGAATGTATTAAGGCTGACGTGGCGTTAAGTTGCTTCATAAGAGCCAGTTTGAGAGGAATGTCGTTCCGAAGGGAACCGTATTTGCCACGTGAAGTTTTGATAGAGGACATAAACTCTGTAATAAAGGATGGCTTAGAAGCGAAAGTTCAGCACCCAAGGGGACCCACAGCCAGAGACGTGTGCAGATACTATTTTAGAATGGCTTTGGAAAGTGCCTCACTAGAAGAGAAGAAGTACCTGCCAATCGTTGAGAAGCGAATTGAGGAAGGCAGCCTTTCAAATCTTATTCGTAGAGACGTGTTGAAAAAAGCTCAGAAGACGGATTTAGGTGAAGCGATTTTAAGCATTTATTTGAAGCTGGTAGAAAATTTAATCGCGAACGAAGTGTATTCCTAGCACTTCAAAAATGAAAAAGATAAAGCTGGAACTTTATGGAAAAAGTAAAAGACACAATCAACATAAGGCGAAACAACTTTTTCCATGTGTGCAGCAAATGCAAGCTCAACTGTTGCCAAAACGCAAGACCACCAATAACGCAAAAAAGGAAAAAAATTATAGAAAGCTATCTCGCAACTCGAGGCTTAAGAATTAAAAAACCCTTTGACAATGCAGATTACATCTTCCCAAGAGAAACAAGTGATGGTTTCTGTATCCTCTTCGATAAGGAAAATGGAAAATGCCTTGTGCATCCAGTAAAGCCAGAAACATGCATCGCTGGGCCAATCACTTTTGACATAAACCTACAAACTGGCAAGATCGAATGGTTTTTAAAGTTTGAAAGCATCTGTTCCGTCGCTGGCATCTTGTATAGAGATAAAGAAGCATTAGAAAAACATTTGAGTTCAGCTAAAAAAGCGTTGCAAACGCTTGTCCAAGAACTAGACGCCAAGACATTATGCACCATATTAAAGATAGAAGAGCCCGAAACCTTCAAAATAGAAGAAGATTCATTAAGCCTAGAAATTCTGGAAAAAATAACGAAAAATAAAACGGCATACCGATCGAAGGTTTAGCGCCATCTACAAATAAACGAATAAATGAAAGGTCTGTAAATGGGGATTAGGGGTGGTTTGAAATTATGGGTAAATTAGAGGGAACGGTAGCCATAATTACTGGCGCTGGCCGAGGAATAGGGAAAGGAATTGCGCTGGCTTTTGCCAGAGAGGGCGCTGACGTGGTTATTGCTGAATTGCGGCCTGAGTTGGCTGAAGAAACTGCTAAGGAGATTAGGGCTTTGGGTAGGCAGGCTTTGGCGGTGAAAACTGATGTTAGGAAGAGTGAGGAAGTTGAGGAAGTGGTGAGGAAGACTTTGGAGAGGTTTGGGAAAATTGACATTCTAGTGAATAATGCTGGAGTTGCTGGAACGCCGGAGGTGGTGGCTCATGCTGGTTTGCCGTGGCTGATTGAGGAGGAACATTGGGATGCTACTTTTGATGTTAATATGAAGGGAACCTTTCTCTGCTGTAAGTATGTGGTTCCTCACATGATTGAGAGGAAGAGCGGGAAGATCATTAACATAGCTTCCGTGGCTGGCAAGCCCTTCTGGGAGGGCGCTTCTTTGCTTCTTCATTATTGTGCTTCTAAGGCGGCTTTGATTAATTTCACTGAAAACTTGGCTGTGGTTTTGGCGGAGTATGGCATCAATGTCAACGACATTTGTCCTGTTTATGTTTGGACAGAATTATGGAAGACTGGCGTCGGCGGAGAGGAGGGTAAGCATGAGTTTGAGGAAATCGTTAGGGAGACGACTATTCAGGGAAGGATAACCACGCCGGAGAAGATTGCTGCTTTGGCTGTTTTCTTGGCGTCTGAGGATGGTGACGACATTACTGGGCAGTCGATAGATGTGGGTTCCTAAAGTTTGCCCAATCGATCCGTAAGAAAAACATCAAAATCCTTAAACAACATTTGCGAAGCCTGAGTTTGAAAAAGAAGCCTAAATCCGTGTAGTTAAATATTTAGGACAAGAACATATCTGAAATGGTTGTGGCTGTTTTGCCTCAAATACCCGTAGCCTACATTGACATCAGATTCTTTGTCCACGCAACTGAAAACTTAGATAAAGTTGTTGAGGCGGTTCAACGTATCCTTCCAAGCGATTACATAGACGACATACTGTTTAAGAAGAATAATTTGAAGGGGCATTACGGCAACCCCATAACTCTTTTCGAAACCAGAATAAAGAAGAAGGAAATAATCAAAGTCTTCGTTGAGAACCTCTCCTCGCGCCTAGACGAGTTAGACAAGGAAACGTTACGTAGGGAAATTGATTTACACGTAGAAAAGGGAAGCCTCTACGTTAGGCTAGACAAGCAAGTTGCTTTCCAAGGCGAACTCAAGCTTTGCGTAGCCGACCCCATTCATGTGCGAATACGGTTCAGAAAAACGAAAAACGAAGATATCGTTAAGACCTGCCAAGAACTCGGGATGCTAACATGAGAATATGCCATAAAAGTTATGCGGACAATTAAATTTAAATAAATTTACTTAGCAGTTTATACACATCTAATAAGGGCTTAAAATGAACGTTTATAGCTTACAATCAAACGACCTTAAAAACTTAGGTCAACGTAGAGCAGTTGAATTCTTTCGCAAAATCCTGTGGGCAGAGGGCTCAAGAGTCGGGATTGGTAGAAATCTGATAGACGTTCCAGATTGTATAAATGTGGGAGATGGTGGATTAGATTCAGTAATTGAGAATGTTACACCTTTATCTGTTGAGGTTATCCCGTCGGGGCTTTCTGGTTTTCAGGTTAAATCCTCTGATTTGCGACCAGAAGATTGTAAGAAGGAACTCCATAAAGGGAAAAATCGACAAGCCCCTCTTAAACCAGAAATTAGAAGACTTTTAGACAATAATGGAACGTATATTCTCGTCCTTTTTGCAGACATAACTTCCCAGATGAAGAGAAGAAGCAATCCAGGAAGAACTAATCAAAATGGGTTATGCTGATCCCAAAATACGAGTTTATACAATAAATCAGATAATGGGTTTTGCCGAGAGATTCCCCTCCCTTGTAGCATGGCTAAAAGGTTATCCTTCTGAATGTTTACCCTATCAGAAGTGGGCAGAAAACAGCGATGTAAGTAATCCCAAAACATTTTTTGCAGATGAACAGAGGAAAAAAATTATAGAGGAAATAAGAAAAAAACTAAGAACCCCGGAAGGGCATACTCCTATCTTTAGAATTATTGGGCTCTCCGGCTTGGGAAAAACAAGACTTGCCTTTGAAACTCTATCTTCACATGATTTGAAGAATAAAGTCATCTATATAAAAGCCGAGTCATTCAAAAATTCTCCCCTCTTCCATACTTTGCTGATAGAGGATAGCTTAGAGGCAGTAATTGTTGTAGATGAATGTTCTTTGGAGGATCACGAGCATTTTGTGAGACATTTTTCTAAGAGAGGATCAAGATTAGCTTTAGTCACAATTTCCCATGAAATAGGCAGTGTATCGACTCCAACTCTTCAGTATAGATTAGGGCCTCTGTCAAAAGATGGAATTAAAGAAATTTTGTCTAAGGAGATTATGGGATTACCTCAAGAGGTTACAAATAGACTTGCTGATTTTGCCGATGGATATCCAAGAATTGCGATGCTTCTTGCGGAAAATTATATTTCAGGTTTATCCTCTCGTGAAGATATTCTAACGGTGAATGATGAAACTCTTATAAATAGGCTTATAGCAGGAAAGCTTGATCCCTCTTCGGATTGGTTTAGGAAAACAAAGAAGGTATTAATGGGTTTATCTTTATTTGAGAAAGTAGGATACAAAGGAGATCTATGCTGTGAAGCAGAGTGGGTAGCGGATTTAATAAAGGTAGACTGGGATGAGTTTCAACAAGTTGTAAGAGAACAAAAACAGAGAGGCATCATACAAGGAGAATACTATGTTTATGTAACTCCGTTTCCTCTGGCTGTGTATCTTCTTAGAGAATGGTGGGAAACTTATGGAAATAGCAAAGATTTTGAAGATTTCATTAAAAGTATTCCCAAGGATTTTAGACTGGATATGTTAGATCGTTTTATCTCTCGTCTCCCATTTATTACATCCGCCAAGCCGGGGAGAAACTTAGTTAAACAGTTACTTTCAAAGGAAGGCCCTTTTGCAGATGGTTCATTTTTAAAAACCGAAATCGGGTCTAAATTCTTTTCCAACTTAACCGAGGCCAATCCTGAATTGGCTTTACATTGTTTGAAAAGAACCATTGGCACTTGGAGCAAAGAACAGTTACTCGAGTTTAAAACTGGTCGGAGAGCAATTGTATGGGCACTTGAAAAAATTGTCGTTTGGAGAGAGCTCTTTGCGGATGCCGCAAGGTTATTGCTTGCACTTGGAGAGGCTGAAAACGAAAGTTATGCAAACAATGCCAGTGGAGTCTTTGCTGATTTGTTTTCTCCAGCTTGGGGACTAGTTTCTCCAACCGAAGCCCCTCCTGAAGAGAGATTTCCCGTTCTTCTGGAAGCGATTAATTCTGATTCTATTGAGCGTAAGAAGTTAGCTTTGAGAGCCTTCAGAAGTGCTTTGCAATGGGGAGGTTTCACTCGTATGGTAGGTGCTGAGTATCAAGGCGCACGAGCTCCACCAAAATTATGGACTCCTAAGACCTATAAAGAGATTTTTGATTATTATAAAAAAGTCTGGACTTATCTTGAAGAGAATCTTGAGAAATTTTATGATGAAATTAGAGATGAAGCTGCTAAAATTCTTCTGGAATCTGCTCGTGGTATAGCCAGTATTCATCTTTCATTGTCTGAAATGGTGAGAAAAACAATTAGAAAAATGGCTTCTTACTCTTGGCTAGACAAAACTAAACTGTTGGAAGTAGTTTCACACGTAACACATTATGACGGCAAGAAGATGCGGGAAGATGTTCTTGAAGATTGGATTACTTTGAGAGATGAATTGACTGGTTCAAGTTTTCCTGAATTGCTGATAAGATTCGTCGGATTGGACCTTTTAGAAGATTATTTTCACAACGGCGAACATTATGATACTAAATGGGTTGAATCAAAGATCCATGAATTGGCAGAAATAGTTACAAGAAACCCAGAGTTACTTGAACCAGAGTATTCATGGTTAACCACAGAACGAGCCAAAAGAGGTTATCAATTCGGTTATGAACTTGGAAAGTTAGAAACTGATTTTTCGCTTTTAGAGAAATTAATAGAGGAGCAGAAAAAGGCAGGACCTAACGGGAATGTCTGTTTCTTGGGCGGATATTTCAGAGCATTATTTGAAAGAAATGTATCACTCTGGGAAAACAAACTTGAGTTATTGTCTAAAGATGAGACTCTCAAAAGATTTGTTCCAGAATTAACTTGGCGCTCCGGCATAACAGATAGAGCTGCTAAAAGAATTCTATCAATGGCTGAGAAAGGAGAGATAAATATTGATAGTTTTTGGATGTTCAGATTTGGAGGGGTTGTTAAACATATATCAGAACCTGTTTTTATTGATTGCATTAATTTTCTCTTAAAAGAAACTTCTGGTTTAGGTGCTGTAATAGCTCTTAGCTTGTTTTATTCTTTCTACCTTCAAAGTGACAAAACTCTAAACAAGGACTTAGCATTAACTTTGTTGCTACATCCGGCATTCTGGGATGGCGCCAAGAATGTGCCAATAAATCAGACGGTATATAACTGGAAGGAGATAGCAAACACATTGATTAAGCAATTTCCAGAGACTGGAGGCTTATTTGCAGATCAGATAATAATGTTTTTTGGTGATGAAAGGAGCATAGCACACGGTTTTTATTCGCAACTTCATGAAGTGTTACTGGAAATAGTTAAGAAAAAACCTGAGGAAATATGGGTAAAAATAACAAAATATTTAGGTCCTCCGATAGATAGAAGAGCTTTTTACTTGAAAGAATGGCTCAGAGGAGAAAAAGGCTTAACGAGCAGACCTGGTGGATTAGAATTCTTCAACTTTGAGGATGTTTGGAAATGGGTTGATGAAGACGTAGAAAACAGAGCACGCTATCTAGCTACTTTTGTTCCCCCCTATCTTTTACATTCTGAAGAAAAAATATGTCTTGCCAGAGAAATGCTTGTAAGATACGGGGATCGAGAAGATGTCCGAAGCAATTTTTCTGCAAATTACTCCTCCGAGGGATGGACAGGCCCTGTAAGCACCCATTACATGAATAAAAAGAGAGAACTTTTAGAATTTAAGAAAAATGAAACAAATGAAAATGTTATCAAATGGATTGAAGAATACATAGAAATATTAGAAAGGGATATAGAAAGGGCAAAGATGGAAGAAGAGAGAGGATTCTAAAACAAATGTTTTTGTTGTTTGCGGAAAAGATATGCCAAGAACTCGGGATGCTAACATGAGAAGATTCGTTGACCTACATCTACGCCCATCGATCAATGATCCTGATCAAGTTGAGAGAATGGTTAGGAAGTCCTCTGAACTGGGATATGGACTGATTAGTATTCCCCTTCCACCCAACGTCGCGAGAGACAAAGTTGATCAGTTGCAACGCATTTGCAGCGATGCCAAGATAGATTTTGTCACAAGGGTGGATTTTGCCCCAAAAACACCCGGTGAACTGCTTCATGACCTGCGTCGTTTCAGGCGAAGGTTCGAGGTTGTATCCATAACTTGCATCTCGAAGCGTGTTGCGAGGCAGGCAGCCAAGGATCGGCGAGTTGACCTCCTCTCCTTTCCCGTAACTGACATCCATAAAAGATTTTTTGATCATGCTGAGGCTGAACTTGCTTCCAAAGCTTTGTCGTGTCTCGAAATAGAAATGGCTCCGCTTCTCTTGTTATCTGGTTCTTCAAGGGTCCGTCTCCTTTCTCGTCTTCGAAGAGAGGTGGCAATAGCGAAAAAGTTTAACGTGCCAGTCATAATTTCCAGCGGTGCAACGAATGAGTATCTGATGAGAAGCCCCCACGACTACGCCGCCCTTGCAACCCTTTTTGACATGACCCAGCCATACGCTTTGCACGCCCTTTCAGAAAATCCCCTCGCTATAGTTAAGCGAAACAGGGAAAAGTTAAGTCCGGACTATGTAGCCCCGGGTATCCGAGTCGTAAGGAGGAAAAATTGTGTCTAGGCGCGTGAAAAGGCGCTATCTTGCTTTCAGAGTTGTAAGTGAACAACCTGTCAACGGAAGGGACGTCATGGACGCCGTTTGGAAGGCGGTCCTCCAACTCTTCGGAGAATACGGCGCCAGCCAAACCAACCTCAGCCTCATCGACTGTAACCCACAAAAGAGTTACGCTATCGTGCGCTGTTCTCACAAGGCTTTGGAGATGATTAGAGCCTCCGTTGCTTCTATAACAGAAATAAATGGAAAACCTGCAGCCATACATGTTCTAGGGGTTTCCGGGACTTTGAGGGCGCTTCGTAAAAAGGCATCGCTACAAGGTTGATGCTACAGAACTTGTCTGTTGCAGAATATTTCGTTTTTCGAAATAAGCTGTATTTAGGTTCTTAAAATTAGAGTGATGTAGATGAGGCTACGACAATGAAGTCTGAGATTATAGAACTTAACAAATTGTTATGTAGAAACTGTAACGAAACCGAGTATGAAATATGTAGAGAATGCAAAGTATACCAATTAATCAACTCGCTAGTTTCCTAGCCATTATGCAGGTTCGATAATTTACTGCAAGCCAAGTCCAAGTTCCTAGGCATTAATTTTCATTCAAACTGTAATATGTTTTACCTTAGGGCTGGCATGCACCGCAAACCCGCCGAAGAATGTTACAACTATATAAAGAAAAACTAGGGAGGTCTATCTACACAGGGGGCATTCACCGCAACTGGCTGCGAGAATGTTGAAACTATATGTAGGGGGCTATATAGGCCTCTATCTATCAGCGTCATCATTACCCTTCATGGATTAGTTGACAACGACTTCTCGATTCTTCTGTTAACCAAGAAGAATACTATCCAAGTGATGAAGCCGTATGTCAATCCATTTACAATAGCGTTTATGTAAGGGACATCAAGCCACGTCTGAACCATGTTGCCTGGAAAAAGGGGAACGGGGACAGCAATAGACGCGCAGGTAAAAAGGAGGAAAAAAGCTACAAAAATTGCCCCTGCCCTCATATTTTCATTATACCTCTTTTGCAAGATTCTCTTTCTTGACAAAACAATGTAAAAGCTTAGGACAGGTCAAGCATCCATCAGGAATAGCATGGTCTCTTGGAAGAGTTTTCAAATATCCAAACCGATACGGACACTCCGAAGGGGTCTTCTCTGGCGCATTCCCAGAAGTTTCAAGAGAAACCAGATCCAATCTTTGGTCCTTAACCACAACATCAACCTTTGTCAAACAGTGAGGACAAGCGTAATAGGTTTCCCTAGGCGTCCTAGAAAAATCAGTTAACATAAGGGGCTTCTCAAACCCTTTCTTACATTCACTGTAAGGGCAAACGAGATGTTCGGATCCCATATTCCTTCCCATATGTATATTAAATCTTAATAGTTAATAAACCTTTTCGTAGCTTTGTTCAACAAAAATACATAAAAATAAACGGAAAAATGGCTTTAAACCGTGAAATACTCCGTAAAAAACCTTTAAAGAAGCAACAGAACGCCTACAAGTTACGAAAATAGAAACAAGCGCACGAGCGCTGGTGCAAAGGTGATTAGTGGACGGGCCGAAGTATGTTCGAGATTTCCAGGGCATAAACTAGGCGTCGGTTTCTCGTGATACACACTTCGCTTTTTAAATGTACTGGCTAGTAGAAACGCTGGAGACTAGACTTCATGGCAAGTATCAGCGAGGAAGAGGAAGCGTACCACGAAGAAGAGGAAGAAACTAGGCTTTTGAATGCCGAGGAAGCCACCTTGATAGCAACCAACTTTTTGAGGAGGCTTGGAAACAGAAAGGGCCTCAAACCGATCAAGGCTTCTTTGCAGGAAGAAATATACATTGTGGAGATTGGATTGAAGAATAAAATTGCGACGGTGGAGATCGCTGCAACCAGTGAGGAGATCAGACAATATGAGATCAAGGCCGTCGTTAAAGAGTCTACGTCTTCTTCTCTGCTTACACGAAAAAACATACTTCTGGTATGTGGAATTATGGTTGCCTCGATTTTTGTTTCCAGTTTGCTGGGAATTCAATCATTTTTCCCAAGCCTATTCTAGCATTGACGGTTTTGTTTCATAGGTAGTAAACCCTCTTCTTTCCTTCATTTTCTGTCTGATAGATAGGCTCTCTGTTAGATCGATGCCTATATAGCCTCTCTATTTATAGTTTCAACATTGAAACTGCGGATCGGTGCAGTTTCTAAATTTTTAGC
>Ga0315308_1002102_pt1 | contig 11319 bp, 11 predicted proteins | sample TDP3_MG_FD_203078 | JGI IMG/M metagenome (GOLD analysis project Ga0315308, IMG submission 203078) | Freshwater sediment microbial communities from Lake Towuti, South Sulawesi, Indonesia - TDP3 | ecosystem: Environmental > Aquatic > Freshwater > Lake > Sediment | place: Indonesia: South Sulawesi...
TGCGTCTAACACAAATTGCGGATCTATCCTACTTGAGCACAGAACTCGTATTGGAACCAGATTCGGTGGGTATTTCAACCTACTAACTCCAGCCAGATCAGCTCCAGCGCTGGCGCACCATTTGCAGAGGAACGCTACTATTTTTGGTTCAAACTGCTTGCTCAATGAGAGCTCACTCCTGCAACCTCGCTAATCATCTCGTAGAAGGTCTTGTCTGCGAAGTTTCTCACCTTCATGGCTCCACTTGGGCATGTAGAAACGCACCCCCCACATCCTGTGCAGAGAACTTCGGTGACTTTAGCTACGTTTTCTTCTACTTTTATTGCGTCATAAGGACAGGCCGCGATGCAGAGGCCACAACCGGTGCATAGTTTCTCGTCAGCCTCTGCTATGATGGGTTCATGGAGTATTTTGTCTTTAGACAGAATTGATATCGCTTTGCTTGCAGTTGCACTTGCCTGGGTTACTGATTCAGATATGTCTTTGGGTCCATGGATTGCCCCGCACACAAATATCCCCTCAGAAGTGCATTCAACAGGCCTAAGCTTGGGGTGTACCTCTTGCACAAATCCGTTTTCGTCAAGGGGTATCTTCAGTTCGCTAACGAGTTCTTTGCCTATGGAGGGAGTCATTCCAGTTGCTAGGACTACCATATCGACTTCGAGTTCGATCTTTCTGTTTGTTAGCAAGTCCAAGGCTGCGACAACGGGGTTCCCTTTTCTACTGAGGTAGACCTTGTTAGGTTTGCTTTTGATGTAGATGACGTTGTGCTCGGTTTGGGCTCTTTGGTAGAACTCTTCGTAGCCCTTTCCAGGTGTTCTAACGTCGATGTAGAATACGTATGCTTCTCCCTCTGGTACTCTGTGTTTGAATAGTATAGCATGTTTGGCTGTGTACATGCAACAAACTTTTGAGCAATAATTCAAGTAGTTCTGGTCTCTGGAACCAGCGCATTGTATGAATGCAATCTTCTTAACTGGCTTTTTGTCACTAGGTCTTCTGATTTCACCTCCAGTCGGGCCAGTTGAAGAGAGTATTCTTTCAAACTGCAACGAATCGACAACATCTTCTATGAATCCGTATCCATACTCTCCTATGCTTTCTTTGGGATAGGCATCATAACCAGTTGCAACAATTATTGATCCGAAATCCTCCTCCATGATCTTTTCACTCATGTCTGGATTGATGGCCTTCGGTTCACAGACTTCTACGCATTTGCCGCATACCAACGGGTTCAGACCTAGACAGGTTGAGTCGTCTATGGTGTAAGAGGATGGAACAGCCTGGGGGAATGGGATGTAAATTGCTCTTCTAACGCTGAGGCCTTTGTCAAACTCGTTTAGAGCAAATACAGGGCAAACTTCTAAACAGTCTCCGCAGAGGTTGCAGGTCTCTTGGTTTACGTACCTGGGTTTCATCTTTATCTTAACATGAAAATTTCCAACGTAACCATTTATCGAAACGACTTCACTTAGCGTCAACAACTGAATGTTGGGATGGTGTGCTGCATCCGCCATCTTAGGCGTGAGGATACACTGAGCACAGTCAAGTGTTGGGAAAGTTTCAGACAACTGAGCCATTCTTCCGCCAATCGTGGGCGATTTCTCGATCAACGTAACCGGTATTCCCGTGTTTGCTACATCAAGGGCTGCTTGAATTCCTGCGATGCCACCTCCTATTACTAAGCACTTTTTCTTTACGCCAACTGCGATTGCATTTAGAGGGGCATTGTCTATAGCCTTGTCTACGATGCTTCTGACGATCTTTGAGGCTTTGTCTGTTGCTTTCTCTGGATCGTCATGAACCCAGCTGCACTGTTCTCTTATGTTTGCCATCTCACACTTGAACGGGTTAAGTCCAGCAGATTCACACGCGTTTCTGAAGGTTTGTTCATGCAGACTTGGTGAGCACGCGGCAACCACAACTGCGGTGAGCTTCTTTGATTTTATTGCATCTTTGACCAGTTTTTGCCCAATTTCAGAACACATGTACTTGTAGGCTTCACTGTGTGCAACATTTGAATGCTTTGTTATTTCCTGAGTTATCTTTTCGATGTCAACGGTGCCTGCTATGTTTCGGCCACAGTGACAAACGAATACTCCAACTCTCTCACTCATGGTTTTTCTGCCTCGAACCTTTGAAAATGTTCGTAGCCTTTGCGCAATGCCTTCATGTTGAGGTCCAAGAACCTTTTTGGCACGCTGTCTGTCACTGCTTTTTCCATGGCTTCATAGCTCACTATCTTGGCAGCTCCAGCGAGAAAGCCAAGCATTATTATGTTTGCAACTACTCTATTCCCCAATTCTTCAGCAATTCTTGTTGCTGGTATTCCAGCCCTTCTTGAAGGAATGGGCTTCTCATTAAGCTGAACAAGCTCCTCATCGTAGAGTAGTATTCCGTTTTGTTTTGCTATTCCGATGAACTTATCGTAAGCGTGTGTTGCCATTGCCACTATTACGTCGGCTTTTGTGACGTATGGATAGTCGATTGCTTCGTCGCATATGATCACTTGGGCTCTTGACTCTCCTCCTCTAGCTTCGGCGCCATAGCTCGGTACAAAGGTGCTTTCTTTCTTGTCGTAAAGAGCAGCGGCGCTCCCAAGAATGAAACCTTGCAGTATAATTCCTTGTCCACCAGTTCCAACAAACAAGATTTCTGTTCTATCCACGTCGACCACCTTTGGCTTTTTCGATTAGACTTGCAATCTTTTCCTCGTAGACTGGTTTTTCCACATCCACGAATTTTCCAACAACTATTTTGTCTTCCCATCTTATCTCAGCAAGTTTTGGATCCGCAAAATTGATCACTTCGGTGTGCTTTTGATACATTTTTAGTTCGTCGATACCCTCTGGAAGGTTGTTCCTTCTGCCAAAGTTGACGGGGCACGGAGAAAGGATTTCTATGAATCTGAAGCCTCTTCTGTTTAAAGCCTCGACTGTTGTGTTAATGAGCTGCCTAGCATGAAGAATAGTCCAGCGCGCTACATAGGTTGCTCCACTTGAGGCTGCAAGCCATGGTAGGTTGAACGATGGTTCGATGTTCCCGTAGGGAGATGTGGTGGTAATGGACCCGAACGGAGAGGTCGGACCAAGCTGTCCTCCTGTCATACCGTAATTGAAGTTGTTGACGCAAACAACTAGTATGTCGTTGTTTCTTCTCGCGGCGTGGATAAAGTGGTTTCCACCTATTGCGAAGAGATCGCCGTCGCCGCTGAGCACTATCAGGTTGAGTTTTGGATTTGCGAGTTTCAAACCTACCGCGAACGGTATGGCTCTACCATGAAGGACGTGGAATGAGTCGAAGTTTAGATATCCTGCAGCCCTGCCGGTGCATCCTATTCCTGAGACAATTGCAACGGTGTTTAAATCTATGCGGCTATTTTCCATTGCTCTGACAAGTGCTTGGATTGCAGTTCCGAGGCCACATCCTGGGCACCATATGTGAGGTAGTCTCTCTGTTCTAAAGTACTTGCTTAAGAAAGCATCATATTCTTGTTCCTGCATTCACTTCACCTGCTTTATTTTATCAAGTATTTCTTCGAACGTGTGGGCCTCTCCACCCAGGTTCTCTGCGAGAATTACTTGTTTTCCACTTGAACATCTCTCAACTTCGTAGAATATCTGGCCATAGTTCATTTCGGCTACGACAAATGCTTTAGCTTTTCTCGCAATCTCCCTGATTGTTGTGTCTGCGAATGGCCATATTGTTACAAGTCTGATTAATCCTGCTTTGACGCCTTCTTCTCTTGCCATTCTCACGGCTCTGAGAGCTGGCCTTGACGTGATACCGAATGATACGACTACGACTTCGGCGTCATCCATGTAGACTTGTTCGACTTCGGATATTTTTTCAGCGTTCTTTCTGATCTTGTCACTTAACCTCAATACGTATTTGTTCTGAGCTTCTCGTGTGGCAACTGGATAACCTCTTTCGTCATGAGTAAGGCCTGTGACGTGGAAACGAAATCCCTTTCCAGCTATGGCCATTGGTGGAATGAGGTCTTCGTCTGGCTTGTAGGGAAGGTAGGGTTGTGTGTTAGCCGGCGTCTTCCTGTTTGCTGTGGTTATTTCTTCGTCCTTTGGGATTCTTACTTTTTCGTACATGTGTCCTACGCATTCGTCCATCAGTACTATCACTGGAACTCTGTACTGCTCGGATAGGTTGAAGGCTCTTATCGCATGTGAGTAAGCTTCGTTAGGTGAGTTAGGAGATAATGCGATAATCTCGTAACATCCGTGAGAACCCCATTTTGCCTGCATCACGTCGCTTTGGGCTGGTAGAGTTGGAAGGCCTGTAGAGGGTCCTCCTCTTTGAACGTCAACTATTACACAGGGTGTTTCAAGCATTACGGCCAACCCTATGTGCTCCATCATGAGACTGAAACCCGGGCCCGAGGTAGCAGTCATCGACTTAACGCCAGCCCAAGAAGCCCCTAAAACTGCTCCAATCGAGCCTATCTCATCTTCCATCTGAATGTAGACGCCTCCAATCTGAGGCATTCTTCGTGCGAATGACTCGGCGATTTCCGTGGAAGGAGTGATGGGGTATCCGGCAAAGAATCGGCAACCAGCCTTGATTGCACCTTCTACCAACGCGATGTTTCCGCTAAGGTACCTGACGGACTGAGACGATTGTTCGCTCACTTATTCTCCCTCGGCTTGACATGGATGGCGAACTCTGGACAGATGAGCATGCAGAAGCCGCAGTTCACGCAGACTTTTAGAGGCTCTTCCTCAGCCAGTTCGGGAGGATGGTACCCGACTGAATTGTATTTGCTGGACTGCACCAATATCTTTTTTGGGCAGAACTCAATGCAGAAGCTACAGCCTTTACAACGTTCTTCAAATACTGTCACCTCACCCCGCGGTATTTTTAACCCACTTTCTTGAAGCAATTTTTGCAGTTTACTTTCAGGCACCTAAAAACCCCCAAGAAATCGGATTTCTTTTTCGCTAAACGGGCGAATAATGCTCAAAGAGGCAGGGTTCAACGGGGTTCTTTTGAAGACTTGAAGATAATAATAACTAGTATCTAGTTCAGTGTTGGGGCAGTTCATTGTGCAGATGCTGCATTCAAAGCAGTGTCTCGCCTTCCCGTTGCTGAATAAAGGTTTTGGAACGTCCATTTTGAACATGGTTGTAGCCTTGGTTTCCAAAGTTGTCGCTCCTAGAGAAAGAGTGAAGTCTAAAATATAAAAGTTTACAAATGTAAACCCCCCGCCTCTACGCTGCTGGAAAAACATTTCTTTTAAATCGACTGTTCATTCTTAGCATGCTAAGGGAATCCACTACATGATTTGTTGTTATTGCAAACAGATTCACTCGGTTGACAGTAGTCATCCACTACAAGTGGCAACAAGAGAGCTCAAGGGTGAATTTCCTCGCTGTGACTGGCATTGGAGATTTGTTTGCAGCATTTGCGGAAGACCAAGACACTTCAACGGGATAACCTGGTGCAAGAAAACTCGAAGATTCATCTGCTTGTCATGCGCGAAAAGCCACAGAATTGTCCGTGGAAGGTTTTGGAAGTGGAAATACTACTACTCGATTGAATGTAGCGCCTGCAACGAACATCACGCAGCGTTGGACTATCTGGAATTCTTGAGAAGGCATCCATGGCAGTTGTCTCCTGGTGCCTTAAAGAGACGTGACGGCTTGGATCAGGAAACTGAATTACCGGAGCCGACTTCCTTCTATTATCCTCTGAGAAGGGGCAGGGTCACTGAAGCCCAGATCTCGAAAGCATGGGATACACTCGCCGAAAAATGGAATCAGCGGTATACAGAATATGGAGACACGAACAGAAAATACGTCATCGACCCTGCAATCTTCCGCCTAATAGGCTCGATAAAAGGGTTGTCCGTTTTGGATGCAGGTTGCGGAAATGGCTATCTTTGCAGCCTATTGGCACGGAAAGGTGCAAAAATGACAGGAGTAGATCTTTCAAAGAGATTCATTAAGATCGCCAAGCAAAAGGAGAAAGGGCTTCCTCTCGGCATCAAATACTACACTGGATCTCTGAGCAACCTGGTCATGTTTAAAGACGAAAGGTTTGACATGGTGATCTCCAATCTCGCATTAATGGATGTTCATGATCTGGAGAAAGCAATCAAGGAACTTCGTAGAATCCTTAAGAAAGACGGCAAGTTGATCTTTTCGATTATGCATCCGTGCTTCTCCAGTCCGCCAGTGCATGGGTGGGTAAGAAAGCCCGAAGACAGCAATCGAAGAGAAGACTGGATCTACTGGAAAGTCGACAAATATTTCGATCGAAGCATGGAAGTCTGGCAATACTCTGATTGGCCACCAACTTACAGTTTCCACTATCCACTCTCGGACTACGTCAAAATGCTGATTCGCAACGGTTTCACAATTACAGACTTTGAAGAGCCCATTCCGTCTAAGGAAGCTATAAGAAGTCACTATAGAGAACTCAACGACTGCGACCGCATATCATGGTTCCTAATAATAGGCGCAAAGAAGATGTCAAGCCGTTCCTAGTGGTAGTAAAACACGCTTAAACAACTCCTGAAACACAATCCAAGAATCAAAACAATCCCAGAAACAAACAGAACACCTGCCTTCACACAGCAAAAAACTTTTCCAGCTACGGACTATAAGACTGACTGCAACCGCACATGGATTGTTAAGACTGAGTGAGAAACAGATGCCAAGAAGAGACTTGAAGGGTTCGTTTTGGCCGCAGGTTCGCCGACGCATGTACGAGAAAGCCGTAGAACTCTACATGTTCGACCATCCTGAGACGCAGAATAAACCAGAGCTGGAGGAACTGCACGAGGGAGGATACATGCACACTGCAAAGGTGCTAGTCTTAAGAGAGATGCGGCTTGAAAACCATCCCGACGCTAGAAAGTAGTGGGCTCTGGTAAACAGGAGAGGAACTTGGTAATGAGGTTCCTTCATTAAACAACTGCCAAACCTTGAGCAGATTATGCCGCTTTCTTGGTGCCCACCAAAAGTGCATACCCTACTCCGCCTTTCCTGACGAAGTCAACTACCTCTTGAAAGGCTGTGTTGTCTTTCAGATTCAAAGCTTGAGCAAGTATGCCAGTGTTCATCATCTTCTTTGTGTCTTCTGTGAAGTCGACCGTCTTGATGTCGGTTAGACCAGCCCTCTTCATCATTTCCGCGTATTCGTCCAAGCTCACTGCTCCACCAATGCAGCCGCAGTAAAGTTTCGGGTCTTCTCTCACTGCGTCTGGCATAGACGCCCGCGTGATAACATCGTGCATGATTACCCGTCCGCCAGGCTTCAACACACGCACTTTCTCGTTCAATGCCTTCTGCTTGTCCTGAATGAGGCAGACAACGCATTCGCTAATTACAGCATCGAATGAATTGTCGGGGAAAGGCAATTCCAAAGCGTTTGCTTGATGAAACTCCGAGACGTTCTCAAGCCTTCGTTTTCTCGCTCTTTCTTTGGCCAGAGCTATGCCCTCAGGCGAGAAGTCAACGCCTACTGCTTTGCCATCCGGACGGACTTTTTCTGCGATGGCTAGAATAGTCTCACCACTTCCTGATCCGATGTCAAGAACCTTCATTCCCTTTTTGGGCCGTAGTTCGTTTATGAGTGCCTCATGCGCCGACATCAAACTGTTCAGTGTCTTGGGCGTACGCGACCTGCCCTTTTTTAGGCTTGCCCACCGCTGCCCATAAGCCTTCTTGACGGCTTCCTCGATGTTGACGGCGTCTGGGGAACAGCAGGTTTGGTCTTGTGTCGGTTCACAGCAGGTTTTCTCTTCTTCGCTCATTTTGTGTTCCCTCACCTCCTCGGACTTCTACTACCAAAATGTAGTAGTAAACTATTTAAGCGTTTTCTGACACCAACTTATCAGAAGGTAGGAGTCCAAAAAATGGTCAACACCATGGAGATGCCTGTGCGAGACCAAATCGTTTCGCGGTTAAGAGAACTTGGCCTGTCAACCCATGAAGCACTCGCCTACGCAGTGCTCTTGACACACTCGCGAATAACAGCTAGCACATTATGCAAGGAAACGGGCATCCCAGACTCGAAAATATACTACGCTCTAGACGGGCTTTCAAAGAAAGGGCTGTTAATAGTCCAGCAAGGCAACCCCAATATGTATCGACCTATACCGCCCAAAGAAGCCATTGCCAACCTGAAACAACAGCTAACGTACAGACTCAACGAGCAGATAAAAGAAGCAGACGTTCTAACCGATCTGCTGGCACCCATATACGACAGCGCAGAGAAACCAGAAGAGCTCGAATTGGCCTACATCATTCAAGGACAGAAAAACATCGTCAACAGAATGAAAGCCCTGATCAAGACGTCGGAGCGAGAAATAACGGTCTTCATTCCATACCCAGAAGTGCTACGGGAGATAGAGACTATGCTGAAAGAGGCAAAAGAAAAGCGCCGGGTAAAACTCAACATCGCAGTAACGAACAGAGTCTATGAAAGCGCAGACCTTTCTGATTTAGGTGAAGTCAAGTTGCTTTGCTGTCCTCTAGGAATGCTCATCTCAGACATGAAGACATTGTTAACCCTAACCAGCTGGACCAATGAAGCGGCTGTCATGACACAGGATCAAAACCTGATGCGTGTGTGCAGAGACTACTACGACAATCCCAGGTGCTGCACTCTGATCGAACAGAAAGCTCACAAAAAATGAAGACAGCATGTTCGCTTGACAATGTTTTATATATTGGCTTGCGTAGGTTATACGAAAGGCGCATATTCGATGGGCAAACGAATCCGTGTTCAGCGACGTGGTCGTGGCGGCCCAACGTTTCGAGCAGTAACCCACAAAAGAATTGCGGCCGTTCAGTATCCTCCGTTGTCGAAGAGAGAGATGGAAGGCGCTGTCCAAGGCCGAATCGAGAAGATTGTCCACGAAGCTGGCAGAGGCTCTCCACTGGCTTTGGTAAGGCTTGAAACTGGGCAAGACTACTACACGGTTGTGCCTGAGGGCGTTTTTGAGGGACAGACAATACAGATGGGCAGTAGGGCTTCTGTTGATGTGGGCAACATCTTGATTCTAGGTGATGTACCTCCGGGTACCTTAGTCTGTAACGTTGAGCTTCAGCCAGGGGACGGCGGCAAAGTATGCCGTTCAAGCGGAGCCTACGCAACCGTTGTGTCCCACACGCCTTTAGGAACTATGATAAAGTTCCCCAGCGGAAAAACCACGTATCTGAACGATTTGTGCAGAGCTATGATTGGTGTGGTCTCAGGGTCTGGCAGAGTAGACAAGCCCTTCCTCAAGGCTGGATCGCGATTTCATCTGATGCACAGTAGAGGTCGCAAATATCCACGGACACGAGGTGTTGCCATGGTTGCGGCTGTTCACCCATACGGTAGTAGCAAGAGAGGCGGCCGCAAGGTCACAACAGTTTCGAGAAGTGCGCCGCCAGGCAAGAAAATCGGCTTGATAGCAGCCCGCAGAACAGGACGCGGACGAAGAAGAAGACAATAGACACCTGAAGACTACGTCTGAGCCCGTCCGGTAACTTCGCTGTCCGCTGCAAATTCCTCTTTCTCACGAAGTCTGCGCCAACGACGTGCTGTTAGAAAAGAACTGACCGTGATCATAACAGATAGGAGAATGAATCCAACTACCACTGCTGGATTAAGCCCTGTAGCATCGCCTTGTTCTATCTCTGTCATTTCGTCCTCCATCCTCACGACAAAATCATTTTCAAGAAGAAGAGTCCTTGCTTGACGAGAAGGGGCAACATAATCGATCTTGGAGCAGTTCATGTATTGAATGGTGTCCTGGCTGACAACGGCTCCATAGCGTATCGCGTCTAGAGGGTCAAAGGTGCTTGGGACGTATGTCAAATCGGCCGGCAACCAACCCCATGGGGGAATGTACAACATTGCCCATCCGTGCCACCCGATTTTTTTCTCCACTGCTCGCAGGTGGTTTTCCCATAGACTTGCTTCAACCTTCTCGCTGTCGGGCATGTAAATTGCACCCATCTGCACGTGCGACGGAATCCCCATTATGCGGCAGAGTGTTACTAGCAGAATCGCTTGATCATCACAGTCTCCTTCACGCGCATTTAGTGTTTCATTTGGATAGAACGGAAGCTCATGGGCTTGCGTTCGCTGAATGTTTTCCCATATCCACGACACGAAGCCCTTAACCAGTTTAAGCACGTTTGTTTCACTTCCACCGAGTTCATCAGCCAGTTTCACAAGTGCCGGTTCGTTGATCATCCATGGGCCTTCGCCACTCGTGTAATTCTCTTTCAAATCCGGCGGAATGTCATCTAACGTGCCTGATTCATCTTCGGATATGTCTGCAATTGTCCTAGGTTTTGAAACGATGCTGTATTCGGTAGTATAGCTCAGACTTTCGCCAGGTAGGAGCTGTTGTTTAGGAAACTCCAAGACGGCGATGCTGTTTCCATCCTCATCTTCCTTAAGAGACTCTAACGAAAAGGTGGCCTCTTTCAGTTCGACACTCTGCCAAGAATTGTTCATGAACAAACCGATGGTTCGGTCTTCCTCCGTCAGATTCCAAGTTCCTGTCCCTTCGTCTGGATTAACGTAAGTGACCGTCGTCTTCAAGGAGTAATTGAGGTTTTTGGACTCGCCTTGCGCAAGTACTGAAGTTGCGCCCGAGAGCAACGAAGACAGCAGTGTACAAATCACTAGAGTGGCTAGCGTTCTCTTCGTGTTTAACTGCCGCCTTTCTAGAGACTTCAGCATGAGGTGCCCACCTGGTTTTTCGCAAGAACTATGCGCAGTTATGTATCTTAACCTTATGGAAAAATATAGGAGATGAGTTCTACTCCACGTGCACTCGGTAGAGATCGATGTCTTCCCGCATCTCAGGAGTAACTTCTAAGAACTCCCTTACCGCCCGCTTTACATCCTTTGACTGCGTGATGTAACGCCCAGCGATTATGATGTCTACTCCTTTTTCCAGTGCCTCCCGAGCGATTTCTGGAATGATTCCGCCTGCAATTGCGATTAATAATCGTTCGTGTGGAAACGTTTGTCGCAGTTCTTTTATCAGTTCCATTCGGTGGCGTACTGCTACCTTTTCCACGTCTATGGCTCGATGTAAGATTACGATGTCTGGCAACTGCTTCAAGGAACGCAATTTCTGAACCGGGTCGGCGACCTCCATCATGTCAACCACGGCGTAGATTCCCAGTCGCTTAGCTTCATAAATGAAGCCATCAAGTGTCTCAGATGCTGCGAGTCCAGACGCGACCACAGCGTCAGCTGTCTCTTCGAAGGCCAAGTCGACCTCAACCTTTCCAACATCCAGCGTTTTTAGGTCGGCTACGATGAACATGTCCTTGGCGCTGTCCCTCAATT
>Ga0315308_1002104_pt1 | contig 11314 bp, 12 predicted proteins | sample TDP3_MG_FD_203078 | JGI IMG/M metagenome (GOLD analysis project Ga0315308, IMG submission 203078) | Freshwater sediment microbial communities from Lake Towuti, South Sulawesi, Indonesia - TDP3 | ecosystem: Environmental > Aquatic > Freshwater > Lake > Sediment | place: Indonesia: South Sulawesi...
AACGCTGCCCGCATGGGTTGCAAGACCATTTTTGTCGACTCAGATGGAACTTTTTCGCCGAGACGCTTGTCTCAGATAGCCTACCATGACCTTGATGAAGTGTCTCTTCTAATAACGCTTGTTAAACCTTCAACCTTTCAGGAGCAAGCCTTAGCCATTGACCGCCTCGATGAATACTTAACCCCAACTGTGGGGCTTGTGGTCATTGACACGGTTGCCTCTCTCTACAGAGCAGAGATTGGTGAAAAGAGGGAGGAAACTTTCTCGCTTAATAAGGAGTTAGGACGACAACTCGCTTTTTTGGCTCAAATTGCCAAAACCAAAAAGGTCGCGATTCTTCTGACCAGTCAGGTTCGCAATGCTTTCTTAGAAGGTTTTGTTGAAATGGAGCCTGTAGCCACACGTGTTGTGCGGTTTTGGTCCGACACGGTGCTCAACTTGAGGCCTTCGAGCCAGAGGAACACGTTGAAGGCTGTTCTCGAAAAGCATTCAGAAAGTAAATGCCCAGCAAACTGCTACCTAGTCATTGAAGAAAAAGGCATCTGTGATTGGGTTGGTAGTTGAAAACAAATTTTGTTTGCATGTATGTGACAAGGGCAGACCTAGGAGGGGGGTCATGATGACCCGTAGTTGGGTGCTGAACGTTAAATAGGGTTACGGAACCAAACAGATTGGTTGTGTTTTTTGGGTGGAGTAGGTGGGTTCTGTTGTGTTTCTCGTGTGTGTGTGCGCTATTGTGACCTAGCCCCTCTATTTGGAGCCAAATAGGCGAAAATATGGAATTGATGTTTGCAGAACCCCAGAGGTCTGCATTGTATCCAGACTTAACGCTAATTTATATTTTCTCGCATGAACAACATACTAATACGAGGAAGGCATGTTGTCGCTAATCTACGAAATCGCCTATGCTTTGTGGTTTATTTTGCCAGCTTACGTTGCCAATGCTTTTCCAGTCATTTTTGGAGGTGGTGTCGCTATTGATTTGGGAAGGAAATTCAATGATGGAAAACCCGTTTTCGGTTCTCACAAGACTGTGCGCGGGTTTTTGGCAGGGTTGATAGCAGGGTTTCTTGTAAGCGTAGGTCAAAGTATTCTGCTTCAGTATTTCATTTTGTCGGATTTTGTGCTTCCCTTCCAGTTCAATGTGTTAATCGGGTCAATGATTGCTTTAGGCGCGTTAATGGGCGATTTAGTTCATTCTTTCGTTAAGAGGAGGATAGGGTTGGTTGAAGGCTCGCCTCTTCCTGTGGCAGACCAGCTTGACTTTGTTGTTGGAGCAATTTTGTTCTCGCTTCTAGTTTCTGTGTCTCCGCCTCTAATAACCATACTTCTAGTCTTTGCGATTACGCTCCCTTTACATCTTCTAACTAATTTTGTAGCTTATTTGCTGGGTGTAAAGAAAACCCCATATTAAGAGGTAGAGGTTTGTTGAGGCGGAAACAGTTTCTGGAACACGAGGCTCTCGATGTAAATGTAGGCGACCAATATTAAAACCACACCTGTCAGCAACATCATGAACGCTTGGCGAGGTTTGTAAGCGTATTGGGTGCTCTGATACATTAGCAGGATTCCAGCAACACCCATTGCGTAGGCTATCATGACACCAACGCTCTCAATAATCGCCTGTGCCTGCAGTGTGTACGGATAGAAGAACAGAACGCTTCTGCCGAATGGAATGGCTGTTAAGGGTTGCTCTAAAATGTCATAGACTCCTCCCGCCAAGAGAAACAGAGAAAAAGCAGTGATTATTGCAGCGATTATGAAGATGGAAGGTTTGGCGGTTAGTATTTTCCAGTAGGCCTTGCGCAAGGTAAAGCCGAGTGAAGCAAACCACTTCTCAAGTCGATTGGTCACGAGCGCCATTCACTTCCATGCTACGTATTGTTTGGTTAGTTAAAGTTCTCCGACAAACAATTTAAATGTTCCTTTTTGTATGAAGGGGTTCAAGCTTCTTTCAAAAGCAGGTTCTCTGCCACCTCTCTAGCCCAGGTTCCAGTTAATGGGTTTTTGGCTATCTCCTTTAGGTACCCTTTCCATTCAACATCAGAGGCCTTCTTCCAGACCTCAAACTGTTGGCGAATGTTTTGATAAGCCTTTTCGTGTAGCTCACAGTATTCACTTTGAAGCTGGGCTTCTCTGCTGCATGCTTTGCATTTCAAGGCGTTTCCTCCTCTCCTCCTTTTTCGGACAGTCCGGATTGAAGCAAAGATTCCATGGGCGTTTTCCTCTAATATGAACGAACAACAGGGGCCAACCGCAGCCCTTGCAGAACTTGCCAGTCGGCTTGGTTGTTCCACGCTGAGGAAGCGGAAACGATGTCTTGCAGGCGTTCTTGAAGTAGTTGGTGCATCCTATGAACCGTTTCCTCGTTCTTCGAGAGTATAATATCATTAGCTTGCCCGTGTGACAGTTGGGACAATCCCCTATTACCCGTTCCTGCATTCTAGCCTTCTTTATGGCGTTGCTCAACGCTTCGCCTATGATTTCTTCACGCTGTTTTAACTCTGTCAAAACTGGTTTGAGTCGCTCAACCGCTTCTAACAAAATATTCTCCCTTTTTTCGCTGTTGCTCTGGATGCGGTCCATTTTTTCCTCTAAGTCTCGTGTGAGCTTGACGGATATGACACCAGGGGCATGTTTGCGCAGAACCTCAATTACATCAAAGCCTAAGTCTGTGACAACCATTCTCTCTTCTGTAATGTATTTTCTACTGTAGAGAGTCTCAATTATGTCTGCTCTAGTGGCTTTTGTTCCGATACCCCTTTCTTCCATTCTTTTCAACAAACTGCTCGGGTTGTAACGAGGCGGCGGCTTAGTAAACTTGTCCTCACGATTAATATTCATGAGGCGAAGGGTTTCTCCCTCTTTAATTGGCGGCAGTGACACCTCTTCTGTTCTCAGATACGGTTTGTAAAAGTGCATCCAACCCTCCTTCAAGATTCGTCTGCCACGAAGGTAGAAATAGTGACCGTTGACGTTTATTGAAGCCTTCATGCTCTTTTTGACGCCGGGTTCACCGAAAACAGCCATGAACCTTCTGACGACTAGGTCCCAAATTCGGCGTTCAGGCTCGTCCAAGACTCTTCCAGGAGTGTTGCCAGTGGGGTAGACAGCCGGATGTGCCGGGTCTTCTTTGGCGCCTTCTCTGGGCTTTAACTCTTCTTTGTCGAGCAGTTCAGATGCGAGTTTTTGATAAGCTGGTTCCTTACTCAATCCGCTTAGTATGCCCTTGTAGTTTATCACAGGCGGCAATTTTTGACTGCTGGTTCTAGGATACGAGATTAATGCTTCTAAGTAAAGGCGTTCAGCGATGCCGCCTGTGCGACTCGGCGTGTATCCGAATAAGCTGTAGGCTTCGCTCTGTAGAGAACCCAAGTCAAACGGAATCGGAGGCGTGACCTGCATCGTTTTTTCTTCGATTTTTTCTATCTGCCCAATTTTGCCCTTACAAGCCTCAACCACTGCGTCTGCGTCTGCTTTCTTCTGCATTGTTTTCTTTTCGTAGTCCACGAGATACTTTGAGCCTTGAATCTCTACCTCGGCTAGTATGCTCCAGTAGGGCGTAGGCACAAAACTGAGAATGCTCCTTTCACGGGCGACAAGAAACTTTAGGGTTGGTCCCTGCACGCGACCCGTGCTGAGTGTGGAGTATCTTCCGCTCCAGCGATTGGCGGCTAATGTTAAGGCGCGTGATATGTTGACACCGTAGAGCCAGTCTACTTCATGTCGGGTTCGTCCGGCCTCTATCATGGCGAAATCAAGATGGGACATCTGTTCCTCGTAGGATTTTTCCAGCTCAACCTTGGTCAACGTGGAGTATTTCATGCGTGTGGCTAAGTTCTCCTTGTTCTCGCAAGCATATTTCAGTATGGTGTAGCCGATGATGGCACCTTCAATGTCGTAGTCGCAGGCGTCAATGAAAGCGTCAGCGTTTTCCGCCAGTTTCGCTATGACTTCGACCCAAGTCTTGATTTGTTTTGCGCCCTTTTCAGCTAGATGCCTCGGTGCCCACTTGAAGTTAAAAACGGGATAGTAGTTTCTTCGTCCGTGTTCGTGGACAACTGTGTAGAGGTGCCCCAACGCTGGAACTACCACCAGGGGTTTGTCTCGGTTAGCCATGAAGTAGGGTACAGTTTTCTCTTCAGCCTTTTTGGGCTTGCCCTTTGTGTCGAGTGCCTCAGCGATGCGCTGGGCAGCGTCAGGTTTCTCGGTGACTATGAGTGTGTACTTTTCCATGAAAGTCAGCCTTTTCCTTTCCTTCACAAATACTTCCAAGTTATTTATGGTTTGCTACATTGGCAACATCTTGACTGCGGGAAAAACAATTAAAGAGAGCGTGTACTGTGAAAAAGTCGAATATCTGAATGGAACAAAGGGCGAATGAATGAAAAACTCTCTTAGAGGAAAAGTCGTCTGCCTAGTGTCTGGTGGGATAGACTCACCTGTTGCTACTTGGCTTGCGATGAAAAAAGGTTTGACTCCAGTACTTGTCTACTTTGACAACTCGCCCTTCACAGATGAGACAACCCAACAAAGGGCTCTGGAAGCTGTGAAAAAACTAGGCCAACACTTTTCTAAGAAAGCCATCAAACTCTACATTGTTCCGCACGGAGACGACTTGGCAGACATCCTTCGAAACTGTCCACGCAACTTAACCTGTGTGCTCTGTCGAAGAATGATGTACAGAGTAGCCCGGAAGATAGCGCTAAAAGAAGGCGCAAAAGCAATCCTAACTGGAGAAATAATCGGTGAACACGCCAGTCAGACGCTGAGAAACCTGCGCGTCGAAAACGAGGCTGTCTCCAGTTTAACGGTGCTACGACCATTAATCGGAATGAACAAAACCGAAGTGGAAACCATAGCCAGAAAGGTCGGAACCTTTGACGCCTCGACAAAACCAGCCTCGTGCTGCACTGGCCCGCCACCAAAGCCTCGGACTCGCGCCAGACTGGAAGAGGTGCACAAAGCTGAAGAACGCTTAAACATTGAGGACATGATTGAAAGAGACTTGAAAGGCGTCAAGGTGCTCACGGTTTGAACGCGGCAGGGAGCGCCGTCTGCCATATTTTATGCGCTACTTGAGTTGCCTCCGATTCGTTTGCAACTCTCTTTATCAACATTCTCCCATTCTTGGAGAGTGTAGCCTCAGCTCTTCCATTTCTGAGAACAATCATGTGAGGCGTGTAGACCACAATTTTAGAGTCATGGCATGCTTCGAAAAGTCGTCTAACCATGTCCATGTTAAATAACACCTTTCGCTGTGTTCGAACCTCAAAGGCTGCCTTGTCTGAGCAGAGCTTCACAAACAAGGGAATAGAAGGCTTTTCCTCGTTAGTCATTGTCTTCAACTTCACAATGTTGTAGAGGTTGCTGGTCTTACAAACTTTTCTACTTCAGATGCAACAACTACGCATTATTTTATATAAAGATGATAATAGTGAGAAAAATGAAATATTTATTAGCCGCTTCGCTCACAGTCATTCTTCCCACACCCATGAAAAAACAAGCAAGCTTGCAGAGGGTTTAGGAATGAAAGAGCCTAAAATAGGCGTTTACATCTGTCACTGCGGTGGAAACATAAGCGACACAGTCAATGTCGCAACAGTGAGAGAAAACATCTCCAAACTGAAAGGAGTGGAAATTGCACGCACATACGAGTATATGTGCAGCAAGCCAGGTCAAGACATGATACAGCATGACATCAAGGAGCATGGACTCAATCGTGTTGTGGTGGCTTCGTGTTCGCCTCGGATGCATCTTGACACCTTTCGTGGAGCCGTGAAGGGAGCTGGCATTGATTTTAGAGGAGCGGAAAAGGGAGCTGCTCTCAACCCCTTCCTGCTCGATATGGCAAATATCCGAGAGCAGTGCAGTTGGGTTCACGACAACAAAGAAGCGGCAACAGAGAAGGCAACCGCTCTCATTCAAGGCGCAGTAGAACGTGTCAAGCATAATGAACCTTTAGAGTCCAAAGCCATGCCTGTAAACAGAGACGTTGCAGTCATCGGAGGCGGAATCGCTGGCATTTTGGCTTCCATTGAATTAGCCGACAAAGGTTATCAAGTCTATCTGGTAGAGCGAAATCCAAGCATAGGCGGACACATGGCGCAGTTGAGCAAAACTTTCCCAACACTTGACTGCTCAGCCTGCATACTCACGCCGAAGATGGTTTATGTTTCACAGCACCCAAGAATCAAAATCATTGACATGGCTGAACCCACAGCCATTAAAGGGTCTCCTGGCAATTATCAAGTCACCCTTCGTGTAAGGCCTAGATTTGTGGACAAGACCAAGTGTTTGTCGTGCGGCGAATGCGCCAAAGTTTGTCCAATCAAGAAAACTAGCAAGTTCGAAGAAGGATTGGGTCAGGAGAAAGCTATCCACATTCCCTTCAAGCAGGCTATCCCAAGCGCCTACGTAATTGACAAAAACGTTTGCCTTTTCTTCACAAAAGGCGTGTGCAAAGTTTGTCAAAAGTTCTGCAAGGCTGATGCAATTGATTTTGACCAGAAAGAAGAGACTACTGAACTCAAAGTGGGAGCCATAGTAGCTTGCACGGGTTATCAGCAACTCGACCACATGCTGTCAAAGGAAATATTTGATGGATGGGACGTCTTTAGCCCCTACAGCTATGGGTTACACCCGGACATAGTGACCAATCTGCAGTTTGAACGACTCATGTTGCAGGGTATACACAGACCGTCAAACAGCAAACCACCCAAGAAAGTTGCTTTTCTCCTTTGTGTGGGCAGCCGAATGGACAAGGGAATAGAATACTGCTGCAAAATCGGCTGCATGAACGCCATAAAACATTCATTGCTGCTCCTTAAGGCGTTGCCAGACGCCGAAGCGTGGATTTTCTACACCGACATACGTGCGCATGGGAAAGGCTACGAAGAATTCTATTCCAATGCTCGAAATCACAATGTAAGGTTCATAAGAGGACGCGCTGCAGATGTTGTTCCAAGCGGCGACCGCCTCATCGTGAAAGCTGAAGACACAATTCTCGGAACGCAAATAGAAGAAGACTTCGACCTAGTGGTGCTAAGTCCAGCCCTTCTCCCAAATTCAGGAACAGGCCAACTAGCCAAAATGATGGGAGTGGACGTGGGTCCTGACGGTTTCTTGCTGGAGCGCCATCACAAGCTTAGACCAGTTGACACGAAGATGGAGGGCATATACTTGGCGGGTTGTGCCCTCGGTCCCAAAGACATCCGAGAAACAACCGTGGAAACCATGGCTACGGCTTCTAAAGTGGCCACTTTCCTGGGCAAAGGTGAAGTTTCGGTTTCGCCTGAAAAAGCCTACATCATATCACCCAAATGCAACTCCTGCGGTGAGTGCATCCAGTATTGTCCAGCAAAAGCCATCGAAAAGACGACAAAAGGAGTAACCATTAACTCAATTTCTTGCACTGGCTGCGGTATCTGCGTTCCAAAATGCCCCACAGAAGCGATAGACCTGAAACACTCAACCGATGCCCAACTTATAGCGCAGATTCAAGGGACAAGCGAAGTGGGCGACGACAAACCCAGAATCATCGCTTTCTTAGAGAAAACTACAGCATACGGTTCTGCGGATTTAGCTGGCCAGAGCAGAGTGGGCTACACGCCTAACGTTCGCATAATCAGCGTGCCCAGCACGGGTAGAGTAGGTTTGAAACACGTTCTACATGCCTTTGCTCATGGTGCCGACGGCATAGTTTTCATCGAAGGAGACGACAGCCCGTTTAGAGAAGAGGGCGTCCGCGACCATGTCAATCAGTTAAAGCGAGAGGTCAGCAAATTCAGTGTGGAGTCACTGCGTCTCGTGTCGATTACTACAACTCTGCCGCAATATGACAAGGTAGTAAACCTGTTTGAGACCCTTAATGAGCGACTCTCAAAGATGGGTCGGCTTCCTGAAGAGAAGCGCCAGAAAATACTCAAAGCGCTGGGAGGCGACTGAAGATGAAAAAAGAAATCGTTCATGAGCATATAACCCCCAAAGCAACCGACCCCTCATTTGTTGAAGAAGTAAAGAAAATCCGCGGCGGAGAAAACGTGCTCGATTGTATTCAGTGCGGCGTCTGCGCGGGTTCATGCCACGCCAGATTCGCCATGGACCACAGCCCGATGCAGATAATCAAAATGACACAGTTAGGAATGAAACGCCCAGTGTTAGAGAGTTCAACCATATGGTTATGTGCCTCATGCTACTCCTGTGCCACACGCTGTCCACGGGGCATAGACATACCAGCTTTGATGTCTGGATTGAAGAACATGGCAATGGCAAACAACGTTCCCTGCGCTATCGAGACCAAACCCAAGTTTCACAAGGCTTTCGTTGAAATCCTAAGAAAATACGGCAGAATGCATGAACCACAGTTGCAGGTGAAACTCATCAACAAAACCAATCCAAAGGAGCTGTTCCACAACGCTTCTTTGGGCTTGAGACTCTGGAAGAAAGGAAAAGTGAAACTTCAGCCTTCAAAGCTAGAGAACAGCGCTCCAATCGCGGCTATCTTTGAAAACGCTTTGAAGGAGGAAGAACACAAATGAAATACGCTTATTTTCCCGGCTGCGCCCTCCATTCGTCGGCAAAAGAATATGAAATGTCGTGCAAAGCGGTTAACACAATTTTGGGCGTAGAATTGATTGAGATACCCAACTGGAACTGCTGCGGCTCGATTGACGCCGTTTACGCCTACAACCCACTCTTATCAATAGCATTGTCAACTCGAAATCTATCGCTAGCTGAAACAATGAAAATGGACATCGTGACCCTCTGCAGCGCCTGCTATTTCACGCTATCGAGAGCCAACAAAATACTGCGCGAAGATGCGGGTTTGAAGGGAAAGATTGACAGGGTCATAAACGACGCTGAGCTCAAGTACGCTGGAGAGGTCAAGGTTAGACATTATTTGGACGTCCTCGCAAACGATGTTGGATTTGACAGAATCGCTGGACATGTAAAGGTTCCATTGAAAGGGTTGAAAGTCGCTCCATACTATGGTTGTCTTCTAGTTAGACCGCCAAAAATAAGCAACTTCGACGACCCCGAGCATCCAACATCAATGGACAGGCTGATAACAGCGCTACAAGCCCAAAGCGTGAACTACCCAGACAAGACAAGTTGCTGCGGCGCTTCATTAGCCATAACCGACGAAAGCGTCATGTTAGAGATGACCAGACACTTGCTGCTAAACGCCAAAGAAGCCGAGGCTGACTGCATAGTTACGCCCTGTCCCATGTGTCACTTCAACCTCGATGCCAAACAGAAAGACATCGAATCCCACTTTGACATCAAGATTGACCTTCCAATACTTTACATAACACAACTAATCGGGCTTGCGTTTGGAATAGACACAAAAGAATTAGGATTGCACAGAAACGTGGTCTCACCAAACAAGGTTTTGGAGAAACTCAAAAAAGCGAGTCAAGCTGCGATCAAAACATGATGAGCACCAACAGAGTTTCAGAACAAACTAAAGGCTTTAGGAAGTTTTATATTAAATAAAACTACTAAACGTTGTCTAAATAGGAGTGTGAAAAGTAAGTGGCATTGACCATACTAGAGTTAGTTATGCTGATACACGGATTCATTGCCTCAATTGCCCTCATGGCTGCAACATTGATGATTGGTGTGCTGTTGTTTTCCAAGGAACTCAATGCCCAAGATGTAAGCAGACTCAAATGGATCAGTGTAGCAACTGCCTTCTTGGTTTTTCTTCTAGTCTTCACTGGTGGATATGGGTACGTACCCTATCGTGTCAGAGATCCAACAAGTGCTAGGTCGATAATACTTGAAAGGGCACCCTGGGCTCACGAGGTTTTCTTCGAGGCCATGGAATACATCAGTTTGATTGGACCCCTAATAGCTACGGCCATAGCTTATGTTGTTTGGCACTATGGAGCGGACATAGTGAAAGAGCCTTCAGTGAAACGAGCTCTATTGATAATGCTTGCAGTGGGAATACTCTGGGGACTAGCATTGATCGGCGCGGGTGTCATTCCAACGAGGATATCTTCGGTGAGGTGAAACGCGTGAAACCTTGGTCTCAATTGAAAGTGTCAGGAAGCTTGGCTGCCATGTTCTTCAGCACATCAGTAACTTCGATACTCATTGGAATACTCTTCTACATCAGAAACCAATCGCCTTGGTTAGCTGTTTACTCCGGCGCTGGCACATGGTCTGGAATCTGGCTCTACAGCTACATAATATGGATAATACTTTGGTTCATCAGCTATTTTGCATTAAGGGGCAGAAAAGATGCTAGAAGTCTCAGAACATGGGTGGCTATCTTCACGATTGCAGTGATCATAGGAACCTTAATTGTAGCAGCCAACCTAGAGTGGGTTAGCCTCTTCGAGTAGGCTTAACTCTCCTTTTTTTGTGTTTACCTATGTGTCAAGGGTATTTTTCGAGGTTTTATCTGAGATGAATGGTGAATGACAAACATACAAAGTTACATTGAAGTCACAAAACCGAGGATTGTTCTTCTCCTGGTTTTCACATCGTTTGCCGCCATGATTGTTGCTAATGGTTTAAACTCTATTTCCTTAACAATTGAAATGGGGCTTTTGGCCATACTTGCTATTACATCCGGTTGTGCAGGATGCAATGCAGTGACGTGTTATCTTGACCGTGACATCGACGCTCTCATGACTAGAACACGAAACAGACCTTTACCTTCGAAAAGGATTAACCCTCAGCAGAAAGCGCTTCTTTTTGGTCTGGCATGGATAACATTGTCTTTAGTATTAGCGTTGATGAGAAACCTTCTATCTTTCATTTTCATGGCAATGGGCGTCTTGGACAACCTAGTCGTTTACAGTTTGTTGTTGAAGAGAAGAAATCCAATAAACGTAGTTTTTGGTGGAATAAGCGGCGGCTTGCCAGCTGCTTTCGGTTGGGTCTACGTGGCTGAAAGCCTAAGCTTGACACCCATTTTTATGGCTGCGCTAGTTGTTCTCTGGATACCGAACCACATTTGGAGCCTATCTCTGCGTTACAAAGAAGACTATGAACGAGCTGGGGTTCCTATGTTGCCTGTGGTTGTTGAGGAGAAAAAAGCTCTCAGATGCATCGTGTCGACGTCGATTCTGTTGGTTTTGTTTTCACTGCTTCTTTTCGCGCTGGGTTCATTCGGTCTCATCTATCTAGTGATTGCAAGCGTTCTCGGCGTTCCAATGTTGCTTTTGAATTTGTGGCTCTTTACACGTCCAACAAAAAGGAATGCGTGGCTAGTGTTCAAGTTTTCGAGTCCTTATTTAGCAATGGTCTTTTTGGCGATGATTGTTGATGTGCTCTTACCATAAGTATAAGAGAAGTT
>Ga0315308_1002105_pt1 | contig 11313 bp, 12 predicted proteins | sample TDP3_MG_FD_203078 | JGI IMG/M metagenome (GOLD analysis project Ga0315308, IMG submission 203078) | Freshwater sediment microbial communities from Lake Towuti, South Sulawesi, Indonesia - TDP3 | ecosystem: Environmental > Aquatic > Freshwater > Lake > Sediment | place: Indonesia: South Sulawesi...
ATTAGAGAAGGCTTCAATCGGAGAAAAGCGCTGTGGTATGCGACCTTAACCGGCTTAGTAGAACCTATAGGCGGACTGATCGGGGTGTCAGTGGTTGCTTTGGCTCGTCCTTTCCTGCCAGGTGGATTGGCTTTCGCGGCAGGTGCTATGGCTTTCGTAGTAAGCCATGAGATGATTCCCGAGAGTCACCGGAAGGGGCACGATATCGAAGCCACATTCGGCTTCATCATAGGATTCGCAGTTATGATGATCCTCGACACAATATTCGGATAGCGCTTCTTGCCCCATTGTTCACCGACCCTTTAAAAAAAGCCGGTCGACGAGGAAAAGAGAGAGGGTTTGCTGGAGACATCGACAGTATATGAGGGGTTCAAACCCCATTTCCGCACAATATGCGAAAAAAGCGTGCGCATTCATAGGTACAGAGAATACTTTTCTTCTGTAACCCTCTTTCCCCAAATCTCATGCGTCTTCTCTTCAGTTTTTCTGAAGCCGAAGCATGTGTAGAGACGACCCGCTGCCGATAATTCGCTTGTGGTCCAAAGGAATATGATCTTGTAGTTATGCTCCTTGCAGAACTGAAGTGCTTTCTGCAGGAGTTCCTTTCCAACACCGAGCCTTCGATAATCGGGGTGAACAAGGAACCAGCGAAGTTGCGCCTCTACTTTTGAATGCCCGACGATGGCGATGGAACCGATAGTCCGACCATTTGTCTCCGCCAGCCAAATTCGATCTTCATCAGGACTGAAAGAGTGAACGAACTCTGCAATTCCAGAAGCAACATAGGCTTCGAATGTTTCATCATAGCCATATTCTTTTGCATAAAAGATTCCGTGAAGATAAGTGAGATAACCTATATCCCCTGGTTTGATACGATGCCTTATCTCCCACCTAACTTTCATCTGAATCTCTCCTAACATTTATCATGGCATCTTGCCTAACTACGCTAAAGATACTGCACTTAATCTATTTGCAATCAGAAGCTTTCAGGTCGGGAGACTTTCATTCGAAACCGCCGCAAACGTAATCCCCCCACCATCATCAACCCGAGAGTTTGAAAGACGTGTCGACTTGGGTTTCAGGGTGGCCCGGCATACATGACTCATCTCGTTTAGGGATAGTTGATGAGTCACTGAAGGAGCCATCTTCATGTCTGGCCTGCACCGCATTATCATGAAGTTGACAAATTCTCATCTATCTAAACATATCAGCCGATATTCTTTCGCTAGAGGCATTTGTTTAGAAAACTTAAGGCGATTCAAGAGCATCTTAAAATCAGTTTAATTCAGACGCCAGTATTCTCGTGTATTGCTCAGCGTGAGCTACAAACCACTCTAATGTGAGAGGCTATTGAAAATGGAGGTTGAACTTGAAGAGAATTTCAGAACGCTTGCAGAAGAGTCTCCAAACATGATTTTCATCAACAGAATGGGGAGAGTGGTGTATGCCAACAAGAAATGCGAGGAGATTATGGGGTACAAGAGGGAAGAGTTCTACTCTCCTGATTTCGACTTCCTCACCTTGATCGCACCTGAATTTAGGTACTTAGTAAAGACAAGTTTTGGCAAGCATATGCAGGGTGAAGAACTTACCCCCTATGAATATGCGCTCATCACAAAAGGAGGGCGAAGAATAGACGCGATAATCATGACAAGGTTGATAAAATACAGGCAAGAAACCGCAATTCTTGGGATAGTAACAGACATCACAGAGCCCAAGAAAATGGAGGAAGCGTTAAAGCGGTCTGAGGAGCAGTACAGGACTTTGCATTCCAACATCCCTGTGGGATTGTATAGGAATACTCCTGGTCCTCGAGGCAGATTCTTGGCTGCCAACCCGGCCATCGCAAGCATGTTCGGATATAGCTCTGTGGAAGAGTTCCTTAAGGCGAATGTGTCTGACCTGTATGAGACTCCTGAGGATCGTAAAGCATTTAGTGAACGTCTCTCCAGTGAGGGAAGAGTTACGAGAGTCGAACTTCGCCTTAAGAAGAGGGATGGCACACCCTTCTGGGGCGCTGTAAGCGCTCAGGCAATCAAAGACGAGCATGGGAACATTCTCCATTTCGACGGGATGATTGAAGACATCAGCGAGCGTAAGCAGATTGAGCAGGCGCTGCAGAAGAGCGAACGAGAGTACAGGAGAATATTTGATTCCTCCCCGGAAGTTATCGGGGTGATAGATGGAAAAGGGAATCTCCTGAATGTGAACAGAAGGATATTTGATTGGCTGGGCTACGAGCCTGAAGAGGTTATGGGGAAGAGTTTTCTCCAACTGCCATTTCTGCCTAATGGGAGCCGAGCAATAGCTGCGGAGAAACTCTCTCAAACTGTCATGGGAATGGATTTTCAGGAATACGAACTTGATTTCACTACAAAAAATGGAGAAAAACGTGTTGGAAGGATATCCGCCAGTCCAATAGGATATGAAGATGGGAAGCTGAACGAGATGCTCGTGATGGCTTCTGACATAACTGAACGCAAGCGGGCGGAGGAGGCGTTGCGGGAATCAGAAGCGAAGTATTCGGCCTTGGTGGAGCAAGCCAAGGACATTGTTGTTATTGTGCAAGACGGTGTTGTCAAGTTCGCTAACAAGGCTGTGAAAGAGGTTACTGGCTTTGAAGTCGAAGAGGTAGTGGGAGGGCCCTTTGTGAACTGGCTCGCGCCTGAATCTAGGGATCTGGTGGTCGAAAGGTATAAGTTGCGAATGGCAGGCGAAGAACTTCCTCTCATCTATGAAGCCAAGATTCAGTGCAAGGATCGAACGATAAAGGATATAGAAATGTCTGGTGGGCTCGTCAAGTACAATGGAAGACCGGCTGATATGGGAATTGCACGCGATATCAGCGAACGTAAGCGGATGGAGGAGGAAGCTCGCAAGCTCACGCAGTTTCTCAATCTCGTTGTTGACAGCGCTGACGTTTGGCTTGATGTGCTGGATGAGAAAGGGAACGTTGTGATTTGGAATAAGGCTGCGGAGAAGATAAGCGGTTACTCTCGTGACGAGGTTGTAGGGCACGGTAAGATATGGGAGTGGCTGTACCCGGATGAGAGCTATCGGAAAGAGGTTTTCGACACTGCAGTCTTGATTATAAAAGGAGTGGCCGCTGATCAAGAGGCGGAGACGAAAATTCGAACGAAGAGCGGAGAGTACAAGATCATCTCTTGGTACGGCAGGAACCTTGTGGGCCCGAAGGGCGTGTCGATCGGGTCGGTTGCTCTCGGCCGAGACATCACTGAGCATAAGCGTATGGAGGACGCGTTGCGGGAGAGTGAGGAGAAGTATCGGGCGCTAGTGGAGAATTCTCCGGATCACATCGGGATTATCCAGGACGGTTATCTGAAATACGCGAATAGAGCTTTATGTGAAAGGTCAGGCTGGACCTTTGAGGAAATTACCTCCCCCTCATTCAACTTCATTGAGAAGATAGTTTCAAAAAAGTCTCAAGATCTTGTAAAGAAGAACATAGAGAACAGGTTACGTGGAGAAGCGATCCCGCCATACGAGATAGCCTTGCTCACAAGAGACGGCGTAGAGATCCCTGCAATAGTCAGCGCACAGAGGATCCTTTATCAAGGAAGACCCGCAGATGAGTTTTGTCTCGTTGACATCTCAGAACGTAAGAGAATGGAGGCCGAGCTTGAGAAGCATACTAAGCATTTAGAGGAGTTGGTTGAGCAGCGAGCTAAGGAGCTGCGTTCGACTAAGGATCGACTTCAATTCCTGCTGTCCTCCAGTCCAGCTATGATCTACACAGCCAAGCCTTGCGGTGATTTAGCCTCCACCTTCATCAGCGAGAACTTCAAGGATATTCTTGGCTATGAGCAGCGGGAACTCCTGGAGAATCCTTCCTTCTGGGTTGACCATATCCACCCAGAAGATAGAGAGCGTATGTGCGAAGAGGAGCTCCGCGTGATCAAGGATGGTCATGGCTCCTACGAGTACAGGTTCCAACATAAGGACGGGAGATACCGTTGGATGCGTGAGGAGGCAAGGTTGGTACGTGATGCAGCAGGCAACCCATTGGAGGTCATCGGTTACTGGATCGATGTCACGGACCGCAAGCAGATGGAGGAGGAGGTTAAGGCGCTGAATGAAAACATATCCCGGCGGCTGCTTCAGAAGATTAGCCAGATAGAAAACATATCCGAGGTTAAGGATAGGCTTAGGACAATACCTGACGTATCTACTGGGCTGGATTTGATTCTTGATGCAGCTTTAAGCGACTTGGGCATGGATGCTGGAGCCATTCTGGTCATCGACCCTAAAGATAGCGATGTTAAGATAAGAGGCTTCAAGAGCTGGAGGAAAGGCAGTGAATTGAAGGAGAGCTATCTGCTGGATGAAGGGTTTGCTGAACTCGAGGCTGCAAAGCTGAACAAGAAGATTTCAAGAGTCATCGGACAAGACGAGCCAAGCATCCTTGGGACGAGAAGCATAAATTGTGCTCCAATACACTTTGGGAAAGAGATGCATGGGATCCTAGCCTTCGGAAGCCAGAGAGAAATAGTCCTAGATAACAGCGACTTAGCTATCCTAGGCTTATACTCTGAGCTAGCATCGACATTATTTGAGACGGAGAGCCTAACGATATGGCCTGTGAAAGAGGTAGCTGAAGTCTCCGAGAGGCGGTTTGAGCTGGAGCCCGGCCGCACATACCTAGTTAAGAACAATGTGGAGAAGGCTTTCCAAGTCTTCGTTGACCAGGTTTTAAGCGGCGCAGAGGGGCTCTGCATTACCCGAGAGTTTCCACGGAAGATTAGAGAAAAGCATGGGTTGGAGAAGACACCTATCGTCTGGCTGACCCAAGAAAGAGAGGAGGACCAGACGACCGTTTACTCCCTTCAAGACATTTCCGTCATGATCGGAAACTTTCTTCAGAATGCTAAGCGAGGTGTCGTACTACTGGACGGCTTTGAATACTTGGTAACTAACAACGGGTTCGAGCCTTTCGTCCGGTTCCTGCAGTTGAATAGGAGCCGATTTGAAAAGAGCGAGTCTATCCTCATAGCACCAATGCTTGAAGAAGCCTTGGATTTGAGAGAAGCAAAACTCATAGAAAGAGAGATGAAACCTCTCATGGTTGAGTGACGGGCATTACTCCGAAACCGGCAAATTCATTATATTATCTTGAATGGAACTGCCCTCCCTCTTCCATCATAGATTGCGATGTCTTCAATTGAACTGTATGGGTAGGCAACAATCATCATTATTCTTCCATAGAAGTGGTTGAGATCATGCACGGAGGGTCTTAACCCCCCTGAAGGATGTGAATGAACTGTACCGAGAATGGAGAGATCGAATGGAATCATATCAGGCTGAAACGTGGAAAACCCCAAGCCATGTATTGCTGAAGGAGGTATAACAAACTCATCTATCTGAAAGCCATCGTTTTTCGCGCCTCTTAGGAGAAGCAGAATCTCTCTTGGGTGCATATCTCTTGAATACGCCAAGATTCCATCTACCAGTGTTCGCTTCATCGTTATGACCAAACTTGCTTCTCCCTTGATACTCGAATGAATACTACGGGTTCCTTATCACAATGATATGCTGTACGTCGATCCGAGATTTCAACTCATATGGTTCGGCACATCACCGAGTGAACGATGGCTAGCTAGTTTGAGGCGGCTATTCAAAGAATTGTCTAGGGGAAATAGTAGGGCAGAGACTGTGATACTGGAGGAGCCGCGCCTCTTCTCTCCGGCGCCTGTCTAGGTTTCTCTTTCTCTCTAACGATTCGGATTTCATTGTGCTCTGCCAATACTCTATACCTATCTGAGAGGCCGAGGTGATATAGAACACGCTTCAGCTGAATTTTTACATCCTTGACCCGGAACTCTGAGCCATCCTTCTTCTTAGACACAATTATCCTGTTCCCCTTCAAAACTACCTCGGCTCCCAACTTGTTCTCCAAGCGGTTGGAGATCTCCTTACCAGCTTTCTCAAGGTCGCCTAACTCAACTTCTATCAAGCGAGACCGCTCGAAAGGAGTGTTTAGCGGGTTTTCATATATGCCTTCCTGCTATGGCTGATGAAACGCGCTGAAAATCTGGACAACAACAGATATCTGAAGGAAGGAATGATGTTTGAGTGAGAGAGGCCTACATGTTTTGAATGAAGTGAAGAAAGCGGAGGTCACTAGAAGGAGGTACTTGAAGTATGCTGCTGGAGCTGTCATCGCGGTAGCCGCAGCGGTTATCTTCTACTACTATGGTATAGAATTGGCAAGAATAGTACAGATGAAAAGAAAATAAGGTATGGCTCAAGCTGATGAGATGTGCTTGATGGTCCAGACAAACGATCTATCCGCAGAGCTAGCGTCTGAGAACCCTCAAGACTCGTGAAGCATCCGTCGCGTGAGGAACTTTCATTATGCTTCAGCTCATGGGTTTACTGGCCGCCTCATTCCTCGCTGCGCTGGCAGGCGCAGTCTCACCTGGCCCAGTCTTCGCTGTGACCGTTGCGGAATCCGTTAAGAGAGGGTACCGAGCTGGACCTTTGATAGTCACAGGCCACTTCATCCTAGAAGCGATTATAGTTTCAGTTCTCTTCATCGGGTTGGGATCTCTCCTCGCCTCCGATCAAGCGAGGATGGTGATTGGATATGGAGGTGGAGCCGCATTGATCTCGATGGGCATCTACCTCGCATGGTCCTCGAGAAATGTTCGCCTTGAACCGGATAGAAGTGGGAGCCACAGATTCTCTTCTTATGGTTCGATAATGTCTGGATTCCTGACGAGCTGCAGCAACCCTTACGTTCCGTTATGGTGGGTTGCGATCGGTCTTCCAATCATGTATAAGAGTTTAGAGGTTGCAGGTGTCCTCGGCCTCGCTCTATTCTTGGTCGGTCATGGTGCAGCGGATATGGGGTGGTTCAGCTCGATAGCATACTGCGTTGATAGAGGCAGGAGATTCATGAGCGATCGCTTTCTACGTTATCTAGTGGTTGGAAGCGCACTCTTCCTTGTGGGTCTCGGCATCTACTTCATAGGTTCCTCAGCCTTGACCTAGCCTGAAAGATACTTGACGCGAATGTTGCAGCGAAGCCGCTTGAGAATATGCCTCTTGTGAAAATAAATAATGGATTCCTTAAGGGATCCCTTATTTCGATTTGAAGACAGCTTCCCTGCATTGAAGCATAGAAAGTTGCATGCTTCTGATTCAGCATTGAAACATGGAAGAGGAAGAACATGGATGATTTCAAGGTGATTGATCTGGTTGGGCATACGCGATGGCTGTGGCGCTGAACTGAGTCTTGATACTCTCGGTTATTCTCTCTACACGCTGAAGCGTTTATAGATCTCGTTGACCTCTTTAGTCACGTTGAATTGTCTGGCGCGCATTCTAAGGTAGTTCCAGTCTACCTCTTTGAACCTACGTGTCATTATTCCCTCGAGATCTTTCAGATCTTGCGGCTCTCCATTAGCGATCTTCATAACGATCACGTCCTCGAGCGGAACAACCCATATGGCCATGTGACGTGTAAGGATTCTTTCTCGACGGCGCCTCTTGAGGATGTCGAGATCCCATTTGAAACCGCGAGGGTTAAGAACCAAGTCGATCATTGTTCTGTTTTGCATGTCTATGAATCTCAGCGATGAGATTTCCTTCAACTCCATCTTTGTTGGGATGCCGCCGGAGACTAGTTGAAAATGATGGGTTTCAAGTTCTCGGATCAATTCTGGAAAGTTTTCAGTTGTGGCAACGGGGTCCACGGTGAAGTCCAGATCCTGCGTGAATCTCGGCTGACCGTAGAACCCTGCCGGTATCCCACCGATCATTACATATTCAATTCCTAGGCTACGAAGGACCTTCAGGAACCGTTCAGTGCTTACCTTGAGCTTCAGTAGCTCAGGAAAACGTGTTGACAATTCTACGGCTGCCTTGCGACTCTACCGAGTTCCAAAACCCTCTCCAGTGATGTATGAAAGTCTGGTCCTAGATTCTCCATCGCAGAGTATTCGTCTCTAAGCCTCTTCACTTCATACTTGTGAAGAGTTGCGACCCACTTGAAAAAATTAGCTTTCCTCTGAGCTTCAGCGTTGTCCAAGGGACCGAGATACTCCTTCCGAACATTCCTCGTCCTTGGGTTGTATGAGCAAAGGTAATAGTATCGGCTACGATTCGGGCCTCGTCGCTCTACCCTTACGAAGGTCAATACGTTATCCTCCTAGGTTTTGACGGAAGTGTGTTGCGTATGTACAATTATTGTACATAGAAAGACCCTATATAAGTATGGCTGTCACTGCCACGGCTAGTGCTGCTCAGTCTGTCACCGGTTTAGATCTTGAAAGGGATGGGAGGGGGAAGATGATGAACTGTATAGATACGGCGAGTGTGGAAAGGCGCACTGTGAGAAATGTGTGGAGAAGAATGGAGCGGAAGAAGACTATAGGTGGAAGTAGAAAACGCTGTGAACTCAAGTTTGAAGGAAGGCCGCGGGAAGGAAGAGGACTCAGTAAGCCAGTTTGTAAGCCTTTTGCATACACTTATGTGCTCTTGGACGCGTTCATTCTTCTCCTATTCAGGCTTTTCGTATGGTTAATTAGTTTGTCTACCATGTTCACGAATTCTTCAGCCCATTTAACTGCTTTTTCTGCTTCATCTTTGGAAACTATGTCCATCTCTTCATAGATTATTCTGTGTCTCTTCTTTCGCATACCGTTCATAACGATTATCATCCTGTCGCTTATTCTGGTTCCAAGTGTTGCATGAAGAAAATTCACTACCGCTACGTGGCCTTTGGTGGTGGATGGCCGATAGCCTCTGTCAAGCATCAGCGCCCTTCCGGCGAGTAGCATTGCATTGTATGAGGCGGCTAGGGACCAGTCGAATTTCTCGTTTGCAACCAGCGTCTTGGCAGTGTCTACATCTCTCCTTGCACGGCTAATTGTGTTCTGGGCTAATTTACGGCTCGGCTTTGTTCTGCTTATGGCTCTATTTCTCAGCAGTTCTTCTAAACTCATCTTCTTCACCAACAAGGATGATAAGCGGTTTGCTTACGATGTCCGTCAATAGGTGATGCTCACTTTTGACTCTCTTCATGAACTCCTTTTCACTCCAAAGTATGTAGTTGATCTCTCTTTCAACCTCTTTTTCGGTCTCGCTGATAGCGTTGAGAACCTTCTCTTCTTCCACATCGCCTATGACAAGTAGATCGATGTCGCTCGACTCTGACTCCTCTCCGCTTGCGAAGGAACCATAGATGAGAGCGTACCTTATTCCTCTCAATCTTGAGAGTGCACTTTTCATCAAATCGGCTAAGCCGGTGGTCTTAGTTATCAGACGCCTAATTTCAGCGAAGTATGGAAGCTTCTTGTTCACGGATACAAGTGTTACCTTGCCCCTCTTCTCCTCGGTTACTATACCCAAAGAGACGAGGTTCTTCTCTTCCTTGTATAGCATGCTGTACGGTATCTTCAGCTCCCTGGACAGCTCGCGTATAAAGAAGCTCCTGTCAGGGTTCATCATCAGCCGAGATAGCAAGGCTACTCTAGTCTTGGAGCCGAATAATCTATCTATTCTAGATGTCATATGACCTAAATAATATGTCAAAGTCTATAAATCTATCTCCAGTTCCTTGGCAGATCTACGCCACCGTAAGGATCATGATGAAGCCTAGACGCGAGTTCTCATGATTTTGCCTGATGTCTCCTTACGATGTCTTGCAACCTGCCTGACAATCCTGCTAATGCATCTTCGGCATACGATAGGCATCAGTTCTTGGCCTTCTTCTAGCAGTTTCAGCTTTCTCAAAGCTTCAAGCAGATATTCCCAGTCAGCCATACAGGTGGATTGGACGAGCAGGTGAAACATATCATCAGACTTGAGAATGGAGAAGTGATCGAGAACTGAAATAGATTACCCTAAAGTATCTGAGCTTCACCAAGACAGGCTTGCTACATGGATCAAAATCCAGTCTGTCTTCTCATGTAGTAGATGTGCCGTCGTCCCTCGCTCTTGACTCCGATCGCTCCGCTCTTTAACAGAACATGAAGCTGTTTCCTCGTCCATGAGTCGGAGTATAGATACTTGTCTTTGATTGCTTGCGATATCTCCTTGAACGTGTTTTTTCCTTCTTTGATGATTTTGCCAAACACATGCGTGAGCAAATCAATATCTGCGCGTTCCAAGAGGCTCTTGGTTATCGGCGAGCTGATTCCAAATTCAGCTCGCAGCTCCAGTAATTTCGTCCCAAGCATATACGTCCACCGCCCACTTCTCTTCTGAGAAAGACACTCGCTTTCGATAGTCTTCCAGTCAAGACCAGCCTCAGCCAGCATCCTCATATCGCCGAGATCTGTTTCTCGTTCTGTAATTCCCTTAAACAGAAAGATGTCTTCAGGTGACATCAGATAGACCTCAAGATTGCCGAAGCCTCCGTAAAGTTGTGCGCGTGATTTCATGTCTTCGCTGAGCTCAAGTGATCTGCAGACTCGCCTGTCAAAAATGTCAAATCTCATGCCTCTGCTGTCTTCCATGATGGCAGAAGTGCCTAACGCGTCGTATTCACCAGTTGGCCTGAGTACGTAGCCGAACCCTGCTTTCTTCGCAGCTGCCATGAAATCCTTCGCGTCGTTTGCGGATTTGAATATAACATCGATGTCCTTTGTAGCCATCTTCCTACCTATGAACGTCATTGCGCACCCGCCGATGAGGTATGTCGATATTCTTCGTCTCAGTTTTGAGCCTATCTCGCCGAGCGCAGCAATTAGGTCTGCTTCTGTGAACATTCGCGGTTGGCTCATAGCAATCCGTACTCCTTTGCTTTGAGTAGGAATTCGTTCCATGGCGGAAAGCCGGGCGCCCTCTCGCGGCCTTCGTTCGCAAAATATGTAACGACTTCTTTTACACCGTCTTTAATGCGATATCTTTCTGCTTGCTTCTCCAAGTACTTTCTGTCTGTCGTTCGCTCGTTTCTTTTCCAGACAAGCAGTATAGGCAGCATGTCGCGGGCGCCCACTAGAAGCGAATGGATTACGATATCTTCAAATTTTAATCTCTTGACAAAAGGAGAATAGAAGAAATATGACTTTGGAACCATGAGCGGAACGCCGAAACTTCCAAACATCGAGATGTGGGTCAACTGAAACCCATCTCCCTCCTGCGACCCTACGCTTTCAATTATGAACTCAGCGTTGCACTCCCAGAGCACAACCGCATCCCTCGCAAACTTCAGCGCAATCTTCTGGTTCAAGTAGTGCCTGAATTCGATGACAAACTCTCTTAGCATCTGGAATCTTGGGGACACGCTGTAGGTCAAGCCTATCTTCTGAACTATGCCTGCCTGCTTCATCTTTCCTAAGGCTTTAG
>Ga0315308_1002108_pt1 | contig 11292 bp, 10 predicted proteins | sample TDP3_MG_FD_203078 | JGI IMG/M metagenome (GOLD analysis project Ga0315308, IMG submission 203078) | Freshwater sediment microbial communities from Lake Towuti, South Sulawesi, Indonesia - TDP3 | ecosystem: Environmental > Aquatic > Freshwater > Lake > Sediment | place: Indonesia: South Sulawesi...
CCTATCACCACAAAGGGGATTGCGATGGCTCGGAGACGGTCAAGCACCTCAAGGCTCCGAAGCATCACATCCTCAGGCCATAGCAGCCTCAGAGGTACTCCCCCATTTCGGATCTGGACCCAATCAGGGGAAGGTGGGGATCCACAGTGCTAAGTGACATGGCCGCATACTTCGCTTCCCAAGTCGCGATGCTCAGAAGGTCGACGTATGCCTGCCTGGTGGGGACGACTCCGAGCCCGCTGCTCAGGGTCGCCTTCGACTTCAGGTGGTCATCCTTCAGCGTGAGCAACACCAACCTCGAGTTTCTCCCGGTTGGAAGATCCAGATCCCTGGAACCCTCCGAGAAATCGTAGGCATAGACGTCGGCGTACGGCGCGGGATGCGCACCCGCAAGTCTCGCAGCGGTGAAGGCCGTGAAAACAAGCTGAGGGCATGTCCTGCCCACCCGTTCCTCGAGCTCCTGAGCTGCCAGGGAGGTTTCCAGTAGCTCGCGCGGGTCGTCCTCGATATCCCGCCTGAATGCCCAGTATAGCAGGAGATACTCAAGGTTCGCCACGGCAACGGTTCTGGCCGTCGGCTTGTGAACGAGCCGTTTCCTCTCCAGCGTCGCCATCACCTTGTTGACTAGAGATGTGGAACAGCCAGTTGCGCGTGCGATCTCGGCTTGGGAGATTGGCCGCTCGAGGAGACACAGTTCGCGCAGAATCTTGCCCACGCCAAGGGAGAGCATACATACACCCAAAGGTGTGTTTTATCACGAGGAATTTAAATATTATTCACCTTTGAGTGCATAATCTGCCTCTGATCTTATAAATAATCCACCAGTCGGTGCATCCATCGCGAAGACCTATCACCCTTGCCTGGACCATCCGAGAACGACTTGCACTCACCCAAGCTAGGCGGGGTTCCGCCTTGGGACTTGACCGGGAAGCGTCAGGTGGGTGGCACGTGCGAGAAGACCTCCGAACCCAAGGCCCGTTGAGAGGGCAGATGCGGGATAGGCGAGGAGCATGGTCCCATGCTGGAACAGAACCACCTGGGACCCGACCAAGACGCAAACGGAGTAGATGAGCAAAAGCCTCAAGCCCCAAGCGGTCCAGGCTGCCAACGCAAGCATCACCAGGCCGGAGAGCATCGCGACCAGAATTATCTCCTTCCACACCCACCATAGCGGATACAGGCCTCGGCTCACCATAACCAAGTCGGCCCCAAGGCCAACCAGGATGAAGGCCAACCCCATCCTCACGATCATCACTCGCTCCCCGTACAGCTTTGCGGAGAAGGTCTGGGCATCCGGCTCTATGCTTTCGTGAATGAGCTGCACCGGTCGTGATACTCGGACAGGCTTGCACGATGGCACCGTCGTCAGCAGAGCAACGATGGTCACAATGCCCAGAGGGAGCAACAGTCCAGCCAGATCCCAATCCCGCACATCCCTGAGCTCCTGCACGAACATCTGGAACTTCTCCATCGGCTGCGATTCGGTCAGGAAGACCATCCTGCCCTCTCTGATCATCGGCCGGAAGATGCCTGCGGGATACTTCCGGCAGAACTCCTTGGCCCTCTCGGAGGAGGAGAACTTCAGGCCCATGATCGGACCATAGGGATAGATCCCGGATGGCGTGGAGTTCTTGATGCTGACAGCAACCATCTGGTCGATGTACCTCCGTGAGCTATAGACCGCGGCATGGACTTCGTCAGGGAGCTGGACCTCGTTGAGCCAGAGCCCCTTCCAGTTCAGCTTGATGCCGATGGGCTGGGGCTGTGGTGCAGGCGAGCCCCGCATGAGCGATGTCAGCCTCGGATCCGTGAAGAAGTGTAGATAGGGCGAGGGCGGGGCCACTATGATGGCGATCCACAGCGGGAGGCAGATTGCGGCGACGAAGGCTCGCAGCCGCCTCCTGGGATCTCCCGTCAGCCTGCTCCTGCCCCTTGTAATGGTCAACCAGCCCCCGACGAAGACGACCTCCTTGGGAATATGAATGTTTACGACCAGGGCTAGCCCACTCATCTTCTACTCTGGAATGCCAAGCAAGGTGAGTTCAGCGAAGTGGCTCTCGACTGCCCGCCCCATCCAGCGTCTTTGACCTGTACCAGGACCACATCCTCAGGTCGGTTCTGAGTAGTCGGTAGGCGAGGATCAGGTACAGAGTGATCAGAACCGCCAAGTACGGAGATGGCTTCAGAGGCAGAAGCAGATAAACCGCGGCGGAGAGGAAGTAGCCGGCAAGCACGAGGGAGATGGCAGATGAGGCAGCCCTAGTCAGGAGATTGACCCTCCTTCGGAGGCCTTGGACGACCGTGAAAACCAGGCCTGCGATCAGTGCGGCACAGAGTAGGCCGAAGGGTATAGTAGGAGATTGCAAGGCATGCATGCCGAGGAACGCCACTGTGATCATCAAGGCCAAGCCAATCTCTCGAGCAAGCAGCCGCATCTCATCACCTGCCGATTCGAGAAGGAACCCTCCTCTGAAAGCTGTTGTGGTCCAGCATCCATGGGACGCACGCGACCGCTCGGTGGCGGAGATCAGTATCCGGGATTCCACATGCCACTGTGGTCCGCTTGCACGGGCGCTAGAGAGACCTCCTTATGAGCTCGGCCACCTCGTCCAAGTCCTCCCTCCGTGCCGTGTCAAACTCCAGAGGCGCCAGGACGGCCTGGACCGTCTTGGAGATCGCATCTCCCTGGAATCTGGGTATGACGTGCACATGGAGGTGGTCCACCATCTGGTACGCTGCCCGGCCGTTGCTCTGTATGACGTTGATGCCCTCGGCGTTGACCGCCTCCTTGACCGCACCAGCCACCCTCTTCGCCACCCTGAAGATGTCGACCAAGGTTGAATCGGGGACCTCGTGTATGGTTTCCCAGTGCTTCCTGGGGATGACGAGGACATGGCCGGCATTGGCCGGGCGCAGGTCCATGAAGGCCATCACCCTTGCATCCTGGTAGACGATGCTGGCCGGGGCCTCCCCGGAGCTAATCTCGCAGAAGAGACATCTTGCCATGGCCCATCATCGGGCGGGCTGGCTATATACGTTGTCGTGCGCTGTGCGCCGTGCGCCGCCACTGCCTTTCCGTTATTTCCAAGACCGCCCTAGGCCTTGGCGCAGGCACCTCGAAGGAGGAGCAGATTTCAAGCCAGCGGCCATGGCGTGCTCATGGAAGGGCCCCTGGTCAGGATCGTGTCCGAGCGCCTCTCCGGGTTCAAAGGCAGGAAGGTCGTCAAGAGCTTCGGCAATGCGAAGATCGATCTCTCCAGGATGAGCTCCGCAGTCATCAGGGACATCTTCAGCAGGGGCAAGCAGCTGATCGTGGCCTTCCCCGGCTTCAATGTGAGGATTCACTTCATGATGTACGGCAGCTGGGCCATCAACGCGGAAAGGCCGGGCGTGGTCCCGAGGCTCGGCCTTGATTTTGAAGACGGAATGCTCCGATTCTACAACTGCTCGGTGAGGATCATCGACGGCGATCTGACTGGGCACGCATTTGACCCGGAGATCGACATAACCGGACAGAACTGGAACAGGGACAAGGTCCTTTCCATGGCCTTGGAGAAGACGGATGAACCGATCTGTGACGTGCTCATGGACCAAGAGGTCTTCGCCGGCGTCGGGAACATGATCAAGAACGAGGCCCTCTTCGATGCCGGGATCCATCCGATGAGCATCGTTGCCAGCATTCCCCGCGACAAGCTCTCGGACCTTGCAGAGAAGACCAGGAAGTTCTCCATGAGGCTCTACGAGGTTGAGAAGGCCGGGGAGCGCTTTGGGGAGATATTCAGGGTCTACCGCAGATCCAGGTGCCCGGTCTCAGGGGATAAGGTCGTCATGAAGAGCACCGGTGAAAGGGTCAGCTTCTTCTGCCCGAGGTGCCAGAGGCTCTACAGATAGGAGTCCGCAGAGGTGCCCCGGCTTGGCCCAGATCTGGGGCCAGAGCGGTCAGGACCGGCCTCAGCCAGCTATCTCCGGCACGGAAGATGGACCGACCCGGAGGCGGCGATTGGCATGGCCGAGGTGCCTGCCCTGGGCCTTCATCCGGTCGAGGAGGTGGATGTAGATCTCGCCAACTTTTCTCCCGGTGCCCGTCAGCTCGTACCGGTTCTCTCCCGGGATGGGCACCACCATGTACTTCTTGAGCAGGCTCTCTATGATATGGCCGAAGTAGGGGATCTTCCTTTCCATTCCGTGCTCCATCTCGCCCCGGGACAGGGGCTTGCCGACCCTCGTCATGTAGGCCAGGACCTCCCGCTTCAGGAAGGTCCTTCCCCCATACTCCAGCTCGGGCGATATGAACTCTATGACGTAGCTCCTCTGGCTCTCCCCGAGCGTGAAGAGGCTCGATACCTTGATCCTGGTCGAGGTGACATCCACCTCAACGTTCTCGTACTCGTAGGAGTACGCGGCCTCCGTGGCCTCCTCGCACTTCCTGGCCATTCTGGCAAGGCGGGAACGATCGGCCCCGTCGGACCGTGCCGCCTCAATGAGCAGGCCTCTGATGGCCTTCACGTAGGCGGATGGGTACTTGGGGAAGTGGTTCCCCCTGATGCCCTTCTCCAACTCGGAAAGCGTTGCCTCGATCTCCCGCTCGATGTCGGCGTAACTCCGGCGCCTGAGCCGGTTGACTAGGATCGTGACCAGCCTGTAGTAGTCAGGCCGGACATAGGTGGGCCGGTAGACCACCATCTGGGTCCGAACCCTCTCCAGCTCCATTTGGAGCTGGCTCCTTTCCTGCCTGCCTAGGTGCTTTGCCTTCTCCAGGATCTCCTCGTGCAGGACAAGGTGGTCCTTGCTTCCGGGAGGGGTCCTCTGGAAGCGCTTCAGAAGGTTGACTACCTCCTCCCTTTGGGCAGTCATCCTCCTTCCTCCGTGCCCACTGCTTTGCCCCCGGCGTGACTATTGCCGGATAGTGATAGATGTTTCGTAGGAAGACCTCGGCGGCCTCGGGCCTTCATACAGGACGTTTTGGCACCACCGATCCGAGGGGAAGCGGGCTCGGGGCCGATGTCTCCGGTGAAACCCTTATCAGGGCCGGCGATCGTCGGGCACGCAGCAGGCTACCTCACGATGCACTGGGACGCTGCATAGTCCTTGCAGTCTGGCTGTGTCTTGAGGGGGAGCCGTATCAGACCGAGGATGATCGGATGAAGAGGGTCCTAGTTGGGTTCCTTGTCTACGGAGTCGCCGTGGGGATACTGAGCGTCTGGTGGTGGCACCTCAGCGATATGCCATTCCTGCCGAACATCCCCGGCGTTTTGCTTGGGGACGCGGTCTATGAAGCCTCGATAAACAGCATCGGAAATCCCAACTCGTCCCAAGCCCACTATACCATACCTTTCTTCCTAAGGAAACCTGAGGTGTACCTCCCGGTTTCTGCGGCTTTGTGGGGACTGATCGGCGCGGCCTGTCAGATCGTCTTGGATAGCGTGGTTCCTCGCCTGTGTCGCGGGCGTAGGGCAGCCCGCGGAAGGACCGGGATCTAGGCGCGGGAACGAGCCGATGCCTCGTGGAATCAGCAACGTAGCCGCCCCGCTCCTGAACTCGCGCCCAGAATCATCGATACATTCTGCTCAAAGGTTTGGCGAACGACTGGCCAACGTGCTGAGCGTCCCGCTTTCTTGTCTATGCGGGTAGACAAAGCTCTATTTCAGACTCTAGCGCCATATGATTTGCGGAGATTGACATGGAGGATCCGACCCGCACCTTCGCCGCAGCTGCCAATCCTCAGCGTTTGTCCATCCTGAAGCTTCTGGCCGATCAGAAGCAAGTTGCTTTCACGGACATCCTGAGAAAGCTTGGCTTCACACCGGGCAATCTCGGTTTCCACCTCAAGGAGCTGGTGGACGCGAACCTCGTAGAAAAAAGAAATGGGGACGCCTATGTGCTAACGGATCTTGGACTGAGCCTGATGGTCTGGGCCGGGAAGACGCAGAGGAGGGATCTTAGGGCTCGGGAAATGAGGGAGCACCTGAAGTACATAGACAGCAGATATCCCTTGCGCAGGTACAGCCAGTCTCCAGGGAGGGACATTGAATGGTTGGGGGGTATCATTGTGGTAGTCGGAATTGGAGCGCTCTTGATGGGCGCAAGTGCCTTGGTCATCGGGATCCTGATCGGGGCTGGGTGTGCAACCGCGTTCGGAGGTGCTTCCCTGAACTACCTGGCGGGCACCCAAGCCCTCAAGATGCTCCAGTCCAAGCCTGGGAAAACGGAAGCTACCGGCCCTCGGCCGTGAATACCGGGCGAACCAGCCAAATGGAGAACGAGCGGGCCATCTGCCAATCCGCTCATGCGAATGGCGAGGTGCTGCGTTCCACCGTCCTTGGCATTCGTGACACACCCAACATCGAATTCTCCCATGCCGGAGGTTAATGCCGGGCCTTCGGCTGCCTCGAAGCACGAGGCGGAACCCCGTGTCGAGCTCTGGTCGTTTCCGCACATTCGGTGATGAGGTACAGGCTGAGCCCCTGCTCATCAGGAACGATGGCCGCCAGCAACCCACCTTCGGCAGGCGACAGTAGTGATCTTGATTCGGAGCCGCATCCGTCATCCTTTTCATCGACAACCAGCCTGAGACGAGCGTCGTAGGGGACGGGCAGCCAAACCGCTTGCCGGCCTGTCCTGGCCTGAAGGAAGTGCGCCCTCTCGACGCCCTTGGCAAGCCGCTCAGCAGGCACCGGAGCGAAGGCGAGGTCCACCGGTTGGTCGGCGAATGTGAACGAGCACCTGCCTGAAGGGCCGTCGATCGAGATGCCCGAGGTGCCGAATCCGCAGAAGGCCTCCAAGCATCCGTCCTTCTCCAGGAAGGCCATCTTGTGTAGTCCATCGTAGTTGATGGTCCGCCTTCCGACGCGGAAGTCCTTCAGCTCGATACGCCTGGAGGGCAGGGCGGACTCATCGTATGACTCATCCTTGGGTCTGAAGAAGCCGCCGCCCCAGTTCTCGACCACCCGATAATAGTGCCGTGCGAACGACAGCGCCCCGTTGGGAGACTCGGCAACGAGGTAGTCGCCTGTGTTTGAGGCATGCTCCGCGACGCCGGGGCCGCTGGGGGAGTAGATGCCCAAGCTGGACAGGACACGAAAGAGGGTCCTCGGGGCATCGGGGGTTGAGCGAGATTGGTCATCCCTGGGGCGAAAGCCCAGATACAGCGCTCGCCCTCCAGCCCGGGTTATGCGCAGCGCGCCGACTACCCTCCGCCGACCTCCCAGGCCAACCCAGGCCACAGGGTTGGACACGTCCGGAACCACGGGAAAGACGAGGTCCGGAGGAAAGTCGGTCGGTATCCGGAAGCTGGGGACCTCCCCGAGCGCACCTTCGAAGCTCACGACGGCGTCCTTCGCCTTCATGCCCAGATGGGGTTTGCGGGCGGACCTCAGGCCGAAGATACGGAGGAACCGGGCCCCGACATCGGCCAAGGAATCCAGAAATATGGCTGGCGGCATGCTGCACCACACGACCGTCCCTCCATGCCTGAGGATATCCTCGATGACATCGAAGGTCTTGCGGAGGACCAGGGGCTCGAAGAGCAGGACCAGCGCCTGGTAGGTGAGGTCCTTGAGGCGGAAGCGCCCGTCGGGCAGGATGTGGACAAGCTCGACGAACTTCTCCTCGGTGAGGTAGTCGGCATACCCGTACTGTACGGTCCAGCTCCCGAACCTCTCCTCCACGTAGTTCAGGTCGAGGGGATAGAGACACAGAACCGGGGACTTGCGGTGGCGCCAGCCCTGGACGTGGGCCATGGCACCCCCACCAAGCCCCATCGCGGCGGCAAGGTCATGGACGCGATCCGAGACCGGCTGCGGGGCACCCCAGTGGCCGTAGTAGGCGTAGTCAAGCTCGTTGTAGTGGCCGAACGAACACGCCAGGGCCGCGCCATGGTAGTTGCGGTCGATGTAGCCACCCTCCGGGTGATCGGTCCCCATCCCGGTCAGGTAGTCGCCCCAGCGGAAGTAGTCATAGCAGGCGCTCTGGCTTTCCCTGATGCTCGACGACCAGACGTATCTTGGCGTGTAGTCGTAGCGGGAGACGGGAACCTCCATGTTCTCCGTGCCGCACTTGCCGCCGAACCCTACTCCCAGATCGAAGTGGTCGCAGGTGGGCGATTCCTGCCAGGTGGCGTGTGCGCGCGTGAGGATGACGCGGCCGGTGAGCTTCTCCGCGTACCTCTTCGCCTGTATGAAGAGTTCGACTACATGGTCCTGCAGGAGCCGGAAGTAATCCCTCCGCATCTTCCAAGTGAGGTAGACATCATGGGGGGTTGGGCCGAGGACGTGCTGGTCGCCCCGCCTCCAGTAGTCCGGGCCCTCCCAGGAATGCTGCGCGTAGGCGAAGTAGACCAGGTACTTGTGGAAATCCCGGTACTGGGACCCATGTAGCCGGGAGTAGGCGCGGACGAGGCCCGGGGTTAGATACCTCGTGTTGATCTCGGTCGGGCCGAAATGGGTTCCGAGGTCCCAGTCGAACTGTATGTGCATCTCGTCCGAGTAGAAGCTGGAGTAGGTTATGCCCGCCCGGGCGTGATCGTCGATCACCTGCTTGAGGAAGGGCAGGGCATCCTGATGGAAGTAGTCCATCTCTTCCACATCGTAGACGATGACCGCCAGAACCCTGTTTCGTTTGGCAAGTCCGTCAGCTTTGCCACGGATCCTGCCCTGGAGGAAGCGGTAGCCCGCACCTGTGGTCTTCTGCGTCGACTCATCCACCTCAAGCCTGGCGGTGGGGGAGATGTCCATGATGTCGGCCGGATCCACGTGCCAGCACGACGTGCCGGGGATCTGCCTCTCGCTGAAGGCAAAGGCCTCCAGACGGTTCACCTTCAGATTGACGGGGCCCTTGTTGTGAAACCATCGGCGTTGGACCGGCATCTGGACATCATACCGGCCCTGGGAATCGATCGGTCCCTCTCTGAACTGGCAGGTCTGGCCGCAATGATCCTTGAGCCTTGAGTAGGCCGGCCCCAGATCCAAAGGCGACATGACGCTGGCGCCGAAGCCCAGGCCATGCTGCTCTGCAATACTGTGAAGTACGCGGAAGGTTCGGATGCACTGGTCGCTGGTCGGGAAGTACTTCCGCTCATTGCCCCCGAAGAAGAAGTCGTAGGCGACATCGACGTGGGCGCCGCCCCTACCCGGAAGGTTGCGGCAGATGTCAGTGAAGCTGGAGTCGAACGCCCGGACTTTCATCCCAGGGTCCTTCTCCAGCCTTTCCATTTCCTCATCGCTCGTGATTATGAGGGTCCCGGTTGGGCGCAGCATGCGGAACTTTGGGGGAAATTCAAGTATCCGACTCAATTCAAGTTCCTGCCAGGTCTGAGGTGAAAGATGGTCAGAAGGTGTGCGTCTCGACCTCCCTGGCGAATAAAGAGATTTCGTCATGTGTCGGGGCGGTCCATCACACAATCCACCTGCGGCATGGCCACACGGCTGATTCCCCGAACGGCGCACAAGATTTAAGCATCGACTGCGGAAATCATCACAGGGGGTGCTACCGCCTTGGTGACAACACCCAGAAGGACAACGGAACCTTCCGCAACCAAGCTCTTGGTGTTCCTGGTGATTGCGGCGATAGCGGCCGTGTCCATCATGCAGGGAGCCTTCTTGCCTGGGATATTTACCGCAACCGGGGTCCTCGTCCTGTACTACCTGTTTGGCTGGGCAAGGCAGAGCGAGGAACGCTCAAACCGGCTGGACCTAGTGGACCAACGGGTCCTCGAACTGGAGAAGCGCATCGGGCAGCTCGAGGAACGGAAACAGGAGTGAGATCCGACCGGCCGTCATGCCGCCGTCAAGACGTCGTCGATAGGGGGCAGGAGGCCGGGTGCGCGCCGAGCGTCGGCCGCAATCGAGAGGCGATCGGCGAGTATTGGATGCGGGAAATGTTATTAGCCCCTATCCCTCATTCGTGCAATGCGGCTGATCGCGGGAACGACCCCGGAACCGAGTCCCGTGTCCAAAGGACTTGCCCTCAGGGAACCGCGGTCGCAGGCCGGATGATGGTATCATGGCGGCACTGGACGATGGCGCTTCGTACCGAATCTCGGCGGCAAAGGGGCCCTACTTCCTGTGCGACAGGAGGGTGGTGGAGGACCATTGGCTTGTGGAACGCTACGTTGTCCCGCCCGAAAGGTACCCGCGCAACCCACTGATCGTTCGCGAGCATGCCTGGGAGGGGACGGGCCCCCGCATGGGAGGCTCGGTCCTCAGGGATCCGTCCACCGGGGCCTTTCGTATGTGGTACTCCATCCGGGACAAGCACGCCGCCGAAAATCGCCTGCCATTCTCCTACAACGTGTGCTACGCTGAGTCGGAGGACGGCATCGCCTGGCGCAAACCGTCGCTGGGCGTTTTCCACTTCAACGGCAATTCCAACAACAACTGCATCAAACTGGGAACGGACAGGACGCAGAACATCGACGTATGCCTCAATCCAAAGCCCGGAGTCTACCCGGGAAGGTACATCGCCATCCATAACCAGGTGGGCGGAGTCTTCGTTTCCTCTTCTGAGGACGGGAAAACTTTCACACGGCTCTTCGACCTACCTGCCATCCCCTACCACAGCGACACCCACAACAACATCGTCTACGATGAGGTGCGGGATCGCTGGCTCTTGTTCTGTCGCCCAAGGGCCTTCGCCGGATACCACCGCAGGCGGGTCGCCCTTCAGACCAGCCACGACCTGCAGCACTGGACCCATGAGCGGACGATTCTGGTCCCCGCCGAGGACGAGATGCCGGAGTACTATGGGATGACCGTGTTCCGCCGGGGCGACCTTCTTTTTGGCGTGGTTCAGATCTACGACAAAGACACCGGATTCATACACGGCGAGCTGGCCTGGAGCGGGGATGGGGAATGCTGGGACTTCCTGCCCCATCACCCGGTCTTCATCTCCCGCGGCTCGGAGGGCGAATGGGACGCGGGCATGGTCATGGTGGCCGAGAGCCCGGTCGATGTCGGGGACCAGATGTGGTTCTACTACGGCGGCTTCGCCCTCCAGCACAACGAAACCGAAAGGGAGAACGTCTCCTCCATCGGGCTGATGATCGCGCAGCGCGACCGCCTGATCGGCTTGCGACCCAGGGACGATAACCCCGGCTTCGTCCTGACGCGGCCCTTCATGGTGGCCGGGCGGTCCCTGATCGTCAATGCAGTCGTGTCCGGAAGCGTTGCGGCCGAGGTCCGGAGCGATGACAACAAGGCCATCCAGGGATGGTCGTTTGAGGACTGCGATCCTCTGACGGAGTCGAGCTTTGCGGCGGAGATCAGATGGAAAGGCCGATCGCTGGCGCAGCTTGGG
>Ga0315308_1002109_pt1 | contig 11287 bp, 9 predicted proteins | sample TDP3_MG_FD_203078 | JGI IMG/M metagenome (GOLD analysis project Ga0315308, IMG submission 203078) | Freshwater sediment microbial communities from Lake Towuti, South Sulawesi, Indonesia - TDP3 | ecosystem: Environmental > Aquatic > Freshwater > Lake > Sediment | place: Indonesia: South Sulawesi...
GGAGACTACATTTCCATAGATGGTACTACAGGAGAGGTTATCCAGGGCAGAATGTCCACCTATCCTTCAGAAATTGCCCAGGTGCTTATAGATAAGACTATGAGAAAGGAAGATTCTCTAATTTTTCAGCATTTCTCCAAACTTATGGACTGGGCTGATAGCGTACGAAGGCTGGGAGTCAGAACCAATGCAGATACTCCTAAAGATTCTAAAGCAGCCCGCAATTTTGGCGCTGAAGGGATTGGACTCTGCCGTACCGAACATATGTTCTTTGAAGGGGATAGAATAGATGCAATGAGGGAGATGATTGTAGCAGAAGACATTGAAGGGAGGAAGAAAGCTCTGGGGAAACTATTGCCGATGCAAAGGCAGGATTTTATTGAGATTTTCAGGGCAATGCACGATTTGCCTGTAATCATAAGAACGCTGGACCCTCCTTTACACGAGTTTTTGCCCCATACGGATAGAGAGATAAAAGAACTGGCAGAAAAGATGAATGTTCCGTTTGAAAAACTCAAAGCCAAAGTCACCAGCCTTCATGAGATGAACCCAATGTTGGGACACCGCGGCTGCAGATTGGGGATTACTTATCCGGAGATTACGGAGATGCAGGCACGAGCAATATTTGAAGCTGCCTGCGAAGTCTATAAAAAAGGGGTAAAAGTTATCCCCGAAGTGATGATTCCTCTGGTAGGAGATGTGAATGAATTTGTCAATCAGAAGAGAGTTGTTCTGAAGGTAGCCGAAGAGGTAATGGCGAAGTATGGAGTTAAACTTAAATTTTTGGTGGGCACGATGATTGAAATTCCCAGAGCCTGTCTCACTGCCAATGAAATTGCCAGAGAAGCAGAGTTCTTCTCCTTTGGAACAAACGACCTCACTCAGATGTGTTTTGGATTTAGTCGAGATGATGCACAAAAATTTCTTGCAGAATATATGGAGCGGGGAATTTTGAAAGCCCCTCCTTTCCACACACTCGACCAGGAAGGTGTAGGAGAGTTAATAAGGGTGGGGATTGAGAAAGGAAGAAAGAGTCGGCCTGATTTAGAAGTAGGCATTTGTGGTGAGCACGGGGGAGATCCCGATTCCGTGAAGTTTTGTCACAGGGTAGGAATGGATTATGTCAGCTGTTCACCTTATAGAGTGCCCATTGCCCGTCTCGCCGCAGCCCAGGCAGTCCTGGAAGAAAAGAAAAAGAAGTCATAGTAATTGGCTCGCGTTAGTAAGACAGTTATATTAGCAAAGCGTAAGGAGGTGAAAGATGCGTAGAATTGGACAAATCCTTGGGTTTTTAATTCTTGCCATTGCCTTGGTAGCTTTAGTGGTATTTATTACTGGAGCTGGGAGACGGGGTAGAATGACAAAAAAAGCATTCTTGGCTGCGTATCACCAGGAAGAAGAAGCTTGGAACACGAACAACCCGGACCTACTCGACGCAATAATAGCTTCCGACTGTATCACCCACAGTCCTCCCGGTCCAGATATTGTAGGCCTCGAGGCCTTTAAACAATCCGTTAGAGATACTTGTACCACCTTCCCCGACTTTCGAGTCATACATCACGAATATATCCTTGACGGGAACTGGGGTGCTGCGCCGTGGAGCTGGACGGGCACACACAAAGATACTGGCAAGCGGGTGAAAGTAACAGGAGTGTGCATAACTAAATGGGCGAACGGGAAATGTGTCGAACATTGGGTGTTTGCGGATAACCTAGGCCTTCAGCAACAGCTCGGTTTTAAGTTGGTCCCTCAGGGGAAGCAGGGCGGGAAGTGATACTTACAGGATTCACAGGATTCGGGGGACACAATACTTAATTGTTTCGACCATTAACTGATGTGACATTCCTTAGCAAAGTTGAAGAAACAATCAGAAAGGTATTGAAGAGAAAAAGGGGAACTCCATAAGAGTAATTAAGTATTGTGTCCCCAGAATTGTGAATTGTGAATTGTGCATATGATATTTTAAATGATATAGAAAATACTGATACAAATAAGAAGTTTACCTATTAATTGTTGAAAATAAATAATAATAAAAGGGGATAGGATGAAAAAAGTTTTGTTTGTGGCATTATTTTCATGCGTTATCAGTGGTTTGTTTTTGAAAGTAATCAATTCAAGGGAAATAAATGAAGTCGAAGAAAATGAAGTAGAAGAAATTGCTGAATTTGATTTTAATAGAGATATTGCAATAAAATACGCAATTGTCACATTAGAAGAAATTGATGCAGTAGCAAAAGTTAAAAGATTTTCAGAAAATATTCAAGATGAGCCTATTGTAAACGCAATAATTAGTTATGATAAAGAAAAAGAAAATTCAAAAAAAATTGTAGTTGTGTCTTTTCGAAGCAAGAAAGGTAATTATTATCATTCAGTAACGTTAATACTTAATAAAGACGGATTTCTTGAAATCTTTGATCGAACAGAATCAAGTCTTGATGATCTCATTAAGGATTTAAAAACACCCGGTGCATACAGTATTTGGGAAAACTATTGAATATGATTTCTAACAACTCAATCCAGAGACCGACCTCAGGAAATCTTCGAAGGGAGCGGATGAGTTTGACGCTACTTGCCAAAACTTCTTTCCAACGATAGTTGTTGGAATGACAACTGGTCTTTAGCAGAATGACTTATTTTTTAAGAAGGCGTCATTCTCCTCTGTGGCTTTGTCCCTTTTAAGAATGCACAAAAACAGGCATTCTTTCTCGCCAAACAGGCATTTCTAAAAGCAATGTCCATAAAACCCTAAAGAAATCTTCAGTATTGACTTGCTTTTACCAAGGGTAAATGTTCGAGTTTAGCTGTCCTTGAATCTACAGTTTTTGGGACGTTATATCCGGTGGAAAATCATGCCATAGCCGTTGAGTCTCAGGTAGAAAGAGAAGCCGATTGAGCCTGCCAATATTGCTATGGAAAGCCAGTCCCGCCAGGTGGGCTTGAAGTGAAGGTAGTAAGTTCTCCTCTTCTTAAATCCAAATCCCTTAGATTCCAAAGCCATTGCTAAGAGGTCGGTATTTCTGATGGCGTATATGAGGATTGGAATAAAAAGAGGTATATGCTTTCTAATTCTCTTCCACAATCGTCCACTTTCCAAATCCAATCCCCTCGACTTTTGAGCTTGAACGATGGTTGAACTTGTGGCGGCAAAAGTTGGAACGAGGCGGAAGGAGAGGGAAAGAGCAAAGCTGACCGGGAAAGGAAGGCCCAGAGAACTTAGTCCTAATGTGAAATCTTCCGTTCTTGTGGAAGAGAGGAAGATAATTCCGGAAACTATCATTGTGTCTATTCTAATTCCCATAGCCAGTCCGTAGAGCAGAGATTCTTTTGATATTTGAATGAAGCCTAACTTAAGTAATTGTGTTGGACCACGCAGGAAAAAGGACCAGAGGAGTGTACTGAAGAAAGCCAAAATGGCCAGGATTATTGAGAATTTTTTAAGGTTAGAGAGAGATTTGGCGAGAAGGGATAGGAAGAAAACCATCAAAAATATGATTGAAAGGTATAAAGGATGGTTGAAAACCATCGTCCAGATGAAAAGGAGAATTAATCCTGCTATTTTTGTGACCGGATGTAGACGATGCAGGAGAGATTCTTTATCCAGGTAGATAAACATACTTATTTTTTCAGACAGTGTTTGAATTCATCAACGGAAAGGAGCGTTCTGCCCATTCTATTGCTTAGCCGCACAATTTCCGGTAATGTCAAAAAGCTATTACCGAGCTTCTCTTCCTCTGAAAAGACTTTTCGCGTCCCGTCATCCAGTATAATCTTGCCCTTATGGAGGACTATGACCCTCTTTGCATATTCAGCAACCAACCAGAGTGAGTGGGTGATGATGATTATGGTGTGCCTCTTCCGATTGAGGTTCTGCAAAAGTTCCATAATTGATTTCTGTTCTCTATAATCTAAACCTGTGGTTGGTTCATCAAAGATGAGTACGCGTGGTTTTGAGGCAAGGATTGAGGCAACGGCGACTCTCTGTCTTTCTCCCTTAGTTAAGGAGAAAGGGTCACACCTTTCATAACCTTCCAATCCCACATCTTTCATTGCCTCTTTTACGAAACCGGAGATTTTATCTCCGGGAATTCCCAAATTCCGTGGCCCAAAGGCGACCTCGTCTTCCACTGTGTCGGCAAATATCTGATGGTCAGGATTCTGAAATACATAGCCGACTATTTTCCCCAGTTCCGATACCCGCTTTCCTCTGGTGTCTTGACCCGCTATTCTGACTTCTCCTTTTGAGGGCTTAAGGAGGCCGTTGAAATGTTTCACCAGTGTCGTCTTCCCTGACCCATTCTGTCCAATAATGGCGAGAAATTCTCCTTCCCGAATTTCCATGGTTACATTATCTAAAGCCTTAATATTTTCCGGATAGACATATTCCAAATCTTTTACTTCGATAATTTTCTTCCCATAACCTTTCTGGTGCTCTTCATCTTTTTCCATGAGAGAGGCGTATTCCTGGTCTGAGATTTTCCAATCTCTTTGTTCAAAAACTCTAGTGGCGTCCTCCATAGTGAGAGGGAGCGTTGTCTCATTTATGTCTGCGAAGAGTTTGGCTATCTGCGGAGGGCGAATTCCATGATTTTCCAGTAGTTCGATATCCCTTAGAAGCTCACAAGGTTTCCCCTCTGTAACTACTTTACCTTCATTTATAATTACAATCTTGTCTGCTTCCAGTGCAGCTTCGGTTTCGTGCTCAATAAAGAGGATAGTGTAATTTTCCGACCTGAGTTTTTTGGCGACTGAAAAAATTTCATATTTACCTTGGGGATCGAGGTCTGTTGTAGGCTCATCCATTACCACTATTTTTGGCCTGATAGCAAGGATGGAAGCGATGGCCAGTCGCTGTTTTTCGCCTCCGGAAAGGCTTGCAGGTTCTCTCCTTTCAAAACCTTTAAGACGCACGAGTTCAAGAGCCTTGTCAATTCTCTCACTGATTTCTTCCCGGAGGAGACAGAGATTTTCTGGACCAAATGCCACCTCTAATTCTACATTGGTTGAGAATAGTTGGGATTCGAAGTCTTGAAATACTAAACCTATTTGGTTGACCAAGTCATGAACTCTTTTGCCCATAATCGGGTTTCCTAAAATTCTGATTTCCCCACTGTAATTGCCCTTGTGGAAGTGGGGAATTAAACCATTTAAACAGCGGGAGAAAGTAGACTTGCCAGCTCCGGTATGTCCCATAAGGACCACCATTTCTCCTTGTTTCTGTTCGAAGTCCAATCCGTCTAAAGCCTTCTTGGCTCCACCCTTGTAAGCAAAGTTAAGATCATTGACCTCGATAGCTTTCATATTACTCCCCTAAATTTTTTGCCCCTGAGCAATATCGCTCTATTTGATCGGCACCATAAATAGTGCCCGACCTATCGGTAATCTGAAGAGTGCCCGACCAATCGGAGGGTTACCTATAGTAACGCACAGGCTATAAAAATCAGAAATATTACGGGTAGCATTCCTAGAGCAATTCCTAAAGAGCCACTGGTTCCTCTTAGGAAACCTGCTCCCAGGAAACCCGAGTGATAAACGCCTAATGAGATTAAGTTTCCCAGAACTATTCCTCCCACGCCGCCTATGGTGAGAAGTATAAGTCCCACTGCCCTCAAATTCTTTCTATGAACTTCCTTTTCCTCAAGTATATCAGAGTAGAGAAGTCCCCATTTCTTTATCCTGGGATAGAGAATAAGCAGGAGGAAAGGGCCGAGAATAGAAGCTACCAGAAAATTGTTCACAGTGATTATGCTTGCTAAGGCGGAGAAAGGCACTAGGCCCAATAGGTCAACTCCCCAGCCAATGACCACTCCACAAACGCTGCTTGCCAAAAATACGAGGAATAGATATTTCAGCGCCTCCTTACTCCCTCTGATCGTCGGGTCTCTTTTGGAGATAATTCCCCAAACCTTATAAGGTATGAAGCCGTAGAGGAAATTTCCAATGAAGCCGAAGATGCTCCCTGGACCGAGAGTACCAAAGAAGTCTCCAATCAGGTTTCCAAAGGCGCTTCCCCAGGCAGCCGCAGGCCCGAACATTAGAGAGCAGATAATAGGAAGCACATTGGCCGGTCTTATCTCTGTAAATCCGGGAATTATGGGGATTGGCTTAAATGGAATAAGTACCGCGGCGTAAACTGCAGCACTAACTGCAGTCAGAACTACCATTCTGGTATATTTCCACATGGTAAATATTTCTTTCATTTTAGAACCCTTATTTTCGGTCAAAGAAGATATTTTTTCCGCTGGCAGAAAGCGGAATGCCCAGGGCAATTTTGACTTCTTTCCCGAGTATTTTTTCTTGTACAGATGTCCAGCCTACTGTATACATAACGCGGTTATCTACTCTGTGAGAACTGGCTACAGAGACAGCAGACCCTATGGCAATTCCTAAGTCTCCGCTATTGTGTGCGCACCATGCACGAGCCTGTTCGCATTTCCGGCAGTTCCCAAATCCACAGAAACCACAATTCAGACCTACTGGGCCAATCTTCGTGCCAATCAGGACTACTGCGTCTGCTTGACGGACGTTATTTGCATCCCGAGCAAACACAGGAGGTCTTTCCGTACTCTTTCCCAATTCTTCTATCTTCTGAGCCAGAGCCTCCTTCTTCTTATCGGTTAGAACGGTACTGACAATATTGTCTATTCCCCTGGCCTTGGGTGCTGTCCTGGCTGCCAGGCACATCAAATTAGCCACGTGTATGACTGCTTCTTTCTCGGCATCTCTGCTGCTTCTTGCCATAAGGTTCTCCTTTCTTAGTAATATATGAAGTAGCGAAGCAAGGCTTCGCGATTGTAATGCGGCGCTATTACTGAACCCAAAAAGCTCGCTGTCCCTATTTTCTAATCCCAGGAGGGTTCTTCTTCCGGGGGAGTGGAGATGGCTGGAGACACCTCCTTTTTGGATACTTTCTCACTCAGGAAATAGTCGGTGGGTTCGGTTCCCTTTAGGAATGGTACGAGGACAGCATCCGGGCAATCTTCTAAGGCCAGAAGGCCGATTTCAGGGTCTATTTTCGCAAAGACAATATTTGGCGGGACAGGAAATTCCAGAATAGGACTATCCTTTAAAGCTTCCTTCATAAATTCTGTCCAGATGGGACAGGCTGCAACCGCTCCGCTCATTCTATCTCCCAAAGTCTGGTTGTCGTCGTATCCAACCCATGCGCTGGTCACTAGATTGGGGACGAACCCGATAAACCAGGCATCTGTGAACTCATTGGTTGTGCCCGTCTTTCCTGCTCTGGGACGACCTATATATTTTGTATACCAGCCGGTTCCCCTCTCGGCAACTTCCTTGAGCAGGTAGGCCATAAGATAGGCAGTCTGTGCTGAAACTACTGCTTCCTCTTCGGGAAAATTCTCTTCCAGAACGTTTCCGTTATTATCTTCAACCCGGATAATAGCGTAGGGCTTGGTTTTTATGCCCTGATTTGCCAAGACTCCATAAGCTGATGTTATTTCCAATGGGGTAACTACGGACGAACCTAAAGCTAAAGAGAGTGTCTTTTCCAGGGGACTTTCAATACCCATCTTTTGCGCGTAGCCGGCTGCAATAGCTGGCCTGATTCGGTCAAGCAGCTTTACTGCACATACATTTATGGAGTAGGCTAAGGCATCGCGGACTAAAGTGCGTCCATGGAAAATTTCCTTGTAATTCTTGGGAATCCAGATTTTTTCCGGGTCTATATTCTTGACAATTTCCGGGTCTATATCGGCGAGGTCTGTCGTGTTGGAAAGAAGTTTCCAATTTATTCCATCATTGTAGTAAGCCACGGGAGAATCCTCAATAGGGCTTACCGCTGTATACCCATTATCAATAGCAGCGGTATAAATGAAGGGCTTAAACGCACTTCCCGGCTGCCTCTTTGCCTGAACTGCTCTATTAAACTGACTCTCCCTGAAGTCCCGACCTCCCACCATTACTCTAATCTGCCCTGTGGCAGGGTCGAGAGCGACAATAGCACCTTGCACTCTTCTCTCTGTAACTTCCCCCGTCTCTTCTGGTTTGGTTTCTTCTGGCTTTGGGCCTTCTCTCTTTTTCATCTCGTCGAATTGGTCCAGCTTCTCTGCTAGGACCTTTTCTGCAATCTTTTGCATCTTCAAGTCCAATGTGGTATAGATTTTTAGCCCGCCTTTGAACAGAGCATTATTTCCGTATTTTGGCTCCAATATTTGCCTTATATATTCGACAAAATATGAACCTTTAGACTCATCTAATTGGTATTTTTCGAGTGGTAATGGGTAATCGCTTGCCTCCTTTTCTTCTTCAAGTGTAATGAATCCACACTCCACCATTCTATGTAGGACAGTGGCTCGCCTTCTGTAGGCTCGGGCGACATCCACAAAAGGTGAGTAGTTACCTGGCGCTCGAGGGAGGCCAGCGAGCATAGCCGATTCAGGCAGATTCAAATCCTGGACATCTTTTCCGAAATAGACACTCGCTGCTTCCTGAACCCCGTAAGCTCTTTGACCGAAATAAATCTGGTTCAAATATAATTGCAAAATTTCTTCTTTGGTATAATCTTTTTCCAGTTGAATAGAGAGAAGCAATTCCTTTATCTTTCTTTCAATCGTTCTTTCCTTGGTCAGGAATAGGGCCTTGGCCAATTGCTGCGTTATCGTGCTTCCTCCTTCCACAATCTGGCCATGCTTGAGGTTAGACAACATAGCCCTGGCAATAGCATGCAGGTCTGCTCCCCAGTGTTTGAAGAATCTCTGGTCCTCAATGGCAATAACAGCATTCTGCAGGTCCACGGGAATTCTGGAAAGAGGAACCAGGGCCCTTCTTTCCACGAAAAACTCAGCGACAACTTCGCCATTGATATCGTAGATTTCGGTAATCAGATTTGGCCTGTACTCATCCAGGGTATCAATACGAGGCAATTCTTTTAGGTAATGGACTAAAGTAAAGATGGAGATTAACAAGATTGCCAGAAGGGAAGCGACAAGTATCCAGATGTATTTCTTGAGAAATCTACTATCAAGTCGAATCACAATGTCCTCCTCAAATGATTACAAAAATATTATAGCAAAATTGCAAAATTTGTAAAGATTTATGTTTCTATGTTTGCCCATTGTACTTGACAGAGTTATGTCTCTGTGGTAAAATTCAACTAAACAAAATTGGAGGAAGAAAGAGATGATAGAAAAGCACGTGCTGGAAAGGTTAGCTGAAATAAATCCTTCAGCCGAAATATGGTGGGATTCTTCCCCACTTGTCTATCAGAACTGGGCGGAAGAGATGTTGGGAGAGGCAAGAGAAGAAGATAAGGAAATAATGAAAAGACAGCTTAGGCGACTGTATAGCCCCGACAACCCTGAGGAGACCCTATTCAGAGGCGTCACCACAAATCCTCCCCTCTGCTTGGATGTCTTCAAGATTCACGGAGACTACTGGGCAGAATTTGTAGATAGACTTATTGACGAGAATCCAGAAATAGATAGGGAGAGCCTATTCTGGATGACCTATAAGGAGATAGTAAGAAGGGGCGCCCGGATGTATTTGGGCGTATTTGAAAAGTCGAATTACAAATATGGGTATATCTCGGCACAGGTAGACCCCAGGGAAATACACAACGAGCAAAAGATGCTCCAGCAGGCCAAGGAACTGAGAAGCCTCAGCCCTAACGTTATGGTTAAGATTCCTGGCTCAAGAGAAGGTTACAGGGTTATCAAAGTCTTAACTTCAATGGGGATACCCACCAATAATACTCTCGCCTTTACTCTTCCCCAGTTTATGGCTTGCGCCAATGCGGTCAAAGAAGGAGTGGAAATTGCGAAAAAGAATGGTGTGGACCTGAAAAAATGGAGGTCAGTCATAACGCATATGACCGCAAGGTACGGAGAGTTGGGCGATTTGAAAAGAGAAGCACAGGAGAGAGGAATTGAGCTGTCAGAGGCGGACGTCAGGTGGGCTGAATTGGCCATATTCAAGAAAGCTTATAAGACTCTTAAACAAAGGAACTACCCGAGCAAGATGTTGATATGTTCAATGCGGGTCAGTCCGCCCATAAATGGGAAACCGATTGCTTCCTGGCATGTAGAGAAGTTGGCTGGTGCAGATATTGTTTACACCTGCCCGCCTAAATATATTAAGGGGCTAATGAAAATTAGCGATAATATTAGATTCAGAAACCAGATAGAAGAGGAACCGCCTAAAGAGGAGCTGGATAAACTTCTCAGAATTCCATACTTTGAGAAGGGGTATGAGGAAGATGGATTGACCCCCGAGGAGTTCAATACCCACTCGGCTCTATTGGCAACAGCTGAAGAATTCTCCAATGCTACCAGGGGAATGGTAGATTTCGTCAATCAACGGTTGGGAAAGAAAAGGAAATAAGACAGGGAAAATCTAAAGGAGAAACTATGAAAAACCAGAAAGAAAACCTGAGCGGCATTTTTATTCCTATAGTTACTCCCTTCTTGAATGACGAGAGTATAGACTGGGATGGGCTCAAACGTAATATAAGCTTTTACGCTAAGTCCAAAATAAAAGGTTTTTTGGCTCTCGGGAGTAATGGGGAAAATAAGGCTCTCGACGAAGACGAAAAGCTAAAAATACTGGAGACAGTTTTGGAGTATAAGGCCCCCCATCAGAAAGTGATAACTGGTTGCTTTGTGGAAACTACTCGCCAGGCGCTCCATTTTATCAAGAAAGTTGAGTCTATTGGAACTGACTACTTTAACGTGCTTCCTCCCTTCTATTTCCGCGCGCGGATGACCGATGAAGTTCTGGAAAACTATTTTACTGAATGTGCTGAGGGTTCCCGGACACCGATTACGCTGTACAATGCACCAAAGTTTTCCGGGGTAACTCTTTCGCCAGAATTGGCAGTAAAACTGAGTCGGCATGCGAATATTGTAGGGATAAAAGATAGCGCGCCCAGTGGCATTGAGAAGTTCATAGAGGCTGTTCCTGATGATTTTGCCGTAGTTGCCGGGAGTATCGGCTTCTTATTTCCTGCGCTTCTTTCGGGTGCCGTGGGCGGGGTAATTTCCATGGCGAACTATTTTCCCGATTTGACGCATGAGCTCTATCTTCTTGGCAAAGAGAAAAACAGGGTGGAAGGAGAGAAACTTCACCAGCGCCTCTCCAACCTTAATAAGAAGATTGCTGGAGCATACGGTGTTGCCGGCGTTAAAGCAGCAATGGATATTGTGGGACTAGTGGGGGGAATCCCCAGAAGGCCTCTCCTTGGACTCACGGAAGAGCAAGAAAAGAGATTGAAAGAAGACCTTGAGGAAGCAGGACTTTTGTCGGGGGAAAACAAATGACTCGAAAGGGCGCT
>Ga0315308_1002111_pt1 | contig 11285 bp, 9 predicted proteins | sample TDP3_MG_FD_203078 | JGI IMG/M metagenome (GOLD analysis project Ga0315308, IMG submission 203078) | Freshwater sediment microbial communities from Lake Towuti, South Sulawesi, Indonesia - TDP3 | ecosystem: Environmental > Aquatic > Freshwater > Lake > Sediment | place: Indonesia: South Sulawesi...
CTGAGCGAGCTTGCGAACGGCAAAAACATAATAGCGATCTACCCGGTGCAGACCGGCCGGAAGAGGGCAAGGGTGATATCGGTCTCTACATGGAACATGATAACCGATGGGAAGATCGCCGTGTCTGCGAACGTGCAGAACGGGGAGGACGTTAGGTAGGAGGTGGGATGATGCAGGCCTTGATGCAGCTTGGTTTGGGCGTTTCGGTGGCATTCTTCGTGGCATTGGCCGTGTTGCTGATGGTCCTGAGGCGGGTGGTGCCGCCGAACAGGGCAGACGTGGTCGTAAGAAGATCGGGCACGAAGGTGTACAGCGGGGATCCCACGCTCGGGCAGGAGCTGCCGGGCGAGGGGGTGCCGTTCGAATACGGCGGAGCCACCTACTGGTACGTCCCGCGCTTCATCCCCAGGTACGGAATGTACGTCAGGATGATGCCGCTCACGATGATGGAGATCCAGGTGGTGGACCAGATCACCTTTGCCAAGGACAACCCGCAGTTCGTCTGCGATCTCTCCCTGTACTGCCGGATCGTCAACGTGCCCACCGCAGCGGCGAGATGGCAGATGGACCAGCCGGGCTTCAAGCAGACGGTCAACCAGCTTGCCATAAACGCCCTCAGGGTGGCGACGGCCAAGTTCGCCATCGAGGACACGATCGCTCGAAGGAAGGACCTGCAGGACAGCATCAAGGACGATCTCACCGACGACTTCGCCAAGTGGGGGGTGAGGCTGGAGGCCGTGGCGATCGTTGACATCAAGGACGCCCCCGGCAAGACGCCGGTGCAGGACATAGCGAAGAAGAAGGAGGCGGAGATCAGCGCCGAATCCAGGAAGATGGTGGCCATAAAGACCAAGGAGGCCGAGTTCGTCGAGGCCGAGAACTGGCAGATAGCCGAGATGCGGAAGGTCGAGGCCCACGAGAAGGTGGGCATGCGGGGCCAGGAGAAGGATGCCGCGGTGGCCAGGGAACAACAGGATGCGATGAGGGAGCAGATGACGGTGAAGCAGATCCAGGACGTGAGGGCGGCCGAGATCGACAAGCTTGCAAGGATCCAGGCGGCTGAGGGGGACAGGCAGCAGACCATCATAAGGGCCGAGGGGACCAAGCAGCAGTACGTCATGGAAGGCGAGGGGGCTGGGCAAAGGGCCCGGTTCATAGGACAGGGCGAGGCAGCGGCGCTCGAGGCAAAGGGCCTTGCCGAGGGCAAGGCCAAGGAGGCCGTGGCCAAGGGCATGAACATCCTCGCCGAGGCCGGGAAGGACTACAGGACCATCGACTATCTTCAGGCGGTGCAGAGCGAGTTCGCCAAGGCGATGCAGGGTGCGGAGATAAAGTTCATAAGCACCCAGCCGCCGGGCCGGTTCCTGGAGCTGTTCACTGCCCAGGGCGGAGCCAGCATGGGCGGCGCGCTATCAGCCCTGGCTCAGACCGGGGGAACGGAGGAACTGGTGAAGCTGGTGAGGGCACTGCGCGGTACCCTGCCCGGGGTATACGAGCAGGTCAAGAAGGCAATCGTGGAGGAGGAGAAGGCCCTCAAGCCCGCTCCGACCGAGGGAAGTCCTGAGACCACAGGTTCGGGCCAGACCGGAGACGAGACGGAGAAGGACGAAGGCTCGTAGCCAGGGGTTCGTCGGGGTGGCTTCCCGAGCGCATTTTCCTCCGGCCCGGGCCACCATGGTACGATCCTTAGGTGGGAACCTCGCCCACCCAGTGGCGCAGGAAATCCATGTCACGGGGCCGGACCCCCAGCATCTCGGCAACGACGAAGGCCGTTGGTTGCCCGCGCTCGACATTGTGCATGTCGCTGCTGAGGATGACCTTGGTGCCCTCGTCGATCAGCGCATGGTAGAAGAACAGGTACCGCTCTCCGAACGTCTTGTGGTTCATCGCCAGTATTCGGCCCCAGTCGCCCTCGTTTATCTCGACGGGCACGTCCTGTCGGACCATCTCGGATGAAAGGGCGCCGATGTCGATGCCGAGCAGCTTCTCGACGTGTCCTCTCGGATCGTCGTAGGAATGGAGCGGCGGGAAGGGCTCATGGTTCGGCATCCCCGGCCCAGGCCCCGTCCTGCCGACGATCGTGTTGATCGGCCACCTGAGGGGGTGTCCCAGGAACCCGGGGCACCCGTACTCCTTCACCGCCCTGCCGATGTTTTTGACCCCGCTCACCAGGTATTCGCCAAGCGTCAGGCCGTCCGGAGGCCCTCCGGCTTCCCCGATGAAGAAGTCGATCTCGGGAATTCCAAACGCCTCCGCCGCCTCCTCCGGGCAGGAGAGCGAGCCCAACCCGATCTCGGGGCCGAAGAGGATGATCTCGTCCGGGAACGCCTCCTTGGCCTTTGCTATGTCCCGCGCGAAGGCACGATAGCCCTCTAGGGTCCCCGGATAGTGGTTCAGTTTCTTCTTTGATCGGCCCAGAAAGCGGCCGAAGTGGTCGGTTGCACCGATGATGCGGCGTCCGGTGGCAACCGCGTACCTGATGAAATCCACTGCCGCGTACGGCTCCGGCCTCTCGGTCCCGGCATGTATGTGTAGGTCGACCTGGCAGAGCTGCAGGTCGTCCCAGGTAGGTCGCATGCGAGCGGGCCCGCTCGCCCCCTTGAAAAGTTGCTCGTCGCCTGCAACCTGCAACGCCCAAGCTCGGCGGTTGCACTAGGCGCTGCACACTGCGTCCTTCGGTTCCTAGAGACTGGAGCCAGGTGCTCTGGGAGGGCGTCCGTCGGAGACACAAGGGGTAAGCTATTTGACCCGCCGGTGTCCGTGTCCCGCTGGTGGATTCTTTGGGAAGCGCCAGACCCAACATCGTCTTCATTCTCGCCGACGATCTGGGCTACTGTGATCTTGGCTGCTATGGACAGCGTAGTATCTCGACGCCCAACATCGACGCGATGGCGGCGGACGGCATCCGATTCACTCAGTGCTACACCGGAAGCCCGGTCTGCGCCCCTTCCCGCAGCGTCCTCATGACTGGCCAACACGCTGGGCATACGCGCATCCGCGAGAACTTCGCGAAGGAGGGGGGCGTGTTGGTCCTCGACGACGGCCCTCCGCAACGACGAGGGTACCTTGAACAGGGTGACACCACGGTGGCCGAGGTGCTGAAGGGTGCGGGCTACGCAACGGGTTGCACGGGCAAGTGGGGACTTGGCGAGGCCGGGACGGCCGGGGTGCCGAACAGGAAGGGCTTCGATGAGTGGTTCGGGTACCTGAACCAGAGGAGGGCACACAGCTACTACCCCGCCGAACTGTGGCTGAACGAGGAGAGGAAGATCATCGAGGGAAACCAGGGCGGGCAGCGCGGGCAGTACTCCCACGACCTCTTCACCGAGTTCGCCCTGGACTTCATCAAGAGGCAAGGCGAACACCCCTTCTTCCTTTACCTCGCATACACCATCCCGCATGCAAGATACGAAGTGCCAAGCGTCGGACCCTATGCGAACAGGCCGTGGCCCGAGGATGCCAAGGTCTACGCGGCGATGGTCAGCCGGATGGACCGCGACGTCGGGCGGTTGCTGGGGCTTCTGGGGGAGCTGGGGATCGATGATCGGACGCTTGTCTTCCTGTGCTCGGACAATGGGGCTGCGCAGCCCTGGGAGGGAATCTTCGACAGCTGCGGCCAACTGCGAGGAAAGAAGGGGGACCTGTACGAGGGGGGAATCCGTACGCCAATGATAGTGCGCTGGCCCGGACACGTTCCCGGCGGCAGGGTGAGCGATGCAGTCTGGCACTTCGCCGATTTCCTGCCAACTGCTGCGGAGCTTGCGGGGGCCAAGCCCCTCTCCGGCATCGATGGTGTGAGCGTCCTTTCCGGGCTTCTTGGCAAGCGCCAGGCCTCGCGGGGGAGACCGCTGTACTGGGAACACCATGGACGAGGATTCGAGCAGGCAATCCGCATGGGGAGGTGGAAGGCTATTCGCCGTGGCTTGAGCGGATCGCTTGAGCTCTTTGATCTGGGGAATGACCCAGGCGAGCAGCGTGATCTTGCGAACCGCCACCCGGACGTAGTGAAGGGTATCGAGCGATACCTAGCGAGTGCGCGGACCGAGTCTGAGTGGTGGCCCCTCGAACGATCAGCTGCAGCCAACTGAGTCTGGGAATCGCCGACGATGTGGGGGGAAAGGCCTTCGGGTGTCAATGATCGCCCCGCAGCGGCATTCTCCTGTTTGCCCGTGGGAGTCCTATCTCATGCGCCTGAAACCCAAGGTCCCCAGGAGGACCATGCCGGCGGCGAAAGCGCCCATGACCATGAAGTCTATTGCCAGCGGTATGCTGGAGGGTATGCCCAGTTGTATCGTTCTGAGCGCGTCAACCGCGTATGTCAGGGGATCCACATAGGAGGCGGTCTTCAGCCAGGCCGGGAGCGGATCGAGGGGGAACAGGGCGCCGGAGAGGAAGAACAGCGGGTACACCAGGAAGCTCACGATGACCTGGAATCCCTCAAGGCTTTCGAAGAACGAGCCGATCGATAGCCCGAGCGCAACCATCCCGATTGCCACCAGGAGGGCGATCGCCAGCGACCCGCCCACGGATGCGGGCGTGGTCGGGACGAAGAGGATGCCTATGCATAGGAGGATGCAGACCTGGATCAGAACGTCGGTGCACCCGCCCAGCACCTTGCCGAAGAATATGGCGGTCCTGGACACGGGGGAAACCAGCACCTCCTTGAGGACGTCGATCCTCCTATCCCAGACTATGTAAAGCCCAAAGAAGATTGATCCCATCATGGTCAGCATGAGAAGGATTCCGGGGAAGATGAAGGTCTGGTACCCGAATCCACCTCCCAGGTTGCCTAGGTCCACGGTGGACCCGAGCCCCCCGCCGAGTATGACGATGAACATCAGCGGGGTCACCATGCTGGAGATGACCCTGGATCTCTCCCTTTGGAAGACCTTGAACTCCCTCAGCCAGATCCCGTAGAGCCCCTGCAAGTTGCCCACTGCATCATCCTCCGCCGAGGGCGTGGCGCATGGCCGCCTCGTGCCATCCGGCGCCGCCCTCCTCCTCCCTTATCTGCCGTCCCGTGTACTTCAGGAAGACGTCGTTCAGCGTGGGGGTTCGCACCTCGACCGAGGTGACGTCCCGCAGCATGGAGAGTATCTCGGGGAGGTGGACAGCCGCGTTCTCGACCGTGAGGGCCAACTGCCCGTCGCCCACCTTGGCTTCCTTGATGTACCCCAGCCCGCCGAGAACGCTCGGGTCGGGCTTGCTGAGCTTCAGACACACTAGGTCCCCGCCGAGTCGTCTTTTGAGACTGTCTGGTGTGTCAAGCGCGACCACCCGTCCGTGGTCGATTATGCCGATGCGGCTACACACGGCATCAGCCTCGTCCATGTAGTGCGTGGTCAGCACGACGGTTGTCTGCTCCTGCTCCGATATCGTCTTGATGTACTTCCAGGTGAGCTCGCGCGTCTGGGGATCGAGCCCGAGCGTCGGCTCATCCAAGAATAGGACCGCGGGGTGGTGGAGGAGCCCCCTTGCAAGCTCGAGGCGCCTCCTCATGCCGCCCGAGTACTGCTTGACCACGTCGTCGGCCCGCGCCTGGAGGTCCATGAGGGCGAGGAGTTCGTCGATGCGCTTCCGCCTGGTCTCCCGTCCGACGCTGTAGAGGCGGGCGTGGAGCTCCATGTTCTCCCGGCCCGTCAGCACGGTGTCCAGGCTGGGGTCTTGGAAGACCACGCCGACCGAACGCCTGACATCCTCGGACTGCTTCTCTATGTCGAATCCGTTGACCTTGGCCGTGCCAGATGTCGGCTTGAGCAGGGTGACGAGCATCTTGATGGTGGTCGTCTTCCCCGCACCGTTGGGCCCGAGGAGGCCGAAGATCTCGCCGGCCTCGATCCTGAGGTCGGCCGAGTCCACGGCAGTCAGGCTGCCGAACTTCTTCGTGAGTCCTGAGGTTTCTATGCTCCACATGCGCTTGCCTCCGAAGGTTGATTAGTATTGACTCCCATGCTGACTTCTTGCGGTCACGCCGGTTTAAGCAGGTATCTAGTTGTCGCGTGCAGCGACAGATCCTCGAACGCTGGAGGGATCAGGTTTACCCGTCAGTCCATCCGCACAGATCCTTGAGCATCGTCACGAAGTACCTGAACGTTTCCATGGATATGTCCGGCGGCACCGCATGGTCAACTCCGGGAAAGAAGCCCTTCCTCTTGACCAGGGGCGGGACCTTGTAAAGGACTTCCGTCCTCGTCGCTTCCTTCCCCCTCGCCAGCTTTCTCTTGTCTATCCCGCCCATGATGACCAGCCGCGGATACCTCTCCCCGAGCCTGACGACGTCCACGCCCGCGGCCACCTCACAGGGGGTCAGGCCGTTGATGCCAAACTTGAGCCAGGCTGGAATCAAGGCCTCGGGGTTGCCGTCGCTGTCGACCATGATGACCTTGACGCCGTGGTCGCGGAAGCTGCCCGCGATATGTCTGTAGGCCTCCCCCATGAACTCTTCCATGGTCCTGGGCCCGATCATGGGGCCGTTCTTGTAGGCCATGTCCTCGGCTAGGATGACGTAGTCCAGGTCCACGGAGTCCAGGGCCCTGTGCAAGACCTGCATCTGGAACTCGGCGCAGAAGTCAATGATCTCCCGTATCAGCTTCGGCTGCCTGTAAATCCCGGTCGCAATCATCTTCAGTCCCGTCATATCCCGGGTCCACCAGAAGGGTCCCCTGATGACCATGCTCAAGGGGTAGTCCCTGTCGCGGTAGGATCTGGCCATCTCGTCCCAGTTCCTGGGGTACCTGTGAGGGTCCTTCGGGTCATATAGTTTCTTGATCCTCATGAAATCCTCCTGGCCTTTCACTGGGAATTCCATGAAAACCCTCGTCGCAAACCCGCTCCAGCCGTTCTTCCAGTCGTGTTGAAAGCCCATCTGCTTGATCCCTAGGCTGTCCGTCCAGATCCTGTGCCTCTCATCCTCCTTCAGTATCCTGTGCCTGAAAGGCGGGGACGGACCTAGGTTGATGGAGGAGGGGCTCGGGTTCCACTCGAAACCCTCGCCCGGGTAGGAGGTTATGTTCGCCGATCCCACCATGGACTGCTCGAATCCAAGGAACTTGGGGACGTTGCCATCCTGGGGCAGCCCCTGCTTGATCCAGGCATCCCGCGTGAGCGGTCTCACGCCCCCTATCGACAGGGGGATACGATCGGGCTTCCCGAACAGTGCTACCTCGAGGAATCTCTGCCTTTGATTCATGGCCTTCGTAGCTCCTGCGTCATCTCCTCGTCCAACCTGGCGTTCATAAATGATCCAACTCCGCCTCCCAACAAAGGCTTAAAGTACCGGGGCCAGCGCAGGGGATTGGCTCACAGGGCGCCCGCCCGCGGGCGGCAGCGCCTTGAGGTGTCGTTGCAGGTGGCCATGCTGCCTCACATCACGCGCTGGCGACAGCCTCCCCGGAGGAGGGTTGCTTGAAGGCCCGCAGGATCGACATGCTCCTGCAAAGGTCCCAGATCAGCCTCAGCCAGGCGGAGAGCGTCCTGTCTCGGTTCTATGAGATCAGGAGGGTTCGACGCGGCAGGCGCGAGTGGATCGAGGGGATGCTGAGGCGGGACGACCCGCTGAGTCCGCTGACGGAAGGGACAACGCTGCGCCTCAGGGTCCCGTACGCGGACATGCAGAGCGAGGGGAGGCTTGCCAGGACGCTCTCCCGGCTTCCCGCCACGCTTTATCGGCTGAGGCTAGTGAACGTGGATCTGTCCACGGTTCTCTCGATCGTGGAGGAGCTGCACAGCCTGGGAGCTGACGTGGGCTTCGTGGAGGACGCGTCACTGTCGGGACGTCGCTCCTCCCCACTTAGCCGATCAGAGTGTTTCAGATGGCCCATGACAAAGGAGGCCCAGCTGTTGACCGCGAGCGAGTTGCACAGGCTCTACTCCGCATTCATCGCGCCCCCGCCCCTGGTGGATCTGGACTTCTTCATCCTCTCCTTGCGCAGCGTGTCCAGACGGAAGCTGAGGACGTTCTTCCTCGTGCTCGTCCTTAGCCTCGTCTGCGCGAATTTCATCCAGCACGTCAGTTTCTCGGTGAGCGCCGGTGGGGCGGGCTTCATAGTAACCCAGCATTGGGAGCTGCCCCTTGCCGCAGGGCTGATGGCGCTTATAATATACATGAACCTAATGGAGATCTCGCTGTACGAACGACTGATAGAGATAGGCACCATCCGCGCCATTGGCGCCGAGACCACCACGACCCTCATGATCTTCGCAGCCGAGGGCATGATAATCGGGACCTGTGGGGCGGTCCTGGGCTACGTCGTGGTGGTGGTCGGCAACCTCGTCGCGAAACTGAGCGGCATTGAGCCTGGGATTGATCTTGCCTCGGCATGCGGGCCCGGGAAGGCGATCCTCGGGATATTCCTAGGCCTAGCCGTTGGCTTGATTGGATCCGTGTTGCCCGTGATATTCGTTGTCTGGAGGTCGCCGGAGAAGTGCCTAAAGGGGCCGAAGTGAGGGTACATTGCGTCGGACCAAGGTGCGCGGGCAGCGCCATTCTTCAAGGCTGGGTCATCCCCACATGCAGGCAGGTGCTAGATTGACCGATGTCTGCGGGTTGCTTTTCGAGCTTTCCAGCCATGATCGGCTCAGGATGCTGTTGGCGCTGGATGAGAAACCCATGATCGCAACCAGGATCGCGCAGAAGCTGGATCTCACCGTCCAGGAGGCCAGCCGGCATCTCTCGCGGCTCGAGGCCATGGGTCTCACGGAGAAGGACCCGGAGGGCCTGCATCATGCTAGCCGCTACGGAAGGCTTGTGCTCGGACATCTCCCCGGCCTTGAGTTCACCTTCCAGCATAGGAGCTACTTCTCCACCCACGCCATCGACGCCCTGCCGCGCGAGTTCCTTTGCAGGCTGGGGGAGCTTGGGGGAAGCACGCTCACCGAGGACGTCATGATCGGATTCCACAACGTGGACAAGATGTTGGGGAGGGCAGAGCAATACGTGTGGACTGCCACCGATCAGTACCTGCCTAGCCAAGCTCCATACTTCCAGAAGGCGCTTGAACGGGGGATAACGATGAGGAACATCGATGCGCCGTACAGCATCCCTCCGCAAGAGCAGCCGGAGGAGTGGGAGAGGCCTGAGTTTGAGGGTGTGCTGAACCGGGCCAGGGCCAAAGGGCAGCTGGAGGAAAGGCTCTTGGATGGGCTGGATGTCTACCTGTTCATGTCGGAGAAGGAGGTGGCGGCCGTGGCATTCCCGCTGCCGGATGGGAGATTCGACTACGCCGGGTTCAGCTCCTCGGATGGGCGAGCGATCCAATGGTGCAGGGATCTCTACGAACACTACTGGCAGAAAGGCAGGCCCAGGGAGGAAGTGATCAATGAACACCAGCGCTGGCTCTTGAGGAGGCCCGGGGCCATCGACGCCTTGAGGAAGGTGGGGCAGGGGAAGGAACAGTCGCCCGGGAGCCAGGGTTTCAGGGAGCTGGAGGACAGGAGACTGATTTCGCAAAGCAAGTTGACGTACCTGGGACACGTGCTCTACGGCAGGCTGACGAAGCCAAGGCCCACCCCCGGCTGATTGCGTGGTGAACCGTCGCCACGGGGAGCTGATCCTCTGCTCAGGGTTTCTGCCGACAGGTCAAAAGCCGTCTACGAGGAAAACGAACCAGTAGTCTTCCGCGTCGACCCTGGTGAGGATGTCCGATCGCTGCCCGGGTCCCTGAACTACTCGATCAAGCGGGACGGATTTGTTACCATCAGGTCCGGCGTTCTGAGTCGGGATGGCCTGCCATCCGACGTGGAGGTCCTTTCCGATTCGCCCGGGTTCATCCGCATGTCGGTGCAAGTTGTGGAGGCCGGGGCGGCGCAGAGCGTAGATGCCGCAGCCGCAATCGCTCCCGAGAGGATCCGCCCATCCCTTCCGGTTCCGGACGATTTCGACGAGTTCTGGGCCGAGCAAAAAGAGAGGCTGCTTTCGGGACCGGTGAGGGCAGATGTCGGGCAGCATGGCGAGCATCCCGACGGGAGGATATCCAAGGTGATCATACGGATGCGGGGCGGGCGGAACATCCACGGCTGGCTTCTGCGCCCAAAGGGCCGGGGCCCTTTCCCGGGGCTCGTTCGCTATCATGGATCGGGGGTGTATCCGGTTCCTGCGGACAATGGGCTGGACTGGACCGCGCGCGGCGTCATGGTTCTGAGCATAAACCCGCACCCCATCCCCAACGACATGCCGAGTGAGTTCTACCTCAGGCTGCGGACGGGGAGCCTTGCCGACTACGCAAAGCGCGGCCGGACCAGCCGCCAGAAGGTTTACTTCCGCGGGATGTTCCTACGGGCCACCAGGGCTGTCGATTTCCTCAGTCAAAGTGAGGACTGGGACGGCGAGCACCTGATTGCCGAGGGGCATAGCCAGGGCGGGGGGCAGGCCCTCGCCGCAGCCGCGCTCAGTGGCAAGGTCACCGCGCTCGTCACCTCCTGCAGCACGCACTGCGACCACACGGGTCCCGTAGTCGCCCGCGCCGCAGGCTGGCCAAGGATCGTACGGGTTCGCGCCGGGGTTCCAGATCCGCAGCAGGTGGAGGCGGCCAGGTACATAGACGGGGTGAACTTTGCATCCAGCGTCCGCTGCCCCGCTATGTTCAGTCTTGGTTTCTTGGATGATCTTTGCCCGCCCACTGGCATTTGCGCGGCGTACAATTCCCTCCGCGGGCCCAAGGAGATCCGCCACGAGGTCGACGTCGGGCATGTGCACACGGATGCGTGCAAGGCTGCAACGTATGCCTGGGTCGCGGGACAGATCGGCTAGACAAGACGCCCGGGCACCCTCCGAACCTCCGCAACACCACCACGGACCTGAAGCGCTTTAGAACTGGGAAGCATGGCCGACCTTCATGGATGGAGTGCGAGGCAGCAGGCGGATCGCAGCAGCTGCAAGGGCAAGCCAGATGGCCAGCAGATCCAACCGCTCCGGGATGATCTCCGCCAGGCGCAAAGGATAGTCGGTGTACATCCTAGCGGGGCCGTAGTTGCCCTTCTCGAACTCCTGCTTGGCCTTGATAAGGAACAGCTCTTGGCGGGACGTATCCACGCCGAGCGCCTTTGCTTGGGCGATCAGTTCCGATGCCACCTCGATCCGTCTCTGCAGCACGGCTGCCTCCAGACGCCTTGCGAGGTCCTTGGCACAAGCCAGCAGATCACCCGTCTGCCGGTCCGAGATCAGGTTTCCCACGGCAAGCCCCAGGCCCTGCAGCTCCTCCAGCAGGGATGGGATCTCGGCACCGAGGTTGCTTGCCTCGGTCTCCTTGTCGCCTATCTCCCTCATCACGGCAGCGATCTCTGCTGCA
>Ga0315308_1002114_pt1 | contig 11279 bp, 11 predicted proteins | sample TDP3_MG_FD_203078 | JGI IMG/M metagenome (GOLD analysis project Ga0315308, IMG submission 203078) | Freshwater sediment microbial communities from Lake Towuti, South Sulawesi, Indonesia - TDP3 | ecosystem: Environmental > Aquatic > Freshwater > Lake > Sediment | place: Indonesia: South Sulawesi...
AATAGCCAAAGGTTGTGCATGCATTGGCTCAGGAAAAAATCTGTTCTCCAACATGTCAATCCTTCAAATGTGCTAAAAACGCTACCGTCTACCGACGGGATGGCGTTTGGTGCAGATGGACAGAAGAGATGTGTAACGTTGCGAACTGTACATACGCCATTTGCGTAAAAAGGCGGTTGCTTCCAAAGGGAGTCTGTGGAGAAACCATAAAAAGGAAAACTGTTGACAAGCAACCTGAAGAGGTCATTGGTCAAACGATCAAACTTCACGGCAGGGCTCTTCGTAAAATCGGGGAAAAAGAAATCTTCTAATTTGACAGCGAGAGTTTCAATGATTCAACAGACTGACTTTCCGTAGATCGAGTAGACTACTCTTTAGCTTTCTTCACTATCTTGCTTGAACACGCTTAACAACTGGAGGCTTTATTTTTTTCAAAATCCTGTACCCACAAACTATGCACTTTATTTCTCCACCGCGAAGCTCCAACTCTTCAGAAGGAACCTTTGCCCCGCATCTAACGCATTCATAAACGATTCCAGTTGCCATCTTCTCCATACCAATTTCCTCTCCCTACAAAGGAAATCATTTCGCTTTTAAATCTTTCCAGACACGGTTATATCTAATGAGTGAACGATAGACATGAAGAAACGATTGAAAAAAATCCTTTCAGACATCATTCCCACAGAGGACCTAACGTATATTTACAATTCCTACGATTTTGTGGGAGACATTGCAATTCTACGCTTAACCGACGCTTCTAAGAAGTATAGCGCAACTATCGCAGAGACTGTAATGAATTTGCATAAAAATGTCAAAACGATATTGGCTCAAACAAGCCCTGTTCATGGAGATTTCAGAGTCCGAAAGTTGGAATACGTCGCGGGCGAAAACAAAACAACCACCATTCACAAGGAATCTAAATGTATGTTTTCTGTTGATGTCGAGAAATGCTATTTTTCGCCCAGACTTTTCTACGAAAGAATGCGGATCGCAAAACTCGTCGAGTACGACGAAATCATTTTGAACATGTTTGCAGGAGTAGGTTGCTTTTCTATAATTGTCGCCAAGCATTCTAATGCTAAAAAAGTTTATTCGATTGATGTTAACTCCCTAGCCATTCATCACATGCAAGAAAACGTGAGACTGAACGGGGTCTATGGAAGGGTTATTCCCATGTTCGGTGATGCAAAAGAAGTCATTGAAAAAAGACTTTGCCATGTAGCAGATAGAGTTCTAATGCCTTTACCTGAAAAAGCACTAGAATACTTGCCTTACGCCCTAGTTGCCCTCAAGGAAGTGGGGGGGTGGATACACTATTACGACTTTGCGCATGCTAAACAAGATGAGAATCCAATGGAAAAGGTCAAGTCAAAGGTAGCGGAAAAACTTAGAAGTTTAGTTGGGGATTTCAAAATTCCCTTCGGTCATGTTGTCAGGTCAACAGGTCCGAACTGGTATCAAGTAGTTTTGGATATTAAAGCAAATCCTCGGGGAAACCCAAAATTATGAAGATATAGAAAAAGAAGATATGGACGTTGTCTCAAAACGTTATGATCGGTGAAGTCTATTGGACGTCGAAGTAGGAGGATGTGGAATATATTGTGGATATTGTCCAGTTTACAAGCGTAGAGAAAAAGGTTGTCTGGGATGTGAATGGGTTAGCGAACAATTAAGAAAGTCTAGAGAATCTCACAAGGGCTGCGCCTTTTGGGAGTGCGCCAAAGAGAAAGATTTGAAATGTTGCTTTCTATGCAAAGAGTTTCCATGCCAACTGCATTATGGAAAAGGAGCAGTCTATACTGCGGAAGCACTGAATATGTGGAAAGAGCTTATGAAAAAAGGTTTTAACTTTAGCAAATAATCTGTAGACAGTTTTCCTGAAAATGTTTTATAGTTTAAAGGGCGAATATACATCGGGAGGGATGAAATATCAAGAAGAGGCTAATGGACATACTTGCATGTCCAATCGATAAGTATCACCCACTTGAACTTTACGTTTTCGAGGAAAAAGACGAAATAGTTGAAGGATTAATTGTCTGTCCAAAATGTTTGAGATGGTATCCTATACGCGATGAGATTCCAGAAATGCTACCGGATGAGTTGCGAAAAGAAAATGAAGATTTACCATTTCTCAAAAAGTGGAAGGAGAAAATTCCAGAAAAAATTGTTCTAGAAGGAAAACCTTTCAATATTAAGGGCGAAAGGAAAGCATGAATTTTCTACCTTAGCTTAATCACTCTGCCTGTGGCTGAAGACTTTGATGCCGCCTCAGCTATTTGAAGGGCCTTCAATCCATCCAAGCCTGTCACTAGCGGTTCTTCCTTTTTCAGAATACAATTTGCAAAGTGTCGCAGCTCAAGTTTTAATGGCTCTTGCCATGGGTGTCTTGGCTGCACAGTCTCCTTTGCGTCCTCGATTGTCAATTCTTGTGTGATGTAATCAAGTTTCATTATGGCTGCGCTTCCGGTGACTATTAACGTTCTGGTCTTGTATGGTGTTAGCCAGTTAGATTCTATGAAAGCGCTCTTTCCGCCTTCGTAATTAAGCATTATCTGAGCATAGTCCTCAAATTTTGTGTGTCTCATGCTTCCTATTTTTGCGTAAACGGCAATTGGGTCATCATTGAAGATGTGCCTCATGACGTCTATATCATGGATTGCCGTATCCTTAACTACTCCTACGTCGCCTATTCTTTCTGGCCATTGGGAAACCCTTTTTGCTGTTGCACACACAAGGTCCCCGATTGTCTTGTTTTCAACTGCCTTTTTGATGTGTTGCAATCCTGGAATAAACCGCATCAAGAAACCTACTGTGATGTGTAACCTTTCTTTTTCTGCTATTTCCAGCAGTTTTTCAGCTTGTCTCACCCTTGTTGCCATGGGTTTTTCAACTAGAACATGTTTCCCGGCGTTCAAGGCGTTAAGTGCGATTTTTGCCAGACTTGTTGACCATGTGCAGATACTGACGCCTACGATATCTTTTCTCTCCAGCATTTTTCCCGAGTTTGTATAAGCGTTTACACCAAACTGTTTGGCAACATTCTTTGCTCTTTCAGAATTTATGTCACATATAGCTAGGAGTTCCGTCTCTTCCAATTCTTTAAACACTCTGGCATGGTTTCTTCCCCAGAAACCCGTTCCAATAACCGCCACGCCGAGCTTTCTCATTTTGTCCATACCCCTCTTCCCAATCCACGATATACGAAACCTTCCCTTTCAACTTTGTCGGGCTCGATGACTCCTTCAAGATCAACAATTGCAGCTGGCATTTTCATCATAATCTTTAACTTCTTTAAGTTTAGACGTTTAAACTGCTCATGCCCTGTCAGTAGTATTATGCAGTCTACTCCCTCTAGAGCCTCGACCAGAGATTTTTTGAAGGGGCGAGACATTTCAGTCAGTTCACTGTCTGAAAAGTATGGGTCGTAAAGACTAACTTTGGCACCTTTGGTTTCCAGCATTCTAGCAAGTTCTTTCGCTGCCTTTTTGATAGAACTCTTTGTGTTTGGTATCTGTGAAAATCCAAGTAAAGAAATCTTTGCTCTTCTCATTGTTTTCCCACAGTTTCTTAATGCGTCCTTAGTCAAATTGACCACATGTCTGACTATTTCCTCATTTATCTCTCTTGCAATCGTGGAGATTCGAAGCCTTACACCCAGATTCTCAGCTTCTTCCAACAGAAGATATGGCTCTCCCTTGAGGCTTCCCCCTGTAAGCGTCGGCAGTCGGAGCGTATAGTGAGCGTCAGTGTCCAAAAGTTTTCGAGCTTCAAGGTAATCTGCTCCTGCTTTTTCGCAAAAGAGAGCTAGTTCGTTGGCAAGGGCGACATTGGCATCTTGTTGCAATATTTCAAAAAGTGTAGCTGCTTCTGCCGCTTTGACGTTCTCTGTTCTTATGACGCCATTTTTCGCAATAGTTCCTAGGATAGTTGAAGCAGCATTTGAGCTATCTCTGTCTTTTGCTGCAACAATTCGTTTGTGGTCGGTAAGTTCTTCCAATGATTCTTTATCTGGAGTGCGAATTGGACTGTAGGCTAGCCCGAAATCAACTCCAACTTTGAATCCTGAAGTGTTTTCCAAAATCTCATTGATCAAGCCTTCTGTAGTGCCAATTCCAGTGTTGCTTACAACAATGACCAGAGAACCGCGACGGAGGCTCGAGCCCACCAGTTTACAAGTGTTTTCTATGTCTGAATAATCGGCCTTTCTCTTTTCGTCAATTTTCACTGGGGTTGTTATAGCAATGACATCGCTTTGAGAGACAGCATTCTTGGCGTCGTTTGTGGCGTTCAGACGTCCTGTTTTCACGTGATTTCTCAATTTGAGTTCAATTTCACGTTTTAGAAAGGGAGCTTTTCCTCTTGCAAGATGACCTACAATAGTTTGATCTGCGTCTACGCATATGACTTTGAACCCCGCCTCAGCGAAAAAATAAGCGTGAAAGACACCGATTTGTCCACAAGCCACGATGCTAATCGTGTATTTTCCACGTTTTTCGAAGCTGTCGACTTCTTCTGGTTTGACATGCAATACTGGTGACGACATCTGGGTTCTCCACAATAGCAGATGTTAGGGACTGCTTAGTTGTTTAAACTTTAATTATCCTTTTTAGTTTTAAACTGTATTCCTTAACAAGCCACAAGGCCTTCTTTTCGGTTTTAGCTTCTGCATACAATCGATAGATAGGCTCTGTTCCGCTTGGTCGGATCAATATGGCACTTTCGTCATCAAACCATATTTTGACTCCGTCGATGGTGCTTTTTTTTAGTTCTCTCACTTCTTCAATCAATTTTTTCAGAACGTCTTCTTTAATTGGCTCAGGACATTCAACTTTTCCCTTTTCAATGAAATATTTCGGTAGTTCGCCAAGCAGATTTGAAAGTTTTTTGCCAGTTCTAGCCATGATGCCCAAAATTAGGGCTGTTGCCATGGCTCCGTCTCTAACTGATTGATGGGGCCCGTAGAAAATTCCACCGTTTTCTTCTCCGCCTAGTTTCGCGTCTAACTTTTTCATGGTTTGCGAAACAGTCACGCTTCCAACTTTGGTCCATACAATTTCTCCGCCGTAAGCGTCAGCTATGTCCTTAACAAGAGTTGAGGAGCTTACTGGCGTAACGATTTTTTCGCCTTTATTGTCTTTCAGAAAGTATTTTTCGACCAAGGCGAAGGTTTTGTCTCCGCTGTGGATTTCTCCGTTTCCATCAACGAAGACCGAGCGGTCAGCATCACCGTCAAATGCTACTCCAATATCTGCATGGACAGCTTTCACAGTTAGAGCCAAGTGCCCCAGATTTTCTGGGCGGGGTTCAGGAAGCCTTCCGGGGAAAGTCCCGTCAATATGTGCATTTACAGTAGTGACTTTGCATCCCAAATCACGTAGCAAGCGTGGTGCGGCTAGGCTGCCAACACTGTTTGCAGCGTCAACTACGACATGGTAGTGTTTTTTTGCCATTTTTGCAAAATCCACGTGTTTTTTTATCGCTTCTATGTAGTCGTCAATTATCGCTCGGATGTTACGTGTTGCTCCCAGTTTGTTCCATTCTGCAAGAGATTTTCTCTCATGGAAGAATGTGTTTTCAATTTCGATTTCTTGTTCACGGGAAAGCTCTATTCCATCACTCCATACAACTTTTATTCCATTGTATTCTGGCGGATTATGTGATGCTGTTATTATCACTGCACCGTCTGCCTTATGATTTTTCACTGCGTATTGCAATGCAGGTGTAGGTGCCATTCCCGCGAAAAGAATGTCACAACCGGTTGCGCTCAAGCCTGCAATGACAGCATTTGCAAGCATTGGGCTGCTTGTTCTGGCGTCGTATCCGACTATGAGATTTCCATGTTTAAAGAAAGTCCCTATCGCGCTTCCAATTTTGATCGCTATTTCAGGCGTCAATTCTTTGTTGACGACTCCGCGGATTCCGTTCGTCCCAAATAGACGTCTTGGACTTAGCATGTTGCAGATTCTCCTTCTATGCAATGCATTTGGCGGTCAATACACTTTCAGAAATCTCTTTGGCTGGACAGACCGAAACTCCATCGGCAAGTGAAACGTTATCTTTAATTCTGGCGTGATCGCCGAGGATGCATCCTCTCTCGATCTTGACTTTTCTTCCTATAATTGCGCCTTCACCGATTATTGCTCCGCTTATTGATGAAGATTCACGTATCACCGCCTTTGGAAAAATCACCGAATCTCGTATGTGAACGTTGTTTTCAACAATAACGTCTCGCCCTAGAATTGTATAGGGTCCGATAACTGACTTTTCCCCTATGGAAACTCCTTTGTCTAATGCCACTGGGTTCTTAACTTCAACCTTATACCTAGCCTTGATTTTTTGCAGATTGGTTAACGAATCTAGCAGGGTTTTGTTTATCTCAATGTATTCTTCTGGTTTGCCCATGTCCATCCAGAAGCCTTCAAAAACGTATCCATAAAGCGTTCCTTCTTCTGCAAGCTTTGGAAAGATTTCACGCTCGACTGAGACAGCTCTTCCGCAGGGAAGATAATCGAAAATTTTTGAGCTAAGAACATAAACACCAGCATTTATCAAATTAGTCGGGGCAGTTTCCCTAGGCGGCTTCTCAATAAATCTCTTTATACGGTTATCTTCTCCCAGTTCTGCGACTCCATATCTGCTCGGGTCTTCAACCTTATGAAGAGCAATAGTGGCCACAGCTTTTCCTTCTTTATGCCTCTTCAAAATTTCTGCATAGTTTAGATCGGCGAATATATCGCCATTCAACACCAAGAAAGAGGAGTCATGGCCGATAAGTCTTTCAGTCTTCTTTATTGCACCACCAGTTCCGAGAGGCTTTCTCAAGGGGTCCCGTGAGTATTTGATTCTTAATCCGCATTTGGGTATTCTGTGCTGTTTTATGTGGGCTTCAGTTTGACAGTTAACCGCCATTATTGCTTCTGCAACATTGTTTTTGGCAAGTCTCTCAAAGGTCCATTGTAACAGAGGTTTGTTAACTATTGGGAAAAGAACCTTCGGTCTTGTACAGCTTATTGGTCTTAACCTTGTGCCGAAACCTCCCGCCAGAATCAGAGCCTTCAATAATTTTCACCATCTCGCACTGCAAATTTATATTCGAATCCTTTGTAATAAAACGATTTCGTGAAAGGTTAAAAAAATGAAGGTTTTGCTTCATGAGATGAGTTGGACAGAGGCCAAAGAGTATTTCATGAAGAACGATGTTGCAATACTTCCAGTCGGTTCAAACGAGCAACATGGGCCACAAAATCCGCTTGGAACGGACCATCTAATAGCTAAAGCTTTGGCTGAAGAAATAGCCAAACGTACAGGGGTTTTGTGTCTTCAAGTAATCCCCTTCGGTGTGAGTTCTCATCACAAACAATTTTGGGGTACGATTCACATTTCGCCCAATACATTTAAGAAATACGTGAAAGAAGCGTGCCTGGCGCTTGACTATTATGGTATCAGAAAGATTTTGATTGTTAACGGACATGGCGGTAACCTGAGTGCACTTACGGCATTGGCTAGGGAGCTGAGGGAGCAAGGAATTTTCGTTTCTGTTTTCCAATGGTGGCCAGTTTCCAGTAAGCTTCTGCCTGAGTTATTTAAACCTGAGGAGATGAGGCATGCGTGCGCTGAGGAAACTTCGTTGAATTTGGCTTTGCATCCTCAGATCGTGAATATGGATAAGGCTGTAGATGAGGAGCCGCGCAAACATATACTGCAAGAAGAAGGTGTATCGCTTCCATTAGACACTGTGGATTACACGAATTCAGGAGTTTTTGGCAAATCAACAACCGCCTCTGTAGAAAAGGGCAAAAAGGTTTTGGACGCCGTCTTAAAAAAACTAGTGAAACATGTCAACTTGCTTAAGAAGGCTAAGATCGAAGACTTAATTCAGAAACCTAAAGTCTGAAGACAAGTCTTTTATTCCCACTCAATAGTCGCGGGGGGTTTGTGAGTTATATCATAAACAACTCGCGTAACCTCTGGTATTTCATTTGTTATTCTTGTCGAGATTCTTTCGAGCACTATGTATGGAATTTTTGCAAAGTTGGCTGTCATTGCTTCACGGCTTTCTGCGGCCCTAACAGCGACGACATAGCCATATGCTCTGGCATCGCCCTTGACGCCTGTGGCTTTTGTGTCTGTTAGGACGGTGAAGTACTGCCACAAATTTTCTTCTAATCCGCTTTTTTCAATTTCTTCTCTCACAATTCTGTCGGCTTTTTTCGCAATTCTAACCTTCTCCTCAGTCAGCTCGCCAATAATTCTGACAGCCAGTCCAGGGCCCGGAAAAGGTTGTCTAAAAACAATTTCTTTCGGCAGTTCAAGCATTTTGGCGACTTTTCTAACTTCATCCTTATATAAGTCGCGTAGGGGTTCCACGATTTTATTGAATTTAATTTTTGATGGTAAGCCAGCCACGTTGTGATGCGTCTTTATTTTGTCGGAGAATTTCCTAAAGCCTGACTCGATTCTGTCTGGATAAATTGTTCCCTGGATTAAATATTCTGCCCCTATTCTTTCTGAGATTTCTTCAAAAACTCTTATGAATTCCTCGCCGATGATTTTTCTTTTCTCTTCAGGGTCGACTACTCCTTTTAGTTTTTCCATGAATCTCTTTTGTGCGTCTGCAATCATGAGGTTTATTTCGAACTTTTGAAAGACGTTTCTCACGAATTCTGGTTCGCTTTCCCGCATGAATCCGTGATCCACGAATACTGCTGTAAGTCTGTTGCCTATTGCTTTGGCTGCGAGGGCTGTAGCTACACTGGAGTCTATTCCCCCGCTTAGGGCTATTATGGCTCTTTCTTCACCAACTTCTTTTCTTATTTCCTCAAGCATTTTTTCTGCTATGTCTTCCATTTTCCAGTTGTCTTCACATCTGCAAACTTCAAAAATGAAATTGCGAAGCATATGCATGCCATTTGTTGTATGAACGACTTCTGGATGCCACTGCAAACCGTAAATTGGCTTATCTCTGTGTCTGAAAGCGGCAACTGGGCAATTTTCGGTGTGAGCCAAAGTCTCATATTCGGATGGAATTGCAAAAACGGTATCTCCATGGCTCATCCACACCTTTTCTTTCTTATCCAAACCTTTCAAGATGCCTACAGGTTTGTCAATCGTAACGTAAGCTATTCCATATTCCCTTTGGCTGGTAGGCTCAACTTTCCCTCCAACTATTTGAGCTATAAGTTGATGCCCATAGCATAAGCCAAGTATCGGCAAGTTTGATTCTAGAATTCGCGGGTCAGGTCTCGGCGTGTTAGGCTCGTAAACGCTTGCAGGTCCTCCTGAGAGAATTAGGCCTTTTACATTGAATTTTCCGCTCAGGGTATTGATTTCTTCGGGCTTTATGTCGTGAGAAACTATTTCTGAGTAGACTCCATGTTCTCTGATTCTTCTTGCTATGAGGTGGCAGTACTGGCCGCCGAAGTCAAGTACAAGCAAAGTGTCATATTTCATTGTTGGACTTTCCCGCCTTGAAGAACAATGCTTCGTAATTAAACCTGATATTTAATCTTGTTATTGCTAAAGGTAGAGATATTTTTGCAGTTCCCATGGAGTTACTTCGTTTTTATTATTTAGTATGTGAGGTTCGTATTCTCTCCATTCTTGCATCTTAAGCTCCACGTACTTCTCGGCGTTTTCTCTACCTAGAGCCTGTATGCAAATCTCATCGCTTTCCCATTCTTCTAAGGCTTCTTTCAAAGATGCTGGTAAGACTTTAATGCCGAGTTCCTTGCGTCTGTCTTCGTTGAGATGATAAACGTTCGTGTCCACGGGTTCCTCTGGTTCAATTTTCTTCTTAATGCCGTCTAGTCCAGCCTCCAATATGACGGCGTAAGCAAGATAAGGATTACATAATGGATCTGGGCATCTGAACTCTATTCTTGCTTCTTTTTCCTTCCCGGGGAAATATTCAGGTACTCTTACTAGGGCTGAGCGGTTTCTCTTGCTCCATGTGACGTATACTGGAGCTTCGTAGCCCGGTACTAGCCTCTTGTAACTGTTAACTGTAGGCGCCACTATAGCGCAAAGTGGCCTGGCGTGTTCCAGAAGACCGCCTATGAAGTATCGGCATTTCTGCGAAATATTCGCGTAGCCATTTGGGTCGTAGAACAGGTTTTCACCTGTTTTTGAGTCAAAAAGTCCCATGTGAATATGCATTCCGTTGCCAGGCTTGCCGAACCACGGCTTGGGCATGAATGTTGCTATCCAGCCGTATTTTCTATCGGCTACGGCTTTTGCTGCGAATTTGTAGCGTGTGATGTTGTCAGAAGTTGCCAGCGGGTCTGAGTATTGGAATGTGATCTCGTTTTGGGCTGAACCCACCTCATGGTGCTGTCGCTCCACCGTGATTCCCATAGTTGACAAGGCATTAGATAACTCCATTCGATATGATTCTGTTATGTCTCGACCGGGTGCTATGTCAAAGTATCTTTGTTTGTCTATGAGGTGGTTTTCAACTGGATAAACCTGGCTTGCTTTGCTTTTCTGTACGAGATAGAATTCTAGCTCGGCCGCTGCTGTTGGTTCATAACCTTTCGCCAGTGTTTTTTCTATGGTTTTTTGGCAGATGTGTCTGGGATCGTTTTTGAATTGTTTGCCGTCAGGTTGGTAGATATTGCAGATGAAGCTCACGACGCTTTTATCGTAAAAGTAGTAGGGGCAAACCGTAAATGTGGACGGGTCGGGTTTCATGACCATGTCGCTCTCTTCTATGCTGACTCCGCCTATCATGGAGGAGCCGTCAAAGCCTACCCCTTCTGATAAGGCGTTTTTCACTTCTTCTGTTGGGATTGTCCTGCCTTTGAGGAACCCAAACGCGTCCGTGAAGTGCAGAAGTACGTAGTCTGCGTTCTTCATCAGCTTTAGGCACGTTTCGAAGTTTTGGATCGTTCTTGATTTATCGTTTAGCATGATATCACGTCATGAGCAATTTTACAGCAAAAAGAGATAATTTTATAAATATAAAAACTTTGTTTCCAAAAACAAAAGCAAATGTTAAATAAATGACATATTTATTGGATAATTGTACAGAATAGGTGAATGAAATGTGTCTAGACGAAAGAGACATCAAGATCTTGAAAGCATTAACAATTAACGCCAGGTTGTCGTCGAGGCAAATAGCCAAACAATGCCATGTTTCTGCAGGCACTACTATTTCATTGCGGATCAAGAGAATGGAGAAGGAAGGGGTCATCAAAGGCTATTCTGCTCTATTGGATCAAGAGAAAATAGGCTTTGAATTAACGGTTGTTAGCGAAATAACAGTTTCAAAGGGAAGACTT
>Ga0315308_1002115_pt1 | contig 11278 bp, 12 predicted proteins | sample TDP3_MG_FD_203078 | JGI IMG/M metagenome (GOLD analysis project Ga0315308, IMG submission 203078) | Freshwater sediment microbial communities from Lake Towuti, South Sulawesi, Indonesia - TDP3 | ecosystem: Environmental > Aquatic > Freshwater > Lake > Sediment | place: Indonesia: South Sulawesi...
CGCCAAAACAAGGAATATTATAACCGCCAATACCGCTACAGCCAGAGCGCCAAGCCAGCCAGTCTCATAATAGTGCCTTATCAAGAGCAGATAGACAATGAAAGAGATTAATAATCCAAGACCAGCGCCAAACCTAAGTTTATGACCGTCAAAAGCAAAGATAACCAGTCCTGGAAAAAAAGCCATGAAAAAGGTGCTTATCACGATTCCTAAGAGAGCGATGACGAAGGCGTCGCTGAACCGCGCACGTTTATGGCCGACCACAATGAAGCCAGCAGCGTATAAAACTATGGTCAATACCACGAGGTTAACAATGAAACGTATAATTTCTAAAATCAAAGAAGGCATTCAATCATCACCGATTTATTTTCAGTATTTTGTGGCTTCCGAATAAAAGATTTACTTCAAGGGTTCTCGTCTTATTTCAAAGATCACTGTTCCACCGGGAGTATAAGGTTGTCCGGGGTCAAGGCATTGAACGTAACCAGTGTTTCCCTCTTTGTGTGCGAGACCCAAGTCTTTGAAGCTCATACCTCTAGCCAAAGGGATTATCATGGACAACATGGAGCCAAGAGCGTGAATGCATAGCGCATCAGTCTCTGCAGTAACTATTTTTGGAGCCTCCACGACAATTTTATCTCCTACTTTGTGAACAGGGCATTTTCCTCTGATCTCTTTGACTGTGACGATAACACGCTGGACTTTGTTCATAAAAGGAACAACCTTTTGCAGTATGATTTCTAATTAATAATTGTTGAAAGAACATAAAAACATGAAGTTTTAATCATTTGCCTTCCGAAATTGAAACAGGGTAACGGTTAACCACAGATACTTAGCCAAGATTCATAAATCATTAATTAACAAACCCTCGTTTTTCAAGTTAGGGTGTAAATGATTGAGCGCAACCCAGGCCGTTGTTACTGCATCCACTGCCAGAGAAAAGATCGCCGAATCCACACCAGAAAAAATAGCGGAACGAAAAATCATAGTTTACAAGACTCTAATCGATCCCACAGTTATTAAACTCGCTACGGAAAAAGTCAAGGATCGCCTGTTTGTGAAATTTGGCTTTTTGAAACCCAATCCCGACCAAATACAGCAGGTTTCGTTTGAGAAGGACTATGAAGCTTTTGTTATTGTCGATGGCAAATACACCATAGACTATTACAGAAGGCGCATCTACACCATTAGAGTAGACGACAAAGCCCAAGAAGTTATCCTTTTCAACAAAACATTCAAACCCGAGATTTCAAACGAGCCCCCTAGCAAAGTGGTTAGAATCGAAGGAGAAGAAAGACTCGTCCATCAAGCAAAAGCCTATCTTGTTCTCTCGGCTGACGGAAGAGAAGTGTCTCCAAAGCGCATTCCTTCTGCACCATCAGAAGAGCAGTCGAAAAAACTTTTAGCCGAGATTGAGAATACAAAAAAACTTGAGATTCTTCCAAACGAAGAGATCGACATTATTCGAAGCAAGATTGTCAAAAGACCCACAGAAATCAAAAGGATTGTCCATGAACTTTTCGAGGTTTCGGATCGCGCCGTCATTTACACCCCTATCTACAAAGTGAAATTTCAAAACGTCAAAACTGGCGAAACAAAAATAGTGAAATTCGACGGTGTCACTGCAAAACTCTTATCGTAAAGACGTTTTTGTTTAAATTGGTCCTTTGCAAATCACCTGAGAACCGCGTTTCACGAGAAAAACAGACGAGTTTCCATTCCTAGGATTAGTGTTCTCATGTTCCTTCTTCAGCAAGTCGCGTATCTTTCTGTAGCTTTCAAGATAACGGGCACCCTTGGAAGTTGTTTTGTAAACATGTTTTTCTGTGTCTTCAATGAGTTCGAGCAGTTTCAAATCTAACAGGAAGTGCAGGTATTCGTTTAGTTGAGCAAAGCTCAGGTTCGCTTTATACATCACCTGTGTCTTGAGAGCGCCTTCCATGGTGACTTCAAGTATCTCGGCCATAATGTATAGGCGGTCTCGACGTTTGCGTGGGTCTTCATTCAGAAACTTACTCAATTTTAATCCTCCCTAAACTTGTTCTGTAAGATTTGTCTATAGAATTAGGAAAGGAACAGAGCGTAAAAGGAGTGTTTCCACTAGAAGAATATTCCAGAAATGAGTATAGTTTTCCGAGCAATGTTACATTTCGTTGCCTTGGTCGAATGCATTTAAGGAAGATTTGGGCTTCTTCAGGGTGAAGTTTGAACGTAGATCAAGGTGTTCAGGAGGGCTCTTTTGTGTGAAGATGTATGTTAGAGCCCTCTATCTGGGGGAAAATATGTTTGCGGCTTCTGTTTAAGGCTGTCTAATTTTGGTAACCAAATGCTTTCTTTCGGTCACCAAATGAGACTGATTAACAGGATTATGCCTTAAACAGATTCAAAAAGAAGGTAAATTGCAGCTTATATCACCAACCTTTTATGATCATTCAGAAATGAAATAACGAAGAATACGTGAGGTAAAGAAATGACAGGCAATTTATCCAAGATTCTTGTTGCAGGCGGCTCAGGCTTTATAGGAAGCCACATCGTGGACAGACTCATAGAAGAAGACATGGAAGTAATCGTGTTGGATAACCTGTACACAGGTCAACTAGAATTTATTGAACATCAAAAAGACAACAAAAACTTCCACTTTGTTCGAGGCGACGTTCGAAACTTCAATTTGGTCAAACACTTAGTCAAAGACGTAGACGCTGTTTTCAATGAGGCTGCTGTGGTCAGTGTGCCCCGCTCCATAGAAGACCCCGTCTTAGCAAACGAAGTGAACGTTGGTGGAGCATTGAACCTACTTAAAGCATGTCTTGACTCTGGCGTAAAACGTTTCGTCCAAGCCTCATCAGCCTCAGTATACGGAAACACGAGAACATTGCCCATCAGCGAAGACTTGCCTCCAAAGCCTATTTCGCCGTACGCTGTCTCTGAGTTAGCCGCAGAGAGTTACGCTAAGGTCTTCTGCACCGCATATGGTCTTGAGACAGTTTGTCTACGATATTTCAACGTTTACGGACCCAGACAGACATTCAGCCCCTACAGCGGAGTCATAACCATATTTGTAAACCAGCTACTGCGAAACCAACAGCCCATTGTTTTTGGAGACGGAGAACAAACCCGAGACTTCGTATATGTTGAAGATGTGGTCAACGCCAACATGCTCGCTTTAACAAAGAAAGAAGTTAAGGGCGAAGTATTCAACATCGCAACAGGCGTTGCCACAACAATCAACAAACTGGTTTGGAATCTTCAAGAAATCATGAGCAAGAAACATCTGAAGCCTATTCATAAGCCTCCAAGACAAGGAGACATCAGACACAGCTACGCTAGCATCGAAAAAGCCAGAAAAATCCTTGAATACGAGCCCAAATTCTCTTTAAAAAAGGGCTTAACTAAACTGGTTGAATGGTACTCAAGACACAAGTTTTGAAGAACTCAAACCTAAAAGTTCTATATTCCTATTCTAGAGAGTTTTTATAAAAAGAGCCTTCACAAGCAATTTAACCTCTGCGCATTAATCAGTTTAGGTAACACGGAGAAACCAGTGTTGCCACAAATCGACGAAATATTAGATGTTCTTAAGAATCGAAAGTGGCACGAAATAAGAGAGATTTCTGAGAAGACAAGCTTGCAGGAACTCAAGGTTGAGTTAATTACAAACTTCCTAGCAGAGTACGATTTCATTGAACTGGACAAGAAAAACCACAAGACTAGACTAACGCCACCCTTGTTTAAATTCTTAAGGAAGATTCGAGACCTTGAGGAAAAGGAAGGTTTAGTGGCTCGTTAGGAGAAAATAGAGGAATACAAACAGCCCACACGTTTATTCATTTCAAGCATCGTATCTGTCAACGTCATCATCGATGCAACCGCCAACCTCAGACTTTATAGGGATCAAACGAGGAAACAGATTCCACACTTCATGGAAACATACATAGAATGCCCATTTAATGTTTGCATGCAGAGAGAAGCGAAAAGAAAAGAGTTCGCATACGCACCTTAGGTATCTATAAGAAGTCTATAGAGAAAAGAGAGTCTAACAGTGCCTGGGCTGGGCGTTCCTTAGAAAGAACAAGAAAACCAGAAGTCACCTTTGACTCAGACAAGCTCAACCCCGAAGAATGCGTCCAAAAAAATCTCGAATTCTTGAAGAAAACCTTTCTGGCCTAGTGACGCGAACCGCGTACATTTTTCAAAAGCGTTCTCACATTTTTCCACTGATCCCAAACGACGCCTAGGTTACTCAGTATGTTGCCGTGGAGTGAGTAGAAAATGTAGCACAGATAGGCGCATTGAGTGCACTCACTGTATTTTTGCCGAAGACCCTTGAAGCGTTGGCTGTCCCAGATGTCTCGCAGCTCAAGCACTGATGCTACTGGTTCGTTACTGTGGCAGCCTGCAACTCTGCCAAGAGAATCGACTATAAAGAAGCTTTTCAGTGCTTTGCACTTCCATGTTCTCTGCCCGTTCAAGAAGAAATGTTTCAGCGCAGTTAAGGTTTTGGTGGTTATGTAAACTCCTTGGCGCTGTTTCTTAAGTTCTACGAGGTTGTCGCAAACTTTTGCCATGGCTTCTCTGTCCACTATTTCAAACTCATCGGCTTTCTTGCCTATTTCAAACATCTGATTCTTGGACTGGTAGTCATACCAGTAGAGGCAGTACCAGACCGGAACGCCGCGTTCGATGAAGTAACGTGTGAAATCGGGAATTTCATACAGGTTGAGTTGCGAAATGGTTGGGGAAACCCCTACTTGAATACCATCGCTTTGAAGCGTCTCTATGGCGTTCACAGCTTTTTTCCAAGCGCCCCGCACACCTCTGATATAGTCGAATTTTTTCTCATCCAACGTGTCCAATGAAATAGCAACGAAGTCGGCGTTTTTCAACGCATCCAATTTTTTAACTGCCATGCTACCGTTGTCGTAAATCGTTGTCACAAAGAATCGAGAAGCGTAGTCAACAATTTCGCCGATGTCATCTCGCAGCAAGGGATTGCCACCTGAAAGCACGATTTCTATGACGCCTAGATCGCGAAGGACATTGAGACCCTTTCTTACATCTTCCACTGAGATTTCTTGAAGAGATACTTTTTCTCGCCAGACTGCGCACCCGCGGCATCGATAGTTGCATCGGCGGGTTAGGAGCCACTGCACGTGGTACGGTTTGTCAGGTGTAAGAGATCGTTTGAACAAGTCGAGGAATTTTTGCGAAGACAACCTCATTGGAGCAGGCTCTCCAACACACGAATCGAGACGAGAGTTGTAACACGACTAGTCAACACGGAGAATCTTAAACTTTGCGTGATTCTGGTTTGGTAACCAATTCTCAGCGTACAGGTTGCCAAGCAAGGGAAACAGGCTTTCCACGGAGCACTAGGGACACATAGTCCATGAGCCACGTGCCCAGGACACGCATGAAACCCAGTTTTCGAAACCTTCTCAGAGACTCGTAAACGGTCAAGTCTGAGATGAAAATGAACTTGCCCAATTTGGACAGCCTATTCGCGAGGTCGTGGTCTTCCAAGCAAGCCATATTCTCGTCAAAACCATCTGCATGGATGAAAGCGCTTTTTCTGACAGCGAAAAACTCGCCTCGACAATGAGGCTTAACCTTGGCTGAAGTCCGAATCAGCATGTTGTAAAGATAGAAGAATGCTCTTTCACCTAATTTGGACCTTTTGGGCATGATGTTGCAGGCAGCTCCGACAACCACAGGGTCTTCAAAGGTTTTCAGAACCTTCTCAGCAAAGTCTGAGGGAAAAGTAACGTCGGCGTCGAGAAACACTAAGATTTCGCCGTTTGCATAGTGAGCGCCAAAATTTTTTGCCCTCGAAATTCCTCTCTTCTTTATCTCGTATACTCTGTCTGCAAAGCGTTTTGCAATCTCAACGGTTTTGTCACGGCTGCCACTGTCGACGACTATGATTTCTAGGGGTGCCTTCACCTTCTTCAGTCTCGAGAGAATAGCTGCAATGTAGTTTTCCTCATAAAATGTGGGGATAATCACTGAAACAGTGGCGGTCTTTTCTCTCATCATTTGGTCTCCGTATGATTCTTCAAGGCTTTCCACAATTCTTCTTTCACGGGCTTTGAGAGGTCAAATTTTGTTCGGTCTCTCCTCATGATGTATGTGCCTTCTCTTTTGTCCACAACTTTTCCAACAACAGCAGCGGGGATGCCTTTGCCTTTTAACGCAGCCAGTATATTTACTGCTTTTTTTGGGTGAGCCGATATTAACAATGTTCCAGAACTGATGGTTATGAGTGGGTCAATGCCCAAGGCTTGGCAAACCACTTCAGTTTCCTTGTGAAGCAATATCCTTTCCTCGTAGGCGATTATTCCAACGTTTGAAGCCCAAGCGATTTCTTGCAATCCACCTGCAACTCCGCCTTCTGTGGCGTCGTGCATGGCGTGAACTCCGCCTACTTCAACGGCGGTTAAAGCGTCTTCTACCACGCTTATTTTTTTAATGAATTGCTTGGCTCTCTCTAAAGTTTTCTTATCTATTTTTCTTTGCAGAAATGATTCGAGTTCTTGTGTGAGAATGGCTGTTCCTTCTATGGCAGCACCTTTTGTCACGATTATAGAATCGCCTATCTTGGCTCCGCTGGTTCGCACAAACTTTTCCTTCGGAGTTTCCCCAAGAGCAGTTGTAACAATGATTGGTCTGTTTATGCCGAGTGCGACCTCACTGTGTCCTCCAATGACGGCGACGCTCAGCTCCTTGGCGGCTTCGTCAATCTGAGTTGTTATGTTTTTCAACTGAGCCAAATTAACAGTCTCGGGAAGGAGAAGCACGGTCAATATCCATAAGGGGCGTACTCCACGGGTGGCGATGTCGTTTGTGCAGATGTTCACGGCTAGCCTGCCTACGTCTTCTACAGCGCCTGTTATAGGGTCGGAATGGACGACTAGGGCTCTGTCTCCAAAGTCGATGACTGTGGCGTCTTCACCGATGTTTGGACCAAGTACTACACGAGGGTCTGATACTCCGAGACGATTCAAAACCAGTTTTCTGAGAGTTTCAGGGTCGAGTTTGCCAACAGAAAGCGAATGCCCAACCATTCTCAAGCCTCAATTTCAAAGTTAACAATTGTGGTTAACGATATAAAAGATTGGGCAAAGAAGATTCGTAAAGAAGACTAATATTTCAGAATTTCGGGCAGTCTTCTCCGTAGAACATAGGCTATGGGAACTCCCACGAGTCCTCCGATGACAATTTGGGCGATGTTTCCTGGAACCTCAGCCAATGCGCCGCCTAATCCCCATTGAAGCGGATACAATTCGGCTAGAAAATAACCAAGTATCATCTCGCTTCCAGCTACAATCACTGCAAGTGCGTCTCTAAAAACGCTTTTTCTGTTCGTGATCAGACTTGCAAGGAATCCTTCTAATCCTTTGATGATCAAAGTTGGAATAGCAAACACTGGAAATCCAATCATGTCTGCAATGGCGGAACCCACTCCTCCAGCAAAACCGCTGATGATAGGGTTAAAAGTTAACGCGCCAACGAAAATCATGACATCTCCAACATTAAAATAGCCGCCCATTGGGTTTGGAATACGTATTATTAGGGTTCCCACGGCGACCAAAGCAGTCATAACCGTCATAAGAGAGATTTGGATTAAGAAGGTTTCTCTCTTCACGTAACTAGTTCGCATAGTATCTCTTATGGTAATGTGTCTCATATAAAAATTAATACTTTAAAGTTGGTGTTTTTGGGCTTACAAATCTTTAAGAGTATTATGTGAGTTATTGAACAGCTGCTAAGTGATGACTTTTGAACATACGAGATCTTAAGCCTGGAATGAGCCACGTCAACATAACCGTAAAGGTTCTGAGCGCTTCAAAATCAAAGCAGGTTGTTACAAGCGCAGGGATTGATCACGAAATCCTAGAGTTAGAAGTGGGCGACAAGAGCGGTTCCACAAAACTCGTTTTATGGGACGAAAAGATAATTCCTTTAAAAGTAGGCGACTTGGTCAAAATTGAAAATGGATTCGTGACTTCTTTCAAGGGCGCGTGGAGAATAAACGTAGGCAGATATGGTGAGGTCGCAAAGATTTAACAATACCTACTCTGGCAGTTTGTCTACTTTCACCGGGGTTTTTGCAAAGAACACGTTTCTCTCTGTTCGCAGACTCTCAGTAAATTGTGCTTCTCCGCTGATGTGGCAGTCTGACTCAATGTTTATTCTTTCCCCGTAAAGATTGCGCGCCTGGGCTTTTTCTTCCATTGTTATGCTTTTAGCGTAAACGTCCTCAACTCTTGCTCTCTCACCTACGATGACTTGGTTGGCGCGTATCTGACCCTTCACTTCGCCTCGCTTGCCAATCTCAACAGAGTCGGCGGAAACTCCTAAGGTTGTTGTGATTGAGCCGCCGACTTCAACGCTTTTGGATGCTGAGACACTATCTGCCTTGAGGCTGCCACCAACATCAATGTCCTGAGCGGTTAAATTCTCTCCAATCTCAACTCGTCCACCAACGTCCAATTTTCCAGAAAGCTGTAGGGAGGAGCCCACGTGCACAGTGCCACCAATATCGAGGCTGTCTCCCTTGGCAGATCCTGATATTTCGACAACGCCTCCCACGTCAATTTTTCCGAATGTTAGGTCTCCATCAACTCTGCAGGAGCCCCCCACATCAATGTCGCCTCCACTATTTTTACCAGTCAATTTTACGGCACCACCAACGTCGATAGTGCGAAATTCCAGTGAGTTCAAGGATTCGAAGGAACCCCCCACATCAATCTTATCTACACGCCCGCCCTTGATGGTCACAGCGCCACCTACATCGATTGTTTTGGCCTCTACCAAGCCGAGTGTAGAGAAACGTCCTCCCACATCAATGTCTTGAGCTCGCGACTCGCCTTTGACTGCCAGACTGCCGCCAACATCAACTTGCTCTGTTGTGAGGTCCTTGCCAACTGTTAAGCTTCGGTCTACATCGATTCTTTTGGCTTTTACTCCCCCAGCGACGATTAAGTGACCGTCTTCCGCTTCTATGCGGTCCTTGACTTCCAGGTCGCCTTCAATCACAATGTCTCCTTCTCCCTCAAAACTCTCGGCGGAGAGACTGCATTGAAACACAGAGCCATTGCCACATTCTACGACACCAGACACCGCTAGTCTGGGGGGCGTGCCCTCTCCCTTTATGGTGACGTGTCGGCCAACGACGAGGTCGCCTTCAACGACGCTCAAAATTAATGAAGAGCCAGAGGGAACAACAACGTCTTTAGACGTAGGTCTTCACTTCCAACTTTGAATTAACGCATCTATTATAGACAGATCCTCTGTTGAGCAAAATTGATCCAAGCTGCCGCTCTACTAGGGTTATCAAGAACCTCTCTTGCCTTTCTCTCTTCACGTTTTATTCCACTTGCCATTTCATTTTCACCTCCAACCTTATCAAATTAATGGAGGCAATCGAAGATTCTATAAAAGCCAACGCATATGTAGAGAACACGGTTTGTAGTCACAAATTGTTAGTTTCCATTACAAAATGCTACTTCTTTACGAAATAGTATTACCTATCTTTCACTATTGTCCTCTGGGATCGTTATGGGTGAAACAAGTGAACAGTCTGGTCGAGTTGTTGACTATTATCGAAAGATGGCGCAAGACTATGACAAAGAATACGAGGCACCATACTGGAAGGAACTCTATGACAAGATCACTTGGCACTACATTGAGCCCTACCTCCCCAAAAAGGGACTAATTCTTGATGCGGGCGGAGGGACAGGCAAATGGGCCATTCCTATGGCTAAAATGGGACTGGAAGTGGTTGTTTATGATATTTCGAGAGAAATGCTTGATGTTGCTCTAAGAAAGGTCAAGGAGAGAAATCTCGAGAAATTGATCCACACCAAAGAAGGCGACATCTGTGGCATAGATTATCCTGACAACTACTTCGACTTTGTCCTCGCCGAAGGAGACCCAATATCATACTGTAGCAATCCAGACAAAGCAGTAGGAGAGCTCACACGGGTTCTTAAGCCTGACTGTTTCATTTCGGCTGGAGTGGATAGCCTATTTTCAATAGCTAGACGAAGGTTGAGCTCAAAACTCGATGTGGACGAAGCGCTAAAAATTCTTCAAGAAAAAAGACTTTACGCTGAATTCTGGGGTTTTCATTGCTGGGCTTTTTCACCAAAAGACTTGGAAGATTTGTTCCAAAAACACAACTTGAGAATAGTGAAGATCGCTGGTAAGCCTGTTTTTGTTTCACGGGAGATGGAACCTTCGCTACAAGACCCAGAAAAAGTCAAAAAGGCTTTGGAGATTGAACTTAAGCTCTGCGAAGAACAAAGTATAGTTGGCTATGGCGGGCACCTTCACATAGTTGCGAGAAAACCCAAAAAGGTTCTTAAACCCGTTTAACCTCTTCAACTTTGACGAATCTTTACCGACAAAACAGCGCAAAAAATGGGGATTTGCGAGAGATTTCGCCACTCCAATGTATTGTAGTTATAAATTGTTACTTAGGGCAGTTCTTCCGAGAGAGCGGCGAACATCTTCTGCATTCTTCTAAAAGTTTCCAAATACTCTAAGCCACGCTTGGTAATCCTATACCTTCGTGAATCGCCCACAAATTCTTCTCGGACAAAACCCCGCGAAGCCAAAAAACTCAAAAACTTCTTAGTTCTATCGACTGGCAAGTTAGCTCCATAAGAAGCACGCGTTAGAGGACAAGAACCACGCTTAGACACCATGTCCAAAAGGTCAGCGAAAATCTCATAGCGGGTTCTACGCTCCAATTAGATTCACCCCACAAACCCAGAATAGTAAAAGAAGCTGAGGATAATATTTGCTCTTCAAGAAATTAGTTCGAGTTAACGAAACCCTTAAGTCCTTTTATTCCAAGCCACTGAACAGCAACACCGCCAATCAACAATTTTACCCAAAAGGTTAAAACTCGAGTGAGCACAGTTGCCACTGCGCTTACTTCGATAGGAACGCCAAAAAAAGTGTAAACACTCGTCATAATAATCTCATAGAAACCCGCCTCCGCTGGAATGCCAATGGGGATTGTCTGAAGACCAACACCAATAGAGTAAACAATCACAATTAAGCTCAGAGAAACAGAAACGCCAAAAGACCCCAAAGAAAAGAAAACTAGAGCAACTAAAAGAAGATCAAAAAACCATGCTACACCCGCAAAAAATATGGGCAAAACCAACATCTTGGGACGCTGTCCAAAAGTTGCAATTCCATCATGAAACGCAGTCAAAAGTTTTTCCGCTGATTTCCTCAAACGGTCAAGATGCCAACGCCCCCTAGA
>Ga0315308_1002116_pt1 | contig 11278 bp, 15 predicted proteins | sample TDP3_MG_FD_203078 | JGI IMG/M metagenome (GOLD analysis project Ga0315308, IMG submission 203078) | Freshwater sediment microbial communities from Lake Towuti, South Sulawesi, Indonesia - TDP3 | ecosystem: Environmental > Aquatic > Freshwater > Lake > Sediment | place: Indonesia: South Sulawesi...
GTTTCTCGAATCATTCAATAGATGGATAGAAAGCATAAGAACATAGACATCTGCGCGCGCTATCAATGACTTTCGAAAGGGCGTTTCCATGGCCGGACAGAAGCCACCACTCTAGAGCAAGGTTCCCAAGCCTCCTCCTAATTCAAGCGCGCGTGCGCTAAAAACAGAGTGGAAGAACAGTGCAAGGATAACCGCGATGACCTCCCACTCGTGCGCTACATGTATCATAGGCTGTGACTGGTTTGGTCGTTGGTTTTAACTGGTGATGCCATTGCAGGAGGAACGATCTAAGACTAGTAGGATGAGGGGTATATTCCTAGTTGTCATAGTATTCGTGCTCTTCTTGGTCGTAGTTTGGGCATTTGCGACAACCGAGCTCTATTCTCTTCAAGGTCAATTTCTTTACTGGAACTACTTCAGCCACATTTTGATGATCGTCCTCGGAATCGGAGCAATTGCTTTGGCAAGAAAGAGTTACCAGTCTTATGGTTTCACGCTGAAGAATTGGCGCATCGACCTCAGTATCGCGATCACATGCGTTATATCCGCTGCGGGTTATATTCCGTCACTTCTGTTTCCATCCGTCGCCCAGAATGAGCCTCTAAATGCTATGTTCATCATCGTTGCCGATCTAGTGGCTCTTGGAGTTGTTCTGAGACAGAGAATGGGGGGCAATAAAAGCGGATCACCTACGGCGAAGCTATCACTCCTTGCTCTGGTTCCCATCCTTTCCGTGGCTACGGTTGCCATGGACAATGGTTCTCAATTAATTGTCTCAACTGTCATCTTCCAGTTCTTCTTCGTGGGCTTTGGCGAGGAGATCCTGTTCAGGGGATACATGCAATCCAGATTGAATGAGGACTTTGGACGACCTTGGAAGTTTGCAGGCGTGAATTTTGGTCCCAGCCTCCTGATCACTTCACTTCTCTTCGGCGTGTTACATATGTTGAATCCATTCAACCCCTTCACCGGAGAGTATGCACTAGCGATCTGGTGGGGCATAACTTCGACAGTTACAGGTATATTGTTTGGTTTCGTCAGGGAAAAGACGGGGGATGTGCTTGCTCCAAGTCTGGCCCACGGTTTCGTTGATCTGGGCCAAGTGATTTCTCTACTCTTCTAATTCCAAGCTCGCACAGAAAACTATTGAGAAATGTCTGCTGGCGTGCGAGTGCCTCGTCTTCTTGATTTTCTTTATCGTCCTTATCCTTATAGCGTTGGTGCTTTAGTGCGCTATAACACTCAAGAAGAGAAGGAAGACGTTGTCCAGGCGAGGTCGGCGCCCACTTGATTTGTCCATAAAGCTCTTGACGGCTTTATTAAACTCGTCTGTGGCTTCCAGGTGAGTATAGTGGCCCATCGCTGGCTCAAGAACGACTAGCTGCGAATTCTTCTTGTGTTCCTTCATGTAGTGGGGTACCTGAAGGGAATGAGGAAGAACACGAAAGCAGGCTGAAGTGGAGGTTGGTAAGAAAAATGGCAGGAAAGCATGGAAAAGAGCCGATGTGCTACGATGAGTTCGCGGTGGATGTGCTGAATAACACCGGCTTCGCGGCGGCGCCCATAGTGGCGAACCCTAGAGCGCTCAACAAGTAGACTTCTACTGCGCGCCTGTTGGGAAGAGTCATTCTAGTAGTGGGTTCAGGTGGCGCGCATCTTTATATTCTTACTATGGTGACCAAGGGGTAAGGTGTTGCAGCTTGGACGACGAGTTTGAAGGGTTCGAGCTTACTTCAGATATGCTTCGGACGGGCAAAGCCAGAAAAGTTTCCGACATAATGAAGACGAGTTCCATAAGGACTGCCATCGAGTTAGCTCATGCACGCTTTGTTGTCATGGGTCCAGGACAGGGAAATGAGGGCTTTGAAATTCGCGTGATGATCAAAGATTTGATTGAAAAGGAGAAAAAACAAGTTGCATTGTTTCCGGAGAAGGTCTCGCACGCACAGCTGAGAGATCTTCTCACTTTGGAAGTGTAGAGGTTCATGATCTAGAAACCCTAGTTCGTAATCCTGTGGCTACAGGGTATTTACTCATGTTGTGCTGTGACATCACAATAATGCTTTTGACAGGTCCAGGCGTAGTCTCGGAGTTTTCTACGTACTTCACGAAGAAGAATGTTGGGCACAAGATCCGAGTCTATTATCCAGAGAAGTTTTCTGGAGACCAGTCGTTTATACGGACTGGTCCAATCGAGCTCTTCAAGGGAGTATACCCGCATGTCTACACGTTTAAAGATGACGAAGAACTCAGGTTGAAGGTCAGCGAAATGATAGATAAGTATTTGATTTATCTCTCAATGTCCAGATTCTAGTCAAGAATAATTGACTTAATCAGAATCTTTATATGTAGTATACATCCTACATATGCTTTAGGTATTATATGTTGTATGCCTTCGTATGGAGGTGAAGGAATACGACGAATGTAGAGGTTTCGAAGAAAAAAGAGTCAGATTTGCCTATTCTGCCCCTTAATGCGAGCAGAATCTGCAATCCTGTAACAGAAGTTTTGAAGAAGAAAGAAATGGATCCAAAGTTCAAGGCAGTGTCTAGCGAGTTTAGAAGATTTCTTATAGGCTTTCTTTACGTGTATGGCCCAATGTTCGAGTCAGACATTCGAGGAAACGTGAAAATTAGTTCGAGCGCGCTTGCCTACCACCTAAAAATACTCGTTGAAGCCGGGTTCCTGCGGAACGAGTTTGTTGGCAGGGAAGGAAAGAAGTTCTCAAAGTACCATATCACAGAGGAAGGGGTCAAGTTCCTAGATTTCTTAGGGGCTAAGAAGGAATTGGAGAGGCTTACCCGCAAGACCGCGCGCTAGAGGCTTGCTACTCGTAGTCGTGGTGCTTATCATTACAGTGTGGCTGGCGCCTCTTTAGCTTCTTAATCTTCTTGATTTTTCGAGTTTTGAGTCTCTTCCACTTCCCAGTTTCCTTTAGTAGCTCAGATTCTCTACTCTCATGTCTTGTTCTGCTGTGCCTTCATTCTGTTTACACATTTTTCCACGTAGAGCCTCAGTTCTCTGATGTGGCGTTGAAAAGCTTCTGCTGGCTTGTTCCAAAGGTCTTCCATATCTTGACCGTCATAGATGCCCGCATAATTCTTGATGGTGTACGTTTTGTTTTTTGCTTTGGGGTATTTCTCCGTTAGTTCTCCGACTTGTTTGCTGTCAAAAACCAATATGAGCTCTGCAGCTTCAACTAGCTTCGCATTCAACTGCTTGGGTCTATGCGCAGATAAATCAATGCCATACCTCTTTGTCAATTCTATTACGTCTTTGGGCAGCGGGGTTCCTTTGTATTCAAGTATTCCCGCCGATTCCACTTTCACCTTTGTGTCTCCAAGCAGTTGCCTTGTCATTTCTGCGGCAACCGGGCTTCTGAAGACGTTTCCAGTGCAAACGTATAGAACGTTTCTGATCCGCATTTGCACCACTGCTCGTTCTTTCATACTTCGACCATAAAGTGAGCCTCTGTTCTCAGCAATATGATCTGCGAAGGGCGAGCGCTCACACATTAAGGAAGGTTTTCACCAGAAGTCCTATCACAAACGATATGCCAGCAACACCCAAGCTTATTACCAACATTTGAGAAACTGTTCTTCTATATCGCAACTCCTTGACAACTGAGACAAAGAACGTGAAAACAAGTATAACCAAGACAGCATCCATCAGAGTGATTCCAAGTGACAGAAAATAATTGCTGAAGATGAAATAAGGAGCCACTAAGAGTAAAACTGTCAGCATGTATACAATTCCCGTGTAGAATGAAGCTTTCCTCGGACTTTTACTTCCTCTCTCAGATTTCTGTGACAAGTACTCCGATGCTGACATCGACATCGCTGCGGCAATACCAGTTATCAATCCGGCCACGCCTATCAACCTAGTGTTCTGGAGTGTGAAGGTCAGTCCAGCCAAGACCCCTGTGAGTTCAACCAGCGCATCATTCAGCCCGAGAACCATCGAACCGATGTAGCCAATCTTCTCTTCTCTTATCATCTTCTCCAAAAGCTTCTCATGTTTAAATTCGTCTTCAAAGATCGATTTGGCTTTCGGGATTACTTTACACACATCGGAATAAGCCTTTTCCGCTTTCTTCTCTCCACCTTCCATCATCTTAATGGCAAATGTCACGCCAAAGATTCTGGAGATAATTGAATACTTTAATATCGTCCGCCGTCTCCGTGGAACATTCTTTCTCGTATATTTTTTCCATTGATTGTAATGGAGAAGCTCGTCTTTGGAGAATTCCTCAAGGATTTCGCTGTTTTTGCCTTTAGCTCTTTTGGCAAGGTTGCTGTAAACTGCATTTTCAGTTATCTCGTTTCTCTGAAAATTCAAAATAAGTCTCTTGGTCTTTTCATCGATCTTCAAGACAGTACCAACCTTCTGATACCCGTTTGACTGAGAAATGGTCGGGTTCTCACCACAGTATCCGTATACCTGTTTCTTGGTATCCTATTAATTCTATTTACGTTTTATCTAATCGTCTTTGAGTTGCTTCAACCGCTCCAAAATCTTCCTGATTCTATTTGCTGTTCTTGCTGCAATAATGCGACTGGTCGCGCCAAGGTATTAGTCACCCATTCTTTATGAAAAGAAAGAGGATGGCCCAAGTCGGTTGGAGCCGTGTGCAGAAAGAAAAGTAAACTGATGGTCAATGTTTTCTGTTAGGTTCTGACGTTGGATAAGTATTTGTGTTAGGTTGAGGGTTAGTTTGAAACACAAGTCCTCTTAATAGTTCCACTCTGCTTGTCTCAATTCGACTTAAGGGGGAAATGTTATGCGCGAAATTAGACGTAAGGAAAAGGCCATGACCAATCTAGAAGACATGCGGTCTGTTCTGCGGGAAGCGAAGCACATTACTATCGCGATGTGTGCCAATGATGAGCCTTATCTTGTGACACTGAGTCATGGCTATGACGAACAAGAAAACTGCATCTACTTCCATTGCGCAAGAGAAGGTAAGAAGATGGAGGTCCTTAAGATCAACAACCTAGTATGGGGCCAAGCGCTCATTGATGGGGGCTACCAAGCGGGGAGTTGTGACCATCTTTACAAAACGACGCAATTCCGTGGAAAAGTCACGTTTACTGAGGATCTTGCTGAGAAGGAGCATGCACTCAAGGTGATGATCAGGAAATTGGATGACAACCCGGAGAAGGTGATTGAGGAGCAGATAACACCCAACGCATTACGACGGGTTGCTGTAGGCAGGATAGATATCGATTACATGAGTGGAAAGAAGTCTGATAAGGTAATAATACAGCGTTGAAAATCGATTGGAGCATAGTCAGTTACCGCTTCTGAAGGATGTGAGCTTCCTCACAAAGGAGGCAGTGATTGCGTAGTTGGATCGAAACTGAAAGGAGACACTCATTTCTTCGCCACGATCTACTATATGAGGTCGATGCTCCTGCATACTAGTGGAGCTTGGAACTAGAACACCAAACTGTGAAAGAAATAATCAGGTCAGAACCAAACCCCCGATGATTGGAGGACTGGCTATAGTTGACCTTGCGAGAAAAGGGTTCTAAAAGAGTGAAAAATATTGACAGAGATGTCGAATTGGTAAAAGTCCACGTTCTCTCGGAGACTGCCCATGCAAGATTCACAACAAGGGTTTCCACTGGTTTCGCCATCTTTGTTGGATTCCTTGTGGTCTTCTGGACGCTATTCTCAGAAAACGTGCTTCCACTCATCGCATTTAGTGTGGGCGTTACAATACTCTCCGCCGGTACGATCTACGAGATATACCATACCCACAGAACCTTCGAGAAACAGATCAAGAAGATCTCAGATATGATAGAGGCAGTTAAGCAAGGAAAGGAATTGCCAAGCTTGGAACAACTAGTAAAAGGGCGGAGATAGTTCTTTGTTCTCACCCCGATCAAGTCCTTGACCTCTTTTACTCTCTTCTTTGAGTACAGTCATTTCAGTGGGATATCTGACAGAATTTGAGATGAAACGTTGTTGTGGTAAAACTGTTGGGACAACTCGCAAATGCATGTCACAATTATGAGATTAGTGTCAAATCTACTTCATGTGCTTTTGGGGCTTTCTTCCTTCCCAAAACTGGATAAGGCTGTTGTTGGAATAGAATCGGACAATGTATGTTGTCTGACCGCGCGTTAGTCGTTGGTGGTGGCTATGTGGTTATTGCTATACGCACTTGGTTTTTGGAGCTTCGCCTTCTTATTCATGGTGCTGAAGAGTGCCAGAGATGGTGAGACTGCCTTTGGTAGCGGCTTCGCTTCAAGGATGTCTCTCGCCCCCTTACTGTTGATCAAAGCTGTACCCGCGGGGCTAGCAGCATTTTTCGTTCTCATATTACGCCCCTCCGCATCCTTGTTCTATCTTTTGATGGTGGTTGCCCTTGTCTTGTGTCTTCTTGGCGATATTGGAAAGGGAGTTGGTCTTCTTCCGGGGATCGGGCTATTTGCTCTTGCACATGTCGCGTTCATCACGGCGTTTGTTACTCAGAGCCTAACCCTCGGGCTAACATTTCTGTGGATTGCCGTGACAGGCGGCGTCTTTGTGCTGATGTTGATATATGTCTATCTGTTGCATAGGTATCTCCAGTCTTCCAAGAAGGGATTGGGCCGATTCCAGGTACCAGTACTATTCTACTCACTCTTGATCTCAATCATGCTGTGCACGAGTATTCTACTTTGGTTGTTGTCCGCAGCGCTGTATGGGAGTATCATTGTTATCGGTGCTTTCCTGTTTGTCGTATCGGATTCGTTAATTGCGGTCAAGGAGTTTCATCACAGATTCTCAAAAGCTGAGCTGAAGATCCTTGGCGCCTACTACTCTGCGATTTTCCTGTTCTCTCTAAATGTGCTTATCTTTACATTCTGAGGTCTGAGTTCAAACGCGAAAAGAAACCGGGTCATACACTCAATAAGTCGAATCTACGCTCAACCATAGAGCGCGCTATCCTTCTGCACTACCAGAAAATATGCTGTGGCTTTCGCGGTTTGCTGCAGGAGCGGGGGTATGAGTAAGAAGAAAGAAGGGTGGATCTGCTAGGTTTCTCTGCGTCGCTTTGGCAGCGGAAGAATGAAACGCGTCCTCTTTTTGTACTCCAAGTATTCGCTTCCAAACCTAGCCCCAAGTTCCTTCTCTTCAACAAGCTTGACGTACAGGCAAAGCGGCAACGTGAATACTACCAGCACAATAATGATCCAGATGATGGAGCGTATAAACACCCCGATACTGGCGTAGAGCAAGATCGCGCCAAAGGTCATAGGGTTACGGCAGTACTTGTACGGACCCAAGACAACAAGTTTCTGCGTTGGAATAATGGGAATAGGTGTTCCTTTCCCTATCCTGAACTGTGCAGCGACGGACCATATGCCATAGATGAGATCGATCGATGCTACAATTGCAGCTAGCACAATTTCCCACGGGAAGGGAACGAGGGTCAGCATATCGAGCCAGCTACCAAACAGGGGACGTAGTAACTGATCGAAGAATGGTATGAGAAACCAGAACACAATTGGGACACCAACCATGACCGCCAGCCCAGCAACTATGAGCGCACCCACCTTCATCCGTTTTGTTCTTTCAACCTTCTGCCACTTGAGAAATCTGCTATTGCGACTGCTGCTCGCCATTTTCACTCAACCTGGTTCCATTCACGTATTTTCTGAATGGAATGGGACTATTAAGAATATTGTGACTAATAGAGTGACTTATGCGGAAGTGGAGGCAACGAATCATGAGTGGAGCGGTAAATAAAGCTGTGGAATCGCTTATCAGACTTGGATTCAAGGAATATCAAGCCAAGGTCTACTGCGCGCGCTGGTCGCCCTGTTATCTACAACGCGATTGAACCCGATAATGTTGTCAAATGGTTGAGGAAGTGTTTTCTTAGTTCCTCTTGGTTCAAACACCAAAAAGTAATCAGGTCATACGACTAATCTCAAGTTGGATACACGATCAATCATAGACCATCCTATCCGCATAGGCATGAAAAACAAAGAAAGTACATGACTCTCCAACACTCTCCAACACGGTAACGCTTATATGTCAAACTCTGATTTTGACGAGGTTAGACTTGCGTTAGCAGGTCAGAGCACGGAGGAGGAGAGATCAAGAATGAAAGTCATAACATACTACGAGCTAAACCCCGACGTGGACCCCTCGGCAATAGGAAACATTGCAGCGAAGTTTGTTTCCAAAGGCATGTATCCAGCAAAGGGCGTAAAGACCATCGCTTGGTACAATACCGTAGCAGACTACTGGGGAGTGGCAATCGACGAAGTCGAGAACGAAGAAGCATACCTAAACAACGTAAACCAGTTTCGCATCGCCCTGCCTGGAATTTTCAAAGTCTTCAAGAGTTCAATAGTAATGGAAGCCAAAGATGTCATTCCAGCGATCGCCAAGTTGGAGAAGCAGGTAAAAGGTAAGTAGGTTCGCGAACACGGGTAACAAACTTCAAAACTTCCTCCTTTTTTGAGTTGAATTCCTTAGTCTTCTCTAACTCTGTGCATTTTGATGCAAGGAAGTTTTATAGAGTTTCATGCTAGCTTGACATAACCGTATGGAGGGCATTTTTCATGAAGGAGTATGACTTGATAGTGGTTGGCACGGGTTCTGCGATGAACATGGTTTCAACTCTGTTACAGGAGAATCCTAGAATGAAGATTGCCGTTGTAGACAAAGATGAGCCTGGCGGGATCTGCCTGACACGGGGTTGTATACCATCAAAAATGTTGCTGTACCCGGCTGAGTTGGTGAGGACAATAGGGACGGCAGGAGAGCTTGGCATAGATGCTGAGGTGAAGAGAGTAGACTTCCTAAGAATCATGCAGCGGATGAGAACCAGTATCGATGCGGAGACAAACGAGATTCGAGAGGGGCTTTCCCATTCCGAGAACCTAGATTACTATCCTGTAGTAGCCGAATTCATCGCTCCATACACTTTGAGGATCGGGAAGGATGTCATAAAATCAAAGATGATCATTCTTTGCACAGGATCAAAGACAATAATCCCTCCCATAAAAGGGCTTGAAAAAGTAGGCTACCTCACTAGTGACACGTTACTTAGAATGAATCGATTGCCCGAAAGCATCGCCATAATTGGCGGAGGATTCATAGCCGCAGAGTACGGTCACTTCTTCTCCGCCATGGGATCTAAAGTCACGGTTATCGGAAGGAACCCACAGTTCCTCCCAGAGGAAGAACCAGAAGTATCTGCTTTGGCCAAGAGAGAACTACAGAAGTATATGGAGATCATTACCAACCACGAAGTGAGCGAGGTAGCGAAATCATCGACAGGTAAGAAAAAGCTCATCGCCGTTGATAGGCGAAGCGGAGAGAAGGTTGAAATCGTAGCAGAGGAGGTGCTTATAGCAACAGGAAGGGGACCGAACTCAGACATACTTCACCCTGAGAAGGGCGGAGTCAAGACAGACAAGAACGGGTGGATCATCGTCAACGAGTACCTTGAGACCTCGCAGCCAAACATCTGGGCTTTAGGTGACGCAGATGGAGTCTATCCGTTCAAGCACAAGGCAAACTATGAGGCTCTTATCGTGTACTACAACGCGTTCTTGAAGAAGAAGGTGAAGGTCGATTATCACGCGATACCCCACGCAGTTTTCACTTACCCTGAGATTGCAAGCGTCGGGCTTACCGAGAAAGAAGCAGTAGAGAAGTACGGTTCAGAGAAAGTGTGGATCGGGTTACAAAGATACCAAGACACTGCTAAGGGACAGGCGATGGGGGTCAAAGATTACTTCGTCAAAGTCATCGTTGAGAGGGAAACCATGAAGATTCTGGGTGCACACATCGTTGGTCCTCAAGCCTCCGTTCTCATACAAGAAATAATAAACTTAATGTATACGCACGACCAGAGCGCCGTCCCGATTGTTAATGGAATGCATATCCACCCGGCTCTGACCGAAGTGGTGGAGAGAGCGTTCCAAAACCTTATGGAACCTGACCAGTATCATCACGTAATTGAGGAGCACTACGGACTGCCTACAAAATAATTCTGCTTTTCTCTTAATCGTCACGGCTGCCAGTCTCTGGAACCGAATTGCAGTCAGTTCATTTTGACGTTTTCCTTATTATTTCGACTTCGCAAAAGGGGTCCCCTAAGGGTATCCTCTTGTTTTGCTTAATCACGAAGTCGGTTTCTGGGAAAGCGCCTTTAAGCATTCCTCTAATGCTAGCTTGAGTAACCTTGTGACAAGGCGCTGTCTCGCGGGTCCATAACTTGCTCACCATCTTCCACACCTCGCAATCCCTAACTTGAAGGATAGCCCGGTTCTCACCGTAGCATTTAATCTCCCCATTCATGTTCATTAGGACCTTTTGTGTCGCCAACAGCTTCGGCAATACTTGGCAGAAATCCCCCTGCAAATTCATTTTAGAAACTATCTTTCTCGCCAGTCTTTCGGAAAACATCTCCCACGCCCTGATGTCCAAGTTAGTTGCTGTCTCGACGCCACATTTCTCTGCAGCCGCGACAAACCACGCGCCATCTAATCTAAGGAAAGCGTATCTCGCTAAGTCCAAAAGCGCTTCCAGATCCTTCTGTGAAAGCTTCTGCAATCCAGTAGCACCCCTTGTATGACTTGAGTTCTTGTATTCGCTCTTATTCTTTGCCCATTCTAAAAAGTACACAGCGGTCTTTGGGTTCAGGAAAATCGGTGGCTCATTCCCAATAGGGGGAGAGCTGAAAGAAAAGAGACATCGATACGCGATATTAGGAGGGGTCGGCTCTGATATCGCAGGGCGTTGGTAGTTTCATTGCTGCTCTGTGCAAAGCCTCTTTAGCAATGTCTGCGGTTTCACGCTTGACTCGGACGGTTACCAAGGCTTGCCCAGTCTGAACTCTTGCGGCGCTACCAATTGCTTTGCCAAACGCCTGTTTCATTCCATCCTGCAGCCTGTCAGCACCTGCGAATGCCATCATTTTGTTTTCTCTCAGGATATGATGTGGATACACTCTGATCTTCAATTGGAAGTCTTCTTTCCCGATTTTCTTGGAGAGGTATTTGTTTGCTGCTTGCCTCGCTGCCTCCAGAGCGTTATGCCTTATTTGCGCCGGCTCCTTCGCATATAGTGACAATTGAACCGGATACTCCTCCGGTGGCGCACTCTTGTTCCCCATAGTGAATATCGTGATCTTCGATTGCGGCCCTCCACGAATGTATTCTCTCCTAGTATACGACTGTTGCGTTACGTCTCTGTAGCATCTCCCTGGACGCTGAGGCATTTCTCCATCACCTTACCCTCATTCTACCTGAGTCTATCTGACGAC
>Ga0315308_1002120_pt1 | contig 11269 bp, 8 predicted proteins | sample TDP3_MG_FD_203078 | JGI IMG/M metagenome (GOLD analysis project Ga0315308, IMG submission 203078) | Freshwater sediment microbial communities from Lake Towuti, South Sulawesi, Indonesia - TDP3 | ecosystem: Environmental > Aquatic > Freshwater > Lake > Sediment | place: Indonesia: South Sulawesi...
GCCCTCATGATCCGTGAGTTTTTCTACCTGCCCCCCTTCGCGGCCGCCCTGGGCCTGATCCTGCTGATGGCCAGTAAGCGATTGGCCTATCCCCTGGTGGTCCGAGCCGTCATGTTGCTGGCCGTCTTGGGCCTGGCCTGGGCCATGCTGCCCCCAGTCTGGACACCCCAACTGCTGGTTACGGCCGAGTTCCGCAAGCAGACTGTGGCCATCGCCTTTTGCCTGCTGCTGCTCATCATCCATCCCGTGCTGCGCTACTTGCCCCCATGGTTGACGGCCATGGCCATGATGGTGCTGGCCCTTTTGGGTGCGGGGCCCCCTTTATGGCAGTTTTTCTCCATCCGCGAGGCAGTGAACAGGGCCTACGGCTGGCCCGTGCAGGTCGGCTGGGGGTTGTGGGTCACAGCCCTCGGTTTTCTCGTCATCATCGTGGAAGCAGTCCATTTGAGGAGGGAGTGGCCTTTGTCCGCCGGGGGAGGCCCGAATGGCCGAGAAGTTTGGTAAACTAGAGGTTTTGGAGCGAGACCCCGACCGGCTGGTGCTGCGCACACCGAGGGCAAGCCTGAGGCGCTGGTGTCTCTTCTACCTCCTGTTTCCTTCTATTTTCATCATCGTCGGGGTGATATTGTTTCTGGAGAAGAAGCCCTGGGCCCTCCTGGCCGCTGGCGTGGCCCTGTTGGTGCCTGTGCTCCCCAATCTGTCATCGCTGGGCAACAAAAGGGTCGTCGTTGACCGGACAACGCAGACGGTCACCCTGACGAGGACCTTTCTCCTCCTGCGGATTGTGATCCAAATCCCCTTTGAGGAGATAGCGGGCCTCCAGTTGCGACGCTACGACATCCATGGTCTTAAAACCAGCCACATCTGGAAGGTGTTCCTGAGCACCGCCAAGCGAAGCGTACACATTGACACTGGCACCTCGTATCACGGGATGCACGCCTTGGTGGCTGAGATCAGCCAACTGACTGGAAAACCCGTCGTACCGCAGAAACCAGGGTGAAACTGAGAGTGTCTCCCTGACCACTGTTGCGGTACAGGCAACTTAATCTGCGAGGTAACCTGATGCCCGACGATCAAACTGCCATCGCTGATTTACGAGCCCAGGTAGAAGCTTTCGTCGCCGAGCGCGATTGGGCCCAGTTCCACAGCCCCAAGAATCTTAGCATGGCCATCGCCATCGAGGCCGCTGAATTGATGGAGCACTTTCAGTGGCTGACTATTGAGGAGTCTAAGAGCCTGGTTGAAGAAGGGGCAACACGGGGACAGGTTATAGATGAACTGGCCGACGTCTTGATCTACTGCCTCAGCCTGGCCAACGCCCTCGACGCTGACCTCTCGGAGGCCATCGTCCGCAAGCTGGCCCACAACGCCCGCAAATACCCCGCCGATGAGTATCGCGGGCGCTTTTAAGCTCAATACAATTTAGATAAGAGAGCGAGCGTCGGCCGAGTAGGTCTGGAGCCCTTCGACAGGCTCAGGATAAACTCCGCGGAAGACCGTATCGAGGCCACGCGAGCGGCTTTTCCAACAGATTTCGCACTGCATGGGCCGCGCCGTGGTTTCGATGCGCTGGCTTCGGTACGCTACGCTACTCAGCCCAAATCGCTACTCAACCGACGGCGCTTGAAGCCTTGCGAAGGTTCCAAACCTTCGCAAGGCTTTCTCAAGCTTGATTTTCTCACCCCATCTGGGGGAGGAGGACCCTTGTCTGAATTGCTAACGCCGGTGAGCAGGTGTGGTTTCCTGAAGTGGATTCTGGGTAGCGGGGCACTCGGAGCAGTCTGGCTGCTCCTGGGTGGAGTTTACATAACGAAAATAAGACCTCATTAGATCGAGATCGTCAGGGTGGACGTCCCTATCCGGGGCCTGCCCACCCCTTTGCGTGGTGGCTGCCAACCTGCGCCAGGCAGGGTTGGACATGCTGCGCAACGAGCACCGTTGGCTCAAGGTGGGCGGCGCTGACCCTTCGACCAGCCAAACCATCTGCTGAACCAAGCATTGCCGTTTGGCTCGTTGTGTGGTACAATGAATAATATCACCGGGTCTGGTGGCGACTCCTACTTACAAGTGAATCTGCTAAATCAGAGGTGGAGGTAGATAGATGATGAGGGATAACGTACAAGTCAATGCGCCCGGGCCGGTGGATACCAGCCGCAGCCCGTTCGTCCAGTTGCAGACCCTGCCGCTGGGCGCGTTACGCTTCAAGCCAGGCTTCTGGGCCGACATTCAGGCCGTCAACCGCCGGGTGAGCTTGCGGCATGGCTACCAGATGCTTGAAAAAGCGGGCAACCTGCGCAACTTTCGACTCGCAGCAGGACTCACCCAAGGTAGTTATCGCGGACGACTTTTCCTAGATTCGGACGTGTACAAGTGGTTGGAGGCAGTGGCTTGGGAACTTGCCAATGGCCCGGACACAGAACTGCAAAGTATGGCAGATGAGGTGATCGCCCTGATTGCCGCCGTGCAGCGCCCGGATGGCTATCTTAACACCTATTACCAGGTGGTCGAGCCGGACGCGCGCTGGACGAATCTGGATCACGGGCACGAGCTGTATTGCGCCGGGCATCTCTTCCAGGCCGGTGTGGCCTTCTTCCGCGCTACGGGCGACCGCCAGTTGCTGGATGTGTCCTGTCGTTATGCCGATTACATCTGCTCTGTGTTTGGCCCGGGTAAGCGCGCTGGCACCTGTGGTCACCCCGAGATCGAGATGGCGCTCGTCGAGCTTTACCGGGCCACAGGCGAGAAGCGTTACTTCGAGATGGCGCAATTCTTCATTGACCAGCGCGGTCAGAAAAAGATGGTGGGCCTGGGCTCCTATGGCCCGGAATACCACCAGGATCACGTGCCGCTGCGCCAGGCTGCCGCTGCCGAAGGCCACGCCGTGCGTCAGCTTTACCTGACGGCGGGCGCTACTGACCTGTACCTCGAGACCAGCGAACAGGCGCTATGGGATGCCATGTTGAGACTGTGGCAGGACATTGTCAGTTCAAAGATTTATATCACAGGTGGGGTCGGCTCGCGCTATGATGGAGAAGCCTTTGGCGATCCCTACGAGCTGCCGACCGACCAGTGCTACTGCGAGACCTGCGCGTCCATCGCCGATGTGCTGTGGAACTGGCGTATGCTACTGGCCACAGGCGAAAGCAAGTACGCTGACCTGATCGAACGCAGCCTCTACAACGGTATCCTCAGCAGCCCGGCGCTGGATGGAAAGCACTACTTCTACGTCAATCCACTGATGGTGCGCGGCGGCAAGTACACGCGCCTTTCATCCAACCCACCCGAAGGTGAAGCGTTCATCGGGCGGCCTGAATGGCACAGCGTGGCCTGCTGCCCTCCAAACGTGATGCGCCTGTTCTCATCGCTTGAGCATTACTTTGCCTCCAGCAATGCCTCTGGAATCCAGGTGCACCAATACGCTCCGATGGAGATCCGTCTCCAAACGCCATCAGGAGATTGCATTGCTTTGTCGGTGGAGACAGAGTATCCCTGGCAAGGATGTATCCATCTGACGATCAAAGAGACCGGCAGCGCAGCCTGGCAGCTCAGCCTGCGCCGCCCGGAATGGTGTCAGGCGGCGACCCTTGCCGTCAACGGCGAAAAGATTGAGCAGCCCGTCTTGCAAAAAGGCTACTTTGTATTGGAGCGAGAATGGCGTGCTGGTGACACAGTTGATCTTGACCTGGCCGTACAGCCGATGCTGGTGGAATCCAATCCGCGCGTGGATGCCACCCGTGGCTGCGTGGCGATCCAGCGTGGTCCAATCGTCTATTGTCTGGAGAGCTGGGACCAGGAAATGCCGGAGCGCCTGTTGGATGTCGAGATTGACGGTGGCGCACTGCTTAAAGCTCACTGGCGCAGTGACCTGCTGGGTGGAGTGATGGTGGTGGAGGCGCAGGGGTATGTCCTGGATTTAGATGAGTGGCAGGACAAGTTATACAAGCCCCTGGCAAAACAAGCTCATGTCTCTCGCCGCCCGGTCCATCTGACGGCTATCCCTTATTACGCTTGGGGCAACCGTGGGATTGGTTCCATGCGCGTCTGGATTCCGCAGGAGGCTCCGAGATTAGGGGAGTAGACAAAAAGGGTGCATATCAGTCTTGGCATACCCGGGAGGATCCACATGCTACATGCAATCTGGGAGCGTGCATTTGCGCACCATAGCGATCTTGTCAATCTGGAAGAAGACCTGCGCTGCCAACTAGCGGGTCGTCTAGCCTTGTTGTTGATCGGCGCTAATGGTCTAGCGATGTTAGCGTTTCTGCCTCAGGAGCCGTTTCCACTCATCGCGTTTGGCTTATTGGCTATGCTGTTTGCACTGGGGTGGATCGTTCGAGCATCGGTGGACAAGCGCCCGACACTGGCAAGGCACCTGCTGACGTGGGGTCTCACCACCGGGCTCGTTGCCGCGATGGGAATGTTCTCTGATCCCTGGCTTCCCTTTCTGGGGTTGTTACTGACCTTCGTCGGCGCAGTGCTGCTCTTGGGCGGCGAACTGGCAACTGCCGGTGTGATCGCCGTTGCGGCCATGTGGCTGACCCACAGTGGGGCTCGCGCTTACCCATTGCCCGGCTTGCTCATCTCTCTGATGCTCGGCGTAGCGTCAACCTGGTTGGCCACACGCACACTGTACACGGCATTGCAATGGGCATGGAACGCGCAACAGCGAGCAAACCGCCTGCTGGAAGAAACGCGCGATCGCCGGGCCGAGTTGAGCCGTACTGTCAAGTCGCTAGACTTGGCCAATGCACTCTTGCGGCGCACACAAAACGAGTTGGTGTGGGCCCGTAAGCAAGCCGACGAAGCACGGCGCATGAAAGAGCAGTTCGCCGCCAACGTCAGCCACGAGTTGCGCACGCCACTCAACCTTGTCGTAGGCTTCAGCGAGGTGATGTATCTTTCGCCTGAAGTGTATGGGGAGATGAACTGGCCACCCTCCCTCCGCCGGGATGTCTATCAAATTTACCGTAGCAGCCGTCATCTCATGGAGATGATTGACGACATTCTCGATCTCTCGCGCTTTGAGATCGCGGAGTTTACGCTGAACAAGGAGCCGAGCCCACTGGAGCCGTTACTGCAGGGCGCGGCCGAGATTGCCCAGGACCTGTTTCGGGACCGTCCCGTCAGCCTGGAAGTCCAGATTGACACCGACTTGCCCACCCTGGAGATTGACCGCACTCGTATCCGTCAGGTGGTGCTGAACCTGCTGAGCAATGCCCAGCGCTTTACCGAAGTGGGCACAGTGCGGCTGGAAGCCAAGCGAACTGATAGCGAGGTAGTGATCAGCGTCAGCGACACCGGGCCGGGCATCCCGACTGACCAGTTGCAAAAAATTTTTGACGAGTTTTACCAGGTTGATCGTTCGCTGCGTCGCAACCACAAGGGGGCCGGCCTCGGCCTGGCCATCAGCAAACGCTTTGTGCAAGCGCACGAGGGGCGCATCTGGGCAGAGAGTCAGGAGGGCAAAGGGGCGACGTTCTTTTTCACCCTCCCCATCCCAGGCCAATCCCCGCCCGTCTCGCACTTGTACATGGAACGCCCAGTGGAGCTCACGTGGCCCGAGACCCGTTCCTCGATCCTGGTTGTCGAACGCGATCCGCTCATAGTGGCTTGGATACGCCGCAATATCCAAGAATACGATGTCGTGCAAGTGGAATCCGTTGATCGGCTGGACGACCTGATCCGACTTTATCACCCGCGTGTGGTGGTGTGCAATATGCCACCCGGGCAGCGGTCGGGCTGCGATAGCCTCACCTTCCTGCCCGTGCCTTTCATCGAGTGCTCACTGCCCAGCCAGGCGTGGGTTGCGAATGAACTGGCCGTGGCCGCTTGTCTGACCAAGCCGATCACAGCCCAACAACTCTTGCAGGAGATTAATCGGTTGGGCGGCATCCATGACATTTTGATCATTGACGACGATAAGGGCTTTAGGCAGTTAGTGGAGCGGATTTTAGAGGCGTCCGGCTGCGCCTTGAAGGTGAGCTACGCCTACGATGGTATGGAGGGCCTGGAGGCCATGCGCGCTCAACGGCCCGACTTGGTGCTGCTGGACTTGATTATGCCGGGCGTGGATGGCTTCCAGGTGCTTGAAGAAATGCGGCGGCAGCCCGAACTGGCGGATGTGCCTGTCATGGTGTTGACGGCCACTAGTTTCGCAGAGGACACCCTGGCGCGGCATGGGAGCCAGGTGGTTGTCTACCGCCCCGACGGTTTGCACCCAACCGAGGTCTTGCAATGTCTCCGCGCGGTGATTGGCGTGTTAGAGCCGCGCTACGACGAGCGGTCAGCCCCAAAGGAGATCCTCCCTGCAAGCGCGCAAGCTGACGTCGACCAAGTCTTACACCACGCTGAGTTGGCGTAACGCGGTCAAGATATCTTCCCGACTGATCGGCTTGGGCAGAAAAAGCGAAGCACCCAGAGAGTAAGCCAGTTCAGGGTCGTTAAAGACCGAGCAGATCATCACGGGGATGGCGGCCGTCTGCGGACGAGTACGCAGTATCTGCAATAGCTCCCACCCATCCATGCCTGGCATCATGACATCCAGCACGATGGCATCGGGGACCAACGCCTGTGCCAGTTGCAATCCTTCCTGGCCACTTGTGGCCGCCACCACCCGGCAGGCGCAGCCAGCCAGATAGCGCTCCAACAACTCCACCAGCCCTTCGTTGTCGTCAATGACAAGCACCGTCGAGCCATGGGTTCCCATGCGCAGGGTAACGGCGCGTGCACCCTCCGGTTGGTCCTCCTGCTTGACCTTCCAACCCAATCGGCCCACCAATTGCGCGACCACATCGTTGATCACGAGCGCATCGGTTGCTTTAGGGTCTGGAGTGTAGCGCAGAGTAAGGTGAGCCTGTTCCTTCTCGGCCACCAGCGTCATTTCCAACGTGCCTGCCTGGGCTTGCTGGACAGCATGGCTGAGCGCGTTGACCAGTACTTGCTGGGCCACCACCGGATCTGCCGAGACAATCACCGGCTCCGAGGGGACCTCGATGTGCAAACCAATCGCTCGTTGTGCCGCCAACTGCTCGACCGCTTTTTGCGCATACTGAACGAGTCGGTGTAGATCGGTGGGGCGAGGATGGGTCTCTAGGCGAGCGAACTCGGTCTGCACAGAAGAAACATGAGCAGCACCTGCTTCTTGTGGAGGAGGCGCTGCACGGCGGCTCCACAAGACCGCTGCCACGCTCTCCTCCCCGCGTCGCAAATCTCGGTAGGTTTGACGCAACGAGATGGACAACTCGTGTGCAGCTTCCTTAACGGTCATTCCCTCCACATAATGCAGGTGCAGCAAGTTGTACAGGCGAGCGCGAGGAGCACGGAAGGGAACGCCCGGCCCCGGGCTTAGCGCTTCAATCGCGGTGAGACACTCGCGCCGCAGGCACTGGCCAGGTGTCTCGGTCGAGCGCCCCAACGCACGCACGCCTTCCAGCGCCAGCGGGTGACCCTCCAGGTAGGGAAAGTCGTATAGGTGTTCCAGGACCTGTTTCACCTGTTTGACAAAGCTCTTTGGCGGGGTCGTATGTGCTTGGGCGTCATGATGATCTGTCTCCATCTCCCTGCCTTACGAGATGACACCTTCATGTCAGGTGTTTGGCAAAATCTTGTGGAAATCGGCACACCAACTATGCTATAATTTAAGTATACCACAAAAGGTCCATATAGGCAATCGCCTTGTAAACCTTTTGTAGGGGCCCTTTCAAAGGCCATCCAGTATAGTTTTCTATAAAGGAGTAGAGAAAGGAGTAGAGAGATGAGTAAAAAGACCTTTTCAAGACGCGAGTTCCTAGAGTTAGCAGGAGTCGCCGCTGCCGGCAGTGTGCTGGCCGCATGTGCCCCGTCTGCAACGCCCACGCCCGCGCCCGCAGCCACGCCCACGCCTGCGCCGGTAGCCACACCCACCGCGGCCCCCACCGTAGCCAAAGCCCGAAAAGTCAGGATAGCGGTGGGCGGTTGGGCCGAGCAGAATACGAAGGACCTTCTGGCAAAAACCGACTTCACCAAGCAGACAGGGATTGACGTCGAGGTGGTGCTCAGGACGGACACAAAGGAAACGGAACTCACCCGGTTGGCCAGCGCCGTTCAGGCCGGCACCAGCCCCTACGATGTAATTGACTTTGAAGATGAGCTGACGACCTCGTTCTCGCAGGCCGGTTACGTGATTGGCCTGGATGATCTGCTGCCCGCTGATTTCTGGGATGACTTTTCTCCAGGGATGAAAGCGTACAGTGACGTGTGGAGCAGCTACAAAGGCGAAACGTTCCGGATCATCCACAACTGGGAGATGCCTTACTGGTGGTACCGGAAAGATTGGTTTGACGCCAAAGGCGTCGCCGTCCCCAAGACCTGGGACGAGGTCAAGGCCCTGGGCAAGGTCTTTACAGACGAAGCCAAAGGCGTATGGGCTTCAATAGATGGGTTGATTAAGGGCGCGTTTCTCAATGTATACCTGGCCTGGATTACCCTGCAAGCCGGTGGCAACCCGTTTGACGTCGGTCCCGAGTACAAGACGGCCCTCGAATACATCTACGACCTCATGTACACCAGCAAGGTGCTCAATCCGGCCTCGCTGCAAACGGACTATAACCAGCAAAATGGGGCCTACATTGCCGACAAGGTGGCCTTTATGCGGCAATGGCCTTTCTTCGGCGACGTGGCTCGCAGCGAGGACAACAAGGCCTGGTTCAGCGAAGATAAAGTGGCAGTCGCCTTACCGCCAGTCGGGCCGGGCGGCAAAGGAGGTTCCACCTATGCGGCGGCCTGGGGGTTTGGCATTGTCAAAACATCCCCCAACCTGGCCGAAGCCAAGGAACTCTTAAAGTTCCTCGTCTCCAAAGAAGCGGCGGTGGAGGCGATGAAGGTTGGCTTCTGGTTCTTGAGCGCCCGCAAATCCGTCCTGGCAGCAGCCCCCCAGGATAACTGGCTGGTCAAGCAGTTGAAGATGTACACCGACGCGGGCGTCATCGGCGTGCGCCCCTTCCACCCCAGGTTTGTAGAGGCGCTGACCATTCTCGAAGACACGGCCGCGGCTTACCTCACCAAACAAATCAGCCTCGACGAGTCGCTGAAACAAGCCAAAGATCGGCTGGCGCAACTCTCGTAGTCGTTGCTGAACTGTCCTGTCTCTTTGCCTGGGCGGGCCAAGCCCGCCCAGGCAAACTATGTGAGATGGATTTCAACGGTGTAGGCAGAGCTTGTTCGAAGCCGGTCGGCAAAAATGTCAACAGCTCGGGAGGCATCCGCCCATTATGCCCCAGGGATCGCTCAGGGCCTATGAACACCAAATCTAAATTCGCTTTATCTAAAGCCGCCCGGCGACGGTATGTACTCTTCATAATACTGGTGGCCCCGGCTTTTTTGCTTCGCGTCATAACTGCCGCCTATCCCATTCTGCAAACCATCTATCTAGGCTTTACCAACCTCGACCTCATCAAGAATACGAGTGCTTTCGTCGGCCTGCGAAACTATCCAGCGATGGTCAACGATTATGGGGTTCGAGGGGCCTTGTCCTTTACGGTCATGCTCGTGGTGGGCTCAACCGTCCTCGATTTGATCCTGGGTATGCTGGTTGCGCTCCTGCTCAATGCCACTTTTCGGGGGGTAGGTTTCGCGCGTACCATCAACCTCATTCCATGGGCTATTCCAACCATCGTAGCCGGGTACGCCTTTCGTTGGCTGCTGGATGACGCGTTTGGGCTGATCCCGTATTGGGTCAACCTGATAAGCGGGGTCCGGCTGGTAACCTTTATTTCTCCGGTCACGGCCAGGATGGCGGTGATACTGGCTCATGTCTGGAAGGATGCTGGGTTTATGGCCTTTGTCTTTCTGGCCGGTCTACAAGGTGTACCACTGGAGCTATATGATGCGGCCAAGGTTGACGGGGCAAACGCCTGGCACCGATTCTGGCGGATCACCCTCCCGCTGATCATGCCGCTAACGGTTACGATGGGTTTATTTCGGCTGGTGTGGTCACTGGGAAGTTTTGACCTGGTGTACGGTTTGACCCAAGGGGGACCGGGTGTGGCGACCTCCGTTTTGGCCTTACAGATTTTTCGAGAGGGTATTATGTTCTTCAAGTTCGGCTTTGCCTCAGCCATCAGCGTGGTTCTGCTCATTCTTGTGGCCATTATCGGAGTCATTGGGCTGTGGCTGTTCCGGAAAGCCGAGGTAACCTATTGATCGCGGAGATGCAATGATCAAATCACAAATGGCAAAGCCCTGGAGTTTCAAGTGGAACTCTGGCGCCGTCTATATAAGTTTTATTCTGTTCACCCTGATTGTCTTGTTGCCGGTCTATTGGATGGTGAGATCGTCATTGGCTCCCGCGGCTGACCTGATCAAACTCCCACTAGTTTATTTCCCCACGCCGACCCTGAGAAATTTTCAAACGTTGGTGGAGCAGGTTCCTTTTTTCCGGTATGTCCGCAACTCGCTCACTTTTGCGGTGGCCACTACTTTCGCGACTCTGGTTGTCAGTTATCTGGCTGCTTACGCCTTTGCCCGCATTCAGTTTCCGAGCAGCGGCATACTGATGTGGATTCTTGTTCTGTCAATGGCGCTGCCTGACGTGGGTACCATCGTGCCGCTGTACCGGATACTGAAAGATTTGCACCTTTTGGATAAAATCGCTGGTATAACATTGGTGTTAAGTAGCACCCTGGCTCCTTTCACGGTGTGGGTTCTGGTCTCGTTCATCAAGCAGGTGCCTTACGAAATTGAAGAAGCGGCCATTATTGACGGGGCGTCATTGCCCCAGGTCCTTTGGCATATCCTGCTTCCGGTAACCAGGCCTGGCCTGGTGACCATGGGGCTGATCAACTTTATTAATGCCTGGAATAACCTGTTGTATCCGCTGTCTTTCACGACATCACCCTCCTCCAAAACCCTCAGCGTGGCCATATGCGAGATTTTTGCCGGGTATTCGCCGTGGGGAAAGCCCTGGGAACTGATTATGACCGTGGGGGTGACGATGACTATCCCGGTTGTGATTCTGGTTCTGTTCTCGCAGAGGGCGATTGTCCGCGGCCTCACTGGTGGGGCCATCAAGTAAGAGTATGCCAAATTGTCAAACTCTGCGTGTCTCCCCGGCATAGCCGGGGGTTTACCCAGTCTAGTTTCTGTCTGGAAAGTAGGGCAGGTTTCCTGTAGATACTCGTAGGGTTATACCCCTTTTTGCTCATTAAAAACTTACCCCTGGTCAGATTGCTTGCAGGCTATTCTCATGGCATCCTTATCCTCAATAAACTTGCAGGACAAGGGGGGGACCATG
>Ga0315308_1002121_pt1 | contig 11268 bp, 9 predicted proteins | sample TDP3_MG_FD_203078 | JGI IMG/M metagenome (GOLD analysis project Ga0315308, IMG submission 203078) | Freshwater sediment microbial communities from Lake Towuti, South Sulawesi, Indonesia - TDP3 | ecosystem: Environmental > Aquatic > Freshwater > Lake > Sediment | place: Indonesia: South Sulawesi...
TGGCCCTGGCCCTATCGTGGTCTCGGTACCGAGCTTTCAACTCGACGTTGGACCTCGTCAGCGCTCCCCCCGAATCGCTCGGACTAGAAGCCGGGGCTCTTCATGAACTTGAAGAGCTTGTCGATATCGATCAGGACGGCGTTCATGCGTTCCACCGCAAGTTGGAGCTCGTGAACATCGCCCTGCGCGGCGTGGATCTTGGCCTTGATCGCGGGTATGTCGGCTAGCTTGGAGCCGACCTCGACCATCGCGGTCTCCATGCCTACGACCCTGGATTTCATGTCCTCCACCTGGACCTTCATCTCGGAGGTCATCTGGTCCACGGCCGTCGTCCTCTCGTCGAGTTTGAGGAAGATGCTCTGGAGAGTCTGATAGTCCTGCCTTGCCTTCATCAGCTGTTCGGTCACGTCGGCCAGTTTCGCGAGTATGTCCCCTGCCGAGAGCTCCCGTAGATCGGTGACATCCGTCGGCTTCGCCTTCCTCAGCCCGAGTGGCATCGCCCCGGCTCCGGCTTGCCGGGATAAAAAGGTTCCTTCAACCCAATCCCCGTTGTCTGGGGACTCTGGGCGGGCTTTTGAGGTGCTCGGAGGCTCGAGCGCCGGGCTGGGAGCAATATATATAGCGAATCAGGGCGGGTGTTGGGGCTGTGAATGAGGAACGGAATCTCGCTCGAGGACCTGATAAGGGGCCTCGCCCTCCGCAACGCGGTTGAGCACGACGGACAGGCAAGGGCATCCTCGGTTCTGGGGGCGGTGTTCTCCGCATGGAAGGAGGCCCGCGCGAACGCAGGCGAGGTGGCGAGGCTTGCCAACGAGATCGTCATGCAGGTCAACTCAATGCCGCTGGAGGAGCAGAAGCGGGAGCTTGACGCCATCGGCCTCCCGGGCCGGCGCAGGGAGGAGGAGGGGTACGTCCTGCCCGAGCTCCCCGATGCCGTCCAGGGCAGCGTCGTGATGCGCCTCGCGCCCTATCCGTCCGGCCCACTGCACCTTGGAAGGGCGAGGATGGCGATCCTCAACGACGAGTACGTGAAGCGATACGCCGGAAAGCTCATCCTTGTGGTGGATGACACCGCAGGCTCGGCTGAGAAGATACCGATAGCGGAGGCGTACGAGAGCTTTCCCAGTGACCTTGAGTGGCTCGGCATCAGGGTCCAGGAAACCGTGTACAAATCGGACAGGCTCGATATCTTCTACTCCTACGCGAGGCAGTTCATCGAGAAGGGATGGGCCTACGTCTGCACATGCAGGGCCGAGGAGTTGAGGAGAAACAGGTCAGCCGGCAGGGAATGCGCATGCCGTCGCAGATCGGCCCGCTCGAACATGGAAGAGTGGGAGAGGATGCTCTCCGGTGAATACTCGGAGGGGGAGGCGGCGGTGCGGCTCAAGACGGACATGAAGGATCCCGACCTGGCCTTCAGGGACAGGGTGCTCCTGAGGATTAGCGAGCGGCCCCACCCGAGGGTCGGGACCAAGTACCGGGTGTGGCCGATGCTTGAGTTCTCGTGGGCGGTGGACGATCATCTGCTCGGCGTGACGCATGTCCTCCGCGGCAAGGATCTCATGATGGAGGACAAGATGGAGCGCTTCATGTGGAAGCTTCTCGGATGGCCGGAGCCCACGATAGTCCACCATGGCATGCTCAGCATCGCCGGCGCCAAGATCAGCAGCTCTGAGTGCAGGAGGAGGATAGAGGCCGGCGAGTATGACGGCTGGGACGATCCGAGGACTTGGACCCTCGGGTCCTTGAGGGCCCGGGGCATCCAGCCCCAGGCCGTGAGGTCCTTCATCGTGTCCTGCGGCATGACGCTCACCGACGTCCAGGTCCCGATGGAAAGCCTGTATGCGGAGAACCGCCGCGTGATAGATCCCGTTGCCAACCGCTACAACTTCGTCAGGGAGCCCGTCAAGATCGCCATCTCCGGCGGACCGAAGATGGATGCCGTGAAGCTGAGGCTTCATCCTGATTTCGAGGACCGGGGAACCCGCCCCGTGCCCGTAGTCAGGGATTCGATATTCGTCAATGGGGAGGACTTTCGGCGCTTCAAAGGCCAGCAGGTCAGGTTGAAGGAGCTGAGCAACGTCCTTCTGGAGGAGCGGGCCAAGCATCTGGAGTCCGATCTCTCGCCCTCGGTTCCCAAGATCCAGTGGGTTTCAGTCCCCAACCTCGAGGCTGACGTCGTCATGCCGGACGGATCCAGGGTCAAGGGCCTTGCCGATCCCGGCGTTGAAGCCCTCCAGATCGGGACGCTTGTGCAGTTCGTGCGCTTCGGCTTCTGCAGGCTGGATTCCCGGTGCGCAGGCGTGGCTGTCTTCAGGTACGCCCACAACTAGGCCGCTGCCTTCTGGACGCCCCGCAGGTAGGAGGCCAGGGAGTCTACGTGGACCGGTCCCTTCTTGGTGTTCTCTATGGCGCTCACCGAGGCTCGGGCCGCGGCGAGGGTGGTCACGTAGGGGATGGACAGATCGACGCACGACCGCCTGATCTTGTAGCCGTCCCTGGTCGCGCTGCCGCCCTTGGTGGGCGTGTTTATGATCAGGTCGATCTCGCGCCTCCACATCATCTCAAGTATCTCGGTGCTTCCCTCGGATATCTTCCGAACTATCCTGATCGGTATGTTGGGGTACTTGGTCCGCACCGCCGCGGCCGTGCCATCGGTGGCCAGAAGCTCGAAGCCCATCTCGTGGAATCTGTTGGCTATCTCGGGTATCTCGGCGAAGTCGTCCTTCTTGACGGAGATCAGCACCCTGCCCGAGGTCGGGAGCGCCATCCCCGCGGCGACCTGGGATTTGAAGAAAGCCAGGCCGAAGTCGTCGTCGATCCCCATCACCTCGCCGGTTGACTTCATCTCCGGACCTAGTTTGGGGTCCACGCCCGGGAGCTTGATGAAGGGGAAGACCGACTCCTTGACGGAGAAGTGCTTGATCTCGCGGCGGCCGACGAGTCCGAGGTCCTTCAGCGTGTGGCCGACCATCAGCTTCGTTGCGATCTTTGCCAGGGGGACGCCCATCGTCTTGGCCACGAATGGTATGGTCCTGGACGCCCTGGGGTTCGCCTCGAGCACGTAGACCACTCCCTGCCTCACCGCGTATTGGATGTTGACCAGGCCGACGACCTTGAGCTCAAGGGCGATCGCCCTGGTATACTCCTCCACGGTGGCGATGGTCTTCTGGTCCAGGGACTGCGTCGGTATGATCATCGCGGCGTCGCCGGAGTGGACCCCTGCCTGCTCTATGTGTTCCATGATCGCGCCTATGAATACGTCCCGTCCGTCTGCCACGGCGTCCACGTCAAGCTCGATCGCGTTATCTAGGAAGCGGTCGATCAGTATGGGGTGCTCGGGCGACACGGATACCGCCATGTCGACGTACTCCTTGAGTTGCGCCTCGTCATGGACTATCTCCATGGCCCGTCCGCCTAGGACGAAGCTTGGCCTCACTAGGACCGGGAATCCTATCCTGCGGGCGACCCGGAGGGCACCCTTGCGATCCATGGCGGTGCCGTAGGCTGCCTGGGGGATCTTCAGCTTGTTGAGGAGCTTGGTGAACGCCCTGCGGTCCTCGGCCCTGTCGATGCTCTCGGCGGGCGTGCCGAGGATGTTGACGCCGGCCTTGGCCAGCCTCGAGGCCAGGTTTATGGGGGTCTGTCCGCCGAACTGCACGATCACCCCCCAGGGTTTCTCAAGGTCAACTACGTTCATCACGTCCTCGAAGGTCAGGGGCTCGAAGAAGAGCTTGTCCGAGATGTCGAAGTCAGTGGAGACGGTTTCGGGGTTGTTGTTGATGACTATTGCCTCCAGTCCCTCCTCCTTCAACGTCATGACCGAGTGCACCGTGCAGTAGTCGAACTCTATGCCCTGCCCTATCCTTATGGGTCCGCCGCCGATTATCAGGACCTTCTTCCCGGACTCCGCCTCCGGCGAAGCCAGGGCCTTGTCCGAGTTCGGCTCGTAGGTCGAGTAGTAGTAGGGCGTCTTTGCCTCGAACTCCGCGGCACAGGTATCGACCATCTTGTAGGACGGGAGCACACCCTTCGCCTTCCTCATCTCCCTTACCTCATCCTCATGCTTGCCCAGGGCAAAGGCGATCTGGAAGTCCGAGAAGCCGGCCCGCTTGGCCTTGAGGAGAAGGTCGCGGGAGACGCCCTTGCCGACGCGCCGGACCAGTCCCTTCTCGATCTGCAATAGGTTCCTCAGCTTGTACAGGAACCACTTGTCGATCTTGGTAAGCTCGTAGAGCCTCTCCGGGGTGTATCCCCGTCGGAGGGCCTCGTGGAGGTAGAAGATCCTCTGGTCGGTGGGCTTGGTAAGCTGCTCCAGAAGCTGCTCCTCGGTGGCCTTGGTGTAGTTCCTCTGTTTGGCCTCGCAGCCGAAGCCGGTCCTGCCGATGTCCAGGCTCCTTATCGCCTTCTGGATGGCCTCCTCGAAGGTCCTCGCCAGGCTCATGACCTCCCCAGTCCCCTTCATCTGGGTTCCGATTTGGGGCTCCGCGGTGCGGAACTTGTCGAACGGCCAGCGGGGGATCTTGGCCGCGATGTAGTCTAGTGTCGGCTCGAAGCTGGCCGGGGTTGTGCGGGTGACCCTGTTGGGTATCTCGTCGAGGGTCATGCCCACGGCGATCTTCGCCGCGATCCTGGCTATGGGGTATCCGGTTGCCTTCGAGGCCAGGGCCGAGCTTCTCGAAACCCTTGGGTTGACCTCGATCACGTAGTAGAAACCCGTGTCCTTGTTCATGGCAAACTGGATGTTGCACCCGCCCTCGATCTTCAGCGCCCGGATGATCTTGATGGAGGCCGTCCTGAGCTTCTGGTGGTCTGGGTCGCTGAGGGTCTGGACGGGTGCCACGACGATGCTGTCGCCGGTGTGTATGCCCATGGGATCGACGTTCTCCATCGAGCACACTATGTTGCAGTTGTCCGCTGCATCCCGCATGACCTCATACTCGATCTCCTGCCAGCCGATGACCGACTGCTCGACGAGCACCTGGTTGACTATGCTTGAGCGGAGGCCCCGGTCCACGATCTTTCGGAGCTCGGTTTCGTTGAAGGCCATGCCTCCTCCTGTCCCGCCGAGGGTGTAGGCCGGGCGCACGATGGCCGGGTAACCGACGTCCTGGGCGGTGAAGACGGCCTCCTCGACGGTAGTAACCGCGCGGCTCCTCGGGATCGCCTCGTTGATCTCCAGCATCAGGGCCCTGAACTTGTCCCTGTCCTCTGCGGCTTGGATGGTTTCAAGCGGCGTCCCCAGGAGCTCCACGCCGTACTGGTCCAGAACCCCTAGCATTCCGAGCTGGGCGGCGAGGTTGAGCCCGGTCTGGCCGCCCATGGTGGGCAGCATGCCGTCGGGCCTCTCCTTCTCGATGATCTTGGTGACGATGTCCGGCACGAGGGGCTCCATGTAGACGACGTCGGCCATGTCCGTGTCCGTCATGATCGTCGCCGGGTTGGAGTTCACCAGGACTACGTGGTATCCCTCCTCTCGCAGGGACCTGCAGGCCTGTGAACCGGAGTAGTCGATTCCGAGGGGAAACCCCTATTCGGCGGCTTGTCCGATCACTATCGGCCCGGAACCTATGACGAGGATCTTGTGGATGTCATCCCTCTTCGGCATGGCAGCGTTCCTCCGTGAGTGTCTCCCTCGGTAGGACTGGACGATGTTCTGCTGTGCGCTAAAGGACGAGAATAAAAATACGTCTGGTGTCGCACTGACGTCCCCGAAACCTTCATGGAGGCCAATTGACAGTAAGGGGGTTTGACGATTCTTTATAACGTGTCCAGCGTCCCCCGCCCTCGATGGCATGGAGGTCACAGCGAAGTGTCCATACTGCGGGAGGCTCAACACCCACGAGGTCAAGCCCAACGTGCCCACGATCGTGACCTGCTCGTGCATGAAAGGAAGCTACTACGTCAAGAAGGTCGATCGCGTCGAGGTGGTGGGTAACAGCCTCTGGACCTGGGACGCGCCGAACTCCCAACAGCGGCGGCGAAGCGGCGGAGACCTGTGATAGTTTTCAACCCCCGTCGCCCTCGCCCGATCCCATCGCCCGGAGGGATGGTACTGGACCCTAGGAAGGCTTGGCCGAAGGAGGTGGTCGTGGCGTGCATACTGCTGCTGGCCTACTTCTCGGCCAACTACGGTTCCTCCGATCGTCGGGAGGTGGCGATGGCGCACTTCCGCGAGCTCGCATCCCTGGAGAAACGGCTCGGCATCTTCGTCGAAAGGGATCTTCAGCAACTGATCTTGGGGACGCCTCTGGTCGGCTTTGTGAACGTCTTCTATGCCCTTCTCCATTCGGTCATCATCCTGGGCTTCGCGGTGACCCTCTTCGTCACCGGCAGGAACGAGTACCCCTACGTGCGGAACCTGCTCCTTGCCTTCTCGCTGATATCCTTCCTGATCTACTTCCTCTACCCGCTTGCACCCCCGAGGATTATGGATGAGTACGGGTTCGTCGACACCCTGGACGAGACCCCCGGGGTGAGCTACGAGACCGGCTTCCTGAGCGGTTTGATGAATCTGTATGCGGCCATGCCGAGCGTGCACATTGGCTACTCGCTCATAGTGGGCGGCTTCATCTACCTGAAGTCCAGAAGGCTGCTCTTCAGGCTGCTCGGGCCGGCCTACCCCGCACTGATGCTCTTCGTCGTGACCTCGTCAGCCAACCACCTTCTGATCGACTGCATCGTGTCCGTTCCACTCCTCATCTTTACTGTTCTGATCATCGGCAAGGTGGATCTGCCGGGCCGCCTGGCGAGATATTTAAGACGATGAGCCGAGGCCGTCGATCCTGGGGGCCGACGGCTTGGCGCTCCACATCGCGTGCGAATCGGAGATCAAGAGCGGCGGGACGACGGACATATACTTCCGCCGGACGATGGAGATACTGGCCAAGAAGAAATGGGACGCAAGGGTCGTGGCCGAGGTCTCGGCCTCGTCCTTTCCCGCGGGCTGGGGGTGGGCGGTGCTGTCGGGGATCGAGGAGGTCGCCGAGCTGCTTCGGGAAAGGGATCTCGATGTGTTGGCCATGCGCGAGGGCAGCGTCTTCTACCCCATGGAGCCCGTGATGAGGCTCGAGGGCCCGTACTCCCAGTTCTGCGAGCTGGAGACCCCGCTCCTGGGACTCACGTGCCAGGCCTCGGGGATAGCAACCGCGGCAGCGAGGTGCAAGATGGCCGCAGGGTTCAAGCCCGTCTACAGCTTCGGCATAAGGAGGATGCACCCCGCCGTGTCCCCCATGATAGATCGGTCCGCCTACATTGGGGGCTGCGACGGCGTCTCGGGCATATCAGGGGCGAGGCTGGTTGGGGTGCCGCCCTCCGGCACCATCCCCCACGCCCTCATAGTGCTCGTTGGAGATCGGCAGGCTGCGTGGAAGGCCTTCGACGAGGTCGTGGATGAGAGCGTGCCGAGGATCATGCTTGTCGACACCTTCTCGGACGAGGTCGTGGAGTCCCTGTCCGCGGCCCAGGCGCTCGGCAAGAGGCTCTACGGGGTCAGGCTGGACACGCCGGGGAGCAGGAGGGGGGACATGAAGCGTATAGCGCAGGAGGTGCGCTGGAAGCTTGACGTGGAAGGCCACACCCATGTCAAGATCTTCGTGTCCGGCGGCTTGGACGAGAGGTCGCTTTCACAGCTTTCGGGCGTTGCTGACGCGTTCGGGGTCGGGACGTCCATTGCCTCGGCCCGGACCGTGGATCTGGCCCTGGACATCGTCGAGGTCGGCGGCAGGAAGACCTGCAAGCGCGGGAAGCTCTCAGGGGCGAAGAACGTGCTGGAATGCCCCGCATGCTTCAAGAGGAGGGTGACTCTTGAGCCCAAGTTCAGGTGCGAGTGCGGAAGGGAGATGGTGGCCCTCCTCAAGCCGTTGATCCGCAAGGGGAAGGTGGCCAAGCTGCCCGGCGTGAGGGAGATAAGGGAGAACGTGTTGAGCGCGCTCAGGGAGAGGAAGCTGTCTTTGGAGCCCTAGAGGTGAGCTTGAATGGATGCATCGATAGTCGAGGTCAAGGCCAGGGAGATCCTGGATTCCAGGGGCAATCCCACGATCGAGGTGGACGTGGCCACGAAGAAGGGTTTTGGCAGGGCAGCGGTGCCGTCTGGCGCCAGCACCGGTGAACACGAGGCACTTGAGCTGAGGGATGGGGACCCGAAGCGTTTCGGAGGCAAGGGCGTGCTGAAGGCGCTGGCGTCCGTCAACCGGATTATCCGCCCCGCGATGATCGGCAAGGATGCCGCCGACCAGGCAGGCATCGATTCCGTGCTTCTGGAGCTGGACTCAACCGAGAACAAATCGAAGCTCGGCGCCAATGCGCTCCTGGGAGTGTCCCTGGCAGCTTGCCGTGCCGCCGCCGATTCGCTGCACAGGCCTCTCTACGAGCACATCGGCAAGATCGGGTTCGGGAAACCCTCCAGGGATCATCTGCTCCCGCTCCCCATGTCCAACGTCGTGAACGCCGGCAAACACGGGGGCGGGAAACTGGAGCTGCAGGAGTTCATGATACAGCCCGTCGGGGCCAAGGGCTTTGGCGAGGGATTGAGGTGGATTGCCGAAATCTATCAGCAGCTCAGGGGGGTGCTCGTGTCCAAGTACGGGCTTTCCATGAGGAACGTGGGGGATGAAGGCGGCTTCTCGGGCCCGATCGACAAAGTCAGGGATGTGCTGGACTCCCTCATCCAGGCGACGGAGGAGTCCGGCTATCAGCCCGGCAAGGAGGTCTCAATCGCCCTCGATGCGGCCGCAAGCGAATTCCACTCGGCCGGGAGATACACTGTGGAGGGAAGGCCCCACAACGCCGGGGAGCTCATCGACATGTTCGTCCAGCTGGTCGATTCCTACCCGATACGTTCCATAGAGGACCCGATGTCGGAGGATGACTGGGATGGGTTCGTCCAGATCACCAAGCGGCTGGGGAAGAAGGTCCAGATCGTTGGCGACGATCTCTTCGTCACGAACTGCGCCAGGCTGGCGAAGGGAATCAAGATGGGCGCGTGCAACGCCCTGCTCCTGAAGGTGAACCAGATCGGGACCCTCACCGAGGCGATCGACTCCGCCAAGATGTGCATGGAGAATGGGTACGGCGTGGTCATAAGCCACCGAAGCGGGGAGACGGAAGATGCCACGATAGCCGACCTTGCGGTCGGGCTGAACGCCGGGCAGATAAAGACAGGCGCGCCCTGCAGGTCGGAGCGGACCGCGAAATACAACCAGCTGCTGCGGATAGAGGAGGAGCTCGGGGCAAGGGCGAAGTACCCCGGGGGGAATTTCCGAACGGCCTACAACGATTTCCTCAAGCCGCGGGTCGATTAGACCCACGACATCGCCCGCATCCCTCTGCCTACGAGTCTGGCTCACAGCCCAATCAGCTGGCAGGCTTTCGGCTTTGGCGCTTTTGCCTTGTCACGTCAATTGAGATCAACGGCGCTAACACATATAGCTCCTGAGGGGCAAGCCCGGAATACACCTGGGTTTTCCGGATGGATCTGCTCTTCGTGTACTCGGGGAACCACGCCCAGAGGGTCATCGGCAATCTCATAAACTACGACAAGTTCTGCGCCGTGTGCGATCCGGCGTGCAGCAGCTGCAGGTTCGGCCAGTTCAATTGGTCCTCTGAGATAAGGCAGGCGCTCATCGTCCCTGGACCGGATGAAGCGGTGCCCCTCGAGGGGCCAGAGGTCCTGGCCATCAGGGACCCCGAGGCCGAGGTCGCGTTCCTTATCGACGTGAACCCGGAGATCATGCTCGATTTCTGCGAGTCGCTTGGCGACACCCGGGTGAGGGCGGTCATCGCGCCGCTCGACAGGCCCGGCGTCGGTGCCGGGCTTGTGAGGCAGATGCGTTCCATCCTTGAGGGGATGGGCGTGGAACTGGCCTGTCCCAAGCCCTTCTGCTCGCTGGCACCGCAGGCATCCTGCCCGACCATCAACGCTTTCATCGAAAGGTTCAAGATCGGCCGGCCGCTCGTTGAGATCGAAACCGAAACCACCGCGTCCGGCGACAACGTGATCTCTAGGGCGCGGGTTCTTCGGAGTTCCCCCTGCGGGGCCACATGGTATATCTGCCGCAGGCTGGTGGGTACTCCAGCGGGACAGGCAGAAGCGGTGGCGGAGGTAGTCTCGCGAGCGCACCACATCTACCCTTGCACCGCCTCCATGGCTGCTGACCGGGAGCTGGGAGACACCTATCTTCATGCCGCTGGGTGCATTGCCCGGGAGAGCGTTTTCAATGCACTGCGGCGTAGCCTTCTGCGGAGAGGCATGGAGACGGAGGCGCAACAGATCGGTCGCGCTTTGAAGAAGGCCCCCTGACGAAAGGGATCAAGGGCTCGCGCTCTTCTTCCCTATCGCCCTGGCCACCTCCTCGCAGAGGCGCTCCGTCGCGACCTGCATCGTCTCCCTCTTCAGCACCGGGTCCGTGTCCATCCCCGCGAGGCAGGGATAGTCGAGATGTGCCCGCGCCGCTTTGCCTGCGGATTCCGACACATCCACCCCAACGAGCTTCCCGGCCACGAAGCGGGCGGAGCCACAGGGAGTGTCCCTTCTCGTGGTTGCTGACAGGATCACTCCCGCCTTATGCTCGATCTCCAGGCATGGCTTTCCTAATTTCTTGGAAAAGGCCCTTATCAGAGGATGTGCACTCCCATCAAGCTGGCAGAATGGTCTGGGAAACTCATACTTGACTCCGATCTCATCCAGTTCCCCGGCCAGCTGCCTCCTCAGGCCTTCGGGCATGATGTGCCAATCCTCTATCGGCACAAGCACTTCCTTGGCTCCTGTGCGCTCGGCAACTTTGGGTATCACGGGGACCACGTCGGGATGGAGGAAGAGCACCAGGAGAAGGTCGCACTTGGGGAGTTCCTCCGGCATCAAGGCCTCAAGGTCGTCGATCAGCCCGTGCGTCGACTCGGGGTATTCGTGTACGCCCACTATCATTTCGGCAAACCCGTGCTCGACGAGGTTGTTCAAGACCTTCTCGGCAAGAGGTCCTCTGGAAACAATGTAGATCCTCAATGAATCCCGTTCACTTGTGCGATGCGGTTAAGCTACTGTCTCTTCCATTTCTTCTCGAGAAAGGTTTGGATGGATGAGGAGTCCGGCGGACCAACGAGGACCTCAAAGCCCGTCGCATCCTCTATGTCCCCCTTTAACCTGGCCGCCATGCCAGGGATGATCAATGTCCTGTGATCGATCCTGCCCTTGACGCCGTATTTCTCGATCGCACTGGCTACCTTGCTGGCATCCAGCTGTCCGCCGGCGACCGAGGATTGGACGCCGAT
>Ga0315308_1002123_pt1 | contig 11262 bp, 11 predicted proteins | sample TDP3_MG_FD_203078 | JGI IMG/M metagenome (GOLD analysis project Ga0315308, IMG submission 203078) | Freshwater sediment microbial communities from Lake Towuti, South Sulawesi, Indonesia - TDP3 | ecosystem: Environmental > Aquatic > Freshwater > Lake > Sediment | place: Indonesia: South Sulawesi...
CTTTTGTTTTGCCCATCAGCACTTTTTGTGCAAGCAGAGATTCTCTCCAGAGCGCAACAAGCCCTTTAACGTCGAGATATTTTGGATGGACGGTCCATAATCTCAATTTTATCATCAACTATAGGTGTTGGGAAGGCTCTTACGCCCACCTGAACCTCCGCAAGAGGGCCTCCCTTTCCTTACTTAAGATGAGCTCGAGGAACTTTCCGGAGAGCTTCTTTTCTCCCTCCAAGATCTCCTTTGCAGCCGCAGGCGTGACCCCCCTTCCGACTAGTGCCACAGCCGCGAGCTTGCCGTGCTTGGAGATGAGCCTCGACGTCTCCAGGACCTCCTTCCAGAGCTCGTTTCGTTTTCCTGAAGTCGGAAGCCTCTCAAGGAGCGAGAGCACGCGCTGGACCTCCTCAGGCGTCTCCTCCACCATGCCGATTAGCGATGACTTACAGTTGGGACAGCGGGGATGATCGTCGAGCTCGTGGATGTGTTTTTCCTCGACGTACTGCCTGCACTCGGCGCACACGAATGTCCTGACCTCGCTCAGCAGCCTCGCCCTTGCCGAGGCGACCGCGAGCAGTCTGAGGCGTTCGGGCGCGACTGGCTCGAGGGCGAGGTAGCGCTGCTTCAGGACCGAACTCGACATCGGCGTAGGCTCCTTCCTCACCCCAAGCGAGACCAGCTCTATTTCTCCACCCCTCATCCGCTCGAGCACTTCGACGGTTAGATCGAGGTCGAGGTCCTTGTGCACGACCTCCTTGAAAGTTTCCTCGTAAGCCGGAGTGCCCCTGAGGCCTATCATCAGCTTGTCCACGACCTTGCTGCTGAGCTCCGCCTCCTCCTCGAGCACCCCCATCCTTCGGGCGACCTGGACTATGCGCCAGCTGAAGAACCTGCTCTCCTCGATTATCGACCTCAAATCCTTCTCGAAGTCCGCCCCTAGCTTTCCCCTCATTATCTCGAGGAGCTGCTCGGGCGCCAGCGCCTCGGACTTTAGCAAGATCCGATACGGGTCGACGGAAATCGCTGTGGTCTCCCCGAGCTCCTCGGATGCCTTGTACGCGAGCAGCCTTGCGAGCGTTCGGTTGACGAGCGTCCCGAAGTGGACATGGATGACGTGGATGTCCTCGAACTTCTCGATCATCACTCGATCATGAGTCGGTAAAGGTATGCCCTGCTTCACCTGCTTGTGGGCATCTACCAGCGCCAGCTCCATCACCTCTGGCTTCATGCCGTAGCGCTCGGCCAGCCTGCGGGAGATCTCCTCGAGCTTCAACCCCTGCTTTGCTAACTCCTCCACCTGCGATTTTATCCTGCCCACCTCCTGAGCCACGGAGTAGGGGACAGGTATCTCCTCGCCTATCCAAGTCGGAATCGCACCTAGGGGGTCCTCGTCGGGCTTGACGTAGACCTTGTCCTTGAACACCTGGACTATCCTCCAGAGCTTGCCCGCCATCACGAATTTCATCCCCGGCGAGCCGTACTCCGCGATGAAGGACTCATCCAGCACCCCGACAGGCTCGTCCCGCTCGTCGTCGACCACGAGATACTGCCTGAGCTCTGGGATCATCGAGAGGTTCGTGAAGTAGTAATCGAACACCCTCTCCTTACCCCTGGGCATCACGAACTCGCGCTCATCGGGCGAGAGCCATGTCAGGCGCTTGCTCAGGCTCTGCATGTATCGAATGACATCGAGCATCTCCTCCTTGGTGAGGTCCTTGAACGGGTGGGCCTTGCGGATGATCTCATATGCATCGTCGACTCCGACCCTGCGCTGGAACGCCATCATCGCCACGAGCGTGTGCATGAGCACGTCGAGCGGCTTCTCGGGTATTGAAACCGGCTCGAGTTCGCGCTGGTAGGACCTCGATGCGATGACCACTGATTCCAAGGCATCGTCCGGATCCTGCACCACTATCGCTCCCTTCGCGACTCCTCCTATTCGATGGCCGCTCCGCCCCACCCTCTGGAGGAGGCGGGTGACCTGGCGGGGAGAGTTGTACTGGAGGACGAGGTCGATTTTGCCTATGTCCAGTCCGAGCTCCATCGACGAAGTGCATATCACCCCCTTCAGCTCCCCTCCCTTCAGTCCTTGCTCGGCCCGAAGCCTCGCGAAGCTCGAGAGGGAGCCGTGGTGGATGCTTACGGGAAACTTCAGGTCCCATAGCCTGAACCTGCTGGCGAGGACTTCAGCCATGGGGCGGGTGTTCGTGAAGACGAGGGTCGAGCCGTGTCCCTCTATCAGCTTTCTCATCGCCCTGAGCCTTGCGGCGACCTGTGGAAAGGTGTAGAGGTCCGAGGCGAGGATCTCATCCTGCCCCGTGGGCGCCGGGTAGAGGACGTCGAGCTTGAGCTCCCTAACCACGCTCACGTCTATGACCTCGCACCGCCTGCCCTCCCCGACAAGGAACTTCGCGACTTCCTCTGGCGAGCCTATCGTTGCAGAGAGGCCGATTATCTGGAAGTCCCCAGCCTTGAGCCTCCGGAGGCGCTCCAAGCTAAGGGAGAGCTGGGCCCCCCGCTTGTCCTCTGCAAGCTCGTGGACCTCGTCGACGATGACCCAGCGGACGGTGCCTAGGTAGTGGCTCAACCTCCTCCCCATGAGCACCACCTGAAAGGTCTCGGGGGTAGTGATCAGGATGTCGGGCGGACTGATGGCCTGTTTTCGCCTTTCCTCAATCGCGGTGTCCCCGTGCCGGACGGAGACCTTGAGATCCAGGGCCCTACACCACCACTCGAGGCGGTCGAGCATGTCCCGGTTGAGCGCCCGAAGTGGCGTGATGTAAATCGCCTTGATCCCACGCTCGCGGGGCGCGAAGAGCAGATGCTGGAGCACGGGCAGAAATGCGGCCTCGGTCTTCCCCGTGCCAGCTGGGGCTATGAGTAGGACATTCTTTCCTTCTAGGATCGAGGGAATCGACTCGCTCTGCGGGCGCGTTGGCTCGGTGAACCCCCTCTGGGCTAGGAGCCTCTGGAGGGGCTTGGCGAGCATGCCGAAAACGTTCGTTCCGCTCCTGAACATTTGGAACACTATAACAATGTAGTCCATGCACTAATTAATTTCGCGCTTCCCAGCCGAGGCTGTTTTCCGCTTATAAATTGCCCCCGTCCAACTCGCGGGTGTGGGCATGGGCAGAACCTTACACTATCGAACGAAGCAGGCCACAACACCCGAGGAGCTGAAGGCGCTCGAGCGGATCGTGGAAAAGTATAACGATGCGTTCAAGTGGAGGCTCGAGCGGGTGAAGCTCTGGTCGAGCGCTGGAGGTCCATTTCCAATGGGCGTGGTCTGGGGATTCACCAAAGTCGCTGACGATGTGGAGGGGAAGCTGGTGCTCAGGGCTGTGAAGGAGATGTCCAAAGCCACGCCCAGGCTGACGTGGCTCGTGCACGATGAAGGCGGGCTGACCGGCGGCAGGGAACTCGTGCTCAAACGGGGCAAGGCGGCTGGCGCGGGCGGGCTTGGCGCTCCTAAACGGTAACATATGTTACCATTATGGCGGAAACTTGACCAAGCCAAGCGCGGCGTATGAGATCATCGAGCAGGCGTTGAAGATGGAGGAAAGGAGGGGCATGTACGTCGTGGTCTACGATTTTAAGGGGTCGAGGAGCATTCCTAGGTTTTACGATAATCTGGCGGAAGTCCTCTCGACGCTCGGCGGCGAGCTGATCCAGCGGTCCGTCGTTCAAACTCGAAGCCGTCGCTGCGCCACCGCGGTAGTGGCATTAGCCGACCGGTATGGTGCTAAGGTTGAAGGTTTTAGAACGTTGCCGTTACATCGATAACGATAACATATGTTACCAATAAACTTGGGCCATGCAAACGATAACATATGTTGCTGTTAAAATGAACTAATCCTCAGGCTGAAGCAGACGATGGAAAAATAACGATAACATATGCTACCATTAAAAAAACCTCATTTGAATCTCGGCTCGAAATTTTCGGCCATAACGATAACATATGTTACCGATACGAAACCCTCGAAAAGCGGAAACCACTTAACCACCTGAGGGCTAAATTGCTCGGGCTTAAACTTGGCTGCCCCAAGCGGTTTTGAGGTGCTCACGAGCCCCAGCTTCGAGCTTGCGGAGAAATTGTTGGGCAAGGCCGTAAGGAGCGGTCGGACAGCTCTGCTGGTGGGCTCCTGCGTCGTGAACTACGTGGGAAGGGCCGGCTCCGTGTTGCCGGAAGGCGAGCGGATCGTCATCTTGAAGCCCGATGGTACCCTCCTCGTCCACAGGAAGGATAAGCGCGAGCCCGTGAACTGGAACCCACCAGGCTGCGAGGCGAACGTTCGCCTGGGCAAGGAAGGGCTTCAGATCATCTCCAAACGAAAGAGGCCGAAGGAGGTGCTGCTCGTGCTCTTCAAGGGCATCAAGCTCGCTGCCTCGTTCGAGCTCATCGATCGGGAGGAGCTCTACCTAGTCGGCTCCGAGCGCGACCTGATAGACCTGATATTCGAGAACCCAGGCCTGATCGAGGACGGATTCAGGCCGCTGGAGCGAGAGAAGCCCACCCGCTACGGCACGATCGACCTCTACGGCATCGATCGAGAAGGAAACGGCGTGGTAGTGGAGTTCAAGAGGGGGAGGGCGGAGCTCGCGGGCGTGAGCCAGCTCGAGCGATACGTCTCGGAGCTCGGGGGGAAAGGCAAGAAGGTGAGGGGGATATTGGTTGCGCCGGACATCGCTTCCAGCGCCCTCAAGCTCCTGAAGGACCTCGGGCTGGAATACGTGAGGATAAGGAGGCCGCCGACCTATACATTTGAGAAAGCATTGACCCGAGAGGGGGCCCAAAGGGAGCTCAAGGAATTTTAACGAGTTCAACCCTCAGATTAAAAAATCCAAAACGACGGAACCGTACAAAGATAACAGGGTTTATGTATAAAGTTTGTTATCTGAATTGAAAAATGATTGTTATTTCCCAAATGGCCCTCAAAGTTTTATGGACCCGCCGTACTTCGGCAACACGACATTCGGCAATTCCTTCCTGAATATCTCCGACCCCTCGGTGTGTATCGGGATGACATGCTTTGGGTTGATTTCCTTGACGATCGCCTCGACCTCCCGCCTCGAACAGTGCCCCGATGCATGGATCTGGTGGAACCGTAGCTCAAAGTGCCTCAGCCAGTTCTGCATGACCTCCGCCTCCAGGTCCTCCTCCGAGTAGGGCTCCGACATCGAGTGGATGAAATGCCCCCCTGGATCAGGCTGGATATCCACCAGTTCGGCGAAGTGGTAAAAGTCGAGGTTCAGCAGCAGCTCCCCCTGGTGGCGGTTGACGTGTTCGAAGTTCACCGCGTCCTTGATGAACGGGCGCTCCCATTTGTAATAATCCATCTCCTCGAACCCCCCCGTCTCCTTCCGCCTAGCGTAGACGAGGAAGTCGCGGCCAAGCTTCGGCACTTCCATCCCAATCCGCTCAAGCGTGGTGAGCAGGAGCGCAGTTCTCGTCGAAACCGCGAGCTGTCGGCCGCTGTCCTTAGCGACCTTTGCGAAGGTAGCCATCCGATCGACGTCCCGGCCGTAAAAAGTTGCCACCACCAGCTTCTTCGCCTCGGCTACTATTCGGTCGCTCTCCCGCCTCACCTCCTCCTCCCCGCCAACGTACCCCCGCTCCTCCTTTGGGGTAACTCGGGTACCCTCACAGACCATCGCTGCCGGCCGTTCCTCCGCGGCCCGCTCCACGAACTCCTCGGTCATAGCTGCGCGGGGGCCGTGCTTCCGAAAGTCGCCCGTGTACACGACCGCCCCCTCCGAGGTATAGGCGATGAACCCGCATGCTCCCGGAATCGAGTGGTCCACCTCCAGCGGCAAGACCTCGAGGGACCCGACCTTGATTTTCTTCCCGGGCTCGAAGGGAAAGTATTTGTGCTCCCCGAAATCCGCTTGGGTGCTGCTTTGCTCCCACGCCTCAACGATTGCCCGTCCAACCTTACTCAAATAAACCGGGATGGACTCGTCCACGAACGCGATGTGGGCGATATGGTCGAAGTGAGGGTGGGAAATGAAGATCGCGTCGAACTCAGGCTCGCAGTACTTGAGGTCTGTCAACTTCAGGGAATCTCGCGAGTAGAGCCCGGGGATCTTCGGGAGGAGGTCGAACTCGAAGTAATCCTTTGCCCCGGCTACGCCGCGTGGCTGAAGCCAGTCAATGAAGTAGTCTGAGCCGGAAGTAAAGCTCTGGCCGAAGTCGAACCATACCCGGGTATTCCGATCCTCGAGCAGGACCTTGTTGCCTCCTATCTCGTCGATTCCGCCGTAAAGGGTTAGATCGATCCCAATGGAGTATCGCTTTTTTCCCACTAGGCTCACCGACTCGTACTTAGGTGAAGCGCTTATTTCTAATTTGCACGCCTTCGATGGCGGGCTTGCCCGGGCTTGCATTTCCTCCCGCGGAGGCCTTGGATGAGGGTGCTTTATACTGGGAAAAACGAGGCGCGGGGTGGGAAGGACATGCCTGAGTGCTCCGTCTGCGGGCGGGAGTTCCGAAAGCCATTCACATCTCTGCGATTTAGCGGCGAAAAGTGAGTTGGAGATCGAAGGCCCAACATGACCAATTAAATTAATGATAACGAAAATGCCAACTGAAGGAGGGTAAAAGTGTGGCAAAGAGCGAACTACAAGAATTGCTTAAATAGGTTTGAGCACGAGTTTCGCCCCCTACTCAACTTCTCGAACCTCCCGTTGTTATACTATCAAATTTCGATAGCTTTATATATCAGTTTTTGATTATATCAGAGATTGATAGTATGGTGGCTAAATCCCTGCCGTTTCAAGCTGGAGACCCTGTTGTCGGGGCGCTGTTCTTCGATCGGGAGAAGATAATCGAGGAGTTAAAGATGAGCATGCTTCCTCTTAAGACTGGTGCCCATCAGGACTTTGCGCTCGTCTCCCCTCGAAGATTTGGGAAAAGCTCCGTTCTGAAAACTCTCCAGGAGCTGTTGAGGAGGGAGGGGATCGCGGCCATCTACATCGACTGTTCCGAAACCTATCCCAGAGGCATCGAGGCTATCCTGGAGGGATATGTTGAAAAAACATTTGAAGAATTTGGTAGGGTGGCGAAGTGGCGCATCCTGTCCACCAGGATAACCGAGGCCATCAAAGGGGCGCCTGGAGCGGTCGCCTCAGTGGTTTCAAGCCTAGTCTCCAAGCTCGGGGTTGAAGTCGGAGATTTCTTCAAGGTCTGGATCGAACTGCGGAGGGCGCCAAAGAAGGACATCAGCAAGTTGTTTGAACTTGCGGCTGAACTCCCGGAGAGGCTGGCCGAGAAAACCGGCATCCCGTGCGTGACCATGTTCGATGAGTTCCAGATCCTAAACGAATTTGATGGGGAGCTGCTGTGGGCGCTTAGGGCCAAGATTCAGCATCATAAGCGAGTTGGATATATCGTCTCCGGCTCGAGCGTGGGGATAATTTCTGAAATGCTATCTGATAAAAAATCCCCATTCTTCAACCTCTTCATGGTCAGGACCCTTGAGCCATTTACGGACGCCGACGCGCAAAAGTTTCTCGAGAAGAGGGTTGCTGGAGCTGGGATGAAGCTCAGCGAGGGCGCGCTCAAGCAGATGTTGCTGAAGACGAACAACATCCCATTCAACCTCCAATGGCTCGGGCTGAACTGCTATTTCCAAGCTCGACATCTGAGGACCAACACTATAACGGAGGAAATCGTCGAGGTGGCCTACGCCTACGGGCTCAAGAACATCCCCCAATTCGAGCGGGACTTCGCGCGCCTGACGGAGAGGCAGCAGAGGGTCATCCATTGCATGGCTGGCCAGGGGCTCGCGAGGCCGAGCGAGATCGCTAGGGCGAGCGGGATCAGGGATGTAAACGTCATCAAGGAACTGAATGCCCTGGTAAACCTTGGCTACCTCGTCAAAGAGGTGCGCGGGGAGTATCGCTTCCAGGATAACGTATTTGGGGACTGGTTGAGGTCGAGATTTTGATACCGGGTCTAGAGCTTGGTAGTCAGTATGTGTTTAATGGGGGGGTTCAAGCATTTTTGGAGCCTTTTTGAGATATTCTCCTGCTATGTTGCCTCAGAAATACACTTTCTAGCTTTTTAGGATGTTCTTCCCAAATTGCAACCGGAAAACGCGTCAAATCCCAAATTTCTCTTGCCAGAAGCTCCTGTCCTAGTGGGGATACTCATGACTTGAATTTTAAAATAAAACCATTTACGGCCTTCATTTGCTCAAATTGGGCTCCTGGTGCGTTTCTCAAAATCCACTGGAACCGCTGACGAGTAAAGGGCGCTAGAGAGGATGTATTCAATAGGGGGATTCGGCGTATTTTGGCTTTGATTTCATTTCTACTAACTCGTCGTTCACCCAGCAAAATTCAGTATCCAAATTTTCTCTCGTATTCTTTGTGAGGAAGCCATTCCAAGATTATGGAGATGACGATGACCTCGTCGCGCCTGACGGAATACAGCAGCCTCCAGCCCTTCGGCAGGTCGTACTTCCAGAGGTTATCCACATTGTATTTCTTCAAGTACGATCTCGGGATTAACCCCTTCTGAATTTGGATCCCGCAAAAGGCGTTTTCTTCCAAGTCGCTGAAGGCCTTGGTAAGCCGTTTAAAGAGTTCCCGTTCCGCTGCATCCCCTTTCTCGAGGGAGTAATAGGCTCGCTTCACCCTCTCGTCGGCGAACTTTACTCGTGAAGGTAATCGCATCTAGGACCCGGTCCGCCGCGGCCTTTTCCAAAAGAGGTGCTTGAATTTCAGGTCCTGCTCCACCTTCTCGGGGTAGTAAATCCAGCCGATCTTTCCTTCGGCATCCACGGATATCTTGCCGGAGTAGAGCAGGTAATCCATCACGACACAGAAGGTCTGATACATCATACTCTTCGGCAGGTTCTCCCACAGCTGTTTTTTCTTGAATTCCCCGTCGTGTTTTTGAATAAATCGCTCCACCATGAGCACGGTATCCAGTCTCGGGTATCTCAATCGGTGAGCCTTCCGCGGCATCTGGGTTCCCATGCTAGTTGTATCAATTGATATACTTAAAGTTTTAGGGTCAGATCCCGCAGGCGAAGGTACGGGAACATCCTCATCTGTTGGCATCTCGCCCGCCAAGGCTTTGGGTGGGGGCTCTTTTAAAGGAAAAACAGGCCTGCGAGGTCGACTTCATTCGCTCAAACTGAACCGCTGGTGCACTTCTCAAAATCCAGGGGGACTAGACCTAGGAACTTGCACATCTCCCATCACCTTACCGCAATCCTTATTAGTATGACAAAAATATGTCATATCATGAGCAAGGTCCGATCTCGCATCATAAGCGAGCATTTTCTTGGGAAGAAACCCCTGCTCCACCTGGCAAAGGAGCTCGGCAGGGACTACTCCCTCCTCTGGCGAGAGAGGAAAAGTTTGATCAGAAAATCCACCGCCCTGGCCAGGCAATTGGAGCAATTCGGCACCCCAATAAATGTCACGATGGGGGTGCTGGAACTTACGGAGGAGCTCACCGAGAAATACAAGGGCATCATCCACTCGATAGTCCTCTTCGGCTCCTACGTGAGGGGCGATCATGTCTCCTCCAGCGATGTCGATGTGGCTTTGGTGGTGGAGAGGGAAATCCCGGGGCTGAGGCGGCTCGAGTCAAGCCTGAGCAAAAGGTACGATGCGAATTTCTCCCTGATGCAGCTCACGCCCGAGCGTTTCGAGGGGCTAGTCAGGGATGAAGCCGTGCTCCTATTGAACATGTCAAAGGATGGGATCATCTTTTACGACGACGGTACATTCAGGAGAAATATGATCACCAAACCCTCCCTCAAGACTATTCGGAGCTCCATTGAACGCGCGAGGGAGAGGTACTCGGAGCTCAGGAAGTCGCTGTCCACTCTGAAGGATGATGAGACCGCCCGGGAACTGACTGCTAATTTCGGATACCTCATAGGCGTTCAACTCTCCCAAGCGCTGCTGCTCGCGAAAGGCGTCATCCCGAGGTCAAAATACTTGGTATTCAGGGAACTCGAGCGACATTATCCCGAGCTCGCTAATGAAGCTAAAATCCTGATCCGGTGCATGCAGAGCTGGGACGGACACCAAGTGGAGTTGCCAAATAAGGATTTAATCCTAGCCACCCTCGAGAAGCTGATGGAGTCGTGCGAGCGTGGAATACCCAAAATCGGCAACCAAGAGGCTTGAGCGCGCCGAAGAGTTCTTAAAAAAGGGGTCTTCAGAGGAAGCCCTGATCTACGCTCATTGGGCGGTCGAACTGGCGTTGCGCGGCTATCTGGAAAGGTACGGACTGGACGTGGGGGTGCTGGAGTATTCCGAACTCTGCGACAACGCTCTCAGGTTGGGGACGATAGATCGGGATGAGCGGGAGGACCTCCGTTGGTTGGGAGGCAGGCGGAACTTGGCCTATCATCGAGCGGGGACGGTTTCGAAAGCTGAGGCCCGAAAAGCATTGGAGCTCGCGCGAATGTACGTCGAGAAATTTAGGTTTTGATTTCACCTGAATGAACATATGCTCAATAAAATGGTCAATACCTCCTGTTTTTCTCTTAAAAGTCACTCCAGCACAATCTAAAATTGGATGTAAAACAATAACGCCCGAAGTATTTATAAAGTTATAAAAATATAATACCTCGGGTGATCGGTTGGTGACTACCGTGGCCATCTCACCGGAACTCGCGAAGGAGTTGAAATTGCTCAAGATGGAGGAGGGGTTCGCCAGCATCGAAGAGGTAATCGAGAAAATGCTCGTCGAATATAAGAAGAGGAGATTTCTGGAGGCGAGCGAAAAATTCAGGGAGCGCATGAGGGGGAAGGGCCTGAAGATCGAGGACCTCACGAAGTAGCCACCGGCGATCCCATGAACATAGTCGTCGATACGAATGTCCTCTTCTCAGCCCTCTATGCACCTGCCTCGGATGCGAGAAAGCTGATCCTCTTCGCGCTTGAAATGAGGGTCGACCTTTTCGCGCCGGAGTCCGTCAAGCGGGAGCTCGAACACGGCCTGCGAAAGAAACTCGCTTACGCTGAGGCTGAGGCGAGGGAAACCATCGCGGCGCTGCCCGTCAAATGGGTCGAAAGCGGCGCCTATGCTGGGGCGATGGATGTCGCCAAAGGTCAACTGACCCATGAGGCGGATGTGCCCGTCCTGGCCTGCGCCCTTGTATTGGGGCATGAGATAGTCAGCGGCGACAAGCACCTGCTATCGGTCAAGCCAAAGATCGCGAGAGTTTGGAGACTAGGACAATTGATCAGAGAAATCCAACGATGAGAACTTACATGACCTTTGAAGGTTCTGACAGCTTG
>Ga0315308_1002124_pt1 | contig 11250 bp, 6 predicted proteins | sample TDP3_MG_FD_203078 | JGI IMG/M metagenome (GOLD analysis project Ga0315308, IMG submission 203078) | Freshwater sediment microbial communities from Lake Towuti, South Sulawesi, Indonesia - TDP3 | ecosystem: Environmental > Aquatic > Freshwater > Lake > Sediment | place: Indonesia: South Sulawesi...
ATAGGCGTAGGCGACGCTGTTTTAAACAGGCTCGGAGGCGCGCATGGCGTGTACAACGACGGCCACATGCCCTTAGAGCTCCTTAACATGGCTGTATGCCTTGAGAAAGGGAAGTTTGACGCAGTGGACCTGGGAGACGACTTGGCAGAGCGGAGGGTTAAAGTCCTCGACGGTGAGGTTACGGAGCCTCTGGGTTAATACCGTGCGTGTTTCTCAACCAGCTCTGTGACGGCTCTTACACGGTTGATGTCCCCGTCTGGTGGTACTTGGTCCGCGACGCCTAGAATAAACTTATAGCCTTCTAGATGATGTTTGATGACTTCGAGGGCCATGTTGTACAGGGTTTTCTCAGCGTATTGACGGCTGAAGTAGACTCCTGGAAGCCCACCCCATAGGATGATGTTTTCTCCAGCGACTTCCCTGAGCTTCTCCACCCCGATGTCGCCTACAGGGGCAGGGGTGACGGACTGTGCGCAGTCAACACCTGTGGCTTCCATGATAGGTAGAAGGCCTCTCAATGTTCCATCGATGTGGACGAAGATGTGTTTCTTCGCCGAGTGGAGCTGGGCAGCCCTCTTCTTGTAATACGGTGTGTGGTACTTCTTGAACATGGCTGGTGTAACCGTCTCGCTTGTAAGGTTCTCGCCGAAGTAGACTCCAGGCGCAGGGGATTCGCGGATGGCCTCGTAGATCACGTCATCGGAATCCGACATTACCTGAACGGTCTCTTCAATTTCTTCAAGCTCACGCATCATCAGCCTTATGGTGTTCACCGCGCCAGCCCAGACGACGACGAGCCGCTGAAACGGGGTGCGCGGTGGCAGGGAGCTGACGAAGCCTAAGCCCTCCCAATCCTTCAACCTATCGTATTGAAGCCCGAAGTCAGGCTCAAACTCCTGATGCTTGTAGATATACTGTAGCACCTTAAGGTCTTGCTTCGTGGAAACCGCGTACTTAAGGTAAGGCGTGCTGACTGAGCTTGGAAGGAACTTCCTAACTGAAACGATGCTTCCAACAGGCGTATGGTACCCATCCTCGTAGAGAACCGTACCGTCTCTATGCTTCTCAACTGACTGGGAACACTTCACATCGTAATAGGTAAGCTTTCCCGGGAGGTTGTAGAGTTCCTCATGGCAGCCGCATCCAAGGTCACGGTATAGTTGGATCCGTCCCCTTACGCCCGTGTACTTCTGAGGTAGCTTATGCCAGTAATCCATGGCTCCATACCAATACGTTAGGTCGGCGAACCAAGGCATCACATCGGGTTGCCTACCCGTGAAAACAGCCATTATCCGTTCGTCAAGATCCATGGGCACCGCTCCATTCAACAAACACATCTGTGAGCAGGTTATGCTGGGTTCAAGCCTTAAATTTTACTTAAGATGTAAAGCAATGATAGTTTTAGTCTCAGCGTGTAACTGGTTGAGTGTGGGTGTGAAAGTTAGTTGTCTCCCATGGCTTAGTGTCTAGTGCCTAGTATAGTCGCCGTGTCTTTTAGCGGTTTCCAGCATTGTGAAGAAGTTCTCTGGTTTCACACCTTGGTGTATATCGTGGCTTGATCCGAGGATATGCCCTCCTCCAGGTGAGAGGGTTTCAACGGCTTTCGCGGTTTCTCGGGTTACGTCCTCTTTTGAACCGAATGGTAGGATGAGGGAGCAGTCGACGCCTCCGTTGAAGCAGATTTGGTCTCCGAACCGTTCTTTAAGCCTTCTTGAATCCATACCCGCGGTCTTCTGGATCTCCATCATACCGTCGACGCCGCAGTTGATAAGGTAGTCGTCGATTATGGGCCATAGGTTGCCATCTGATGTGTTGAAGGCGAAGATCCCCCGCTTATGAAGAAACTGAACCTCCTCACGGATTTCAGGGAATATGAACTCGCGGTAGTGCTTAGGCGAGATGAAAGGACCCTGTGTGCAGGCGATGTCTCCGTGGAGGATCATGAACTCCGCGCCGTAGTCAACCGCCATCTTCATCCATTCAAGGTTCCGCCGTGTATTAGCTTCGAAGAAGCGCTTCACGAGTTCAGGGTGTGTGTAGAACCACGTGAGGAACATGTAAAACCAGCTTGAGCCCATAGGGATATGTCCCGCGGCGCTGCAGGTAGGGATCTCCAAGGCATGGTAAAGCCTACCAAGCCTTCGATAGTAGTCTTCGAAGGCTTCATGCGCTTCCTCTACATCAACGTCTCTCTTTTGTTCAAGTTCCCGTACGTACTCCTCAAACGCAGGAATCCCGCGGCGCTTTATCTTAGAATCAACTTCGAGGGTAACTCCGCTTTCCGGGATAAATCGGTGAACGGTGTCGCCGACCGTGTAAACCCAGTCACCGATCAACCGTGGTCGAGACTCAGGTGGAGGAGGCTTCATGTAGGGTGGAAGTGTGATGTTCGCCGCGTCGAATTTAAGTTTCACGGTTAAGTCAAAGGCGTCTTTAAGTACGCCTTCTGTAACCTCGTCGAACTTTCCCTCTAACTCAAGCCTTAGCATTCGTTCAACCGATCCTAGAATGCTTGGCCTACCGAGTACGATGTCGGCTGTTGGAGACTCAACGCCTAAAGACTCGAAGATAGGCACCTTATCAGGCTCCTCATGGCAGACAGCTCGGATGAACCGTTCATGGGGGGAAAGCACCTTGACCAACCACTTTTGAAAGACCAGTCTCATCACCGATAAGCTTATCGGCTTCTGGAAACGCGATTGACGGAAGGAATCCCATTGTCTAGAAAGTCATTGGCCTTCTACGCTGATTGATTGGAGACACACATAAGGTTGTACGGTTTACTTCATCGGGGGTTATCGTTGTTGCGTTAAATGTTAGTCATTGTGCTACTCCAAGCTCTAACCCGTTTAACCATCCTAGGACGGCGCTCACCCATAACATGGCGACGTTGACAAGTGGGTCTGTTGAAGTTGTCCGGGTAACCCACTCCACACCGTGCTCTTCAATCTGAACCGATGGTAACCGTTTGCGCAGGTAGACAAAACAACGCTTCGCTCCATCAAGCAACGGCTGAAATTTAAATGGTTGGTCGCCTATGAACGGTTTAAGGAGGGCAACTTGCGTGATAGCATCGCCAGTGAAGCCTAACCATTTATCGTCCCGTCGGCACATGCCCACTCCGCCGTCCTCAAACTGGCACTGCCGAAATGTCCAGTCCGTTGCTTTGACGCAGCGGTTTAGAAAGCGGGGGTCGGGGCTGTGACGGTGTAGGCGGGTTAGGTAGTCGATGCAGGTGATGGTTGAGAACACCCATGAGTTCTCATCAGCGTAGACATCGGTGCTCTCAAACCCAGTGAAATGTGCGGGTCCGATAACCCATGATCCTAGCTCCTCCCTCCAAGTTCCACAATGCCAATATCCATCTGAGCCTAAGGCGTTCGGACGCCATGGCTGGATGAAATACTCCGAGAAACTCACGGCGTCCGCCAAGATGCTTTCATCCCCTATTACCTCGTAGGCCCAAACCAAGCCTGCGCCGAACATGCTTAAATCGTTCGTCCAGCCCGCATCTTTAGCGTAGGGAAACCCGTAGCCGCATAGGAAGTGCTCAAAGGAGACACCATCCTCTGTAACTATTGTAGCCTTCCTCCTCCGTCCCCAGTCTACGATACGCTTTCCCACTTCCACAAGGCTCTTATCACGCAGGTTGTGGAGATGGTAGAGCCCAATCATCTCCAAGGCATTCCCGAGCATCCATGTAGGATGATTCTCGTGTACGCTTTGCATCATAAACCTGACGTGAGCGTCGGCTACACTGTGATATATCGTGTTGCCAGTGAGTTCCGCGATGCGGTACAGCGCTTCAACTAGGAACCTGAGGTAGCGTACATCCACTTTACCTGGGAAGAGGTCGCTTCCTGCGGCGGAGCCCCTTCCAGGCCTCTGCCAGAGACTCTTGGCGGCGTTGATCCCGCCTTCAGGCAACGACTCATCGATGAAGGGTTTAAGGATTCGCTCAACAGCTTCAACTAGACTCTGGTCCATGTTCCAACGTCTTCCCTTAACTGCAGTCAGTCAGTTGCTTGTGCATAGTGTTTACGATTTTTACTTAAAGGTTTGCAAAACCTTCCGTCAGCCCAAGTCTCACCTCATGTGCGTTTGACTCCTTCTTCACCACGCAGTTTCAGGTTGCCACGTTGAGAACTCTAAGAATCGCCGCTGACAAAGGCTCCGAGGTCTGGGTGATTATAGGAAACTAGAGCGTTAAACTGAGGATGTAGAAGGACATATTTCCGGCACCTTCTGTAAACCTAAATGAAAGTAGACATCCTTCAAACAGACATAGACCGTATATTCGTTAAAGTCGAGCGCATATTATTTTTCAACAAGAAAGACAATTTTCAATGAGAAAGACAAGGTCCTGAAATGTTGAGTAATATGAAAGTATGGTTAAAGGGTTAATATGATGTGGATGTCAGGATAACCCTCAACAGAGATTCCTTCCGCGGATTTTTGCATAAGGATCTTGAGGCCTTCGATTTTACACGTGCCAACGATATCATCTCTTGTTTTCTCTAAGGTTTCAACTGCGTCACCTGCGTAGATAACGACTTCCTTGATGGATGCTGAGAGGGGTTTTCGACTTCTAGCCTTCGCCCTTCGGATCTCAGCGATGACGGCTACAGCTACGTCACCCTGCTTCTCAACCTCTTCGTCGATAAGCTCCAGCCTCGGCTTTGGCCACGGGGATACATGGATGCTTCTATAACCCTTATCCTCGGCTTGTATGCTTTGATAAATTTCCTCGGTTATGTAGGGGCATACCGGTGCTAGGAATCGGAGGATTCTGAGCAGGGCTTTGTCCATGACCTGCTGTGCGGCGAGGCGGTCCTCTCCGTCGCGTACATCGGGTTGGTACAGCCTATACTTGATAACCTCGAGGTAGTGGTCGCAGAAGATGTGCCAGACGAAGTTTCTTAGGGCTTCCACAGCGATGTTGAACTGGAAGTTTTCAAAGGCTTCAGTAACGGTTTTCGCTAACCCTTCAAGCTTGCTTAGAAGCCATCGGTCTAAAAGCCTCAGCTGGGCCTCATCGCTGCTTGGTTGATAATCCTTTAGCTGTATGCTTACGAAGCGTGAGGCGTTCCAGAGCTTAATCAGGAATCTCCACGCGTAGTCCACATCCTCCCATCTAAAGGGGATGTCGGATCCTGTGACGCCTCCGGCGGCAGCCCACTGTCTCATGGCGTCTGCGCAGTATTTCTCGAGGACCTCGGGGGCTGTAACGAAGTTGCCTAGGTGCTTACTCATCTTCCTCCCATCGGAACCGAGGACCATACCGTTGATGAGGCATGTCTTGTAGGGTTTCTCATCGAAGATGGCGAGGTGTCTAACCATGAGGTAGTAAGCCCACGTCCGGATTATGTCCATCCCTGATGGATGTAGGTCCGCGGGGAACAATCGCCGCCAGTCTGAGGAGTCAGGCCAACCCGCGTAAACGGCGCAGGAGATGGAGGAGTCCATCCACGTGTCGAAGACACCGGTTTCAGGGGTGAAGTCACCTAAGCCGCATTTCGGGCAGATAACCACCTTAGGCTTCTCAAGTCTCGGGTCGATGGGAAGCCAGCTTTCCTCAGCGGGAACGACCTCACCACATCCCTTACAGTACCAGACTGGGATTGGTGTGGCGAAGATTCTCTGCCGCGAGATCACCCAGTCCCAGTCCAAGGATTTAGCCCAGTTGACCTGATGCCACTTCATGTGGTCTGGTACCCACTTTACTTCCAACGTGTTCTTTACAACGGCGTCTGTTAAGGCTCTAACGTTCATAAACCACTGATTTCTCTCAAGGATCTCAACGGGGCTGTCACAGCGCCAGCATCTACCAATCTTCTGCTCAATCGCCTCTTCCTTATCAAGCATCCCCGCGTTTTTAAGGTCCTCAACTATTCTCACCCTACAGTCTTCAACCGATAATCCGGCGTATTTCCCCGCTGCCTGCGTCATGTACCCCCTCTCATCCAAGCATTCAACCACTTTAAACCCGTACTTGGCAACCCACTTTACGTCGGTTTTATCCCCGTAGGTACAGATCATGACGACACCTGTTCCGAAGTTCGGGTCCACACCCTCGTCGTCGAGGATCCTAACCCTACGGTTGAAGAGGGGGACGATGACTTCACAGCCTATGTGCCGCTTATACCCCTCATCCCCAGGATGTACGGCAACGGCGACACACGCGGGTAGAAGCTCCGGGCGTGTCGTGGCGATCTTCAACACACCCCCCTCAGCGAGGTTGAACGTGATGTAATGAAGCTTCCCCCTCCTTGCGTCGTACTCAACCTCAGCATCCGCTATGGCTGTCTCACATCGTGGACACCAGTTAACGGGATGCTTCCCCCTGTATACAAGCCCCTTCTTGTACATGATCAGGAAGGAAAGCTGGGTTTTCCGCCAGTAGCCTGGGTCCATCGTCTTAAACTCTGTTGTCCAGTCGATGGAGCAACCGAGGTTAACGATGGCCTCCTTCATCACATGAACATATCTGTCCACATACTTCTTACATAAGGCGATGAACTCGTCCGGTGGGACGCTGGATCTTCGGATTCCACACTCATGCTCAACCTGAACCTCGGTCGGCAGTCCATGGCAGTCCCATCCCTGGGGGAAGAGCACATTGTAGCCATCCATCCGCTTGTACCTGGCAACCATGTCGAAGTAAACCCAGTTGAGGACGTTGCCCATGTGGAAATTCCCTGAGGGATATGGTGGCGGAGTGTCGATGGAGTAGGCTGGGCGTGCTGTGTCACCGCGGTTGAATCGGTAGATCCCCCATTCTTCCCAGGTTCTCTGCCACTTAGCCTCAATCACATGAGGCTGGTACTGCCCTTGAAGCGGCTCAGGCATAGGATGTATCTCCTAGGTGTAACTCCTCGGTCTTTCAGATAAAGACCTCTTTACAGGTTTATAAAAATTCGTTTACCATATCCGAGCACGGCTGGTAACCTATTGGACATGGAGAGACTGAGTCATGGACATATTCGAGTCAGATAGTTGGCATAGGTATATGAAGTAAGTGGGTTTACAGAATGTTGAGGCGTTTCCCCTCTTGCGTGTGGCTGTAACCGCGGATATCCACTGTCCTAGGTACATCGAGCTTCTCGAGGAAGCCTTGAGGAAAACCTCTAACTTCGACCTGTTACTGCTTGTAGGAGACCTCGTCCTGAAAAATGATTTCACTCAACTAGGAAAGGTTGTTTCAACAATCCGCGGCGTTTACAGTGGGAAAGTCATCGCATGCTTCGGAAACGAGGAGTATGAGCAGAGCGTTGAGGATTATAGGAAGGAATCGGAGGTTACATGGCTCGACGATGAAGCCATGATCCTGTCGATTAAAGGGGTGAACATTGGGATCGTAGGGTCTAGAGGCGCCCTTGACCGCCCTACCTTCTGGCAGCGTACCCGTGTGAAGGGTGTTTGGCAACTTTACCGCCGCAGGTTCAACGCCGTAGACGGGATGCTCGCTGGCTTAAAGGCCGATGTAGTAGCCGTTTTAACCCATTACGCACCAACATACGAAACCCTTGAAGGTGAAAGGGAGAATGCATGGCCGGAGATGGCGTGTCGAGGCTTCCAAGCCGTAATCCAACGAAGGCAGCCAGACTTATGGGTTCACGGGCACGCTCACATGGGGAAACAGCTACAAGCCGTCTTCGGGAAAACACGGGTTGTCAACGTTTCACTGCCGGCAAGAAAGGAAGTTGTGGAGCTGGACTTGCCAGGTCTAGTAACTTAATTCTTTAAAAATTGTCTCTCAGAGACTATCGAACCATCCTCTTTTCTTTGGGAGTTAAACGGCGCCTTGGATGAAGTTACGTAGACCGTGATTAGGCACGGTGATCTCGCTCTGAGAAGACCTGAGATTGGCGCTCTATGAGAATCCAAACACGGCTTGGTCGGGAAAACTTGAAATGCATAGACATCGCTTGGTTTCTCGTGGAAAAATGGAAACATGCGTGCTTTTATTGAGAAGATTGCGGATGCTGGTTTCTAGAAGGTTGAAGAGATTTTCCGACGTACTGGAAACAGCATGCTAAGACGGGTCAGCCTTTTTAAAGGCGTGAACTTTCCGCTGACGCATAACTTCTTGCGCGAGAGGAAGCTCTGAATGGCTCATCAAGGATTTGAGGGATGTTTACATCCCTATCTTCCAGGTCGCCGTTCATCGATGGCTTAATCCCTCTATTCTAGCTTAAGCTAGGACCTCGTTGTAGAGCCCGAGCTCTTCGATAGCCCGATGTAGGTCTGATGGCAAGGGACCCTGCTTCGCCGCGGCTACACATTCCTCGAGCTCCGCTGGGTTTTTGGCACCAACTAAGACCGTGCTGATACTCTGGTCGGCGAGCATGTACCGCACTGCAATATTCACTAAGGACAGCCCGGATGCTTTCTGCAACTCATACAACCCTGCTAGTTTGATCTTCACCTCGGGCGTAACCCATAGCGGTGGTGCTGAAAGCCACTCCGGGTGCACTTCGGTGAAGTATCCCAGAATCCCGGCAACGATATAAGCGACACCTTTCTCCTGTGCCAAAGGCAGTATCGTCCGGCGGGTACGACGAAAGAGTAGGTTGTAGTTCCAAGCTGAGAGGCACACATCCACGTCAACGTGGCGTAGGGCATAGGCAAGCTCATCTGGGTGATCACCTGTAATGCCGATGAAGCGGCAGAGTCCGGTTGCCTTTGCCTCCCTTAGCACTCGCATAACAGGTGCTCCCGAGAAGTCATAAGTCTCGTTGAGTCCCAGCAACTGGTCTGGCTGTGCACCGTGCTTCCACCAGCGGGCGTACTCAGCCATATGCACTTGCAGGATGTCCACCTTACTCCGGCGTAGTAAACGTAGGTTCTCCCTGAGCTGGGCATGGAGCACCTCCGGTGGCCAGTATCCCTCTGGCTCGGTAAAGCTTGGAAGCCAGCAGGCAAGCTTCGTTGCCAGCAAGTATGGCTCCTTGTGCCTCTCAAGGGCTTTACCTAAAATCACCTGTGAAGCACCCTGCCCGTAGCCTGGAGCGGAGTCGAAGTAATTGATGCCTAGCTCCAAAGCTCGATGTACTGTAGCCTCCCCATCGGCGAGGGAGGACCTGTCAAGGTGAGCTCCGCCCAACCCTATCACCGTTACGCGCTCACCCGTCTTTCCAAAGGGACGAGTCTCCAAAGGTTGTATCATGGATAATCCTCGTTCTTTCTACGCTTTTGGGTCTATTAAATCGTATGTCCACTGCAAAGGAGGACAGCGGATCCATACAGCAAATCGATGAGCGTTGTTGAAGAAAAGGGCTGTGACGCTGTATCGATGGAAAAAAGAAACGGGGTTTTCAGGCAAACTGGGGAAACCCCGGTAACATCTACTATGTTTATCCAACGAGTATAACCCTTTTATGCAACTCAAAACCTTAACAATCCACTGATCTTGTGGTTTATCCTCGTAAGCCTCAGCTGAGCCTTAACGTCCCTAAGCCGGGTCACCTTTTACCTATGAGGTTACTGAGCGTACCACAGTACATCTCGCCTATCCTACTCTGAGGCCTCGAAACCCATTCTCAGGCTAAAGCGATTTACAGTTGCCACTGTAATGGACCGACGGGTAAAGTTGTTACCTGCCCAATCATCTACCACTAGATAATCGGTTTATACGCCTCTTTTCCACCCACCCTCCACCTCATCACCTCCCCAAGGCCATCTTCATAGATAAAAGCCATGACTCTTCTCATTTCACAAGCTGTTCCAAAAGAACTCAGGCTTTGCAAGAGCTTTCGCTGTGATGAGAAACCTAGGCTCACGCGAGTTGATGTAGGAAAATTGTATTAGGCTTGAAATGCCCTGATGTTAACCGTGGAAACCATGCGTGCTTTTGTGGTGAAGGCTTCGGATGATGGTTTCTGGAGGGTTGAGGAGTCTGTACGTGCTGTTGGCGGGGAGAGTGCCAAGGTTAGGCTCAGCCTTTTTAAAGGCGTGAATTTTCCGCTGACGCGTCCTCTCCCTTCGAGGGTTGATGGAAGCGTTCAAGGCTTCCTCGGCTTAGGGGAGTATAACGTCATCGCTTTGCTGGATGTTGACCCGGGTGTTTTCACCGCACAGGAAGTCGCTAACCTTATCGCTTATGTGGAGAACGGTGGAGGGCTTCTCATAACAGGTGGTCGCCACAGTCTGGGAAACGCTTTAGGCACCTACACCTTTCTCGACCCCGTCCTTCCAGTCTCAGTGATAAAAGGCGCGGAGCTTGAGGTTGATGGTTTACCTGAAATCCAGGAGCGACACCCGATCGTGAGTGGTATTCCATCCCAGTTACTTGGCAGAGTTTCAGCAGTTCAAAGTGTAACCCCAAAGGAGGACTCGGAGGTAGTTTTAATTTTTTCAGATAAACCCCTCCTCGTTGTTTGGAGGTATGGGAAGGGAAGGGTTGCTGTTCTCGCAACGCATCCTCCAGTTCCAGGTAAGACACGTGACCTCACGGATAAAGTGTCTTTCTTCACCGCAGACTACTACGACGACTTGTTAAGGCAGGTGCTCCTATGGCTTTCACGCAGAGACGGCTTCGACGTCTTTAAGGAATTAGATGCCCCCTCTAAACGCTTCCACCCTGGAGATACCGTAGACATAAACACCGTTCTCTTTAGCGCGAAGCCAATGAGGGTCAAGGTGAAGTACACGGTTGTAAAAGAAGAGGTCCTCCTCGAGGAGCAGGAGGATATTGAGCTTGAAGGTGAAAGGAAGTTACATTTCTCGTTCACCGTGGAAAAGGCATCCACCGCATCCGGTATTCTCCAATTTATGGTTGAGGTTCTAAATGAGGATGGAAGCCTCCTAAATCGGAGGGATTGGAGCGTAGAGGTTAGGAACCGTACATGGCTTAGCTTAAACGTTGTTTCAAGAAAGGTGGTTGTGGCTCCTGGTTCTGAGTTAGAGCTAACTCTTCAGCCTTTTTCAGAGGAGACATCGCCCGTTTCCGAACTTGAGGTAAAGACGAGGATCGTTGATTTCAGAGGATGCACCGTGAAAGAGTTCGCTTCAATGAATTCGATACTTAGCGAGGGTCAATACGAGGAGCTTACACTCTGCTACAAGGTACCCAACTTGGCAAAGGGGAATTATAAAATCCTCTCCGAGCTTGCTACAGGAAACGAGGTTATAGATGTGGCTAGGCTGGTCTTTAAGGTCGTTGACCCACTGGACCTTGAGGATTTCTACCCTATCGTCGGCGAGGCGTGGGCTGGCTTCGACGAGGACATGATCAGGGAATGGATCGAT
>Ga0315308_1002126_pt1 | contig 11245 bp, 23 predicted proteins | sample TDP3_MG_FD_203078 | JGI IMG/M metagenome (GOLD analysis project Ga0315308, IMG submission 203078) | Freshwater sediment microbial communities from Lake Towuti, South Sulawesi, Indonesia - TDP3 | ecosystem: Environmental > Aquatic > Freshwater > Lake > Sediment | place: Indonesia: South Sulawesi...
AGTCTTTTGCGGGGCTCCAGGGGGCATGCCCTTTAGGGACGGGGTTCCTGGGGGTGAAAAATATTTTAAGTTGGGGTGGAGAATCCGACACGTGTCGGAATTGGAGGTGTGAGGTTGGCAGCTCGGTTGGTTGAGAATTGGGTGGTTTTAAGTCCAGGGGTTCCGAAGAGGCTGCACTTCACGGAACATAAGGTTGCTGATCGGGTTATTACTGACCCCATTTTTGGGCGTCCGAAAACGGTGAGTTCCCTGCTCTTCCTTGTGGATGAGGAGGATGGCCGCGCTGTGAACAAGACGTTTAGCGTGGTCAGCGAGAAGCTGGTGGGAGATCTGAGCGGATATTTGGAGGGGAACCGTTACCGTGCCTATAGGTTTACGATTGTGAAGGACGCGCCGGGAACCGTGCCGCCCAGGATCCTAGAAGTCACACCCATTTAGGGCGCGACCCTCAGAGGGTCATGGGACGCGTAGGCAGCTCGCCCCTCATCGAAAGTCGATGTAGAGGTAGAAATCCAGGCGACGGAATCTTATGTGAAGGCACCACCACGGCTCCTCCACGCTCACGCGCCAGTACTTGAATAACGTTGTGATCACCTCCTGGCAGGGCGTTACACGTGTTACTTCGAGACAGGTCTGGCCTCGTAGAGGTTGGCGCGGCCATACTTGCGGGCCAGGCTGTAGACTTCGCGGGCGAGATCCTCCTCGTCCGTGATCAACACGCTCATGGTGCTCATCCGGGTGTCCCCATAATAGTTGAGCCAGATGTACCGGAGCCTGCGATAGAACCGTTGACGCGCAGCCTTATCCGCCGCCGGAATGTCCCAATCTACGACCCAAACGCGGTCTGGGGGGGACCCTGGGGGTTCGTAGGCGAGGCCGGGCACGGGAAACCCCCGCCCTTTACGCGTCACACGTGTAATGTTTCTAGGGCGATTAGTTTCAGCCATCACTCTCTGCCTCCTCAGTTCGGTACTCGCCACACTCAGCCATCTTAAAGGAGATCCCCCAACGACATTTCCCCTTTCGGTTGTAGACACACTCGTAGTTGGGGCAATGCACGAGAAATACGTCTATACGTTTGTCGCCCTCGAACCTAGCCACGCGTCAACCCTCCTTGCTCATACAGTAAGATGTAAAGGGAGCAGGTCCTCCAGATCGTGATACACAACTCTATACGCTCAGGAAAACCCTTGCATACTCGGATGTGGGGACAGGTCCTCCTTATTCTAAACCTCATTGACCCTCCCTCCGCGCCACGTACAGTTTACTGCCCTGCCTTTTCACCGCTCCGCTTTGGACCAGCATGTGAAGGTATTCTCGGACGGTGACGCGTCGGAGACTTGTCTCGCCACTAAAGGCGACAACGTAGTATACTGGCTCGTGGCCGGGATCCGCGGCGATGAGGTCGAGGAGCATCTGAACCCTCTCTAGACGCGTCGACAAGTTTTAGATCGCTCCCTCCCGCTTGAGTTCCGCTTCCATTTGGCGCACGGTTTTGACGCGTAGGCCGTGGATCCGGGCGAAATAGGTGATCATGGCGGGGGTAGCACGTCCCCCGGCCTTCCGAATATCGTATAGCAGCTCAGCCATGACGTCGCGACGCGCCTCCATGACCGGGTTAACGTACAGGGGACGCGTCGACGGGATCAGGGGCAACTGGGGGTTACCATCACCGTGTTTTTTGACGTATTCCTTAAGGGCGCTGCGCAGGATCGCGCTCAGGGTTGTTCGCTCCATCTCCGCGTACTTGACCGCCCTTTCGAGGATCTCAAGCTCAGACATGGGGACTCTAAAGTTCACCATGACACTCGGCATTCTCCACCACCTTTTTCGGTCTCTGTATGTACGTCTCACAGTATATAGGTTTCGACTGGGTCTCTTCTCTTCTTCTCTTCTCCTCTCCATAGTGGTGACCTTCCTGCCCCTTTACCACCTCTAGTAAGACGTACAACACCCTCAACACATCATCACGTCTGAGAAGGGGGGTGCGGGGGGGACGCGTCACTTTGGAGTGGCAACGGAGGGGTGGCTACCTCGTAGAGGTCGCATTGGAAACTTGGGCGGACGCGTCTCTTGAGCCGGGTGCAATGGCGCCAGGGACTGTGGTCGACGCGTCGGCTGAAACTGCAGCGGTCACAACTAGAAGGGGTCGAGGGCATAGTCCATACCCACCCGGATCATTTCTTTGATATTCCGTTTGTCCCTGGCTGCGGCCTGGAGGGCCCTCAATTTTCGTATGCACTCCACGTTGAACTCCAACGATCCTTCTCCTCCTCCGAAGAGGTAGGCAGCCACGGCGATGTGGCAGGCGTAGTCAACGATATACTGGGCTAGCGCTTGGATGGAGCGGGGACCTAAGAAGTCCTGGGAGAACAGGGCCCTTACCATGGGTTCCAGGTCACCTCTGTCAGGTCGATGTCGCCAGTCGGGGTTTTCAAACCAGTTGTCAGGCCTGATCTCCGCGGGGATGCTGGAAATGGGTATGGCCACAGGCTGGCCGGTTCTGCGATCACGAACGATGAGACTTCTAGAGTCCAATGGGAAAGACCCTCCTCTTGTAGGTTTTGACGCGTTCACAGTCCTCACACACGAACACTTCGATGACCAGGTTTTTCCACTCAACCGTTCCGGCGTAGGCGTAGCGATGCTCCCTGGTCAAGTCAGCCTCGCCTCCTTTTCCTTAATGTACTTGTCATAGATCTCCATGAGGTCCATGAGCCACTTCTCGAAGGCCTCATTTACCGAGGTCATCCACTTCAAAAATGGCTCCAACCACTTCAGGAAGGCCTCGTATAGTTCCCGAGTCTCCTCATCTGTTAGCTGTTTCCGCGTCACTCAGGGCCCTCCTCGAAGGTTTCCTCGGGGCAAACATGGATATCCACCGACGCCTCAGGATGCAAAACCAGCATACCAGCGATCGTGACCAGCATTTCGGCAAGGAGGCTCTGCGCATCCCCCCTCGTGGGGGTCACTATCTCTATGCTGATCCGAGTCAACTTCAACTCAGTCAACCCTTCTCCCTCCGCCCCGGCTCCGTCAACGCCCGCCGAAGAATCACCTCGACGAGGGGCCCGTTGCCCAGGCTCGCCAGGTCCTGATAACGCTCCCTGAGGGCCCGGAGGATCTCCTCCGGAACCCGCACGAGCTTGCCGGTCAACTAACCCAACTCCGCGGAATCAGGACTATCCTGCTTTTTGGGTCATATTTTACCTCGTGTACCGGAACCGCGAGGTGATCTTTTCGAGTCAGGATCTCCTCGAACTCCTGATCGCTTAACTCCTTTATCTCCACCTTCATTCTCTCAACCTCCTCGTTTTGCTCCACGCGACCCGCGTGGGCACTATACTGTATGTAGCATCTTGCTTATAAGTGTTTATGTTACGCTACAAACATACTACGCTATACATCCTTTCTCGACAGTTTTGGTATAGAATGTAGCCTCTAGAATCATCTAATCAACCCAATCCATGCCCCTTTTTTGAAAAGACGCCTAAATAAGAGAAATTTTCTAGGCGATTCGTCTAGGCCAAACGAGGCAATACGTCGCAGATTCAGGGGGGGTTAGGAAGGGTGCTCGTGATGTTGGTGATGACCGTAATACGAACCCATCACCACGAGCCACCTATTTTTTCTCGCCCTTCTCCGCGGGTTTGGGCGCGAGGATCTTGCCCATGAGCTCGTAGGGCCGGGCGGGTTTCTTCTCCTCCTCCTTCTTACTCATTTCGCAATCCTCCAAACGGTCAGGGAGTTTACGCATTGTCTTGGTCTATAAGTTCTCTTTCGCCTAGCGACCCTCAGAGGGTCACCATATAGGGTTACTTGCACCTCCGTCACCCCGCCACCTCCAGCAACGCGAGCTCGTTGTCGTATTCCGCGAGCTCCTCATCCCGTTGACGCGTCACCAACTCCCGCGTGTCCAAGAGGTTCTTATGCTGCTCCGTGAGGGTGCGGATCCTGGATTCCCAGCGCGTCACCTGGAGCTCCCGGCGCTGAATCAAAACGGTGCGGCGCTGCTCTAAGTCAGGCACCTTCTCGGGGGGTGCCACGGCTAGATCCTCTTCCACGGCGGCGATCTGGGCGTCGATCACGTCCAGGCTCTCCTCCATGGTGACGCGGGTGTCCTCGAGTTGACCGGCGGTGAGGTCGATCTGGTCCTGGACCCTGGTTATGAGTAACTCATACCGGCGCACCGCCCTGGCCCGCTTAGATGTAATTGTTTTGCGTCGGCGCTCCCTCTCCTCCGGTGTGACGAGTTTTGGTGTCAGTTCAATGGCCAGATCTAATCGTGCGTCCTCTTCGATCCAGTCGTGGTCCAGGAGGCGCTGCACATACTCGGGGTCGCTGATTAGTCCTAGGTCGCGGGCCTGTCTGACGCGGGCCTCGGGCATCACCTTCTTCTTCGCTGCCTTCTCCTCTACGACCGCTTTGAGTCGACGCGACTTCGCCTCCGTTATGATCTTCTGGCGGCCCTCTGGCATGATTCCCAGCCCGATGAGATCCTGGTCCAGGCCCTGATCGTTAATGTGGCCTTTGTAGTGGAGGTCGACGGAGACCTTTACCATGTCCAGGATGAAGTCTCGGGCGCGTCGGTACTCTGCTCTGGCGACCCAGAGATCGATTACCTCGTCTCGGCCGCCGATGGCCTTCAGGTTGACGCGTAGCTGCGATTCGTCGTCTAGCCACGCCTCAAAATCTGCCAACGCCTCCCTTCGAAGGGCCTCCCTCTCAGACTCGGTCCGGTAAGCGACCATCGCCCTGGCTGCCTTCTCCGCGTCCTCCGGCGCCAACCCTTCCCAGCGCCGATACTTGGTGATGTCCTCCACCGAGTAGAGGCCGGTGTCGAAACCGTAGCCCAGTTCTCGGGCGCTGGGGGCCCTGAAGGCAACCGAGTAAATATCTTCACGCCACATCGGGTGAATGTCGGCGATATGCAGCGCATACATGAACTGCTCCTTGTTCCAGTAGCCACGCCACAAATTCGCGTAGGCCTGGCTCAGGGCGATGGGTTCAAAGTGGGCGGTCCAATAACGGTCACACCACGTCTTGTCAAATCCCTGGTAGGACATAGCGTCAACGAACTCGGGAGGCGCGGGAATAATCATCTCGGCGACGAAGGCCTCTCGAACAACCATCCTGATGAGGTCACCGGCGCCGGGGATCATGGGCAAGAACATTTTGTTGTAAGCGTAGCGCATAGGCGTTAAGATGCCCGCCACCACGGGGACCTGTATGATGGGCGAACCGAATGCGCTGCTGAGGAGGTTATACTCGATGTGCGTGATAAGTTCATCAGTTCCCCACTTTTTGATGGGGTGGGTGGCGTCGAAGACCGCGCCTAGAGTGTGAGCCACGGTTGAGACAGTTGTCATCAATCCCAGGAGGCCTACGCCGGCCGCTATGGCCTCCTCCGGTTTCGCCGGGCTCTTTTGCACTTTCTTCACTTCATCCATAATGCGTTCATAAAGATTTGCGGCGAGGGTTCTACTCGCGGCCTCAATCTCGGGACTTGGGCTCCCAGGCATCAGTTCCTTCGCGAACCCCGCCACCACCTGCTCAAACATTGAGGCGATGGTGCCTTTGATGGCCGCCGCGACTGAACTTATGGCACCCACAACCATCTGATTCATCCACGTCAAGTGTTTGAGGAGCCACTCCCAGAAGGACTGCAACCCAGATCCTAGCGCCTCCACGACACCCGCCAGGACGTTTCGGACCCAGTCTCCGATGGTTCCTAGGGCGCCGTCAAACATGGTCCGTACCGATCCGATCACGTAGCCGCCCCAGGTTTCGACGCAGCGGCCGATTATGTCCCGCGCCGAGTTGACGCCGTTTAAGATGTAATTCCAGCCTTCGCTGAGTCGATCCCGCAGCCAGTTAATCCGCCCTGAAAGGTCCGAGATGACATAGCCGCTCCATATCTCAATGCATTTTCCAAGTGTGTCCCGAGCCGAGGAGATCCAATTACTTATGCCGTTGACTACCTCAACAACCCGATCCCGCAGCCAAGTGATAAATCCCCAAGTTTGGCTGTTGAGCCAATTCAGACTGTTAGAAACCTGACTGGAGAGCCAGGATATGAGGGTGTACATGTAGTTGCTGGCATAACCCAAACCCTCATTCACGCGGTCCCTGAGCCAGTAGATAGCGCCCCAAATCCAGCTCGAAACAACACTAACCGCGTTAACAGCCGCCGCGCCCACCCAATTCCAAAACGCCTCAAACCAACCCTGCACGCCGTCGAGCGGCCACGGCCACATGACCATGAGTTACACCTTAAAGGTTTCAGGTCGGATTTTGAGGCGGCGCTCAATGTCTTCGCGGATGACGCGCCGCTCCTTTTCGGCGCTCCACTCGGTTTTGGGGATGGTCACCGTGGCGGGGGGCAATCCCGCCCCCACGTATGTTACCAGGACCACCACCATGGGTGTGGCTATCTTGGGGAAAGTGGTCACCTCATCCCTGCTCAGGACTGTGATCTCAATTTCCTCCCGGGGTTTCGACAACTTATCAGGCCTCCTTCACATGGGTACTGATTAGTCGGTCTGCCATTTCCCGGAGGTATTGGCAGGCCTGGCACGTGCAAGAACTTCGCTGGCTCCATAGAAGGATGGCCATGAACTTCTCGCCGGCCTCTGCTCCGGGCATGATGCCCGCGTCTAACCTTTCACGCTTACTCAAACCCTTCCACCTCGACTTCGACAGGATCCTCTACGCGTCAAGAGTTTAAAAGGTTATTGAGGTTTCTTCGGCACCTTCTCGGCCAACTTGTCAAAGAAGTCTGTTCCCGCGTAGCCCGAGATGAAACTCATGATCATGTTGGGGAATCCATAGTCGCTGTGGAGCAGGAAGTAGAGGCCGCCGATGATGGCGCCCAGGATGTAGCGTTTGAAGGCGGCGAAGGTTTTGAGGTCCCCCCACTTCTCCGCGCCGACCATGATGGCGGCGAATCCGCCGACGGCGCCCAACCCGATCTGGAGCAGGGCGGGCAGGATCTGCTCACTCATTCCTTAGCCTCCTTTTTGCCTTCTAGGGCGCGGCGGATATCCTCTTCGCTGGGGGCCACCTTTACGAGCCGCACGAGTTTCTCGCGGCACTCGGGACATAGCTGCGCGTACAATTCCTGCATGTTCACGGTCAACCGGAGACTCAAACCCATCAACCTTCAAGTGTTCATATTATTATTTCATGGACTTAAAGCTAGCGACAATGATGCCGGTCATCTGTGAGGCAGCCATGTTGTAATACCCCAATTTTAACTCGCGTTTAAAGGGGAGGGGTATCGCGACGACAAGTGAGTACTTGTTGTTGGTAGTGTCCCAGACGCCTATGGCGATGCCTGGCGACGTTGTTGTGACGTAGTTGGCGCGCCAGCTCGTTAATGAGGTCTCGTCGGGTAGAGCTGCGGCGCCATCAATTCGGATGATTGGACACAATTTGGGGCTATCAGAATCGCCATAACTGTAAAAGATTGCTATTATGAGTTCTCCGGCGCCCACGATCGTGGGGGCCCACGCGAAATCTGAGGCGGGAACAATTAAGGCACCGCTGGCCTGCCCCGCCGCGACGGCCGGCAACTCTACCGTGTTGACCGTCCCGCTTATGGGGAGATCGCCTACCGTCTGGACGCGCATGGCGGCGCGGATGTAGAATCGATACACCGAGTAGGACCAGGTTACACCGCTGTCAGTACTTCCCAGGGCGTCGGTGGGCGCTGTGGCGTCATATCCGTAGCTGACGTCGGCGCTGCAGGCACTCACCCAAACAAACAGCGAATCATAATTCCAAAACCTGTTGATGGTGGTATACTTCCAGTCCCAGTCTGAGCCGGGCATGATCACGACTGAGCCGACGGCGCCCATGCCAGGCTGAGGCGAATAAGAAAGCGTTAAGGTGCCTGACGCGGTGCGTTTACAGTAAATTCGGAGGTCGTTGAGCTGACCTCTACACCCGCGGGGAAAGAACTTGCCCCAATACGCGGTTCCGGTCACGTTGCTGGGCGGCGCGGTCGGCGTCGTTACCTCGTTATCGTTAAACATGTCCACATCTCGGCCGGTGTAGGCACCCTGCAGCAACTTATCGATGATGATGTTGGTGCCTCCGCTGGTTTTGATGTTCAACTCTACGGTGCTGGCGGCGATGTTAATGTCCAACTGCGCAATGGACTGCGCAGCGATATCGATGGCGATGGCGCCAATCGACTGCGCGGCAATATCAATAGCCACGTTAACCGTCTGTCCCTGGATGTCCACGGGCATCATGATGGTGGTGCCCTGCATGTCGATGGGCACCATGATCTCGCTGCCGACTATGCTGAAGTTTTCGGTGTAGTCCTCCGCGTCCAAAACCAACCGCTTAAACCTCCTGGACCCTAGTGGGAGCTATGACGCGGGTCGGCGTTAAAACCCTTATGACGGGACGCACACGAATAACCAGCATAGTATCCTTCTGGGCGAGGATCTCCGTGATGGTGACGTGGTAACCCGCCTTCTTGGCGATTGAGTCGAGTAGCCCGAGGATCTCCGAGATGGACTGCTTAAAATCGCCTCGCAGGGAGATGGAGTCTAGAAGGCCTAGGCTGTCTGTTATGATCGCATGAAGGGTCCCGGGAGCGGTTACAGAATCCAGCATGCCAATGATGTCGCTTATGGTGAGGTGAAGGGTTCCAGGTGCAACCACGGAGTCGAGCATGCCGAGGATGTCGGTGATGGACTGCTTAAAGTCGGTGCGGGGAGCCACGGTGTCCACCATACCCAAGATCTCGCTGATGGTTTCGGTGTAGGCGACGCCCTCAAGACCAATGTAGACGTCAGCGCCCTTAACACAGTCCGTATAAACATTCACAGTCCAGCCGGCCGTTATGACAATTGCGCCAGTCCTGATCTGGTCGCATTGCCCGCCGCCGGAGGTATCCTGGCCCGTGTATTCCATGACCTCAGCGTTATTTAAATAAGTCCTGTACTCTCCAACTGTGGCTGAATTAACATATTTTAGCTCAATCATGTACCAGGTGTCGATTTCCCAATTATAAAGATACACTTCCTCGTGGAGGGCGGGGAAGGCAGAAACCATCTGGAGGCGCAATAAGCCAGCCGCGGAGCGACTGAACTGGACCCGTACAATGGCAGTACCCGCCGCATTTCTCAGCTGTAAAACCCAGCACGCTCGAGCTGTGCCATCGCTGGGAGGTAGACTCGAAAACCTGACAAAGATTCGGGCGTGAAACGTGTCATAGCCCGCCAGACCTGACCTGTAGCAACCTGTGCCCGTGGCGCTGCACAACATAGCGTAAGTGCCATGATGTTTCACAGAGCTTTGACACGAGGGAGAACCCAGCGTAGCCGTCCACGCATACCCTGTCTCAGGGTCGGTTCCGAAGGCGCAGTCCTCGAAACCATGGGCAAAAAGGGTGGTTCTCATGTCATGTACCCTGTTTCATCTGGCACTTCGCAGTCACTTCGAGGGTGTCGCCTGCATCCCAGTCCACCGTCTTGCCCGTGAAGATCTTACGGAACAGCATGACACCCGCCGACACGGCCGTGAAAACTCCACCCTCCTGGATTGTGTTAGATCCGCTTAGGGTGTCCGCTGCAGCGAAGGTAGCCACGAGCTGAGCCGTGTCATTCGTGAAGGTGGTGGTGACGCGGGTTCCGGTAGCGGCCTTTCTCTTGACCGAGGCCTGAAGGTCCGTATGAGCCGCCGACTCGGCAGCGTTGCTGGTGCCGATGCCTATAAAATCAAAGGCGATGCCTCCAACGTCAGTGAGGATCAGGGCGGCCACCTGGGCCATTCCCGTCTGCGCCATACTGTTCGACTTTTTCTCCTTTGTAGTGTCGATGACCCATTTAACCGAGCCGTCCTTCCTCCTGCAGACTAGAATCATTTGATCGACCATGCCCAGTTTCTCCTTTTTCGCCATTTAATCCCTCCTATCCGGTTATAGACCCAGTAGCCTTTTAAAGATGGCTACCAGGTCGCCTATGACTGAGTAGGGCGTCGCCACCTCGGGAGGTTCAACTGCGACGCGAACCGTGACCGTGTGAGCGTAAGAGGTTCCTGGACTGCAGCCGACAAACTTGAGCTGCGCAGGGGTTTCTTTGAGCTGGTAGTAGGTTTCTGTGGGAACAGTCTCGTTGTCGCCCGTCACCCACTCCCCCCTGGACAGGGGCACCAACTGAAACTCGCTGCGGAGGAGGCGGACCTTAACGAGGCCCCTGCACCCTGCGGGAAACTTGATCCAGGCGCCCGTGATCACGCCCTTCGTGAGTTTAAGGGTCTGGGTTAAGGGATTCGACTCGCTGGTGCCCGCGGAGATCGTGATATCCCAGGCGAAGAACATGATTAAACAGGCTCTACGAGGGTTATCTCGTCACCTTCAACCGTCACGTTAACCTCTTTTCCAATGAGGTCAATGACGTCCTCAATCGTCTGCACCGCGTTTTTACTCAGTTTAAGGGTTGAGATCCACCCCCGCCCACCCTCATTTTTAGTCTCGAATCGGATGACTCTATCCGCCTCCACGCCCAAGATTCGGGGACAGATTTTCACCGCGTCAGGCCTCGCTGTCTTCCATGACGTACAGGGTTAGGGTTCCCGAGGCCATAACAGCCCACAACTCGTCGGTTGTCGTGTCGTTCTTGAGGGGAAGGATGTTTGAAACCGGGTAACCATCCGCTGCAGAGATGTTTTGGCCGTGGGTTATGAGGGCTGGACCCGCTCCTGAACCTACTATGTAGATGCATACGCGCTTGGGGTTCTCAGGGCAGATCCTCGTGGGTGTGGTTGAAACCGACACCGAATACGTGCGTGTGATAACCTTCTTTGGCATGGTATCACCTGACAACGCGCATGAAAGTAAAAAAAGGGGGGGTTGGCTGAGACTAATACTTGCGGAGCTGCTGGAGCACGATGTTGGCTGTGGCGCTTGCCCCTCCTGGGGAGTGAAGTCGAAGTTTCAGGTCGCCAATCTTCGTGATGTCATACCAGTCGTCAGGGTCGTCTGGATCGCCGAACTCGACCGGGAGGCATCCGTGAGGCATGTAGCCGGTAACTAGGCTCCTCGCGTCCATGCTGACCGCGCTAGCGTTGAGGACCACTATTCCTCCGCCGCCCGTGGAGTTTTTGTACACGGTTGCGCTGCCCAAGACGCCGGGATCGATGTTCACGTACTCTCCGGGCGTGACGTAGCAGTTGTTGTTTCCGATCGTCGGGAAGGTCTGGACGATGATCTCTTGGTATAGCGGGTACT